>Ga0310696_10000868_pt1 | contig 44665 bp, 20 predicted proteins | sample AusTroGonzalo_MG_4_FD_203885 | JGI IMG/M metagenome (GOLD analysis project Ga0310696, IMG submission 203885) | Bovine rumen microbial communities from tropical cattle in Woodstock, Queensland, Australia - Gonzalo_02 (v2) (version 2) | ecosystem: Host-associated > Mammals > Digestive system >... | reverse complement strand
ATGTACGGGTAATGAGCGCACCGAAATAATTTAATAATGAGAGACTCTGTAAGGTCCTGGCGTAGGCCGGGACCTTTTTGTATGCCGTGCGTTGCCGTGCAGATGGACGTGTATGCCGAGCGTTGCCGTGAATGGAACTTGTTTTTGCTTAGAAGAATGTACGGGCGATGTGCGGGCGGGCGGTCGAGGAAATGCGTCGCCAACCGGACTGTAATAAAAAATGGTAAGGGGCTAGGGGAGGTGTGCTATTTTTGCAAAAAAGAATCGCTCCAGTGTGACCTGGAGCGATTTGGGGTGTATAGGATGAATTATGAAATCAAACTTGGTTTATTACTTCACGAATTCTGCCGGGAGCGTGAACTGCTTGAGGAACGGCCAGCCAATGGATGCGTCACCATAGTCATGACCACCGCCCTGCTTGGTGCAGAGCACGACCTTCGTGCCGTCCTTGCAGTTGGAGTATTCGTCGCAACCATTGGAGTTCTTGGTCGGATTTCCTTGGCATTCGTTCTTCTGAGCCCAGAACTTGAAGGTGCCTTCGGCGCCGAGGAAGTTCAAACCGTCGTTGAAGCCACTATCGCCACCCTGGTAACGGCAGACCGGGTCATTCGTACCGCGGAAGTTGATGACAGAGATAGGACGTGACATCTTGCAGGCTGCACTGTTGGTCTTGTTCAAGTCCATAGCGGCCGGAGCAACTGCTGCGAAGACATCGGACATCATGCAAGCCACGTGGTTACTCATACCGCCACCCATCGAGAAGCCCGTTGCATAGATGCGCTGCGGGTCGATGCAAGCGATTTCTTTGAGTTTATCAATCATTGCGTAAGAGAACTTGACGTCGTCGTCGTTGGAGCAGCACGGACCGACGTTCCAGCCGTTACCCATTCCACCCGGTTTGCTGGTGCCGTCCGGGTAAAGCGTGATGACGCCTTCGGGGTCAGTCTTGGCCTTGTACGGGGAACTGCCATATTCGCCATTGCCAGAACCGCCAATCGGGTGGTAGTCAATAACGAGCGGTACGGGCTTGTCGCCCTTGTAGGCACTCGGAATGTGCATGATGAAGGTACGCTTCTTGCCATCGACGGTCACGTCCATGTTTTGCTTATCTCCGACCTTTGCTGTCTTGCCGGTGCAGTCAACGATAATCTGTTGTACGACTGCAGAAGAAGTGGGTTCTACTGCGGCAGAGCTTTCCGGCGTAGAAGCAGAGCTTTCGGGCTTAACCGCTTCGCTGGAAGTAGGCTGATCGTTAGAGCCTCTTGTCAACTTGACCTGGACGCCAGTTTCGACTTCGGCCTGAGCCTGGTAGGTGGCGTTCTTGTAACCTTCCAAAGAGAACTGCAAGAACGGCAGCGGATCGCCTTCTTTCATGAGCGTCACGGTCTTGCCGAGCTGGTAGGTGCCGCGGTTGCCGTCAGCGTTGATGCGGAGGAACTTGGCGCCCTTGGCGGTGCTCTTGTTCAAGTCAACGATCATGGAACCCATGACGTTATGCTGCGTTTTGGAGAAGGCGACTTTGCCGAGAGCGTCCATGACGGAAACGGTAATTGTCTGGGCCTTGACACCAGAAATGCTGATGACGTTGTGGTTAAATCCGATGGATGCCTTTGCCATAGGCGAGCTGTGCAAAGCTTCGGTACCATCATTGGAAATTGTGAAAGAGCCATCTTCGGCGCTTGTGGATTCTACACCCGCATAGTTGAAAGATGTAATCTTAACGCCGGCGAGTGCTCGGCCTGAACCTTCTGAGGTAACTGTGCCGCTGATGCTCCAACCAAACGACAAAGAGCTCAGTAAGGCTACGGTTCCTGTGAATGCCATGAATTTAGACATGGTCATAGCGTCTCCTTTTTTGTTAAAAAATCCAAACATTTGTTCGCCAGGTCCAACCAAACCCCAATTTTGCGCCAGACCTACCCCAAATATAAATGGATGCACCTTTAGTGTTGCGAAATGGCGTTGTGAAAAAAAATAAAGTGTTGTGAAATTTTCATCACACTTTGTAAACGATAACTTACCTGTTGATAAAAAATCCATGAAAGCCATGTGTTTTCGAGGATAAAAACCATATAAATGGGATAGATTAGGGGTATAGAACTTATCCACGTCAGGTTGGAAAAGGAGTGTCTATGGGATTGTTTAGTAAAATGGCAAAATCTGCCACGTTTACGGTTTTGGCGACTGCCGTCGTGAATTGTTTTGCGGTGACGGTCAATAACCCGATTATGTATGTCGATAGCCCGGACCCGTCCATTGTCCGCGTTGAAGATGCATATTATATGGTCACGACGACCATGCATTTTGCTCCGGGCGTACCCGTTTTCAAGAGTACGGATCTTGCGCAATGGCGTACGGTGGGGTATGCTTACCAGAGACTCACCGAAAACAACAACATGAACTTGAATGGCGGCCAGGATGCCTATGGCAAGGGTTCGTGGGCTTCGAGCATCCGCTACCACAAGGGTTTCTTTTATGTTTTGACGCCGTCTTACACGACGAACAAGACGCACCTTTACAAGACGGCCGATGTCGAAAACGGCCCGTGGACCGAAGTGCAGCTCCCGTTCTATCACGATCCCTCGCTCTTTTTTGACGATGACGGCACGGCTTGGGTGTTCTACGGCAGTGGCGACCAGATCAGTTACGTGCAGCTCAATGACGATGCGAGCGGCGTGAAGGCAGGCGGCAAGAGCGGCAAAGTTGGCGGCGTGAGCGTGAACCGTGTGACCGGTTCCAGCAATTACTATGTGCAGCAGGAAGGCTCGCACATGGAAAAGGTGAACGGCGAATATTATTTGTTCACGATTTCCTGGCCGGCGGGCTCCTGCCGTACCGAAATCGTCTATCGTTCCAAGAACCTTTTGGATGGCTTTACCGGACGGATCTTTTTGCAGGACAACGGTGTTGCCCAAGGCGGCATTTTTGATACGCCGGATGGCCAGTGGTATGCCCTCCTGTTCCGCGATTCCGGTCCGGTGGGCCGCATGTCCCATCTCGTTCCGATGGTCTGGAAGGACGGATGGCCGGAACCTGTGGGCGGCAACAAGAAGGCCCCCGCGACGCTCGACTTGCCTGTGACCCAGGAACCGGGCTACGGCATGGTGACGAGTGACGACTTTGATTCGGACCAGTTGGCTCTGGAATGGCAATTCAACCATAATCCCGACGACAAGAACTGGAGCTTGACGGCGAATCCGGGACATTACCGCATTACGACGAGCCGTACGGATAGCCGAGTGCAGAATGCGAAGAACACGCTCACGCAGCGTACGTTTGGCCCCAAGTGTTCCGGTAGAACGCTGGTTGATGGCTCGGGCATGAAGGATGGCGATATCGCCGGTATTGTGGCGCTGCAAGATGACAAGGGTTTTGTCGCCCTCGCGAAAGATGGCGGAAACTACAAGGTCGTGATGTACAGCGGCAACGAGAAGGGTGACGGCGAGAAGGCGAGTGCCGCGATCTCGGATTCTAAAGTTTATTTGCGCGTCGATTTCGATTTGCCGATTGACCGCGGAACTGCTAGTTTCTACTACAGCACCGATGGAACGGAATGGAAGAAGATTGGCGACAACGTGGGACTCAGTTATTCGTTGCACATGTTTACAGGTTATCGCTTCGGCCTTTTCAACTATGCGACCAAAACGGCTGGCGGCTATGCAGACTTCGACTGGTTCAAAATCGGTACCGACTACAAGGACGAAATTTATCTGAGTTCGACCCAGGACACGACTCCTCCGACTCCGTATAACGATGTCGCGGCAAAAATTCCGGGCAAGGTCGAAGCTGAAAACTATGACGTGGGCAAGCCGAACCGCGCTTACTACGACAAGGATGGCGATAACCAGGGAGGCGCCTACCGCGAAGAATCCGTCGATATCGTGCAGCTCGATTCTGCCGACAAGTCCAAAGGTTACGCTATCGGTTATACGGGTGAAGGCGAATGGCTGCGCTATACCGTAAATGTTGCCGAAACGGGAACTTATGAAGTGAAAGTGAACATGGCGACACCATCCGAAAATGCAGGCGTCAAGCTATACATTGATGGTAAGGCCGTTGCCGATGATGTTATTGCCAAACAGAACGGGGAAAACGACTGGTCCACTTACAGTGAAGTTTCTGTCAAGACAAAGGAAATCGAAAAGGGCGAGCATGTTCTCAAAATGGAAATTGTCGGCAACAACGTGAACATCGACTGGCTGGAGTTCTGCAAAGGCGAATGCAAGACGGCAAGAATTAGCGGAATGCGTTACGGCATGGACGCATCTAGGACTTACGCTGTCTATAGTTTGAACGGTGCGTTTGTCGGTCGCGTCGATGCGTCGAACGCTTTCGAGATCCGCTCCAAAGTTAATTTGCTCGTGAAGCAAAATGGTGTTTATTTCGTCAAGTCCCTCACTAGCGGCTTCACGCAACGCGTGTCCGTGATGAAGTAAAAATTTTTCGCCTCACACAAGAGCTCCCGTTATCGGGGGCTTTTTTTCTCTTGCCTCTCGTCTCTCATCCCAGAACATGTCCGGGATGACAATCGTCTCGCATCCTAATCTCATTGACAAAACGCAACGAAAAATAAAGAACAAATTGTGATATGAAATACGCCCAGATGTATTTTTTATGGAGGTGAAAAGGGGTACACTTCTAAGGAGTACAAATATGTTTGGTAAAATATCCGCCGGTTTGGCAACTTTGGCGTTCTTGACAAGTTTCGCCGTTGCAGACAACATTAATGTCAACGGTACGAACCGCAACATGCTTGTCTATGCACCGAAAAACATCGAGAAGAACCGTCCGCTAATTATTCAGATGCACGGCTACAATCAAGATGCAGCTTATCAGAAAAATGCGGCCAAGTGGGAGAGCGTTGCCGATACGGGCCGTTTCGTGGTCGTGTTCCCGGATGGTCAAAACAAGGCTTGGGATACCGGTGGAGACAAGGATCTCAATTTCATCAAGGCCATCATCAACGAGATGAACAGCAAGTATGGCATTGACAAAAAACGCGTGTATGTTTCGGGTTTTTCGATGGGTGGTATGATGAGTTACGTTGTCGCCAACAAAATGAGCGACCAGATTGCGGCCATTGCTCCGGTCTCTGGAGGCGGCGCTCCGAGTTCGTGCAAACGTCCGATGCCGATTATCCATACGCACGGCACGACTGACGACGTGGTGAACTACAACAATACCGTGAATACTCTCAAGCAGTGGGTTCCTTTCAACAAGTGCTCTTCGAATTCCACGGTGACCAAGCCGTATCCGGCAAGTAAACCGGGGTCCGCCGCTTCCCTCGAAGTGTGGAGCGGTTGCTCGGACGGTGTCGAAATTCGCTTGCTGACCATTGCGGGCAAGGGGCATTGGTATTCCATGGACGAGGCGGTCAGTGTCAACACGAGCGTCGAAATCTGGAATTTTGTGAAGCAGTATTCGCTGGACGGCCCCATCAATAAGCCTGCTGATACGACCAAGACGGAAACGCCAAAGGACACCAGCAGGACAACTCCTACGGACACGTCTAAAACGGTGACGCCAAAGGATACTAGCAAAACGACAACGCCCGCAGATTCGGGAAAAACGATAGCGCCAAATGATACCAGCAAGGCGGGGCTCGTGACGACTCTGCGCTTCAACTCTAGGGAAACGATGTTCAGCGTCTATAATCTTGCTGGGAAACGCCTTGGATTCGTCGAAATTATCGAAAATGACTTGCCGAATATGTCAAAAATGATGAAAAACGCCGGTTTTGGCAAGGGTGTCTATATCCTCCGGAGCAAAAAGCGCTCGTTCATGGTACCTGTGGACCGATAACCCAAAAGTTTACGTCTCTCTCCAATCAAGAGCAGTCCCCTGAAAAGGGGACTCTTTTTTATAAAGAATTTGCTGGCATCGTTCGGGATGGCAAATTGCAATTGGCTATTAACCACTTCCTACTGCCTAGAAATTACTGGATCCTGCTCCTTCGAACCTAAGAATTGTAAGGCATTAAAATGCCAACAATTCTATATCAGCCCTGCAGGCTTCAGGATGACGTTTCTAAGCTCTAAGTTCTGCCAACTATTGTCCATCATGGATAATATGTCAAAGGAAACGAGTTATGGAGTATGAACGCTTTGCTTTTTAGGGGATATTTTATTGGGGGGATATCATTATATCTAGGAACAGGAGTGCCTATGTTTGGTTTGAAGAAAAAAGACGGTTGCAAACTTGGTGTGTTGGCAACTATGGCTTTGGCAGGTTTGGTGGACTCGGCTTTTGCCAGTGCCGATACGCTGGTGCTGACACCCCCCCTGGGATGGAACAGCTGGAACGTTTTCCACGAAAACATCAACGAAAAACAGATTCAGGAAATTGCCGATGCGATGGTTTCTTCGGGATTGAAGGATGCCGGCTACGTTTTCCTTAATCTTGACGATAACTGGATGGATACCAAGCGCGATGCTAATGGTGACCTTACGCACAATCCGAAGACATTCCCGAGTGGCATGAAGGCCATAGCCGATTACGTGCATAAAAAGGGCCTAAAATTCGGACTTTATGGCGACCGCGGTAAACGTACTTGCCATCATTACAATAGCAAATGGGATAGCCAGAGCGGTTCCAACGGTCACGAAGAACAGGACGCCAAGAAGCTTGCGGAATGGGGAGTTGACTACTGGAAGTACGATAACTGCGATTCCGACCCGAATACCCAGGAAAAAGATTACACCGCCATGTCCAAGGCTCTCCGCAATTCCGGACGCGATATCGTGTTCAGTATCTGCATGTGGGAATACAAGGATTGGATGCCGAAGATTGCAAACCTTTGGCGTACCACTTTCGATATCGGCCCTGAATGGATTTCGACTTCGTGGTACCGCGGCGTCTACGAAATTATCGATGCAAACAACAAGTATTGGCAGATTGCAAAGCCCGGCCACTGGAATGACCCGGACATGCTCGAAGTGGGCAACAGGGGCCTCTCTTACGAAGAACAGCGCTCTCAGATGACGATGTGGTCTATCATGGCCGCTCCCATCATGATCAGTTCCGATGTCCGTAACATGAGCAACGAGACCAAGGAACTTTATCTGAACAAGGACATGATTGCCATCAACCAGGACTCCCTGGGCGTTCAGGGACACCGCATCTCTGACAAGAACGGCAAGCAGGTTTGGACAAAGCCTTTGAAGAATGGCGATATTGCTGTGGCGCTCCTCAATAACAACGGATCTACCCAGACTGTTGAATGCAACTTTGCAGATATTGGCGTGGAAGGTGAAGTGGAGGTCCGCGATGCTTGGAAAAAGAAGGACTTGGGCGCTCTCTCCCACGTTTCTGTAGAACTTCCGGCTCACGGTTCTGCGCTGCTCCGCTTGGTTGTCAAGCCGGTTCCCCGCGGACTGTTCAAGGGTGAAGCTTTCGCCATTCCGGGCAAGATTGAAATGGAAGACTTTGACATTAACGGACTCGGCCAGGGGAACACTACCTACAACGAAAATGATACCGAAGACCATGGCGCAGAAAGCAATGGCGGAAATAGTTACCGCGAAGGTACAGGTGTCGATATTTACAAGAAGGCCTCCGGTTACATAGTTGGCTACAATCAGGCTGGCGAATGGCTTGAATACACCGTGAAGGTTGCTAAGACAGGGTCTTACTTCATGTACGCTGCCGTGGCTTCGGCTAACAGTACTTCGAGTTTCAAACTCTCCATGGATGGCAAGGACATTACCGAAGAAATTGCCGTTCCGCAGGCTACAACCGGCGAAGACAACTTCGACGAATATAACGAAGTCGAGGCCAAAGCGGACCTGACCGAGGGCGAACATATTCTCCGCTTTACGGTAACCGGCGACTGGATGGACATCGATTACATCAAGTTCTGCGACAAGGAAAAGTGCGAAGAAAAAACGGATCTTGCTACGGTACGCCTGAATACATTCGAGTCTGAAAATTCCTATAACGTGTTCAGCGCGACGGGTAAGCATCTCGGCCGTGTCGATTTGAACGGCTCGAATGTCGGCACCGCTCTTAAGAAAGCTGGCTTCGCTCGTGGCGTGTACATGGTTCGCTCTGTAAAGGGCAACCAGATCCAACGCGTGCGTATCGGCGAATAGATAGTAGGAAGTCGACGATAGGAAGTTGGTAGTGAGTGATTTGTCATTCCTGCCCTGGATCTAGTCCGGGGTAAACTCTGGCGGAAAATCGTCTTCTTACATATTACTTTCATTCATGCTATGCCTGCCATGTGCAGGTATTTTTTATACCCAAAACAATCCTTCGCCACTTATGGCATAAAGTTCATTGTGCACGGGAAAAATGAAATTGATAATAATTCAGTATAATGCGAGATAGTCTTTTATTTTATAAAAAGATAGTGGTTTGTCGTTGAGAGAATGAAAGCGTCGGCCAAGGTATATTCTTCGCAGTAACGTGCAAAACGAGTGTCGCGAACGACTGCTTGCAGGCGTTCATGACCGAGTGAAGCCGCTGACGCCGTAGGCGTCAACTCTGAGCTGGGGCCCCTCCCGCAAGGTGTACTTTTTCGATTTTATAATACAGAGGTTGGGGGTATCCCCCCATGTCTATCATGGATAAACAGTCCACAGAGTTTTGTCTAGAACGTGCAATAAAGCCCTAATTTAAGGGTAATTTTAGAGTGATGTTGGAGTGAACTATAAACAGGTTCATTAGTGAGGTTAGGTATGGGCTTCAAGATGTTTGGTCAATTTGCCGCAATTTCTGCGCTTTTTATGAGCGCAGCCGTTGCAAACGCTGCTGTTCAGGCGACTTTCTATGTTGCTCCAAATGGTAGTGATTCGAACAAGGGAACAAAAGATGCTCCCTTCAAGACTATTACGCAGGCCCAGAAAGCCGTGCGCGCTATTAACGGCTCCATGACGGGCGATATCGAAGTGATTCTCCGCGACGGTACGTACCAGCTCCCTGCGACTGTGAACTTTACTGAAGCCGATGGCGGCAAAGACGGTTTCTATGTCCGTTACAAGGCTGCTGACGGCGAAACTCCGCTTATTACGGGCGGCATTCCGATGAGTGGTTGGACCATTCACGACGAAAAGAACAACATCTGGAAAGCCGAAGGTGTCGATGCGCGTTTCCGCCAGCTTTACGTGAACAACAAAAAGGCAATTCGCGCCCGTATGCCGAACCTTAAGGACAACGGCGACCACAATTTCTTCCGTTTGAACAAAGTAGATTCCACCGGCAGCGCGTTCCTCTTGAACAGCAGCGATGTCAAATCCACCGATTGGAAGAATCCCAAGAAAGTCGAAATCCATTTGATGATTGCTTGGGCCGAAAGCATCTTGCGTCTTGACAAGATTTCGAGCCAGGGAAATACTTTGAAGTTCGAACCGCAAGACCCTGAAAGGAGCAAACTTTTCCGCCGCAAGTATCCGATGCTCGGCACTGCTTTCATGAGCAATCCGCCGAAACAGCAAGTCTATTACCTCGAAAATGCATACGAATTTATCGATCAGCCGGGGGAATGGTACTTGGACGAATCGACCAATACTTTGTATTACAAGGCTCGTGAAGGCGAAAACATGGGTACGGCAAATGTCGTCGCACCGCGTGTCAACACTCTCTTCAGCATTCTCGGCAAGGATACTAAGAACAAAGTCGGTTACATGGCTTTTGAAGGCTTGACTTTCGCTCATTCCAACTATTTGCGCCCAAGCGAAGAAGGCTTTTTGGATTTGCAGGCTGGCATGTTCAATATCGAAGTGCTTGAAGAAAATGGCCGCCTTGGCAGTAACAAGTTCCTTCTCTGGCGTCCGGATGCTGGCTTCCGCGTTGAAAACGCTCACCACATGAAGATTAGGAATTGCACCTTTACGCAGATGGCGGCTAACGGTCTCGACATGGTCTCCGGTACGAATGACGACTTGGTCGAAGGCAACGTGTTCTACGAAATCGGTGCAAACGGCATTATGCTCGGCAAGTTCTCGCAGGACTCCTTGACCGAAATCCACATTCCGTACAACCCGACGGACAAGGACGAAATCAGCACTCGCGATACGCTCCGTTACAACCTCATTACGAACGTGACGAACGAACATCAGGGTGCTGTGGGTATCGGTGCCGGCTATCCGCGCTATGTCGTGATTGAAAACAACGAAGTGTCTTATACAAACTATTCCGGTATTTCTGTGGGTTATGGTTGGACTAAGCAGCAAACAGCCATGACGAACAACAAAATCAACAAGAACAACATTCACCACATCTCCCGTTTGCTTTGCGACTCCGGTCCAATTTACACATTGAGCAATCAGGGGACGGGCAGCGAAATCAAGGAAAACTACCTCCACGATTACAGCGCTTCTGAATGGTCCGATTACTGGGTCTTGCCGATTTACCTCGATGAGGGTTCTAGCGGCTTTACGGTCGAAAACAACTCTTACAAGAATGCTCCGAGTGGTGTCGGTCAAAACCAGCCGGGTCAGTTTACCCAAAGGAATAATGGCGGTTATATCGAGTCTGTCGCTGCCGCAGCGGGTCTCCAGGGCGAATTCAAGAACATCGGCGATCGCATCAATAACATTCCGCTAGCTGATTTCTCCAATGTCGTTCCGCAGACCGCGTTTGTTGAAAACGTGACGATTCCGGGCATGATTGAAATGGAAAATTACGATGAAGGTGGCCAGAGTGTTTCGTTCAACGACAAGGATTTTGTGAACGAAGGTAACGTCTATCGCGAAGATGGCGTGGATGTCGTTGGCCTTGGCTGCTCCGATACGCTCAACACCAAGGATTGCAAGGGCTATGCCGTGGGCTACACGCAGGCTGGTGAATGGATGGAATATACGGTGAAGGTGACCGAGGCCGGCGAATACGCATTCCTTGCGAACGTGGCTACGGGACTCGAGGGTTCCAGCTTCCGTCTCTTCATGGATGGCAAGGCGATTAGCGATACCGTTGTGGCCCCGCAAGGTGAAGACTGGAACACTTACGTTTTTGTCGATGGAAAGACGACTGCACTTGAAGCCGGCGAACATGTGCTCCGCGTGGCGATTACGGGAACTTATCTGAATATCGACTGGATCAAGTTTGGCAAGAGCAAGGGTGACCTCATGTCGATTAAGCCGAGTGCTCGTTACGGCGTGAACATGGACATCTCTAGCAACTCTACGCTCAATGTCTTTGATGTCCGTGGCCATCATCTGGGTACAATCCGCTTGATGGGCATGCCGACGACATCTTCCGTGATGCAAGAAATGCATGCAAAGAACTTTAAATCTGGAGTCTATTTTGTCCAAAGCGTAAACAAGAGCTTTGGCAAGATGATCCAAGTAAAATAATCCTAGGGGAAGGAGCGTCATATGAAGTTGAATAAAGTATTGCCAATTGCGCTTGGACTTGGCTTTGCCGTGAGCGCATTTGCGGAAAACCCGATTATTCAGACGTACTATTCGCCGGACCCGGCTCCGGTTGTGTTTGGCGACACGGTTTGCGTCTATACCGGTAACGACGAAGGCGGTTCCTTCTTTACCATGCATGGTTGGCGTGTTTCTTGCACCACCGATATGGTGAACTGGACCGATAAAGGCGAACTCATTCTTTCGAACAAGGACTTTGGCGGCAATGCCAAGGAAAACGGTGACTGGGCCGCTCAAGTCATTCGTCGCAACGGCAAGTATTACTATTACGTGACAGTAGAATCGACTCGCGGTGGTCGCGCCATTAACGTCGCAGTGGCCGACAAGCCGGAAGGTCCGTTCAAGGATGCGCGCAACGGGCAGCATTTGGCGGGCCCGAACTGGGATTACATTGACCCGACCGTATGGATTGACGATGACGGACAAGCTTGGCTTTACTGGGGCAACCCGAAACTTTATTACGCCAAGCTCAAGGAGAACATGATTGAGTTCGATGGCCAGATTCAGGTGACCGATATGAGCCGAGGCTTCTCCCCGAGCGGAAACTCCGTCTATACCGAAGGTCCGTGGATTCACAAGCGCGACAAGAAGTATTACATGATTTACGCATCCCATGGCGTGCCCGAAAAGATTTCGTACTCCACCAGCGATTCTCCGACGGGTCCGTGGAAATGGGGTGGCATCATTATGGATCAGGGAAACAATACGGCGTTTACGAACCATTCCGGACTCATCGATTTCAAGGGACGTAGTTTCTTCTTTTATCATAACCAGAAAAACGTGAGCGGTGGCGGTTACAGCCGTTCTACTGCAGTCGAAGAATTTACCTGGAATGCAGACGGGACGATTCCGACCATCAAATCGACCGACAATGGCGTCGTGAAGCCCATCAAGAATCTGGACCCGTTTGAACGTGTCGAAGCCGAGACGAAATCTTGGGTTGGCGGCATCAATGTCGATAAGAGCGGTGGATTTACCATCATCAGGCATGTGGCAAAGCAGGGCGACAACGTTTATCTGACCAACATGGGTTCGAACTTCTATACAAAGGTTCGCTCCGTGGATATGGGCGATGGCGCAGACCGTATCATTGTTTGCACAAGAGGCAAGGCGGGCAAGATTGAACTCCATGCGGGCAAACAGGACGGCACGACTCTTGCTACCATCGATGTGCCGGCAAGTGAGAGCTGGCAAGAAAATACTTTTGACTTGAAGGATGCTGCCGGCGTTGAAGATTTGTTCTTCGTCGTCAAGCAGGGCGGTTTCGATTTTGACTACTGGTACATGGAAAGCGAAAAGACCAAGATTCCGCAGGAACCGTTCAAGGGTGTCGCCTCTGTAATTCCGGGCAAGATTGAAGCCGAAGATTACGACAGGGGCGGCCACAACAAGGCGTTCTACGACAACGATCGTGATAACAAGGGCGGTTTCTATCGCGAAGACGAAGTCGATATAGTCGCTCTTGATTCTGCCGATACTTCCAAGGGGTATGCGTTAGGTTATACCGAAGACGGCGAATGGGTGGAATACACTATCAATAACGTCGCTGCATCGGCATACACTATTATGATGAATGTGGCTACAGCTTCGGAAGATGTGGGTGTCAAGTTCTATATCGACGATAATGAAATCACCGATGTCATCAAGGCCCCGCAAGGTGATGATTGGATAACCTATAGTGAAGTAAAGGCCCAAACAAAGGAAATTCCAGCGGGAGAACATGTGCTCAAGATGGAAATTTCTGGAAATTTTGTGAACATTGACTGGATTAAGTTCTGTACAGGTGACTGCAAGGAAGAGGTTTCGCTTCGTGGGATGCGTGTCGAACTTCCGATTTCTGAAAAGTCTTATTCAGTCTTTAGCATGACCGGCAAACATCTTGGTTATGTCGAAGCCAAGGGCCAGAGCCTTGCAAAATCCATCCGCTCTGCAGGCTATGTTTCCGGTGTCTATATGGTTCGTGGCGTTGGCCATTCCAAGACCTTCCGTGTGCTGGTGAAATAGGCGTTGGATTACTTATTTTAGGTGTTAGGGACGTAATGGCGACCTTTGGGTCGCCATTTTTTTCGTCTTTTTTTGTCATTTATCAAAACGCCCCGCGTCATCAAATTGGAACATTCTAAATTGCAATATTCATGTTTTCAAAATTGTTCGTCCCCTTGACAATATATCCACGAAACTAGCGCGATAAATAATGATATGCCCCCAATTTTGGGGTATTTTTTATTCAGGTATATGATATGGGAGGACTTATGAACTTTGGTTCTAGTTTATCTTTGGTTTTGGCTGCTGGCTTTGTGTCGGTAGTATCCTCGTTTGCGCAACCTAACGATGAATGGAATGGCAAGCCGAGAATTTTTGGCGTGAATACATTGAAGCCGCATGTGACATCGATGCCTTATACGACTGTTGAAGAAGCTGTTAAGGGCGACCGTCACGCTTCGGAATGGTATCAGACTCTTTCGGGCAAATGGAGATTCTTCCATGTCGAAAAGCCGAGCCAGCGCAATAACGATTTTTACAAGGATAATTACGATGTGTCCAAGTGGGACGAAATCAAGGTCCCGAGTTCTTGGCAGCTCTTGGGCTACGACCATCCGATTTACACGAACGTGATTTATCCGTGGTCCCAGAACAACCGCGTGTCTGCTCCTTACGCTCCTACGGATTTTAACCCGGTCGGCCATTACCGCCGTACGTTTACGGTCCCTGAAAAGTGGGACGGAAAGCGTATCCGTTTGCACTTTGAAGGCGTCGAATCCGCTTATTATGTTTGGGTGAACGGCAATTACGTTGGCTATAGCGAAGACTCCTTCACTGGTCACGAATTCGATATCAATAAGTATCTCCGCAAGGGCGAAAATAACATCTCCGTACAGGTGTTCCGCTGGTGCGATGGTTCTTGGCTCGAAGACCAGGACTTTATCCGTCTTTCCGGCATCATGCGCGATGTCTACATTTACGCCGTGCCCGAAGTCCACATTCAGGATTTCCAGATTGACGCAACGCTTACGAACGGTTACAAGGATGGTCTCTTGAAGACTTCCGTTTGGGTTTACAATTCGACTGGCAAGGAATCGGGCGAATATACTGTAGAACTTTCTCTCTACGATGCAGCAGGTGCCGAAGTTATCAAGCCGAATGCTAAGAAGGTTTCGGGCATTGGTGGCAACGGTGGTGAAAAGAGCGTGTATTTTGAAATTCCGTATTCTTCTCCGAAGCGCTGGTCTGCTGAAACGCCTGATCTCTATACCGCCGTGCTCACGTTGAAGGATGGCTCGGGCAAAGTTGTCCAGGTCGAAAGCAACAAGATTGGTTTTAGAAAGATTGAAATCAAGAAAGAAAATGGTGCCCCGCGTTTGTTGGTAAACGGCATGCCTATCAAGTTCCACGGTGTTGACCGTCACGAGCTCGATCCGGATGATGGCCGTGCAGTGACTTATGAACGCATGGAAAAAGACGTGATTCTCATGAAGCGCTTCAACATCAACGCTCTCCGCATGTCGCACTATCCGAACAACCCGTATATGTACGATCTTTGCGACAAGTACGGTATTTACGTGATTGACGAAGCGAACGTCGAAAGCCACGGTGCTAACAATGACCTTCCGAAGAACAGTGACGATTGGCGCGCTCCTGCTGTGGACCGCATGACGACCATGGTGCAGCGTGACAAGAACCATCCGTCCATTATCCTTTGGTCCTTGGGCAACGAAGCCGGTAACGGTAACGTATTTGCCTCCGAACGCGAAGCGGCTCACCGTGCCGACTCCACCCGCTTTGTCCATTACGAAGGCGACTGGAACAACGCCGATGTGAACAGCTGGATGTACTTTGGCCCCGAAGCCGTTGCTAGCTACAACGATGCCAACAAGCCGATTATGTTGTGCGAATATGAACACGCGATGGGTAACTCCGTGGGCGATCTGCAAGAATATATGGATGCATTCTACGGCAACCCGCGTTCTTTCGGCGGCTTCATTTGGGACTTCATCGACCAGGGCCTCCGTCACAAGGGTACTCCGTACTTTGAATTCGGTGGCATGTGGGGCGACTGGCAGAACGACGATAACTTCTGTGCGAACGGCCTTGTTTTCCCGGATCGCTCGCTCCAGCCAGAAATTTGGGAAGTCAAGTATCAGTACGCCCAGGTTCGCGTGAAAAACGTCGATGCGGCCAAGGGCAAGATTGAAATCCAGAGCCGTTATCTCTACAAGAATCTCGGCGATTTCCTCGACGCCTTCTGGCAAATCAAGGAAAACGGCAAGATTATCAAGGAAGGAAAAATTGATGGTTCTCAGATGAACATCGGCCCGAACGAAAAGAAGACCGTAACGATCGACATGCCGAAAATCGAAACAACGGTGGGTGCCGAATACCACTTGGATATCGATTTCCGCCTGAAAAAGGATGAACTTTGGGCAAATGCAGGTTTCAGCATTGCTCACGAACAGTTCGGTATCGACTTGGGTCAGCTCTGGTCCACCGAAATTGATATCAGCTCCTTGGAAGCGACTAAGGTCAATAAGAGCAACGGCCTCACGATTGAAGGTACAGATTTCAAGATTACATTTGATGAACGCTCTGGAACGCTTGCAAGCTATGTTCTCGATGGCGATACGATTATCAAGAATGGTGGCCGTCCGAATTTCTGGCGTGCTCCGACCGATAACGACAAGGGCTTCAATATGGAACGCGGTCACGGTGAATGGCGCAGCGCAAGCAAAAAGCGCAACGTGACCTCCGAAGTCAAGGAAGTTTCTTCTCGCGAAACGCAGGTGACGTTCAACTTTAGCTTCCCGGATGTCGGCAGTTCCCGCATGAAGTTGACTTACTACGTCTACGGCAGTGGCGATATCGTTGTGGATTACACGTTCAATCCGGATGGCACCAAGAGCTACATTCCGAATGTGGGTACGCTCTTTACGGTTCCGGGCGGCTATGAAAAAGTCCGCTGGTTTGGCCGCGGTCCGCATGAGAATTACCTTGGACGTAATCGCGGTAGCTTTATGGGTCTCTTCTCCACGGTTGCAGATTCTATGACGGTTCCGTACATGGAAATTGGCGAAACGGGCCAGCGCACCGACGTGAAGTGGGCAACGCTTACGAACAAAGATGGCAAGGGCCTTATGATTGTCGGTAATCCGCGTATGGAATTCAGCGCCCAGCACTATACTCCGGAACAACTCACCGACGTGAAACTCCCGTGGGAACTCAAGCGTGACAAGGATATTACTCTCCGAGTAGACTTGCACCAGATGGGGCTTGGCGGTATCAACACTTGGGGCGCAGAACCGATGCCGGCTTATCGTTTGAACGCCAACAAGGAATATTCTCACACGTTCCGCATCGCTCCGATTCGCAAGCAGCTGAACGACCCGACGGAATACTCGCTTCTCGGTTTCAGAAACTTCGGTTGGAACGAAGAAATTCCGCCTGCAAAGTATGGTCGTGACGAAATCAACAAGATTTACGAAAATCAGCCGACAAAGGATGTTACCGATACCATTATCGATACTGAAAATCCGAAACCGACAAATCTTCCGGGCGTGACGGTGAACTTGCTTAGTTCGGCAGAAAAGAGCTACAATGTCTTTGATGCTCAGGGCAAGAAGGTTGGCGCATTCACGACTCGTGGCGTCGAAGATCTCCATGCAATGACCGCTCGAATCGTCAAGAATTCCGGTGTGTATATCGTGAAATCCAGGAACGGTGGCCAATCTTTCCGCATCACCGTCAAGAAGTAAAATATTGGAATGAAGAATTGTCATCGCGAGGTGCTCCGCAACGCATCCCGCGATGATTTTTTGTCTTCCTCGGAAGCGTCATCCTGACCCTGAAAGGGGAAGGATCCAGTGATTTTTTAATGGAGAATGTATTGATAAAAAATCAATGAGAAGAAATTTTTAGTACTATGAAAACCCCTCTCCGAGGGGTATTTTTTATAAGGAAAATGTTGCATCTTTCATTCGTCATGGAACGTAAATCACTATCCAGTGACTTTCAAAAGATGAGTTTTGGTTTATGAGGAGAATACTATGTTTGGAACAAAGAAATCCTTGGCAGGCCGAATTCTTGGCTCTGCTGCGTTTGTTTGTATTGTAGGCTTTTCGAATGTCGCCGCAACGACGGATAATCCGCTGTTGCTTTGGTACAACGGCGATGCCGGTACCGAATTTACGAATGCGCTTCCGATTGGTAACGGCTACATGGGAGGCCTCATTTACGGTGGCGTCACCAAGGATTACATCGGCCTCAACGAAAGTACCGTTTGGTCGGGCGGTCCAGGCGACAACAACAAGCAGGGGGCGGCAAGCCATTTGAAGGAAGCTCGCGATGCCTTGTTCCGTGGCGATTACAGAGCTGCGGAATCCATCGTGAACCAGTACATGATTGGCCCTGGCCCTGCAAGCTTCCAGCCGGTGGGCGACCTCATCATTTCTACGTCTCATAACGGCGCTACGAATTACCGCCGTGAACTCGATTTGAAGACCGCCATCGCGAAGACGACTTACACGCACAGCGGTGTCAATCATACCCGTGAATATTTCGCAAGTTATCCGGATCATGTGATTGTCGTTCATTTGTCTGCAGACAAGAACGGTTCCGTGAGCTTTGGCGCCACGATGACGACTCCGCACAACTCCAAGCGCATGAGCAATGACGGTAACACGCTCATCTACGATGTCACTGTCAACTCCATCAAGTTCCAGAATCGCCTGAACGTGTTCACGGATGGCGGCAAGGTCAGCGTTTCGAACGGGAACATCAACGTCGAAGGTGCAAACAGTGCAACGCTCGTGCTCACGACCGCGACGAACTTCAAGGCGTATAACGATGTGAGCGGTGACCCGGGCGCCATCGCTGCCGACATCATGAGCAAGGTCAAGGGCAAGTCCTATGAAGATTTGCTGGCGACGCACTTGAAGGATTACCAGACGATTTTCAACCGCGTCAAGCTGGACTTGGGAGCGGCAGACAAGAGCGCTGGCGACATCACCTCCACCCGCGTCAAAAATTTCAATTCCACAAACGACCCCTCCCTCGTAGAACTCCATTACCAGTATGGCCGTTACTTGCTCATCGCGAGTTCCCGTAAGGGTGGCCAGCCTGCCAATTTGCAGGGCATCTGGAACAAGGACACGAACCCGATTTGGGGCAGTAAATATACTACCAACATCAACCTCGAAATGAACTACTGGCCGGTAGAATCGGCGAACCTCGGCGAATGCGTCTGGCCGCTCATCGACAAGATCAAGGCGATGGTGCCGCAGGGCGAAAAGACTGCCAAGGTGCACTGGGGTGTTGACGAAGGTTGGGTGGAACACCACAATACTGACCTTTGGAACCGTTCCGCTCCGATTGACGGTGCCTGGGGCCTTTGGCCGTCTGGCGCGGGCTGGCTCAGCACGCATCTTTGGGAACACTTCCTTTACAACCCGACGGACAAGGAATACCTCAAGGACGTTTACCCGACGATGAAGGGGGCCGCGCTCTTTTTTGTGAACAGCCTCGTCGAAGAACCTGAAACGGGCAACAAGTACTTGGTGACCGCTCCGAGTGATTCTCCGGAAAACGATCACGGCGGATACAACGTCTGCTTTGGCCCGACGATGGACAACCAGATTATCCGTGACGTGTTGAACTACACGATTGAAGCGTCCAAGATTCTCGGCGTCGATGAAGATGTTCGCGCCAAGATGGAAGCGACTGTCAAACGTTTGCCGCCGACAAAGACCGGTAAGTACGGACAAATTACGGAATGGCTCCAGGACTGGGATGATCCGAACAATAAGAACCGCCATATTTCTCATTTGTACGGCCTTTTCCCGAGCGCTCAAATTACCCCGGAAGAAACTCCGGACTTGATCAAGGGCGCAGGCGTCACGTTGCAGCAGCGCGGCGATGATGCTACCGGCTGGTCTCTTGCTTGGAAAATCAACTTCTGGGCCCGTATGCACGATGGCGACCACGCTTACAGAATGATTCGTATGCTTCTCACGCCGAGCAAGACATACAACAACTTGTTCGATGCTCATCCGCCGTTCCAGATTGACGGTAACTTCGGTGCTGTTTCCGGCGTGAACGAAATGCTCATGCAGAGCCACAACAACAGAATCAACTTGCTCCCGGCTCTACCTTCGCAGTGGAAGGACGGTTCTGTCAAGGGTATCCGCGCCCGTGGTGGTTTCGAAATCGATTCCATGGCATGGAAGGGCGGCAAGCTTACGTATGTTGCCATCAAGTCCCTCGTAGGCAGCACCCTGAATGTCACCTCGGGTACGAATAAGTTCTCTACCGCGACAGTCGCTGGCAAGACTTACGAATTCGATGGCAATTTGAAAGTGACGAATGCTCCGTTTGAACCGCTCGAAATGCCGGGCAAGATTGAAGCCGAAAACTACGTGGCTATGGACGGTGTGCAGATTGAAGAAGATTCTTTGGGTACTCCGAACATCGGCTGGATTAATGACGGCGACTGGACTCAGTACTATGTGAATGTGACGACGGCGGGCGCCTACGTGCTGACTGGTCGCGTGGCAACCGGCTCCGAAAAGGAAAGCGTCATCACGGTCACGGATTCTACGGGCAAGATTCTCGGAACGCTCAGCGTCGATCCTGCAAAGTCCAAGGGTTGGAACGACTGGTACGAAGCAACCTCCAAGATTACACTCTCGGCGGGCAAGCAAAAACTCACGTTCACGTATTCCGGCGAAGATACTTATCTCTGCAATGTGGACTGGTACGACTTGAAGGCGGATTTGACCGCGCTTCCCACGACTGCAATGCGTAACGCCTCGCTCTCCGTAAGCCGTGTCCCATACTCTCATGCCTCTATCGCGCTGATGGTGAAAGCGCCTGCATCCAGTGACTTTGTTGTACACCTGGTTGGCGTCAACGGTAAGTTTATCGGCTCGCAACGTGGCCACGGCGAAGGACTCGCTGAATTTGGCACGAGCGCTCCGCTTGCGCCGGGTATGTACTTCGCCATCGTCAAGAACGGCTCCATGCAAAAGACCATGAAACTCATGGTGCAGTAGCCCCTTCGTCATCCTGAGCGCAGCGATATATGAAACTCGGCTCTTTAGAGCCCTAGTTGAATTATACTCAAAGAGCATAACTCTACTAGGCCACTAAAGTGGCGAGTATCGTTTAGGTTCGTAGGAGCAGGATCCAGTTAAGTCTTGATATCACATTTTTCCTCCACACTCTAAGTCCTGGATCCGCTTGGTCCGGGACTTTTTGATTATTTTGTTAAAAAAGAGCGTGTTGACGAAGACCTGTAACGATATAATACGTTTCTTTCGAACACGAAAATTATACAATCGATTACAAAAAGCACAAGTAATTAGGCTTTGCAAATTATCATCCCCTCCTTTGATAAATTGACAAGAGAACTTTAACATCCCCATATCCACTTGCTCCATCCATAGGATACTTTTATAAGTGGGTTAGTAGAACAATAAGAATGGGATGTCATCATGGAAAAAAGAGTTTTCTTTTTGGTTTTTATCCTCTCTGCAAACTTGTTTGCAATCACGAGCCAGTTCCGCGGTGTGAACTGGGCCGATAAGCGCGACAACTTTGTCTCGGATGTACTTTTGCTTTCGGGCATGAGCCTTTCGGATACTTACGAATCGGCATCTATCATAGCGGAACGCGTCATTGGGCAGTTTCAGGAATTGCTCGGTACGAACAGCGTGCGCATTCCGATTAACGAACCGACTGCGTCCAGGTTTTGGAATACCTATACCGGCATTGTCGATGTCGGGCTTTCCAAGGGTCGTATTGTGTTTGGCTATTGGGGCCCGGCGCAGCCGTCTGGCCCGAAGAATATGGACGACTGGTGGAAAATGTGGGAAACTGTTGTCAATAAGTACGGCAAGCACCCGAACGCCTATTTCGAGATTTTCAACGAACCGCACATGTACAGCAAGGACGAACTCCGCAATTTGTATGCGGAATGGCTGAAAAAATTCCCGGACGTACCGCGGAATCACATTCTTTTGGATGGTTCAGGTTTGGCTTGGAACATCCCGGACATTGCCGACGACCCGCGTTTTGAAGGCTGCCTCTTTGCCGTTCACGAATACACCTTCTGGAACATGAGCATCACGACAGAACAAGGCTGGAAAAACAGCTTTAAGGGGAAGGTGGGCAAGTATGTCGACCGTACCGTCTGTACGGAATGGGGTGGGGCCATGAGTCCTGGCGAAAAAAACGGAGTCCATTACGATTACATGGATTACAACCAACCGCCAAATAATTATTTCACGGCCTATATCCGTGGCATGTCGGATCAGTTGCGCGAATGGGAAATGGGCAGTTTTTATTGGCCGGGGCTGCGTGATGGCGACTGGTACAGCATGACCAAGCGTTCCGGCGAGGGTGCGAACATCAAACTCGAAATTGCGAACCAGTCGGGCGTCGATCGTATGCAACGTGCCTGGGCGGATACCGTGGCGACGGACATTGTAGATACAACGGCGAAGGACACGCTCGCGAAAGATACTGTAGCCAAGGACTCGCTCGTTAAAGATTCACTGGTCAACGACTCGCTGGCAAAGGATTCCGTGGTTTGCAAAGCGGACTCTTGCAATGGGACATCGGCCATCCGCAATATGCTCCCCACCGCAATTTTCAAAGGCTCGTCCGATGCATACATCCGCATCAAGGGCAACAAGCTCTACGTTGAGAAAAACGGCAAACGCTTTGACTTGACAGGACATAGAATTAGGTGAAAGTGAAAAATCCTTCCCGTTTGTAAACATTCCATTATGGACATTTTGTCCATGATAATTGATTTCGCTCGGGAGGCTATTCCCAAAAATGAGGATATGTTTATAAAGGTTGTATGGGATTTTTAACCTTTTGAGGATGTGGGAATGAAAACAAAGATCATTAAATGTTTGGCTACAGCTGCACTTTTGGGTGGCGCAGTAAATGCTTTTGCCGGCCCAGGCCTTGCTGACGGTGCGGCTAAATTCGTCGGAAATATTACGACTCGTGGTCAAGTCCGTAGCGACTTTGGCCAATATTGGAATCAGATTACAGCAGAAAACGAATGTAAGTGGGCTTCTATCGAAGGCTCCCGCGGCCGCTACAATTGGAGCGGTTGCGATGCCGCTTATAACTGGGCAAAGCAGAATGGCGGCCACTTCAAGTTCCACGCTTTGGTGTGGGGTTCCCAATACCCGAACTGGCTCAACGGCCTTAGCACAGATGAAACCAAGAAGGCTATTACGGCTTGGATGGACGCCGTCAAGGAGCATTACCCCGATCTCGAAATGATCGACGTGGTGAACGAAGCTATCCGTACAGGAAACAGCTACCACTCTCCTTATGGCAGCGGCAACAACATCATCCCCGCTCTCGGTGGCGATAACGGCGGAAATTATCAGTTCGTGGTGACCGCATTCAAGATGGCTCGCGAACGTTGGCCGAATGCAATCCTTATTTATAACGACTATAACACGGTCCAGTGGCAAAAGAACGAAGGTATCGACCTTATCCAGAAAATCAAGAAAGCAGGCGCTCCGGTGGATGCCTACGGCTTGCAAGCCCACGACATGATGACTCAGGGCGGTGGCGCTGGCGGTACTGGCGGCGGTGGCGGCTGTTTGAGCCTCAACACGCTTAAGAGCGTCCTTGATGAAATTTGGCAAAAGACCGAAACCCCGATGTTCATTTCGGAATACGATATCGGAACCGAAGACGACAACACTCAGAAAAGGTGCTATCAAGAACAAATTTCGTTGTTCATGGAAAACGAACATGTCGCAGGCATCACTCTCTGGGGTTACATCTACGGTGCGACTTGGGTGACCAACGGCAACTCCGGCATTATCAAGGATGGCAGGGATCGTGCCGCCATGACATGGTTGAAGGAATACTTGAAGTCTAACAAGGGTGTCAATACGACGGGTCTTGCGACGGGCGATGTTACTCCTGTGGATCCTGAACCGCAGCTCCCGTTCAAGGGCCAGCCGCTCGCCATTCCGGGCAAGATTGAAGTGGAAGACTTCGATATTCCGGGCAAGGGCAAGAACGAAGACGGCACAAGCAATGCTTCTTACAGCGACGACTCCGAAAACCATGGAGACTCCGAATACCGCAAGGACACCGGCGCTGACTTGTACAATAAGGCTACCGGCGTTGTGTTGGGCTATAACCAGGAAGGCGACTGGTATGAATGGACCGTGAACGTGGCCAAGGCCGGCGACTATACCGTATTCGCTTCTGTCGCCACGGAAAATTCGACTTCTAGCTTCTCGCTTTCTGTCGATGGAAAGGTTGCTGTTGAAAAAGTTGCCCTTTCCGGTTCAAGTTTTGACGATTTCAGCAATGTAAAAGCCAACATCACCCTCCCGGAAGGCAAACATGTTCTCCGTATGGACGTGACAAGTTCTTGGTTCGATGTGGACTACTTCAACTTTGTCGAAGGCAAGGACGCGGCTGATCCGGGTGCCGGAAGTGGCGATGGCGGTGACGGTCCGGGTACTGGTCCGGGTACAGGTCCGAGTGATGCTATCCGCACGACGGTCCACATGGAAACTCCGGTGCTTGGCGCCTACGATGTCTTTGACGTGAATGGCGTTCGCCTCGGTCGCATGAGAGCCTATACCATGGACGATGCCATGAATATTCTCAAGACCACGAGCGATATCAAGGTCCAGGGCATCTACTTGCTCCGCTCCGTGAAGAATGGCTCCGTAAAGACAGTCCGTATCGCTCGATAAAAAGTTCCTAATCCATACTCCCCATCTCAAGGGGAGCCTTAAATACCCAAAGGCCTTCGAGGTAACACTCGAAGGTTCTTTTTATATGCACCATTCCATTTTGTCAATGATAAATATTTGACGTTTGGATGAATATGAAAAATTCGAAAATATGTTTATAGTGGTTGTATGGGCTTTTAACCTGTAAGGATGTGGATATGAGAACAAAAAAACTTAAAAGTGTTATTGCTGCGACGCTGTTGGGTGGTGCCGTAAGCGCATTTGCTGGTCCCGGCCTGGCCGATGGCGCAGCAAAGTTTGTCGGAAACATTACGACTCGCGGCCAGGTGCGTAGTGACTTTACGCAACTGTGGAACCAGATTACGGCTGAAAACGAATGTAAGTGGGCCTCCATCGAAGGAACCCGTGGACGTTACAACTGGAGCGGTTGCGATGCTGCCTTTAATTGGGCTAAGAACAACGGTGGCCACTTCAAGTTCCATGCTTTGGTGTGGGGTTCCCAGTACCCGAACTGGTTGAACGGTCTTAGTGCCGATGAAACCAAGAAGGCAATTACCGCCTGGATGGACGCTGTCAAGCAGCATTACCCCGAACTCGAAATGATTGACGTGGTGAACGAAGCCATCAAGTCGGGCGGCAAGTACCATTCCAATTACGGCTCGCAAGGCAATAACAACATTGTTGCCGCTCTCGGTGGCGACAACGGCAACTACGAATTCGTGGCAACCGCTTTCAAGATGGCTCGTGAACGTTGGCCGAATGCAATCTTGATTTATAACGACTACAATACCGTCCAGTGGCAGAAGAACGAAGGTATTGACCTCATTCAGAAACTGAAGAAAGCGGGCGCTCCGGTTGATGCCTACGGCTTGCAGGCTCACGACATGATGAGCCAAGGCGGTGGCCAGGGTGGTACCGGTGGTGGCGGCTCCTGCTTGAGCATCAACACCCTGAAGAGCACCATTGAAGAAATTTGGACCAAGACCCAGATTCCGCTGTTCATTAGCGAATACGATATCTTCACAAGTAACGACAATGTTCAAAAGCAGTGCTACCAGGAACAGATCTCTTACTTTATGGAGAATGAACATATCGCAGGTATCACCATTTGGGGATACATCTACGGTGCTACATGGAACGACGGTACATCCGGTATCATCAAGGACAACAAGGACCGTCCGGCCATGACATGGCTCAAGGAATACTTGAAGTCTAACAAGGGCGTCAATACGACGGGACTTGCTACGGGTGAAGTGACGCCTGTGGAACCTGTTCCGCAAGAACCGTTCAAGGGTTCTCCGATTGCCATTCCGGGCAAGGTCGAAGTGGAAGACTTCGATAAGCCGGGCCAGGGCAAGAACGAAGACGGCACAAGCAATGCCTCTTATGGCGATGATGCCACGAACCAGGGCGATTCCGACTACCGCAAGGACACTGGTGTTGATATCTATGAAAAGGCAACCGGTAAAATTGTTGGCTACAACAATACGGGTGACTGGCTCGAATGGACCGTCAACATTGCAGAAGCCGGTGACTACACTGCTATTGCTTCTGCCGCTACGAAAGGCGAGGGAACATTCACTCTCTCCATCGATGGCAAGTCTGTTGGCGAATTCTCGGTTACAGGCGAAAGCTTCGATGACTTCGCCGACGTGAAGCAGAAAGTGACGCTCCCGGCAGGTAAGCACATTCTCCGCATGGATGTAACGAAGGAATACTTTGATATCGACTACATCAACTTTGTAAAGGGCGAAGTTGCCGACAATCCAGGCCAAGGCGGTGATCCGGGTCAAGCCATCCAGACGAAAATCCACATGGAAACTCCGGTGCTTGGCGCCTACGATGTCTTTGACGTGAACGGCGTGCGTCTCGGTCGCATGAGGGCCTATACCATGGAAGATGCTGTGCAAATCCTCAAGACCACGAGCGATATCAAGACTCAGGGAATCTACCTGCTCCGTTCTGCAAGGAATGGCGTGGTGAAGTCTGTCCGTGTTGTCCGGTAAAAAGAAATCTTAATCCATACTCCCGTTATTGGGAGCCTTAAATACTCAAAGGCCTTCGAGGTAACTCTCGGAGGTCCTTTTTTTGTACAAGATGTATCATCATGATTCAAAAAAAAATTTGCATTTCTATAAAAAAACATAAAAATGATATATTTTCTTTTACAGAAACAGAAGTGGAGCGATAATGAGTGGTGGTCAAAAAAAGAACGCATATGCAGAATTGTTTGCAGACGTGTTTTATGAGCAGTTCATTTCTGCCTATTATGTAAACCTCGTTGATTTCTCGTATGTTGTTTACTACCGCGAAAAAGAAATCGAAAAAAAGTATGGGGATGGGGGCAACGGTCTCCGAAAGCTCCTGAAGTTCATTTCCGAAGATATCCACGCCGATGACCGTAAAATGCTCCGGGACCTTTTTGCGCCGAACTATGTCCGCGACCGTCTGAAGAAGGAACAGAGCTTTTCTTACGTGGTGCGGGACCTTTTGAAGGGCAAGGAGAGGTATTGTAGGCTCCAGTTTTCCCGTGGCCGTGACGAGGACCATATCGCCATCTGCTTCTTGAACATCGATGACGAAGTGCGCAAACGCATGAAGGTCGAAGAAGGGAACCGCGTCATCCAGGCTCTGGCTTCTGAATACAATTCGCTTTACTGTATCAATCTCGATACCGAGATGATGATTTCGTACGTGAAGTCGAAATCCGAAAACATCTTTGAAAAGACGATCCGGGACAATACGACATATTCCAAGGCGTTCGCCAAGTATGTGGAAAAGTACGTTTGCGCCGAAGACCGGTCGCGAGTCCTTGCTGCAGGGTCTATCCAGAATATACGCAAAAAGCTATCGAAACAGAATCATTTCGAGACGGATTACAAGAATGCCGAAGGCCGTTTTTACGAAATGAAGTTTGTCCGCATCTCGGGCGAAAAGTCGCCAGTCGTCGTTCTGGGTTTTGCCGATCGTGACGAGAAAATGCGCACCGATGTCATGAACCGCGAATTTTCCGAAATTGCGAACGCCTTGAGCGTCGAGTACGAGATTATCTACTATGTGAACTTGAAAGACAATTCCTATGATGTATTCAACCAGCATGACAGTTATATCAAGCTTAAGCTTGTGAACGCGGGGAAAAACTTTTTCGAGGATTGCTCGACAGACTTGAAGAAAATAGTTTATCAGCAAGACGTCAAGAAGATGATGTCCATCATGACTAAAAAGTTTTTGCTTTCGCAGCTTGAAAAGGACCGTTCTTATTCTGTCGAGTACAGGCTTGTCGTTGATGGGGAACTTCAGTATTACCGCATGAAGGTTCTTTGGTCCAAGACCGAAGATCATATCATCGTTGCCGTCGCGAACGTGAATAGCGAAGTCGTCGCGAGGCAAGAACGCGAACGCAACATAGAACGCAATTTCGATATCATCAATGTGCTTGCGACGGAGTATTCTTCCGTCTATTACATCGACCTCGAAACGGACAGCCTTACGCCTTACACGATGAACGCTTATACCGAATCGAAGTTCGGAAAGCTCTTGTCGAACGGCATCCATTATTCCGAAGCCATCAAGATGTATGTCGATAGCTTTGTCTATGAATTCGACAAGAAGATGGTGCTTGATGCAGGGTCCATCGAAAATATTTCGGAACATCTGAAATCCCAAAAGTCCTTTATCACGCAGTACAGGAACTATGAAAACGGGGTGACACGCTACTGCGAAATGAAATTCGTGAAGGTCGGCCTCGAAACGGACAAGCCGAAAGCGGTTGTGCTCGGCTTTGCCGACAAGGATGTCGAAATTCTCAAACGCTACGTTGACAACAAACTTTACGAGGATTACTTTGGCGTCTATTTCGTAAACCTCGAAGACGATACTATACGAAGCGTGCGTGATTCGACGGTCTATGAAAAGGGGCGCTCTTATGGCGGCTTTGCCAAGTACAGTCATACCGTATTGGAGTTCAGCAAGGCGGTTCTCCCTGATTTTCGCGAGTCCTGGGAAAAAATGTCGAACGTCGATTACATGCGCTCGTTTCTAGCGAAGGAGGACAAGCGCGAATACAACTACAGGGCTCTCAAGGGGGAATGGCGTCGTGCCGTTCTGTACGTCATCGAGCGCAAGAACGGAGTTCCGGTCAGTTTCATTCTGGCGTTCATGTTTATCGATAACATCACTGCGCAAAAGCTGGAACTGGACGCCAAAATTGCGGAGCAGAAAAAGGCGCTTGAAGAACAGCAGACCCTTTTGGAACACGCACTCGTGCAGGCCGAAGCCGCGAATAAGGCAAAGACAATGTTCCTCTCGAACATGTCGCACGACATCCGCACTCCGATGAACGCCATTATCGGCTTTACCAAGTTGGCGCTCAATAATCTGAACGATACCGTGATGGTCAAGAACTATCTGGAAAAAACAGTGATTTCCAGTACGCATTTGCTTTCGCTTATCAACGACATTCTGGACATGAGCCGTATCGAATCCGGAAAAATCGTTCTCGAAGACGTGAATTGCAGCTTGTCCGAAATAATGCACGACTTGAACACGATTATCCTGGGCGAAGCGAACGCCAAACGGCAGAAACTGTACATGGACTGTTTCGATATCGAAAACGAGAATGTTGTCTGCGACAAGTTGCGCTTGCACCAGGTGCTCATCAATTTGCTCTCGAACGCCGTCAAGTTTACGCCTGTGGGCGGCAATATTCATGTGCTGGTCCGTCAAACCGCAAAGGACGAAAATACGGGTTCTTACGAGTTCCATGTCAAGGATGACGGCATCGGTATGAGTCCCGAATTCTTGAAGGTTCTGTACGAGCCGTTCGAACGCGAAAGGACATCGACGCTTTCGAAGACGCAAGGAACCGGACTCGGCATGTCCATCACGAAGAAGATTGTCGATATGATGGGCGGAACGATTGATGTCGTGAGCGCTCCCGGCAAGGGGACGGAGTACGTTATCCACTTGACTTTGAAAATTCAGGAACCCTCGGTCGATTTGACGGATTTGCAGTCGCTGAACAATGCGCGTGCTTTGGTTGTCGAAAGCGATTACAATGCTTGTTCCAGCGCGACACGTCTCTTGAACCGCCTTGGAATGCGTGCCGAATGGACGATGTATGGCAACGAGGCCATTTTGCGTGTGGAGGAATCCGTCAAGCGCAAGGAACCTTATTCGGTCATTGTTGTCGATTGCGCCATGCTGGACATGGACAGTTTCGATGTCGTGCGGCAGATATGCTCCGTCCCGGAGAACGGTAAACCGATTGTCATCATGACGGCCTATGACTGGGCGAATCTCGAAAAGGAGGCTCGGAGCGCAGGCGTTGCCGGATTCATAAGCAAACCGCTATTTCTTTCGGAACTGCGTGACGCCTTGGCGCGGGCGCTTGGGGTCGTACCGAACGTCCCCAAGAAGGATGTCGAAGAGACTTTTGATTTTACGGGAAAGAGAATCCTTCTCGTCGAAGACAACGAACTCAACCGTGAAATCGCGCAAAGCGTGCTCGAAAGCATGGGCTTTGGTGTCGATTCTGCCGAAGATGGTTCCGTGGCAATCAACTTGCTCAAGGGCGTTAAGCCCGGCCTGTACGACTTGATCCTCATGGACATGCAAATGCCTGTGATGGACGGCCTCGAGGCTTCGCGTCAAATCAGGGCGATGGGGAGCGAGTATCTTTCGAACATCCCGATTATCGCCATGACCGCAAATGCGTTTGAAGAAGACCGCAAGGCGGCCTTGGATGTGGGCATGAACGAACACATCGCCAAGCCCATTGACATGGAAAAACTTAATAGAGTCCTGAAAAAATTTTTGGGATAAACGATTACAGTAACTTTATGTTCCCGTAGACGGACACAAGTAGCGGCTTTTCCGGGTTGAGCCTGTTCCAAGCTTGCTGGATGCTTATTCTGCAATTCCGTTTTTTACCCTTGACGTTGATGCTACATTCGAAAACGAACGAATCGTTACTCAATTGCGGGTTGTGCATCAACTGAGAAAATTTGTCCCAGTTGTCGCGCCCGATGATATCCCAGAACTTGTTGTTCTTTTCCGGTTCCACCATGGTCTGCGGGAATCCGAGTTCTTTTGCGCCCTTCGGAGAAATCGTCAATACGGACGGATCGTAGGTGTATTCGAAAACGATGCCTTTTTGGAATTGTTCAAAGAACAAACTTTTTCTATGTTCGTTGATATATTGCTGGAGAATGATGTTGTTAGCAGCATCCCCGCCGTTTTCGAAGAAAGATCTTGCTATTTGCGAGAAATCCGATTCGTCCAACTGGCTTATGCAGTTCTCGTTCATTTCTTTGGGCAGGCGGTCCGCTACGTCATTGAGACATTCCAGGAGCAGCGGATTGAACACGCCGCATTCGTTGTTGCGGATCATGTCGATTGCTTTTTCGTGGCTGAACGCCTTTTTGTAGCAACGGTCGCTTGTGAGCGCATCATAGACGTCGGCTATGGAAACCACTTGTGCCGCGATAGGAATGTCGTTCTCTTTGAGCCCGTCGGGGTAGCCGCGACCGTCCCAGCGTTCGTGGTGCCATCTGCATATTTCGTAGGTGAACTTCATCAGGGGTTCGTTCTTGAAGAACTGCATGCCGTCGAGCATTTTCGCTCCGTTCATGGAATGAGTCTTCATGATTTCGAACTCTTCCGCGGTCAGCCGTCCGGGCTTGTTCAGGATTTCGCCGGGAATCGTGATTTTGCCGATGTCGTGCATCGAAGAGGCTGTCGCTATGGAATTGATTTCGTCGTCGGTGATGTGGTATTCGTTCGTGCGTTTGCGGAGCGCTCGTAAAAGTATTTCGGTGAGCTTCTTGATGTGCAGAACGTGCTGGCCGCTTTCGCCGTTGCGGAATTCGACGATGTGGCTCAGAATGGAAATCAGCATGTCGCTGTTGCGCGTCCTTTCGTAAATCTTGTCCGTGACAAGCTTTGATAGCTGCATCTGCTTTACGTAAAGGCGGATCGTGTTGTGGACGCGGTTCTTTACGACCATATGGTCGAACGGACGGTAAATGAAGTCTGTTACGCCAAGCGAAAACGCTTTTTCGACTTGGGCGCAGGATTTTTCCGCCGAAATCATGACGACGGGTGTACCCTTGATCCAGCCTTCCCGATTCATGATTTTGAGAACTTCCAGACCATCACATCTAGGCATGAGCATGTCTAGCAGGACAAGAGTGATTTCCTTAGCCTTTTTTTCGAGAATTTGGATAGCCTCGTCGCCGTCCCTTGCCTCGATGATATCGTATTCGTCGTTGAGCAGGTCCGAAAGCAGGGCTCTGTTCATGGCGTCATCATCGACAATTAAAATTTTTGCACGATTGTTGCTCATGGCCAAATGTCAATTTTCTCGTTTCTTCTTAGTACTTTTAATCAGTATAATCTTAATTTAAGAAAAATGTGACGAAATGGAATGGCCTGGTTTCTGAATTTTCGTTTTAAACCCGCAATTTGAGGAAAATCACGTTTTCAAATTATTGAGAGTCCCCTCGCTTTTTTTCTACTTTTCCTCTCCGAAATGCCGAAACCAGCGAATTATTTCCCTGCAATCGATGGCCTCCGCCTGTTGGCGAGCCTCAACATTGTCATGCTCCACTTGGGCAGTTCCAGCGCTCTTGCCTACATGTCCGACTGCAAGTGGGTCATGCCCATCATTACGGCTCCCGCCTTTGCCGCAGGTATTTTCTACGTGCTGGCCGGATTCCTTTTTGCAAGCAAGTTTAGCGACCCGGACCGCCGGATTCCCGTGATTCCCTTTATGTTCAGCCGTATCGCGAAACTATACCGCCTGCATTTCTTCATGACGCTCCTCATGTTCGTTTTTGTCGTGTTCAGGAACAGTGGCTACACGCATGTGCCCGCATTTTCCGAAATTGGGGACTGTGCGTCGGCGGGGCTTGCCAATATGTTCCATCCGTGGCGGAGCCTCTTCATGCACCTCACGCTTACATGGTCCATCGTTCCCGATCTTGGGCTCAAGCTGAATGAACCTTCGTGGTCGCTGACGAGTTTTTTCCTTTGCTACGCTATTACACCGTGGTTCAGCCGTTGGCTGTTCAAGCAGAACCGCCGGACGCTCTGGGTGCTGCTTGGCGCCGTCTTTGTCCCGGGAATCCTTTGGTCAGTCGTTTTTGGTTGCACGGACAACCTTTGGTTTGACGGGTTTGAATCAAAATATCGCTTTTTCCACATGTTCGCGCCAGTGCGTGTATTTGAATACTTGTTCGGCATGGTGCTCTACCGCCTTTACAGCGAGGGAGTCTTCGATTATCTTAAGAAAAATTATGTGAGCGGTATTGCGCAGGCGTTATTGCTTTTGGCCCTTTACGGTAGCTTGTTCCTCATGCGTCCCGGAGCCAATCCCGGTTACAATTATTTTATGCACCATAGTCTCCCGATTTTCATTTACGGCATGCTGGTGCTGAGTCTTCTTTCCGGTAAGGGTTTCCTGGCGAAATTTTTCTGCATCCCGCTTGTGCGCCGTGTCGGACGCGCCTCGTTCTATCCGTACTTGATTCACCTGCCCATCATCACGTTTGCGTGGGGCATCTGTAATCTGAACCGCCCGAAGAATACCATTCTCCTGCTCATTTTCGTTTATACGGTGAGCACCCTTTACATGGAATTCAAAATCTGGCGCCGCAAGAAAAAATTAGGGATTAGAACTTAGAGCTTAGAACTTAGGGATTAGAAAAAACGTCATTGCGCAGAGCGCATGACTGGTTCGCCTCAACAATGAACAAGTAAACTTGTCACTGTATTCGGCTCCCACGTCATTGCGAGCGAAGCGCGGCAATCTATCTAAGTTCTACCGACTAAGTTCTACAAGCGAAGCGTCTAAGCTCTACCGACTAAATAACCCAAATTCCAAGATTTTATTCCCTTTTTGGAAAACGGGCGACTAAAATAAGTGTATTTTATATTTTTGGGGGGACCTCAACTGGTTGTTGAAGGATTTCCCTTGTAGGAGAAAAGTTTAATCATGGATTGTCTCGAGACTTCAGACTTGACCCATGCACTTCTTTCGAGTGCCGGTGTTGGTCTGTGGACCATTGAACTTGACGATGGCAAGTCTCCTAGAATGTATGCGGATAAAGCATACCTCCAGATGCTGGGCATTTCTGAAGATATTTCTCCCGAAGATTTATACAACGCATGGTGCAATAACATCGACCTCTCGTATTACGAAGCGTTCGCCGAATCTATCGAACAGATGACTCGCGGTGAGATGAGCGAACTGGAGTACGCTTGGAACCACCAGTACCGCGGAATCATTTTTTTAAGGAGCCATGGCGGGCGCAATCACGAATATACCAGCGGAGTGCGCCTTGAAGGTTGTTGTTTCGATGTTACGGAGCAGATGGAATTTAAACTGCATTTGCGGGAACTCGCTCAGTATTCCGATATAGCCAATACGCTTGGCGATGGCTTTGACAACATCTATTATGTTGATATTACGGATAATTCCTTCATTGAATTTAACGCCCAGGGAGTCGTGAAAACCTTGGATGCGAAAACCTGCAAGGATTTTTTTGAAGGCTTTGAACAGGCTCTGGAAAAGGTCGTCTATAGGGATGACTGGAGCTTAGTCAAGGATTTTGTTAATAAGGATAAACTGCTTTATGACCTCGAAAACGACCGTGCCGTGTCGGTCGCGTTCCGTTTTTTCATCGACGGGCGTTTGGTGTTCTACCGTCTAAAGGCGGCGAAAACCCCTGATTCGGACAATCACATCGTCGTGACGCTCGAAAACGTCGATGAAGAAGAAACCGCAAAGGCAGAGCGCAAGGCGGTTGCAGACCGTGATATGGCCGTGATTTCGGGATTGTCCGATGACTTCGGCTGCGTGGTGTATGTCGATTACGAATCTCTTTCTGAAGTCCTTTACCGTTTTGACCCTTTGTTCGAGAGATTCGTTCCGGGCTGGTCGAAAATCGATAACTTCGGCAAACGTCTAGAGGTCCTTGTCAATTCGGTGGTGCACCCCAGCGACCGTGAGGCGTTTTGTGCGGCGACGCAACCGTCTGTGGTTCTAGACAAGGTCGAACAGGATCACATGTATTTCGTCAATTTCAGATTGCAAATCAATGACGAAGATGTTTACTATCAAATTAAATTCGTGAAGGACGAATATTCGAAAAACCATGTGATTGCGGGGTTCCATAGCGTCGATGCCGAAACAAAACGCGAAATGGCGAACCTGGAGAAGGCGGAACTTGCAAACAAAGCGAAGAGCGCGTTCCTTTTCAACATGTCGCACGACATCCGTACGCCGTTGAATGCGATGATTGGCTTTACCGACATGGCCATCAAGAACATCGAGGATAAAGGCAAGGCTTTGGACTGTCTGAAAAAGTCAAAACTTGCGAGTGAACATCTCTTGTCTTTGGTCAATGACGTGCTGGACATGTCGCGTATCGAAAGCGGCAAGGTGGAACTGGATTTGAATCCGGTGGATTTGGAAGTCAATGGAGACGATTATGTTCCCATGCTGAAGTCGCTTGCCGAAAAGAAAAACGTGGATTTTAAGTTTGTCCGTCACGATATTCAGAACCGCTACGTATATGTCGATTTTCTGCGCCTGAACCAGGTGATTATCAACGTTGTCTCGAATGCCGTGAAATATACTCCCTCGGGTGGGCATGTCACGGTCGATGTAAGCCAGGTCCATTCGGACCGAGAAGGCTATGGCGTCTATGAATTTGTCGTTACCGATACGGGTATCGGCATGAGTCCAGAGTACCAGTCCCACCTTTTTGATGAATTTTCCCGTGAGCGGACATCTACGGTGAGCAAGCAGCAGGGAACAGGCCTTGGGCTTGCTATTTCCAAACGGATCATCGACATGATGGAAGGCGTGATTGAAGTCGAAAGCGAAGTGGGTAAGGGATCAAAGTTTACAATCCGCGTTCCGATGCGCCTGCAAGAAAATCCGGAGGCCGTGGAACAAGTCCGTTTTGCTTACTCCGAACAGGAATCCATTTCGTTTGAAGGCTTCAAGGTTCTTGTCGTCGAGGACAACGAACTGAATCTTGAAATATCGAGAGATGCTCTTGAAAATGCGGGAGTTGTCGTCGAATCGGCAGAAGATGGCTCCATTGCCATAGAACGTTTAAAAGAAAAGGGTCCTGATTATTACGATTGCATTTTGATGGATATTCAAATGCCGGTAATGGACGGGTTCGAGGCTACGCGCAAGATCCGCAAAATGTTCCCGGACAAGAGAATCCCGATTGTCGCCTTGTCTGCAAATGCGTTTGACGAAGACCGCCGCAAGTCCCTTGAAGCCGGGATGGACGGACATCTCTCGAAACCCATCGTCATGGCGCAACTCGAAGACGCGTTGAAGAAGTTCCTTCGGCATTGAGAGGAAATGGGCTCGCTCGTGAACTCGCTATGAGGTCGCTTCGCTTTGGGGCATTTCTAATTACAACAATCTCGTAGCTCATACCTCAAAGGCGCGCAGCGCCGAGCCCATAGCCCACCTGCATTAATTTACTCCAACTGTTTAATCCCTTCCACGGCGGCAATGTAGTCGGCTTCGACTTTTTCCAACAACGCCTGCGATTTGTCCGTAAAAACACCGGGCCTTAAGTCTTCGGTCAAGTCGCTGCTCGTGTTCGAAAGCTTGTTGAGGCCCAAATTCGCGGCCACTCCCTTGAGCGTGTGCGCCGCACGGAACGCGGTCTTTGCGTCCTTGCTTTCGAAAGCTTCCTTGAGTTCGTTGAAACTTGGATCTTCGAGGAAAAGTCCCAAATACTTCATAATACGAGATTCCATGCGGAGCCTGTCGAGGACTTCGTCCAAAGATTCACCGAGGGAGCTGTAAAATTCAGAAAGAGACATGTTTTTTTCCTTGTTAATGCAGTATGTCGATGTGGCCGTAAACGGACGCTAGCGTAGGTTTTTTATCCGGAGAATTTTCCCAGATTTGAAGCAGCATGACCTTACAGGGTGTGCTCTTGCCATCAACCGTAAGGGTTACTTCGGTCTGTATGGGGTCGTTCGAAAGTGCAGGATGCTGGTGCACGACACTTTGGATCTTTTCCCAGTTCTCGGCGTTGGCGCCCAAAGCGAGTTTGTCATCTTTTTCGGATATGGTTCTCGGAAGTCCAAGTTTTTGCGAGGCCATCGACGAAAACCTTATGACGGCCGGCGTGTAGGAATATTCGAAAAGGAGGTCGTCCAGCATGGATTCGAAGAAATGGCTCTTTTTGCGTTCGTTGATGAACTGCCGGAACGTTTGGTTGTAGATGGGATGCGCTTTGTCCTTCATCATGGAATCGGCGATGTAGAAAAAATCCTTGTCGGCCTGCTTGCCCCAGTCGAATGTCTGTAGCGAGACTACGAGCCGGCTGGATATGGCGTCGAGACATTCCAGAAGAAGCGGGTTGAATACGCCGCATTCGTTGTTGTGAATCATTTCGAGCGCCTTTTCGTGGGTGTATGCCTTTTTGTAGCAGCGCTCGCTGGTGAGGGCGTCATAGACATCCGCGATGGAGACGATTTGTGCCGCTATGGGAATTTCGTCGCCCTTGAGTCCGTCGGGGTAGCCGCGTCCGTCGTAGCGTTCGTGGTGCCAGCGACAGATTTCGTAGGCGTGTTTCATCAGCGGTTCGTCCTTGCCGAACGGCACGGAATTGAGCATCTGCGCGCCGTTGAGGGAGTGCCCCTTGATGATGTTAAATTCTTCGGGCGTGAGTTTGCCCGGTTTGTTCAGGATGGCGTCGGGAATGGTTATTTTGCCGATGTCGTGCATGGACGATGCCGTGCTGATGATGCCGATGTCGTCCCTGTTTATCGCGTATTTGTTGCTGCGGCACAGGAGTTCCCGCAAGAGCATTTCTGTGATGGTATTGATATGCAGAACGTGCAAGCCGCTTTCGCCGTTTCTGAATTCGACAATGTGGCTGAGCATCGTCACCATCATGCTGTTGTTGCGCGTTTTTTCGTAGATTTGGCTCAGGACCAGGTTCGAGAGTTGTTTCTGCTTTGCGTAGAGACGGATGGTGTTGTTCACGCGGTTCATGAGGACCATTTCGTCGAAGGGTCTTCCGATGAAGTCCGTCACGCCAAGCGAATAGGCGCCTTCGATAAGAGAGTGCGATGTTTCCACCGAAATCATGATGACAGGAATTTCGTTGATCCAGCCGTTTTTATTCATGATGGAAAGGACTTCCATGCCGTCTTTTTGTGGCATGACCATGTCCAATAGCACGAGCGAAATCTCGGAGGTCTTTTCTCTGAGCAGGAGCAGAGCCTCATTGCCGTTTTTAGCCTCTAGGATATTGTATTTGTCACAAAGAACGTCCGACAGCAAAGCTCTGTTCAAGGCCACATCGTCAACAATCAGTATAAGAGGCCGTGTTTCGTCCATATAACCATTTCCTTTGTATCCGGAATACAATATATTCTAAATGTATATAATTTCAAGGTATTTGCGTAAGGAAAATGTAACTTCTTTCGTTTTGGTGCTTTGGGTCACAGGTACCGGTAGAATTTATTGTCGGGAACCATGACCCCAAGTGTGATTTTTGGCATTATATCCACACTTTTACAAAAGTGCCCTTGTTTTTTAAGGGTGATTCAAACTATCTTTTATATTGGATGGGTGAAATCTTTTTTTAAAAAGGAATTCATATGAAGAAAATGTTCAAAGTGATGCTGGGCGTTACAGCCGCAGCCGCAGTGACTGCTTCTGCAGGAAGTTTTCCGTTCCCGCAGAACATGAAATACCCGCACGGTCATATCATCGAATATGCCAACACTGATGTCATCAAGCAACACTACGAATCCTGGAAGAAAGCCTGGTATAATGCTAGCCAAGGCTGGGTCTATGCTCCTGAAGGAACTTGCTCTACCGTTTCCGAAGCCATTGCTTATGGTATGTTGATTTCTGTCTATATGGATGACCAGAGCGTGTTCGACAAGCTCTACGGCACTTGGAAGTCCAATGGAGGTAACGGCGGTGGTATGAACTGGCGCGTTGGTTGCAGCGCTGGTTCTGGTTCTGCATCCGACGCTGACTTCGATGCGGCTCTCGCTCTCGTGATGGCTTCCAAGCAGTGGGGCGGTTCTTACTTGAACGATGCCAAGTCGATTATCTCCTGGATTGCATCCAACGATATCAGTGGCAACAAGATTAAGCCGGGTAACCAGTGGAATGACGCATTCAACCCGAGCTATGCGGCAACGGCCAACTTCCAGCTTTTCCAGGATGTTAATGGCGGTTCTTGGTCGGGCGTTATTTCTCAGGCTTATACCGATTTGAGCGCTTGCCAGGATAGCAAGACCGGCCTTGTTCCGGACTGGTGCGACTGGAATTCCCACAAGCCGAGAACGACGTCTGCAGCCGTTTCTAACGATATCGGTTTCTATGATGACGCTGCCCGTACTCCGTGGCGTATGGCCATGGCTTACTACTGGTATGGCGATTCGAAGGCTCAGTCTTTCAATAAGAAGGTCGTGGATTGGCTTATCCCGGCGACTCGCACTGCCAGTGGTGTGAATTCAGGTTATAAGTGGGTTGACAGCAAGAACACTTATGAAGCTGACGAAAGTGATATCCGCAACTTCGTTTCCTCTACGTTCTCCGGCGGTCTCGGCCTTGCAGTGTCTTCTTTCGATACTGAAGAAGCAAAGACTTACCTGACCACTGTCTATAAGGTCCTTGTTGAACAAAAGAGCTGCGCCAAGCCTGATGGGTGCGGTGAAGGTTCTAACCCGGGTGAAAAGTACTATCCGGCTACTTTGAACATGATTTACCTCCTCCTCGTGACGGGTAACATGCCGAACCTTTACAAAACGGATGGCTTTACGAAGTTCACTCCGGATACGTCCAAGGCTCCGTCCATTAAGCTTGGCGATGGTGAACAACAGGAATTCGGTGACACGACGGTTTCCGTCTCGGGTCTCTGGAACTGGGGTGCATACCATGATAAGCTCGGCATCGGTACGGAGATGCTTCCGGATTCTGGATCTTCTCCGATTTTCAAGATGGAAGACGGTTCTTACATTGCCCATGCTTCTATGAAAATTGGCCCGGAACCGGAATGGACCGAAGAAAAGGCTAAGGCTGGTCTCCTCAAGTATCCGTCTGCCGGTATCGCAGTCTCCTTCAAGAAGGACGAATGCAAGAAGGACAAGAGCTGCGGTGTTGACTTCAAGGCTCTCGGCGTCAAGTATATCCGCGTGACTGCCAAGAGTTCGGGCCCGATTCGCATGGCTATCCTCAATACCATCACGGATGAAAACGAAGAAAAGAAACTTGAAAATGCTGGTGCTGGTTCTGAACCGGGCATTTACGTGGACAACTCCTCTGATTACAAGGAAGTCGTCTATGACATGACTCCGTATGATTACGGCTTCATGGGCGTCTCCGGTGGCGACAAGATTGACATCCTCGACTGGGTTAGCAGAACCAACGCTCCTGAAGGTGCCGAAATTCTCCAGCACATCAAGGGTATCAAGTGGGAAGTCAAGGATGCCAAGGGCGGTATCGGTGAAATTTCCATCAAGGCTGTCGAATTCCTCGATGAATCTAAGAATGTGATTGACTATGTCAAGATCACTGGACTCAAGATTGAAGCAAAGAAGGATACTATTGTAACTCCGCCGGAAGAATCTCTCTACAAGGTCTCCCTGATGCCGCACTTCAGCGTCCGTGCAAACGGCATGCAGGTTTTGATCAATGGCATCAAGTCCGGTAGCCAGTACGGTGTTTACAACATGCAGGGCAAGGTCATTTCCTCTGGTATCGCTCTCAGCGACAACCTGACCGTCAAGGTTCCGACTACGGGTTCCTACATCGTTCGTGTCGGTTCCGAAATGAACCGCGTCAACGTGAAGTAATCTACGCTAGAAATGAATTCCAGAAAGCCGAGGCGATGACCCCGGCTTTCTTTTTTGCTTCATTGAAGTTTTGCTTTGTAAAATCAAATCTTGTGGGCCATCCTAATCGAATAGATGCCAGCCAAAGCAGGAGTCCCGCGGTATATTCCTTTTTCGGCAAACGCCATTCCGGCAAGCGGTCATAGTGAAAGACTAAAACAAAAGTCCCGGACACGTCCGGGACTGCTTCTGCATAATGCCGTTTGTAGTTACATGGACTCGAGCGCCTTGCCTTTGGTCTCGTGCACAAGCTTTGCGACGAAGATAAAGCTTATCGCGGCAAACGTTGTGTAAATCAAGTAGGTCGGGCCAACGCCAATGCCGTGTTCGCCGACGAGCACCGGGAACGACCAGCTCACCAGGAAGTTCGCGCCCCACTGGGCGAGACCGCAAACGGAGATGGCCACGGCACGGATACGGTTGTTGAACATTTCGCCAAGCATCACCCACATGACCGGGCCCCAGGTGGCGGCGAAGAATGCCACATAGAAATTTGCCGCGAGGAGTGCGATGACTCCGCTCGTGTGTCCGAGATTGCCGGCTGCGTCAGAACCGAACATGAAGCAGCAGGCGAGGGCGCCAAGCGTAACTGCCATACCCGCAGAACCGATGAGCAAAAGCGGTTTACGGCCGATCTTGTCGATGAGGAGGATGGCGGCAATCGTCATTGTCAGGTTGATGGCGCTGGAAATAACGCTCGTGAGGAACGCGTCGCTTTCACCGAAGCCGACACTCTGCCAAAGCATGGAACCGTAATAGAAGATGACGTTGATACCGACGAGTTGCTGGAGAATGGCAAGGCCGAGACCCGCCCAGACAATTGGAGCGATGCGTCTCTTGCCGGCGACGGTTTCCAACAGGTCGGAAAGCAAAGCCGGCTTGTGATTCTTGAAGGAATCCTGGATTTCTTTCGCCTTTTCTTCGATGCCGGAGCTCGAAAGCAGGGAAAGAACTTTCTTGGCATCGTCCATGAGACCTTTGTTAACAAGGTAACGAGGCGATTCTGGGAGCTGCCAGGCGGCGATGCCGTAGATGAGAGCCGGGATGGCTTCGACCCAGAACATTACTTTCCACGATTCGATGCCCATGATCAAGTTGCTTGCAGAACCTGAAATGAGGACGATGATGTAGTTCGAAAGCAGTGCCACGAATATACCGATAACAATGGCGAACTGCTGCATGGATCCGAGACGCCCGCGCAAATGTGCCGGGGATGTTTCGGCGATGTAGATCGGTGCGATGATGGAGGCTACACCAATGCCCACGCCGCCGATGACGCGCCATGCAATGAAGTCGTAGATGGTGAACGGGAGGCCGGAGCCAATTGCGCTTATGAAGAAAAGAATGGCCGCGGCAATCATGCAACGCACACGTCCAAATTTATCGGCCAGGCGGCCCGCAAAGTATGCACCGGCGGCAGCGCCAATCAAAGCTAGCGAAACGGCTAGCCCGAGCTGCATGTCGTTACATCCGAAGTAACCTTTCAGCGCCACGTTGGCGCCGTTGATAACGGATGAGTCAAAACCGAACAGGAATCCGCCGATGGCAGCGGAGAGCGTCACCATGATGACATGGCCGACATTGTAGTTGTTATCTGTTGACATTACTACCTCTTTTTTTGTTTGTGATAGTCAAATCTTGTGCGTTAATATAGCTATAGGCTAATCGTAGATTCAAGGATTTTGAATAAACTTAATAGTCTAAAATGGACTAACGCTTTTATTACGCAAGCCGAAAGTGGTGCTTCCATTCACTGCTCCCGTCTCGTTTATAAGTAGATATATATAATTTTCTTATGGTGGGTGAGATTTTTGCGAAATTTGTGAATTTATTTTGGCGTATGAAGGCTACGGCGTTACCGCAATCTTCCCGAAATAACCGTGAAGCAATACGAAACTGATTGACAATGCCGTATAGAAATTGTATTGTTTATGTAATAAAAGGCTAAAATAGACTTATAACAAGGAAACATTATATGAAATACATTTACCATGTATTTTTTGCTTTATTTGCTGCTTCGGCATCGTTTGCTGCGACAGTCGACCTATCTACGTTAACAGGTGACTATGAGGCGCTGGATGGCGATGTCCTGACGGGCACGCTTAATGGAGATCAGGAACATCCGCAGCCTTTCAAGATTACTATCGCCGATGGAGCCAAGGTCACTCTCAGTGACGCGACGATCAACGGCGTTAATGATTTGGAATTGGACTGGGCGGGCCTTACTTGCTTGGGTAACTGCACCATCGAACTCAGTGGCTCAAATACTGTGAAAGGTTTTGACGAGAATTATCCTGGCATCCGAGCTGCAAAACGGGTTGGTAAAGGCGATGAATATACGCTGACGATTGAGGGCGATGGATCCCTTGTTGCTAGTAGCAACGGTTATGCCTCTGGCATAGGAGGTGGTTATTATGTAGATTGTGGCAATATAACTATCAGTAGTGGTACAGTTACGGCAACTGGTGGTGTTGGTGCTGCCGGCATTGGCGGTGGCGAAGCAGGAACCAGTGGCGCTATAACAATCAGTGGTGGTACAGTTACTGCTACGGGTGATGACTATGGAACCGGCATAGGCAGTGGCTATGGAGGATTCATTGGCGATATAAGTATCAGTGGCGGTACAGTTACTGCTACGGGTGGTGATGAGGCTGCTGGCATCGGCAGTGCCGAAGATGGAACCAGTGGCGATATAAAGATTAGCGGTGGTGAAGTTCTGGCAACGGGGGGTGACGATGGAGCCGGCATCGGCAGCGGCAATTATGGAAATAGTGTCGATATAAGTATCAGTGATGGTACAGTTACGGCAACTGGTGGTTATAGTGCTGCCGGCATCGGCAGTGGCTATGGAGCAAACTGTGGCAATATAACAATCAGCGGTGGTAAAGTTCTGGCAACGGGGGGTGACGATGGAGTCGGCATAGGCGGTGGCAGTTTAGGAACTAGTGGCGATATAAGTATCAGTGATGGTACAGTTACGGCAATTGGTGGTGACTATGCCGCTGGCATCGGCAGCGGCAGTGAAGGAACTAGTCGCGATATTACAATTACCAATGAAAATGGTGTTACTAAGGTTGTTGCTACAAAGGGGGAATACGCTGATTATAGCGTCGGTGAAGGATATGGGGGCGAGGCTGGTAAAGTTACCATCGGTGGCGTAGAGGGTGCTATTGCAAAGAAAATCTTTGTATTCCCAGCGACCCCTGTTGATGTTGTTGCTGTTGGTGGCAAGTCCTTTGCCGTTGTTGATGGCGATTATAATGGTGATGCTGCCTTGAGCATTACAAAAGACAAGTCTGTTGATAAGGTTATTTTTGACCGTACTTTCCCTGCCATCGATGATGAAAATAATTATTCCACTATCATGTTCCCGTTCGAAATTAATGCCAAAGAAGTCAGTAACGTAAAGCAGGTTGTTTCGTTCCTCGGCATAGACGTTGATGAAAGTAATAATAAGTATGTGGCTGTGGAACGAGTCTGGTGCAGTGATGCTTCTAAAGATGAATGTAATTATAGCACAGGCAAGTTTGAAGCGTACAAGCCGTATCTAATCCAGCTTGAATCTGGAGAAACGAGTATTTCATTTGGTAATACGAAACCGATTGTTCTCAAGGCGGCTCCGACAGATCTTAGCGCTTACGACGTGGTGCAGAACGGCGAATACAATAAGGTCGGTGATTATGTGTTCCGTGGCGTTATACAGACCAAAAACTGGAACGCCGACGATCCGGATGTCTTGGGTACGGGCAATGCTGCCGCCTATGGTTTTGCGGGAGCCTCCGCTTCAGGCGTCAAGGTTGGCCAGTTTGTCAAGGTGGCTGGAGGAGCCTACATCAAGCCTTTCCGCGCCTATATCCATAAGAAGCCGGTTCCGCAATCGGTTAAGTCGAACGGTGCCTATGTCCTGCGTCAGACCGCATCTATCGACGACGACGTTCCGGACGTAATGAACATTGTTATAGTTGACCGTAAAAAGGATGGCGAGAAACAGACGACGGTCATCGGCCAGTTCAACAGTCGTACCGGAGAAATCCGCATGAACCGCACAAAGCGTACCTACGACCTGAAGGGCCGTTATGTCCGCGATGCAAGCCGCATGGCGAAGGGCGTGTACTTGAAAAAGTAAAATCGGCTAGAAGCTTATCTAATAAGAACAACCTCCAAACCAAACGGTTTGGAGGATTTTTTGTATAAAAGAAACTACACTCCCGTTAATGGCGCCATTATGTCTAGGGATGGATGCGTATAAACTAAAAATATGCAGGAGAATGGCGAGTTTATTTACGGCTTTGCATCTATGTCAATTTGCTATAAAAACAGAGGTATCGCAAAAACTTTTGGCGGATCCCATGGAGTTCAAGATTGGGTAGCTGTTTGGGGCTATTTTAAGGGCGTTGGCGATGGTGCGCATTGCCGTGGCATTCGCTATTTTCTACATTTACGCCCGAAAATTTAATGCCCGCAGCGCTGTGTTGCGGGGTTTGAGGTAAACATGTTTCGTGAAGTAAAGAAAGAAGAGACCTTCCCGCAGATCGAAGAGCGCGTGCTCGGCTTGTGGGATAAGGATGAATCGTTCAAGAAGTCGCTGGACTCCCGTCCGGAAACTGAACCGTACACTTTCTACGATGGCCCTCCGTTTGCAACGGGCCT
>Ga0310696_10000867_pt1 | contig 44683 bp, 31 predicted proteins | sample AusTroGonzalo_MG_4_FD_203885 | JGI IMG/M metagenome (GOLD analysis project Ga0310696, IMG submission 203885) | Bovine rumen microbial communities from tropical cattle in Woodstock, Queensland, Australia - Gonzalo_02 (v2) (version 2) | ecosystem: Host-associated > Mammals > Digestive system >... | reverse complement strand
ACCGCGGCCCGGACGGCAAGGTCATCTTCTATCCGTCCTTCTCTCCGGAGAACCCGACCCCGAATCCCGGCTATGAGACGGTCACCAGCAGAGACATCAATCCCACGAGGATCAACTCCGTCATGGATATCGCCATCTGCCGCGAGATCCTGATGAACCTGATCGATGGCTGCAAGACCCTGGGCATCGAGGAGGAGAATATCCCCCACTGGGAGGCCCAGCTCGCATCCCTTCCCACCTATCTTCTGGACCCGGACGGCGGCCTCAAGGAATGGGCCTGGCCAACGATCGAGGAGAACTACAACCACCGCCACGTGTCCCACCATTATGACGTATGGCCCGGCCGCGCGGTCACGCCCGAAAAGGATCCCGCGCTGACCCAAGCCATCATCATCTCCAACCGCAAGCGCGCCCAGCAGGACGACTCCGCCCATGGCATCATCCACCGTGCCTTCACGGCCATCCGCCTGAAGGATATGGAAGAAGCCGAGCAGAACCTGAGCCAGCTGCTCAACCACGGCTTCGTCCGCCGCACGCTGCAGACCAGCCACTTCCCCTACAGGGGCGTGTTCCCGGATCTGACGGGCGCTGTCCCGGCGTTCCTGGTGGAGATGTGCGTCTTCAGCGAGCCCGGCACGGTGGAATTCCTGCCGGTGATGCCCGACAACTTGATGCACGGCGCCATTGACGGCGTCTGGCTGTACACCTTCGCCAAGCTGAATCATATGGACTGGGACGAGAAGGGCATCCGTGCCTCCATCACCTCCCATCAGGCCCAGACCCTGACGCTGCGCAACCGCCGGGAAGGCTGCCGCATCCTGGTGAACGGCAAGGAGCTGGCCAAGGACGGCGACCATGTCCAGTACACGTTCAAGACTGGCGAGACCGCACAGATCGAAGTCATCCTCTGATCATACTTTCTTGTAGATCGGTTCCGGACTTGGCTGGGAAAAGCACAGGAGGCGCCCGTCACGGGTGCCTCCTGTCTTTTCCAACCAATTTATTATATGTAACCAAAAATCCTGTTACGGGACGATGATCTGGTGGCCGAGCACCAGCTTGTCGCCGGAGTCGTCGACGGTCCAGTACTGCGGTTTGCGCGGGCCGTTGCCTTCCGAGTGGTGCACCACGTAGCGCAGCTCACCCTCGAAGGTGCGGAAGAGCATGCCGTGGCCGGAATTGTTGGCCAGGAACGGCTCCGGCTCCTGCACCCACGGGCCGGCGATGGTACCGGACTCGGAGTAGCAGACTTCCTGGAGATAACGCTCCTTGCCCCAGGTGGACCAGAGCATACCCAGCTTGCCGGTCTGCGTGCGGAACATCTGCGGGCCGTCGGTCACCCAACCGGGCATCTTGAGCCCGAAGGTGGCTTCGCCCAGGCCGTTCATTTCGCCGCAGGAAGGGGCCTCGGAGGCGCGGAACATCGTCACAGGCCAGTCGGAGATGGTCTTGGTGAGATCCGGAGCGAGCTCGATGTAGTCCATCGTGCCGTCGATCAGCTGGGTCCACTCGTGGACGAAGACCATATAGATGTGGCCGTTCTCCTCGTAAAGGGTACCGTCGATGCAGTCCCACTCGCGGGGCTCATAGTCATAACCCGGCGTGACGGAGAAGGGCACGAACGGGCCCTCCGGGCTGTCGGCACGGAGCAGATAGGTCTGGTTGTGGGGCACGTTGTAGCGGCGCGGGACCTGCTGGATGAGGTCGGAATGGTCGCTCCAGGTGCCGGCATAGTAGTAGTAATCCCCAATCTTGTGGATCTCGGCCGCGGCGGCAAAGCCCGCCTTTTCGCACCAGGTGCCGGTCAGATCGATGACGTTGTAGGGGCCCTCCCACATGACAAGGTCCTTGCTCCGGTACTGGCGGCCGCCGGAAGAGGTCAGGTAGTAGGTCTTCGTCTCCGGATCCGGGTAGATGTACGGATCGCTCATCGACAGGTCGTTGAAATGGACCGTGCGGATGCGGTTCTGCTCTTCGCGCATGCGGCGCATGCGCTCGGCCATACCGGTCGTGTCGCGGGGTGCGCCGGTGGCCATGCCGCCGAAATTCTTCTGGCCGGGATCCGCAAGCGGAGCCTGCTCGCCGGGTTCGATTTTGACCGGAGCGGACTCGGTCGGCGCCGGACCGCCATTGCAGCAGGACGCCATCAGGGCCGCAGCAAGGCTGTAGGATAAGATCTTTCTGAGTTCCATTTATTTATAATGCTTTGATTATTGCAAATATAAATGTTTTTTCAAAATCACCAACCGGTGTTCTGCTTCAGGTTCGGGTTGGCAGAGGTCTGCTCAAAGGGGAACGGGAGAAGCTCATACTTGGGCTGCCAGCCCTTGCCGGATCCGGCCACCGCTTCCACATTCCACTCCGTGGTACCGGGCTTGTAGCCGTAGAACTTGTAGTAGGTCTTGCCTTTGTCCTTGAGCACAGTAGCCGCTTCGCCCCAACGGACCAGGTCGAAGTAGCGCTCCTGCTCGCAGAAGAGCTCGGCACGGCGCTCGTCCTTGATGTCCTGGTAGGTCATGGAAGCAAGTTCCGGGATCTGGGCCCGCTTGCGGACCTCATTCAGGGCCTTCAGGCCGCTCTTGTCGGCGTCATTGTCCACGAGGAACTTCGCCTCGGCGTAGAGGAGCAGCACTTCCGCATAACGGAGCATCGGCGTGTTGACCTTGTACCATTTCCAGAAAGGCGGGCTCGTCCCCTCATAGGCCTCGCTGAGGAAGCCGACGCCACGGAAGGTGAAGTAACCTGCGTTGTGGTAGACGACCGATTTCACACCGGGCGTCACGCCGGGGGCATAATCCATAGCAAGCACCTGCTCATAGGTGTGGATCGTGGACTTGAAGCGCGGCTTCTCGGTGCCGCCTTCATGCTTGGCCAGGAATTCGCCGAACTCCTTGGACACGGCGTTCCAGCCCCAGCCGCCGAAGAATTCTGCCGGGAGCTGAATCGAGCTCGGCCAGCCCATCCACGTATGGCGAAGGTCGTTGTTCGGGTCGCCTGGGAAGCCGTCATTGTCGCCGGCATTGTGCTCGAAGAGGTACTCTTCGCAGAAGTCGCCCGCCTGACGCTCGATAATGAACATATCGGAGACCAGGCCGTAGAGACCGGAGTCGATCACGGTCTTGAGATCTGCGACGGCGCCCTTCAGAATCTCCTTGTCGTCAAACTTCTGGCCGTACCAGAGGCCCACCTTGCCGCGGTAAGCCAGGGCGGCATGCTTGGAGATGCGGCCGCCGAAGGCCTTCTGCTGGCCCTTGCCGTTGATGGCGGGCAGCGCGTCGGCCGCTTCCTTCATCCGGGCCAGGATCCAGTCGATGGACTCTTTGGTCGGGGTGTTGGACTGATAGTACTCTTCCTGCGTGAGCAGATGGTCCACCAGCGGCGGGGTACCCCACCAGCGGACGGCGTCGAACATCGCCAGGGCGCGGAGGAAGTTGGCCTCAGCCTTGACGCGGTTGATGCGGATGTCGTCGGTCTCCGGGATCTTCTCGAGGATCAGGTTGCAGTGGTAGATGACGCTGTAGACACCCTTGTACATAATCTTCGGGGCAGCGTCGGCGGAGGTGACGTTGTAGTTGCCCGCATCCTGGAAGTTGTTGGCGTTGTCGGTGAAGGAACCGCCGCCGGGATAGTGGTTGTCGTCCAGGCTGTTCAGGAACATGATCTTCTCGACACCGTTGACGCAGGTCACGTCGCGGCCGCCCCAGTACAGATGGTAAACACTGCCGATCAGGGCTTCCGCGTCATCCGCGGTGGCATTCGCATAGAAATCCTCGGTGGAGAGAACGCTCTTCTGAGGGATATCAAGATTCTTCTGGCAGGAACCGGCCACCAGGACAAGCGCCGCAATCGAAAGGACTAAATATATCTTTTTCATACGGATTCAGTTTTAGAAGGAAACATTAACACCAAAGACCAATTTCCTGGAGATCGGGTAGGAGCCGTAGTCGATACCCAGACCGGAGGCGGAAGAACCGGCGTGGCTGGTCTCCGGATCGAGGCCCGGATACTTCGTGAAGGTGAACCAGTCGTCCAGGGAGACGTATGCACGGAGGGAGTTCATCGCAATCTTCTTGGTAAGCTTGCGCGGCAGGGTGTAACCCAGCTGGATCTGCTTGATCTTGAAGAAGGAAGCGTCATAGACGCGCATGTTGGAAGTCCGGTAGAATTTGTCGTTCACATCCGGCTTCGGATACTTGTAGCCGGTGGAGGAAGGGCTCTGCCAGGCATCCGTGTAGAAGCACTTGAGCGTGTTCTGCTGCAAGGCGTCGGCACGGGTCACGGCGTAGAGCAGCTCACCGCCCTGGGAGCCGGCGCCCAGTACCATCAGGTCGAATCCCTTCCAGGCAAAATTGAGCGTGATACCATAGGTGAAATCCGGGATGCCGCTACCCACAAAGTCGCGGTCCTCAGCCGTGATTTCGCCGTCACCGTCGAAATCCTTGTACACGGCTGCGCCGGTGGTCTGGTCGATGTGGTCCACGACGAAGGTACGCAGGTACCACAGCGGGTAGCCTTCCTCAAAGTAGGTCACGTCGTAGGAGCTCCAGATCTTCTGGCCCGGGACGCGGTCTTTGGACGTACCCTGGATGACCTTGTTGTGGACCGTGGAGAGGTTGGCGTTGACGCCGTAGGAGAAGTCACCGATGGTATCTTTCCAACCCAGTTCAAACTCGGTACCGTGGTTGTTCACGAGGCCGGCGTTGACATAGACACGCTCCGCGCCCGTGTTGCCCGGGGCCGTCGTGCTGGTCAGCAGGTCGTGCGTGTTCTTGTTGTACCAGTCCACGGAGAAAGTGAGCCGCTCCTTGAACATGCGCAGATCGAGACCCACGTCCACCTGGCGGGAGGTCTCCCAGCGGATGTTCGGGTTCGGCAGGGTCTTCGAGGGACGGATACCCACCAGGAACGTGCCGTCCAGGTTGTAACCGTAGTTCTTGTTGCTTTCCAGCGAGGAAGCGTACTGGTATTCGCCCAGGGCGTTGACGTTACCGTTCACACCCCAGGAGGCGCGCAGCTTCAGGAAGGAGAGGCCGATGGACGACTTGACGTCCTGCATGAAGGGCTCGTTGCTGATCGTCCAGCCCGCAGACACGGACGGGAAGTAACCCCAGCGGTGGTTCTTGTCCAGCTTGGAGCTATCGTAGGCATCGGCGCGGAAGTTGGCCTGGATGAAGTAACGGTTGGCATAGGACCAGCCGAGACGGCCGAAGTAGGACATGTTGGCCCGGACTTCCGGCTGGCCGCCGACAGACATCTGCGAGGTGTTGACGGCGTTGTCCATGTAGCGGAAATTGGGAACGTCCATCGTAAGCTGGTAGGCAGTGCCCCGGAGGTTGTCCGTATTGGTCTGCTGGTAGGACATACCGACCATCGCGGTGAGTTCGTGCTGGCCGAAGGACTTGGTGTAGTTGGCGAAGTTCTCCCACTGATAGTAGAGGCGGTCATTGGTGGAACCGCTGATGGACATGGCCTGATTGGTCTTCGCGCTGATGTACACCTCGTGGTTGTAGGTGTTGGTGTGGCTGTAGCCGCCCTGGAAACCGAAGCGGGAGGTGATCACCAGCCCCTTGATCGGCGAGAAGTTCGCATAGGCGGTACCGCGCACGCGGAAGCTCTGCGTCTCCGTGTCCTGGCGCTCCAGAATGGCCTGCGGGTGCCAGATATAGCTGGTCTCGTTGAAAACGGAAACACCGTAGATGTGGCCGTTCGGATCGCGGGGAAGCGCGGGGTTCATGTAAAGCTTGACGTAGTCAGGGATGGCGTTGTCATCATAGATGAACGGCATCGTCGGGTCGGCGACGAACATCGCGCCCATGACGGACTCGGAAGTCGTCGAGCTCTCGGACACGGCCCGGCGCACGCTCCGGTCGATCGTGGTGTTGACACCGACCGTCAGCCAGTCCTTGATCTTGTATTCAGCGTTGATCTGGCCGACCAGGCGCCGGAAGATATCTTTCTGGCCCGTGATGATACCGTCGTTGTTGGTATAGGACAGGGACGTGTAGAACTTCGCGCGGTCGTTGCCCCCCTCCACGCCGATGGTGTGGCGGGTCTGGTGGCCGGTCTCGAGCATATAGTCCGTCCACTTGGTGTCGGACTTGCCGTCATACTTGAACTGATCCTGCGTCGCAGCACCGGCAAGCATCATGTAGCTCATGTAGTCCTTCGCGTTCAGCATCTCCGGCAGGTGCGCGATGTTCTGGATCGTGTGCTGGAAATTGTAGAAGACGCGACCGCTGCCCTTCTGGCCGGACTTGGTCGTGACGAGCACGACGCCGTTGCCGGCCTCGACACCGTAGATGGCGGCGGAGGCAGCGTCCTTGAGAATCTCGATGGAAGCGATCGTCTCCGGGTCGAGGTAGCTGATGTCGTTGACCTTCAAACCGTCCACGATCATCAGCGGGCTGGTCTTGGAGTTGGAAGAATAACCGCGGATCTGGATCGAAGCTGCAGAACCCGGAGCACCGGAGGAGTTGACAATCTGCACACCGGCAGCCTTGCCCTGAAGGGCCTGGGCGACATCGGTCGCCGAGCGGTTCTCCAGGTCGGATTCCTTGATCGATGCGATGGCACCGGTGACGTCGCTCTTCTTCTGCACGCCGTAACCGATGACGACCGTCTCTTCAAGCATCTCGGTGTCCTCCTCGAGGACGATGTCGAAGTTGGTCTGGTTGCCGATGGCGAAAGACTGGCTCTTGTAGCCGATGCTCTCGACGGAGATGCTGGACCCGGCAGGAACACTCAGCGAGAAAGCGCCGTCCATGTCGGTAGCGGCACCGATACGGCTGTTGCCGACCACGGTAACGGCTGCGCCGATGACCGGCACTCCGGACGCATCGACAACGTGGCCGCTGATCGTACGATTCTGGGCATAGACATTCATACCCAGACATCCCAAGAACAAAAACACGAAGGTTTTTGTCAAGCAGGATAGCAGTTTTTGTCTCATACTTAAGGATTGAATAGTTAATAGGGTTATTAATAATATATGTTATTATATCCGCTTACCTTTTTAATACTGTTGCGTTTGTTCGCAAAATTAGTGATCTTTGCCATCGCGAAAGCGGATAAAATTTATAATATGGTGGATATTCAGAACAAGAAGGTGGATTTTTTTCTGGCAGTTTTTCTCTGCCTGATCCTGCTCCCCGGAAAGCTGTTCGCCCAGACAGTTGCGGAAGACTATATCGTTATCAACCGGCTCTCCCGGGAGAACGGTCTTCCCGACCAGGACATCAACGGGATCTATTTCGACAGTCAGGGTTTCGCCTGGATCAGCACCTTCGGGGGCGGACTGGTCCGGTACGACGGGGATTCTTTCATCCGCTTCTCGACCAAGACGGATCCGGCGTTCGGCAGCGATTTTGTCAACCGGTGCAGCGAAGACGGATACGGAAGGCTGTGGGTCCCCTGTGCGGGCGTGCTGAACATCCTGGACCTGAAAACGCTCCAACTTGTCGACGGGCTTCCCGGGATGTCCCGGGAGTGGCGCCATTCGCATTCTCCGGTGAATGTGAGCCGGGACGCCAAAGGATGCCTGTGGTTCTCTTCGAACGACTGGCTGTACCGGGTAGCGTTCGCCGACGAGGGCGACCGCGTGATCGTCGACTCCCTGCAGTGCAAAGTCACCAACTATAACCTGATGTCCGAAATCTGCGACATAGATGAGGACGGTTCGGCGTGGATCACCCACGGAGGGCACGTATTCAAGGTCCGGCACATCGAGAACCAGGGCCTTCGCATGTCCGAAATCCTTCCGGGCTTCGACATCGGGGAGGACAACAAGGCTTTGGCTTTCCTTCGCTCCGGGAACGATGTCTGGATCGGCACGCTGAAAGGATTATACCGGGTCAACATCGCCACGGGCCATTCTGTCTGCTATCACTACACTGAATCGGACCCGCGGTCCATTCCGAACGACGAGATCACGGGACTGTGCTTCTCTCCGGAAGGTGAGGTCGTGGTCGGGACCCTGGGCGGAGTCTGCATCTACAATCCGACCGATCAGTCCTTCGACATCTGTCGCTCCCGCCCGAACGAATACGGAAACACGCTTCTCCCGGGAGAAATGGTGCGGAGCATCGCCACCTGGGACCGGCAGATCTGGGTCGGACTGGAGGCGGAAGGGTTGGCCGTCATCCAACGCAAGCCGCTCCAGATCATCAATCTTTCGAGTATCCCGTGTACGAGCGCTTCCATCCCGACGACACCGGTCCGCGCGTTGTATATCGACAGCCGGGACAACCTGTGGCTGGCAACGACCGAATACGGCCTATGCAAACAGGTCGGAGGCTTGGTATTCCGCAACTTCAACACGAAAAACTCCGCGCTCGCCGAAAATTCGATAACGGCCTTCTGCGAGGACGGACGCGGCAGGATCTGGACCGGTTCCGTGACCGGGCGCTTGAATTATATCCTCCCTTCCGATGTCATCCGCGTCCCGGACGGGTCCGCGTCGGAAATCGCAAAAAGTATCGATGTCATCCTCGGGCTGGTCTACGACAGCATCAACGATTTCATCTGGATCTCGGCGCACAACGGGCTGTATTATTACGATCTGCGCAAATCCACCTATAACAGGTATCCCGTGAAGACCTCCTCCTGCTTCGGTGCCTGCATTGCCTCGGACCAGCTGTTGGTGAGCGGTATCGAAGGCCTGAACGTCATCGACTTGAGGTCCCTGGGCTCCAGGATCATCGCCGGTTTTCCCAGCTGCCTGTCGCTTGTCTCGGAAGGCGAGACCCTCTGGGCCGGCACGTACGGACAGGGGCTCTACCGGGTGGACAACTGCCTTTCGGAAAAGCCGGAAACAAGCGTCTATTCGGAAGAAGACGGGCTCGTCGACAACCAGATCCACGGTCTGCTGCTGGACGGCATCATTGTCTGGATCACGACGGAGAACGGCCTTTCCCGCCTCGACACACAGGTCGGGGAGATCACCAGCTACGGCATCAAGGACGGGCTGAAATCCATGGCATTCTGCGAAAACAGCCTGGCGAAACGCAGCAACGGCACCATCTATTTCGGCCAGAAAGAAGGACTCAGCATCCTGCGGTCCAGCTTTGTCCGGAATGAATACGGCAACAAGCCCGATGTGGCGATCACGGGCTATTACTCGAAGGACCAGTTTCACAATCTCTCCCTCTCCGACGCGATCAGCAAGGATGAATCAGACATAGACTTCGTCTTGAAATTCTCGGACCTGTCCTATTCCAGGAACCCGGATATCAAATACGAAAGCCGGGTTTGGCCGGTGGAGAAAGCGTGGTCCCCCGTCTTCGGCAATGACACGTACGTCAAATTCGGCCATATTCCGGGCGGGAAATACAAGATCCAGATCCGGGCGGTCGACAAGAAGGGGAATGTCCTGTCCCAGGACGAAAAGATCCTTCAGGTCAAACCGATCGTGATCAACCGGTGGTGGTTCCGCCTTCTTGTCGTACTGCTCATCATCCTGATCGGCTACCTGGTCGTCATCTGGCAGACCAAGGCCGTCAACCGGAAAAAGAACCTGCTGCAGCAGGAGGTGGACCGGCAGACCAGGATATTGAATGACCAGAAAAGGGAGTTGGAGAGAAGGGCGGAAGAACTGTCCGAGCAGAATGCGCTGCTGCAGAAGCAGAATGAGATGATTGCAAGCCACAACACCCTGTTGTCCGGCTCTCTGGCCAACAAAGATTCCGATTTCTCCCTGAAACTGATGGAGGCCATCCAAAAAAAATACAAGGACCCGGATCTTGACGTCCAGGCCCTTGCCGATGCTATGGGAATGAGTCGCAGTCTGCTGAATGAGAAGATACAGTCGTCGTTTGGACAATCCATCGCCCAGTTCATCCGAACTTATCGCCTGAACGTGGCGAAAGAGATGATCGGCAACGGTACCAACAAAGACATGAACATCTCCGAAATAGCCTATGAGGTCGGTTTCAACGACCCGAAGTATTTCTCCCGATGCTTCACGAAGGAATTCAACACGACTCCGTCCCTCTTATTCAAAGAGCACGAATAAAGTCGCCGCTTACTTCTTCTTTCTCGCTTCGCGGGCGGCGCGGCGGGCGGCCTTCGCGGCTTCCGCGGCGTCCTTCTCCGCCTGCACGGCGGACTTCGTCCGGAACATGATCACGCCGTTCTGGCCCTGCACGCCGTAGATGCCGGCCGTGCCGTCTTTCAGCACCTCGATCGAATAGATGTCCTCCGGGCGGAGATAGGTGACATTATCCGTGATGATGCCGTCGACAACGAAGAGCGGCTGGGTCTGGTCGGAGTTGGTCGAGACGCCCCGGACAAGGATCTTCGGCATCACGCCGTCGCCACCGCCGGGCGAAATAATCAGCCCCGGCTCATTGCGCAGCAGGTCGAAGACCGTGTTGTACTGAGTCTTGTCGTTCTTGTCCCGGACCTTCTCCTGGGCAAAGAGGCTGGCGCCGCAGACCAGCAGCATCAAAGCGGCAAAGGCGAACTTTTTCATATCCGTTGAAATAAGGGTTACAGCGAGTCGCCGAAGTCTTCGCGGAACTTCTTGACCAGTTCTTCCTGCCAGTAGCCGATCTCCTTCATGCGGCCGAAGAAGAAGCGGAGCACCTTCGGCTCGGAGACCCATTCGAGGCCACCGATGATCTTGCGGTTGTCCCAGAGCCACTTCACGCGGTCGGCGCAGTACTTGACCTGCGAGAGGGTGAAGACGCGGCGCGGCATGGCGAGGCGCTGGAGCTCCAGTTCGGCGTAACGCTCGGAGCCGTCCGGATTGCGCTGCTCGCTCACCGTACCGCGCTCCATGCCGCGGATACCGCCGGCGATGTAGAGGGCGGCGCCCACGGCGGCTGCCGGGTATTGGTTGTGCGGCAGATCGGGGACGATCTCGGAGCAGTTGAGGTGGGCGCCGAGGCCGCCGGCAGGCTTGATCACCGGCACGCCGTAGTCGTCCAGCTCCTTCACGAGGTAAGCGATGAACTCCGGACCCTGGCTGATGTATTCCATGTCGAGCGACTCGTACAGGCCGACAGCCATCGCCTCCATCGAACGGACCTCCATGCCGCCGTAGGTGAGGAAACCTTCGTAGAGCGGCACGAACTCCATCATCTCGTCCGTGAACTTCTTGTCGTGGGCCGTGATGATGCCGCCGCGGGAGAAGCCGAGCTTGCGGGCGGAGAAGTACACGATATCGAAACGGTCGGCCAGGATGTGGTAGATCTCCTTGGTGGTCATGAACTTGCAGCGGGGCTCACGCATCTTCATAAAGTAGACGTTGTCCTGCAGCAGGGAGGCATCCAGCACACTGCGGACGCCGAACTCATGGCAGATGTCGGTGACGGCGAGCATGTTCTCCAGCGAGACCGGCTGGCCGCCGATCAGGTTGGTGCCGGCTTCCACGCGCACGAAGGCCACCTTCTCCGGCGTGAGGTCCTTGATGGTCTTGCGGAGCGCCTTCAGGTCGAAGTTGCCCTTGAACGGATCGTCCGTCTGCGGGATCAGGCCCTTCTTGTCCACGAGCTCGATCACCTCGCCGCCCATACGGGTGATGTGGGCCTTGGTGGTGGTGAAGTGGAAGTTCATCAGGGTATACATGCCCGGTTTCACATACGCCTCCGCGAGGATGTTCTCCGCGGCGCGGCCCTGGTGGGCCGGCAGGACGTTCTCCGTGCCGAAGACTTCCTTGATGGCCGCCTTGACGCGGTTAAAGGTTTCGGAGCCGGCGTAGGAATCGTCGGCGATGCTCATCGCCGCCACCTGGTTGTCGGACATGCCGTTCACGCCGGAATCGGTGATCATGTCCAGGTAGATGTCCTTGTTCTGGAGGAGGAAGGTGTTGTTGCCGGCCTCCTGGATGCGCTTCAGACGCTCCTCAACGGGAAGGAGGGTAAGTTTCTGGACAACGCGCACCTTGTGCATCTCGAGGGGAACCTGGTTCTCAGGCTGATAGAATTTGACTGCCATAGTTATTGATTTATGATATTTCCAACTAACCGGGGAGCCAAGGTAAAAAAAACTTGGTATATTTGCAACTGTTATGTTAGGAACTATCGTCAATACCGGGTGTATTATCGTCGGCTCCATCGTAGGGAGCCTTCTCAAGAAGGGTCTCGGCGAAAAATACCAGCATGTGCTCTACAACGCGATGGGACTCGCTTCCCTCGCGCTCGGCGCCAATACCTTCGTGCAGAATATGCCCAAGAGCGAGTTCCCGGTGCTCTTCATCATCAGCATCGCGCTCGGCGGCATCGTCGGCACGGCGCTCGACCTGGACGGACGCACCAAGCGCATGATCGCCAGGCGCGGCGGCGAAGGCCTCGCCAACGGCCTCATCACCGCCTGCCTGCTCTTCTGCGTGGGCACCTTCAGCATCGTGGGGCCCATCCTCAGCGCCACCACGGGCGACAATACCTTCCTCTACACCAACGCCACCCTCGACCTGGTGACCTCGATGGTCTTCGCCACCACCTACGGCATCGGCATCATCTTCGCCGCGCCCATCCTCTTCTGCTGGCAGGGGATGTTCTACCTGATCGGAAAATTCGCCGCAAATTCCCCCCTCGTCGAAGGCACGATGATCAACGAGATGGCCATCGTCGGCGGCCTGCTCATCATTTCCTCCGGCCTCTCGCTGCTCAAGCTCAAGGACTGCAAGACCCTCAACTACATCCCCGCCCTGCTCGTCCCCGCACTCTGGTTCCTCGTCAAGGGGCTCTTCATCTAAAAGATTCGCCGGTCTCCCCACGCGGGCGGCCAGAGTTGTATCACAACGCCAACGCACGACCGGCGACTGACGAAAGCTAGTCGTTATTCAATTCTTTTACGTCGACTTCTGCGCGTTCGCTCTCGCCCAGGAGCCATTCGGAGAAGTAGTCGGCGAGGCGCCAGAAGAAGTATTCGTTCATATCGCCGAAGCCGTGGCGCTGGCCGGGGAGGATCAGCAGGTCGAAACGTTTGTTGGCCCGGATCAGGGCGTTCGCCACACGGATGGTGTTGGCCGGGTTGACGTTGTCGTCGATGTCTCCGTGGACCAGCATCAGGTGGCCCTTGAGGCGGGAGGCGATCTCCGGATTGGTCTCGATGTGGTAGACGAACGTCGTGTCGCTCTGCTCCACCTTTTCTGTGACGCCGTGGTGCGTCTCGCTCCACCAGCGGTTGTAGATGCGGTTGTCGTGGTTGCCCGCGCAGGAGACCGCCGCCTTGAAGAAGTCGGGGTACTGGAGGATGGCCGCCGTGGACATGAAGCCACCGCCGGAGTGGCCGTGGATGCCCACGCGCGAGCCGTCGATAAAGGGATATTTGCCGGCGAGCTGCTGGATCGCGTATTTCTGATCCTCCAGGCCATAGTCGCGCAGGTTGCCGTAGCCGTAGTTGTGGTACCACTTGGAGCGGTTCGGGTGGCCGCCGCGGTTGCCCACCGTAATCACGATGAATCCCACCTGGGCCAGGCGGTCCGTGCGCAGCATCCCCCGCGACCACTCGATGTTGTTGGCTTCGACCTGCGGGCCGGGATAGACGTAGTCGATGATGGGATAGACGCGCGTGGAGTCGAAGTCGAAAGGCTTGTACATCGCCCCGTAGAGGTCGGTGATGCCGTCGGCCGCCTTGACCTTGAAGCGCTCGGGCATTTTGTAGCCGGCCGCGTAGAGCCGGGACAGGTCGGCCTTGTCGAGCAGCGTGCGCTTGCCGTCGCGCCCGATGAGCCAGGCCTCGGGGGCGTAGTCCACGCGGGAGCAGTTGCCCACCAGCCAGCGGCCGTCATCGCTCACCCTCGCCTCCACGTTCATGTCGTCCATGTCCAGCTGCCGGATGGCCCCGCCGGACAGGCTGACGCGCCAGGTGTGCATCTGGTAGGGGTTCTCGCCCGGGTTGACACCGCAGGCGGAGAAGAGTACGTAGCCCTCCTTCTCATTGAGCTGCAGGATGTCCTCGACGTGGTAGGCGCCCGGCGTGAGGTTGCGCACCAGGGAACCGTCGGCGTTGTAGAGGTAGAGGTTGGCCCAGCCGTTGCGCTCCGACCACCAGAGCAGCTGCTTCCCGCCGCCGACCAGGTGGATCTGGCGATTCTCGATGTAGGTGTTCATCCGCTCGGAGATGACCGTCCGGGTGGAGTCGGCGTCCAGGTCCAGCCGGCACACGTCCATCCGGTGCAGGTCGCGCGAGCCGCGGACCAGCCAGAAGCCGTCGTTGTCGCCCAGCCAGACGCGCGAGCGGTATTTGTCGTAGATCTCGCGGTGCTTGCGCGGGCGGACGGAGACCGTGGTCTCCTGGTCCTTGAAGGCGTTGATGTGGTAGCGCCGCGCACTGCCGTCCGGCATGGAGAAGACGTAGAGCTCCTCCGTCGGGCCGGGCTCGCCGGGCATCTGGTACTTGTACGTCTGCAGCGTGGGACGCGGCTGGCTCAGGGAGTTGATGACCCAGAGCTCCTTGATCTTGCGCATGTCGTACTTGACCGCCACGAAATGCTTGCTGTCCGGCGACCAGACGACGCTCTCCGCCCGGACCCGCTTGGTGGTATCCTGCTCGGTGTCTCCCATGTAGTTGTCGCCGCCGAAGCCGTAGTTGCGGATCCCGTCGGTGGTGATGCGGTGCTCCACGAGCGTGGAGTCTTTCTCGTCCTCGGCCGCCTTCGCCAGATTCTCCTTATCCATCCAGTAGAGGTTGGCGTTCTTCACGTAGACGCCCGTCTGGCCGTCCGGGGACACGCTGGCCCACTCGGGATACTCCTTCTTGTCGGGCTTGTACTCCGAGAGTTTGCCGGTGGCGAGTTCGTACTGGAAATGGTAGACCTTCTTGGTCATCGGCTGGGTCGAGGGGGTCTTGTCTCCCTCCTTCTTCTCCCGGGCCGCCCGCTTCTCGGCGAGGGTGTCGGGGACCTCGCGCGTGCTCTTGATGTCGAAGCGCAGGTACTTGTCGTCCTTGAGCTTCAGGTTCTCGATCGGCAGGTGCTGGGCATCGAAAGGATCGCGCACGATCTGCGTGATCTCCATCGCCAGCTTCTCCGTGTCAAAGGCCGGCGTCCGCTGCCCGGTCTCGGGGTCCACGATCCAGTAGCGGGTCCCGGACGGCGTGGTCCAGGCGTACCAGAACTTGTCCGAATCGCGGAACCAGTTGGGGGTCAGGCTCGTGGAGAAAACCAGCTGGGAGATGCGTTTTTGGGAGAACTGCGCGGCCAGGTCGTAGTTGGGGCGGACCGGCGTCCCTTCCTGCGGGACGGCGAGCGCGGAACCAGCGGACAGGACCGCCAGGCAGAGGAGAATCAAGCGTTTCATCGATCAAACATTCTTGGGAAGGGAGAACACGAAGCGCGCTCCCGGAGAATAACTGGTGTCCAGGACCACCTCTCCGCCCAGGCGGTGGCTGATACTGCGCGCCGCTGTCAGGCCCAGGCCGGTCCCTTCATAATACTCGTCGAGCTGGACAAACTGCTCGAAAATGTGTTCGGCCTCCTCGGGCGGGACGCCGACGCCGGTGTCTTCCACGGCGAAGCGCACCCAGTCCGCATCCTGGCTCACCCGGAGGAACACCTTTCCTTCGCCGGTGAACTTCTCCGCGTTCTCGAGCAGCAGGACCAGCACCTGGGAAGCCGCCCGGTCGTTGGTCTGCAGCAGGATCTCGTCCACATCCGGATCGATCTCCAGCTTGAACTGGATCCGCTTGCTGCGGCGGATGCCGCTGGTGCTGGCCGCCTCGATGGCAATCTGCCGGGGCGGGACGGTATCGTTTCGCTCCAGCACCGTCGTACTGACCACGTCGCTGAGCGCCAGGATCTTGTTGACGATGCCCGTGATGCGCTCGGTCCCGTCGACCATCGCCTCGTTGATCTGCTCCCGGGACGCCTCGTCCAGCTCCACGCCGGGCGCCGTGAGCACCTGGGCGAAACCGGACAACGTGTTGAGCGGCGTGCGGATCTCGTGGGAGATCTGCTGGATGAAGGCCGTCTTCATCCGGGAGGATTCTTCCGCGCGGGCGCTGGCTTCGGCGAGCTGCTTGTTGGCCTCCTCCAGCCGTCTTGCCGCCCGGAGGCGAAGCAGGATATGCACCCCGGCCGCAATGACGACCAGCGCGAGCAGCACCAGGGCCGCCCGGAAACGTTCCCGCTCCGCGTCGGCCCTCTGATGGGCCAGCTCCGTCTCCATCCGCTGGCTGTTGTAGATCTGTTCGATTTCAGCCGCACGGTCCTGCCGGTTCCAGACGATGGCCGAATCCAGCGCCAGGCAGACCTGGCGGCCGATGACGATGGCCGAGTCACCCCGTCCGGACACGCCGTTGGCCCGCAGTTTGGGCAGGAGGTAGCGCGGCAGGTTGTTCAGCGTCATCTCGATATTGTACTTCGCGACCTGGCTGTCCAGCACCGCGTAGTTGTCGGCAGCTTCGCTCCAGCGACGGGCGGCCATCAGATAATCCACCGCCTCCAGTTTGCCCTCGTCCGTCTGGCCGTAATCCGTGGCCAGCGACGCCTTGTAGTCGGCGGCCGCTTCCAGGCTGCGGCCCATCGCAGCCTGCGCCCACGCCCGGTAGATGTAGTAGCGCGCCCGCTGCTTGTCCACAAAGGCGGAATCGGCGTCAGGTAAGCGGGCGTAGTCCTCGTACAGTTCCTTCAAACGCTCCGTCCAGGCAAAGCCGTTCTCGAAGTTATGGAGCTGCAGGCTGTTGTCGATGACCGTGACGATGCCCGAGATGGCGCTGGTGTGGTTGGTAATGTTGCTCCAGTCTTCGTCCAGCAGCAGGCGGAACTGCTCGTCCGCCTCGTAGAAGAAGTCCCGGGCCTCTTCCGCATTCCCCTGATACAGCTCGCAGCAGCCAATCGTGATGAGCAGGTGGGCGTAGTCACCGTTGTTGTCCATCCCGGCTTCCCGCATCCTCGCGACGACCGGCAGCGCCACGCGCAGGGCCTTCTCATACTCCCCTTCCAGCAGCAGGCGGTCCGACAGGCGGTTGCCGGAACGGAAATAGTAGTCCAGGTCCGACTCGTTGCGGATCTCCTGCTTCATCGCCTCTTCCCAGCAGGCGTCGGCCCGGCGACCCTCCCCGGTGCGGGAATAGGCGTAGCCCCGCCAGAAATAACATTTGATGGGGGACAGCTCGCCCGTCTCCTGCATCTGGTCCATCAGGGCAATCAAGCCTCCGTAGTCGTGGGTGCGGTACAGCACGCGCACCAGACTGTCGGCCTGCCGGTTGTCTTGCACGGGCGCCTGCCGGTGTCGGCACGAGGGCAGTGCACTCAGGGCGAGGAGCACTGCGCCGGCTACGATGAAATGGAATGTTCTTCCCATAACGTAAATGATTATCGGGCGAGTTCCGTCGCGAAATAGTTGCCTTTCCGTTCGTAAGGGATCCCCTCCTGCATCCACACCGGCTCCGGTGCGCCCTGCAGGTAGTGGTCGAAGAACTGTTGCAGCCGGATTGAGAGGTCCTTGCTGTTGCGCCGCTCGGAGAGGTTGTGGGCCTCGTTGTTGTACTCGAGCAGCCAGGCGGGCTTGCCCAGGCGGCGCAGGCTCATGAAGAACTCGATCCCCTGGTACCAGGGCACGGCACCGTCGTTGTCGTTGTGCATGATGAGCACGGGCGTCGTCACGTTGGGGGCGTGGAAGACCGGGGAGTTCTCGATGTAGAGATCCAGTCCGCCGGGCTCCCAGAGCGTCTTGCCGATGCGGCTCTGGCCGTGCTCATACTGGCCGATGCGGCTGTTGCCGGACTCCCAGCGGATGCCGCCGTAGGCGCTCGTCATGTTGCCCACCGGGGCCCCGGCGCCCGCCGCGGCGAACATGTCCGTCCGCGTGATGAGGTAGGCCGTCTGGTAGCCGCCCCAGCTCTGGCCCTGGATGGCCATCCGCGTCCTGTCGATGAAGGGGAACTGGCTGCACATCGCCTCGGCGCCCGCGCAGATGCAGTTGTAGGCGCTCTCGCCGGGGTGCCCGTCCTGGTAGACGATGTCCGGGATGAACACCACGTAGCCCCGGCTCACGTAGAAAGGGATGTTGACCGTCGAACGGCTCGGAGCGGGAGCGCGGTAGTTGTACAGCGTCTCGGAATACTTCTCGTAGAAGTAGATCATCATCGGGTATTTCGCGTTCTTGTCCAGCCCGTCCGGCGTGAAGAGCAGGCCGTCCAGCGGGATGCCGTCGTAGGCGCTCCAGTGGACCAGCTGCACGTCGCCCCAGCGGTAGTCCGCCTGCTGGGGATTGATGGCGGTCAGCTTCTCTTCCGTCCGGCCTTCGCCCCGGGTGAGGTAGAGGTCCATCGGGTGGCGGAAGTCCCCCTTGAGGTAGGCCATCACGGAAGCGTCCTGCGCCTTGGTCAGCGAGGAGAACGACTTCTCCACGAGGAAGCCCTGCGGCGCGGCCGGGCGGTTGATATCCACGGCGGCATAGCCGTTGCGCTTGGTCCGGTTGTCGAAGGCGGACAGGATGAGGCGCCCCTTCGCGGGAACGGGATTGAGGTTCTGGAGCAGATAGGGGTCGTTGCGGCGATCCAGCGGCTCCGGGCGGTAGGTCACCTCGCTCCGGCGCCCCGCCCCGGCGGTCAGGTTCTCCGCCTTGCGGCCGTCCGGCGAAAGCTTCCAGACATCGTAGCGGTCGCCCAGGAGCAGGGCCTCGTCGCGGCCCACCCAGACCGGCGTGTCATTGGGCACATATCCGCCCGTCGGGTGGTCGTCCTCCTCGTCCCAGAAGGGGACGCCCAGTACGCCGGTCAGGTTCACCCGGGCGCCGGAGGCAAGGTCGAAGCTGAACCAGTTGCCGTCCTGGGGGTTGAACCAGGCAACGTATTTACCATATACCGAGGGGACTACGTAATCGGAGACACCTTCCTGCAGGATGCGGCGGCTGCCGTCCTCCAGGCTCACTACGGACAGGTCCGCGCGGTCCTCGGCGCCCCACATGTTGTCAATCACATAACGGTCCTCGTCCACCGAAAGCGCGTAGCCGGCCTCCCCGCCGTCGAAGAAGCGGATGCGGTCGGAGGGGTTCTGCGACAGGACCAGCAGCTTGCCCGGGCGGTCCAGGTTCACCAGGGCGCGGAGGGTGCGTTTCCCGCGGGCCACCTTGTCCATCGGCGGCACGCGCTGCGCATCCCACACCCAGATGTCCAGCTGGGCGGCTTCAAAATCATAGACGGTCGTGTCCCTCGCCGGGAAATGCTCCACCAGGTCGAACACCACGCGGGAGCTCCCGTTGGTGAATGCCGGCTTGCTGTCCGCGCCCAGCTGCCAGCCCGCAGGCAGGCCCTCGGCCCCGTCGGACAGGAGCTCGCAGCTGCGCCACTCCGTCACGGCCGGGCTGCGGCGCGTGGCCTTCTGCACGGTCTGCTCCTGCGCCAGGTAGAGCGCATGGCGGGGCGTGCCGTCCTCTTTCTCCTCCTCGTCGGTGGCGGAGAAAACGACGCGTGTGCCGGAGGCGTCAAAGCGGGCGTTCGCATAGGCCTTGCGGCCGGAAGACAGGGTGTCTATGCGCCCCAGCGCGAAATCGTGCAGCACCACGGCGCTGCGCGACAGCGAATCCTTCTCCTCCTCGGCGTTGATGACCACCAGGCGCAGCCCGTCGCGGGAGGCCTGGAAGTCCGAGACGTTGCGGAGCGTGTCCACGGAGAGCGTGGCGGCGTCGATGACCAGCAGGTTCTTGGACTTGCGGTCCTTGACTTCCTGGGCGACGAAGAACTTCGGCGCGGCGGCGTAGCCCATCTCCGCCTTGCCGGAGGCGCAGAGGACTTTCCACGTGAGGCTGCCCAGGTCCACGAATGCCAGGGAGTCCTTGGGCTGTTCCTCCTTCTTTTTCTTGTCGATCTTGGCCTGGCGCGTCTCGTCAAACGGAGCCTTGACCGTGAAGAGGCCCCAGGCGGCATCCTGGGCCATCTTCAGGCCCGTGCCGCGCGGCACGGCCAGCTCGCGGCCGCTGCCCAGGAGGCGGATGCAGAGCGTCCCGTCGCCCTCCTGCGGAGCGATCTCGTAGCTGAGCACATGGCCCCCGGGCGGGAGCTGGATGTTCCGGACGGACTGCCATCCGTCGTAGACGCTATGATCGAGGGGCTTGGGTTGTGCGGAAAGGACGGGCGCTCCCGCAAGAAGCAGGATCGCGCCAAACGTGTTGACGAGCGTGGTTAGTTTCATTGGTTGGCTATTAAGCCTTGCAAGTTAAGAATAAAAACTGACTCCATCAACACCGGACCCTGCCGGGCCCGTCAACCGAGGCCGATGTCGGCTTTCAGCTGCCGGATGGCGGCCTGCGCGTCGCCCTGCTTTTCTTCCAGCAGGCTGACGAAACGGCTGCCGATGATGCCGCCCGAAGCCGAGTCGCAGGCGGCGTCGAAGGTCGGCTTGTTGCTGATGCCGAAGCCCACCATGCGGGGATTGCGCAGCCCCATCCCGGCAATCCGCTTGAAGTAGGCCTGTTTCTGTGCGTTGAAGTCGCGCTGGGCGCCGGTGGTCGCTGCGGAAGAGACCATGTAGATGAATCCGGAAGTCTGCTCGTCGATCTGGCGCACCCGTTCCTCGCTCGTCTCCGGGGTGATCAGCATGATGAAGCGCAGCCCGTGGCGCTCGGCGACGGCCTTGTAGCTCTCCATGTAGTCCTTGAACGGCAGGTCCGGGATGATCAGCCCGTCCACGCCGACCTCCGCACAACGTGCGCAGAAAGCTTCGAAGCCGAAGCGGAACACGGGGTTGAGGTAGCCCATCAGGATGAGGGGGATGTCCACGTCGCGGCGGATGTCGCGCAGTTGCGCGAACAGCGTTTCGAGCGTCATCCCGTTCTTGAGCGCCTTGGTGGCGGCGTCCTGGATCACGGGGCCGTCGGCCATCGGGTCGCTGAAGGGGATGCCGATCTCGATCATGTCCACGCCCTCGCGGGCGAGGGTACGGATCACGCCGGCCGTGCCGTCGAGCGTCGGTGCTCCGGCGCAGAAATAGATGGATAGCAGGCGGTTACGCCCGCTGCTGAAAAGTTGGTCTATACGGTTCATAAGGTCTTATCGTTGCAGGTTTTCCAAAAACACTTCCATCAGCTCCGGATCCTTGATGCCGGGAGCCGTCTCGAAGCGGCTGTTGAGATCGATGCCCGCCAGGTACGGGTAGATGAAATCGTGGAGGATGCGGACGGTGTCGATGCCGATGCCGCCGCTGAGCAGGAAGCGGGTCTTCTCCTCGTAGTCGTCCATGATCGACCAGTCGAAACGCTTGCCGCTGCCGCCGTGGCCGGGGGTCTTGGTGTCGAAGAGGAAGAGGTCGCAGCTGCCTTCGTAGCCGGCCACGGTGTTGCGCACGCTCTCGTCGGCGATGCCGAAGGCCTTGATGACGCGCAGGCCGTCCTGTTCGCGCAGGCGGGCGCAGAACTCGGGGCTCTCGGAGCCATGGAGCTGGACGTAGTCGAAGCGGTAGTCGTCGTGGCGGCGCAGGATCTCTTCGCGCGGGGCGTCCACGAACACCCCGACGCGCCCGGCCTTGGCCGGAAGATAGGAAGGCTTCTGCCGGACGAAGCGCGGCGATCCGGGATAGAAGATGAAGCCGATCAGGTCCACGCCGAGGGCCTCGATGGCGCGGATGTTCTCGCCCTCGGTCATGCCGCACACCTTGATGAGTTGTCCGTTGATCATATCGCTTGGATAAAGTCGGCCAGGGCAGCGCCCGGGTCGGGTTGTTTCATAAAATTCTCGCCCATCAGGAAGCCGCGGTAGCCCGCTTTCCTCAATTCACGCACCGTCGCCGGATCGCTGATGCCGCTCTCGGACACGAAGAACGCTCCCGCTAGCAACGGGGCAAGGTCGAAGGAGGTCTGCACGTCGGTGACGAACGAGCCGAGGTGGCGGTTGTTGACACCGACGACGTCCACGTCGGGGGTGATGTACTCCATCTCCTCCGGGCTGTGGATCTCCAGCAGCACCTCCAGGCCCAGGCGGTGAGCCTCGGCGAGCAGGGCGGCGCAGTCGGTGCGGCTCAGGCAGGCGGCGATGAGCAGCACGGCGTCCGCCCCGGCCTGTCTCGCTTCCACGAGCTGGACCGGGTCGATGATAAAGTCCTTGCGCAGGATCGGCAGGTCCACCAGCGGGCGCACCCGGCGGATATATTCCAGGCTCCCGCCGAAATAGCTCTCATCGGTCAGGATGCTGAGGGCCGCCGCCCCCGCCGCCGCGTACTTCGGCACGACATCCTCCGGCCGCGCGTCCGCGTGGATCCAGCCCTTCGACGGCGACTTCCGCTTGAACTCCGCGATAATCCCCGTCGCCGACTCGCTCAGCGCCTTTTTCAACGAACGCTCAACCCGACCGGTCGCGTTTTTGTCAGCGGTTCCGGTTTTGCCGGTGGTCGCATCCGCCTCGGACCGGGCCGCCAGCTCCTGCCGCTTCGTCGCGAGAATATCGCCCAGGATGTCTGTGAGATGTAACTCTCTGTTATTCATTGTTTTGCTATTATGTGCTCCCCCGAAAACAGGGGTAGCATAAAACGGTATCTAATTAACAATCACATACTTATCGCTCACAAGCAAAAAAGCGACAAGCGGAAAGATTACGAATTGATCTCCAGGAAGCGGCGGAAGGCGGCGAGGGCGCGGCCGCTGTCGAGCGACTCGCGGCAAAGGGCCATCGATTCTTCCACGGAGAGGTTGCGGTCGATGATGGAGATGCCGCAGGCGGCGTTCGCGAGGACCACCGACTTCTGCGCCTCGGTGGCGCTGCCGTCCAGCACGCTGTCGAAGATTCGCATCGCGTCGGCAGCAGTCTCCCCGCCCCAGATGTCCTTGGGCTCCACGTAGTTGAGACCCAGGTCCTTGGGCGTAAAGACTTTCTCGAAATGCGGGGTGACGAGCTTGAAGCCGGAGGTCAGCGAGATCTCGTCGTAGCCGTCGTAGCTCGTGACCACGCCCCAGTTGTCGCCGATCTTCTGGTGGGCCCGGACATAGAGGCGCTGCTGCGCCTGGGTGGCGGTGCCGTGCAGGGAGTTCTTGGGTCGGCAGGGGTTCACCAGCGGGCCCAGGAGGTTGAAGCAGGTCGGGACGCCGAGCGCGCGCCGGACCGGCCCGACGAACTTCATCCCGTAGGCGAAGAGCGGCGCGTGGAGGTAGCAGATGCCTGCTTCCTCGAGCGAGCGGCGCAAGATGGCCGAGTCGGCGCTGAACTTGGCACCGTGGGCCTCCAGGACCGTGCTGGCCCCGCTCACGGAGGTGCTGGCGCCGTTGCCGTGCTTGCTCACCTTGTAGCCTGCACCGGCGATCACGAAGGCCGCGCAGGTGGAGATGTTGAAGGTGTTCTTGCCGTCGCCCCCGGTGCCCACGATGTCGAGGGTGTTGTAGGCGTCCAGGTCCACGCGTTTGCCAGTCTCCAGGAGGCCGTCGCGGAAGCCGAGCAGTTCGTCCACCGTCACCCCGCGGGTCTGCAGGGCCATCAGCAGGGCGGCGATCTGGCAGTCGTTGTAACGCTCCTCGGTGATGCCGATCAGGATGTCGTGGGTTTGCTGGCGCGAGAGGCTTTCGCCTTCGATGAGTTGTGACAGATACTGTTTCATATGTTCACGTTTTTAATGATTCAACCAGTTTTCGATGATTCTCCGGCCGTCCGGGGTCAGGACGCTCTCCGGGTGGAACTGCACCCCGCGCACGTCCAGGCTGCGGTGGCGCAGGGCCATGATCTGCCCCTCCGGGCTGACTGCCAGCGTCTCCAGGCAGGGCGGCAGCGAGCCGGCGTCCACCACCCAGGAGTGGTAGCGGCCCACCGGAAACTCCTCCGGGAGTCCGGCCAGCAGGTAGTCTTCCGCCGTGCGGCGGCAGGGGGTCTGCACCCCGTGGAAGACCTTCGCGAGATTCACGAGCCGGCCGCCGAAGACCTCGCCGATGGCCTGCTCGCCCAGGCAGACGCCCAGGATGGGCTTGCTGCCGGCGTAGCGGCGGATCACCTCGCACAAGGCTCCGGCTTCCGAGGGGATGCCCGGCCCGGGCGAGAGGAGGAGCTTGTCGCTGGAGGCGAGTTCGTCCAGCTCGAAGCGGTCGTTGCGCAGGACCCGGACGGTGGCCCCCAGTTCCTTGACCAGGTGGACCAGATTCCAGGCGAACGAGTCGTAATTGTCGATGATCGTAACGTTCATAGGGCGTCAGAATTGGGCGGCGAGCTCGATGGCACTGCGCAGCGCGCCGAGTTTGTTGTTCACTTCCTGCAGTTCATATTCGGGGTCGCTCCCGGCCACGATACCGCCGCCGGCCTGGAACCAGAGCTCTCCGCCCCGGCTCACGAAGGAGCGGATCGTGATGGCCTGGTTGAGCGAACCGTCGAAGGAGATGCTGCCCACGCAGCCGCCGTAGGCCCCGCGGTTGTGGGGCTCCAGCTCGGAGATGATCTGCATCGCGCGCACCTTGGGCGCCCCCGAAAGCGTCCCGGCGGGGAAGGTGTCGAAGAACGCGCGCACGGGGTCGGCCCCCTCGTCCAGCGCCCCGCTCACCCGGCTCACCAGGTGGATGACGTGGGAGTAGTACTGCAGCTCCTTGTAGAAATCCACCTGCACGCCGTGGCAGTTGCGGGAGAGGTCGTTGCGCGCCAGGTCCACCAGCATCACGTGCTCGGCGTTCTCCTTGGGATCGTTGCGCAGGAACTCCGCGCCCCGGGCGTCGGCGGCGTCGTCCCCCGTGCGGCGTGTCGTGCCCGCGATGGGGTCGATGTAGGCCCGGCCGCCCTCGATGCGGCAATGCGTCTCCGGCGAGGAGCCGAGGATGCGGTAGCCGCCGAAATCCATATAGAAGAGGTAGGGCGAAGGGTTGATGCTGCGCAGCGCGCGGTAGAGCTGGAAATCGTCACCCTCGTAGCGCAGCACGAAGCGGCGCGAGAGGACCACCTGGAACACGTCGCCGCGCAGGCAATGCGCGATGCCCCGGCGGATGTTCTCCCGGTGCTGCTCGTCGCTGAGCGGGGAGCTGACCTCGCCCACCGGCCGGAAATCATAGAGGTTGGTGGCGGCGCGGCCGAGCAGCCGCTCCACGCGGGCGGCCTGCGGCTCCTCCCCGTCCGGCACCAGTTCGTGCAGGGTCAGGCGGTTCCGGAAATGGTCGAACTCCAGGGTGAAGCGGAACAGGATGTAGAGCAGGTCCGGGGCGTCGTTCTCCGACCGGGTCTCATCCTTGACGGGGATGTTCTCGAAATAGCGGACTGCGTTGAAGGAGGTGAATCCCCACAGGGAAACACGGTTGTTATCAAACTGGAATGCGCGCATGAACTCCCGGACCAGCTTGTCGGCAGGGTAGGCCGCCGTCACGGGCTTCTCCGTCCGGGAGCCGTCGGGGAAGGACTGGAATCCCACCCCGTGGGCCACGCCCACCTCGGCGAACGGCTCCAGGGCGATGAACGAGCGGGAGTCGCGGCCCGTGTGGTAGTCGCTGCTCTCCATCAGGATCGAGCGGTCGGAGGCGTCCCGAAGCCGCAGGTAGGCCGACACCGGCGTGTGGAAATCGCCGGGCAGGGACCGGCTGACGAGCGAATAACGGAACGGCTTCATGGCTTGATATACTGAAGGTAAGTCTCAATGTCCTTGTCGCCCCGGCCGGAGACGGTCAGTACGACGATATCCTCGGGCCGGAACTGCATTTTGGGCAGGGCGCCGAGGGCGTGGGCGCTTTCGAGCGCCGGAATGATGCCCTCGAGCCGGGTCAGTTCGAAGGCGGCGGCGACGGCTTCGTCGTCGTTGACCGGAATCACGCGCGCCCGGCCCGTCGCGGCGAGGTGGGCGTGGAGCGGTCCGATGCCCGGGTAGTCGAGGCCGGCGCTGATGGAGTAGGGCTCCTCGATCTGGCCGTCCGGGCTCTGGATCACGTAGCTCTTGGCGCCGTGGAGGATGCCTACCTGACCCAGGGCGATGGTGGCGGCCGTCTTGCCGCTGTCCACGCCGAGCCCCCCGGCTTCCGCGAGCACGATACGCACGCGCTCGTCATCCAGATAATGGTAGAGCGTCCCGGCTGCGTTGGACCCGCCGCCCACGCAGGCCATCAGGTAGTCGGGGTAATCCCGCCCCACGTGCTCCTGCAGCTGGCCCTTGAGCTCCTCGCTGATCACCGACTGCAGGCGCGCCACCATGTCCGGATACGGATGGGGACCCACCGTCGAGCCGATGATGTAGAAGGTGTCGGAAGGGTGGCAGCACCAGTCGCGGATGGCTTCGTTGGTGGCGTCCTTGAGGGTCTTGTTGCCGGAATGGACCGGCACGACCGTCGCCCCCAGCATCTTCATCTTCTCCACGTTGACCCGCTGGCGCTTCACGTCGGTCTCGCCCATGTAGACCACGCACTCCATATCCATCAGGGCGCAGACCGTCGCCGTGGCCACGCCGTGCTGGCCGGCGCCGGTCTCGGCGATGATGCGACGCTTGCCCATCTGCCGGGCCACAAGGATCTGCCCCACGGTGTTGTTGATCTTGTGGGCGCCGGTGTGGTTGAGGTCCTCACGCTTGAGGTAAATCTGCGCACCGTAGCGCTCCGACAGCCGCTTGGCGTAGAAGAGCGGGCTCGGCCGGCCCACATAGTCGCGCAGCAGGGCGCGGTACTCCTTGCGGAACGCCTCGCTCTCCAGGATGGGGAGGTAGGCCTGCTGGAGATCCGTCACGCAACGGTGGAGAATCTCCGGGATGTAGGCCCCGCCGAACTCACCATAATAACCTTCTGAATTGGGATAATACTGCATATCGTTTGTGTTTATTTTGTCAAAAAAAAGGTTTTGGGCCCTGTCGCAATGCGGCAGGGCCCAAATTATATGATCTATACTAACTATTCAGATGCACATACGGAGCGTCAGCCTCTTACGACTACGGGAGTTGTAACGGGCGCCACCACCAATATTTGTTCGTACGGAACATCATAGCGACAACAAATATAGCCAATCCAAGGGAAAATGCAAGCAAAAACACGATTTTTTTACCGGTCCTCCATCTCGACATAATCCTTCTCGTCGGTCACGCAGCGGTACGCCGGGCGGATGATGCGGCGTCCTTCGAAGTTGAGCTCTTCGTTGCGGTGGGCGCACCAGCCCACGATACGGGCCATGGCGAACAGCGGAGTGTAGATCTCGCGCGGGATGCCGATCAGGTCGTACACGAAGCCGGAATAGAAGTCCACGTTGGCGCAGAGCGTCTTGCGGCGCCCCTTGGCGGCGTAGATCTCCTCGATGGCCACCTTCTCCACCAGCTCCAGGAATTCGTACTCCGGCAGGCGGTTCTTCTCGACCGCCAGGTCGCGCGCCATCTCCTTGAGCAGCACGGTACGGGGGTCGGACTTGGTGTAGACCGCGTGGCCGATGCCGTAGATGAGGCCGCTCTTGTCGAAGGTCTCGCTGCTCAGGATCCTGCGCAGCCAGAGGGCGATCTCCTTCTCGTCGGTCCAGTCGGAGACGTGATCCTTGAGGAAGTCGATCATCTCGCAGACCTTGAGGTTGGCGCCGCCGTGCTTGGGCCCCTTCAGGGAGCCGATGCCCGCGGCGATGGAGGAATAGGTGTCCGTGCCCGTGGAGGAGGTCACGCGGACCGTGAAGGTCGAGTTGTTACCACCGCCGTGCTCCGAATGGAGGATCAGCAGCAGGTCCAGCGTGCGGGCCTCCAGGCGGGTGAAGTCGGAGCCCTTGAGCATATAGAGGAAGTTCTCCGCCAGGGAGTGGTCGGGGCGGGCGTCCCGGATGTGCAGGGTCCGGCCCTGCTCCTTGCGGCGGAGCATGTTGTAGGCGTAGGCGATGATGGTCGGGAACTTCGAGATCAGCTCGATGCTCTGGCGCATCAGGTTCTCGCGCGAGACGTCGTCGGGGTTGCTGTCGAAGGTGTAGAACTCCAGCACGCTGCGCGCAAGGATGTTCATCACGTCGTTGCCCTCCATCTCGATGATGTGCAGGAGCGTCTTCTGTTCCAGCGGCATGTTGTCCAGGACCAGGTCGGAGAATTCCTCCAGCTCCTCGCGGTCGGGAAGCCGGCCGGAGAGCAGCAGGAAGGCGATTTCCTCGAAGCCGAAACGGTCTTCGCGCATGATGGCGCGGCAGAGGTCCTTGACCTCATAGCCCCGGAAATAGAGCTCACCCTCGATCGGCACCAGGGTGCCGTCGGCCTTGCGTTCGTAGCCCACGACGTTACCGATGTTGGTCAGTCCGACCAGCACGCCGGTGCCGTCTTCGTTGCGCAGGCCACGCTTGACGTCCAGCTTTTTGAACAGGGCGGCATCGATCCGCGTACTCCCCTTCATGTCGTCAGAGAGTTTGTAGATGAGGTACTCTTTTTTCTTCTTCGAGGTCATAACAGCGAGAGGATATGGTCCGTGAAAGCGCGGGTGCCGAGCGCCTTGCCGTCGGGCATCAGGCGCGCGAGGTCCGCGGTAGCGTAGCCGGCCGAGAAGGAACGCTCCAGCGCGGCGGTGATCAGGAGCCCCGCTTCGTTCCAGCCCAGGTGCTCCAGCATCATCACGCCGGAGAGCAGGTTGGAGCAGGGATTCGCCAGGTCCTGCCCGGCGATGTCGGGGGCGGTGCCGTGCGTGGCCTCGAACAGGGCCGCGCCGGTGTCGTAGTTGATGTTGGCGCCCGGGGCGATGCCGATGCCGCCCACCTGGGCCGCCAGCATGTCGGAGATGTAATCGCCGTTCAGGTTGAGCGTCGCCACCACGGAGTAGGCCTCCGGCTTGAGCAGCGCGTTCTGCAGGAAGGCGTCGGCGATGCAATCGTTGATCACGAGGCGTCCGCCGGCGATCTCCGCACCGAATTCCTCCTGCGCGAGCTCATAGCCCCAGCGCTTGAAGCCGCCCTCGGTGAACTTCATGATATTGCCCTTGTGGACCAGCGTGACCGTCTGGCGGCCGTGGTCCAGCGCGTAGCGGCAGGCTGCCCGCACGAGGCGGCGCGAACCCTCCCGCGAGACGGGCTTCACCCCATAGGAGGAGCTCTCCGGGAAGCGGACCTTCTTTACCCCCATCTCTTCGCGGAGGAACTTCCCGAAACGCTCGGCCTCGGGCGTGCCGTATTCCCATTCTATGCCGGCATAGATATCCTCCGTGTTCTCCCGGAAAACTACCATGTCCACCCGCTCGGGATGCTTCACCGGCGAGGCCACTCCCTTGAACCAGCGCACCGGGCGCAGGCAGACGAAGAGGTCGAGCCCCTGGCGCAGGGCCACGTTGAGCGAACGGATGCCGCCGCCGACCGGGGTCGTGAGGGGGCCCTTGATGCCGATTTTGTATTGCCGGAACGCTTCGACGGTCTCGTCGGGGAGATAGGTCCCCAGGGTGTCGAAGGCCTTCTGGCCCGCCGCCAGCTCCATCCATTCGAGCCGGCGCTCTCCGCCGTAAGCTTTCTCGACAGCAGCGTCCAGGATGCGGCGCATCGCCGTGGTGACCTCGGGTCCCACGCCGTCGCCGGGGATGAAGGGAATGGTCTGGGTGATCATTTCGACAGGGTATTGAGGGCAGAGCCCGCCCGGAACCAGGCGATCTGCTGCGCGGTGTAGCTGTGAAGGGTCTGGATGCTGTCCTGGGAGCCGTCGGCGTGGTGCAGGACCACGGTCACGGGCTGCCCCGGCGCGATGCCGGCGCAAAGCACGTCCAGGCAGTCGCCGGCGCGGACCTTGCCGTAGTCGGACGGCTGGGCGAAGGTCAGGGCCAGCACGCCCTGCTTCTTGAGATTGGTCTCGTGGATGCGCGCGAAACTCTTCGCCAGGACGGCGCGCACGCCCAGGTAGCGCGGCTCCATCGCCGCATGCTCGCGGCTGGAACCCTCGCCGTAGTTCTCCTCGGCCACGATGATGCTCCCCCGTCCGGAATCGCGCAGCTCGCGCGCCCGCGGGGCCACGGGGCCGCTCTTGCCGGTGAACGCGTCCACCGCGCCCAGCAGCAGGTTGTCGGAGATGTTCTGCAGGTGGCCGCGGAATTTCAGCCAGGGGCCCGCCATCGAGATGTGGTCGGTCGTGCATTTGCCCTTGACCTTGATCAGCAGCGGCAAGGCCGCGAAATCCTTTCCGTCCCAGGGGGCGAACGGCGCCAGGCGCTGCAGGCGCTGGCTGTCCGGCCGGATCACGGGCTCGGGGCTGCCGGGCGCCGGGGCCACGTAACCGCTCGTGTCGGCCACGAAGCCGCGGGGCGGCAGGTCGTTGCTGCGCGGAGCCTGCAGCCACACGCCGTTGATCGTATCGGCGCGCGGGTTGAAATCCAGTTCGCCCGCAAAGGCAAGCGCCGCGGCCATCACCGGCGAGGAGATGAACGCATGCGTCTGCGGATTGCCGTCGGCCCGCTTCGCGAAATTGCGGTTGAAGCTCGTCACGATGGTGTTGCGGCGCGTCGGATCGTCCGTCTTGCGCTCCCACTGCCCGATGCAGGGGCCGCAGGCGTTGGCCATCACCACGGCGCCCGCCTCACGCAGGGTATCCAGCAGGCCGTCCCGTTCGGCAGTGGCGCGGATCTGCGCGCTGCCCGGGTTGATGATCAGCTTCGCCTTCGGTTTCAGGCCGGCGTCCAGGGCGTCCCGGACCACGGAAGCGGCCCCGGACAGGTCCTGGTAGGAGGAGTTGGTGCAGGAGCCGATCAGGCTCACCTCCACGCGGTGCGGGAAGCGCTCCTGGGCCTGGCGGGACTTCATCTCGCTGACCGCGCAGGCAGCGTCGGGCGTGAAGGGGCCGTTGATGTACGGCTCCAGCTCGGAGAGGTTGATCTGGATCACCTCGTCGTAGTACTGCTCGGGATGGGCGGTCACGGCGTCGTCGGCGCGCAGCTCGCTGCTCAGGGCGGCGGCCATCGTCGCCACCTCCTTGCGCCCGGTCGCCGACAGGTATTCGGCGATGTGGACCCCGAAGGGGAAGACGGAACTGGTGGCGCCCACTTCGGCGCCCATATTGCAGATGGTGGCCTTGCCGGTGCAGGAGAGGTTCTCCGTGCCGGGGCCGAAATACTCCAGGATGGCGTTGGTCCCGCCCTTGACCGTCAGCAGGCCCGCGAGCTTGAGGATCACGTCCTTCGGCGTGGCCCAGCCCTTCAGCGACCCGGTCAGCCGCACGCCGATCAGGCGGGGCAGACGCAGCTCCCAGGGCATCCCGGTCATCACATCCACGGCATCCGCACCGCCCACGCCGATCGCGAGCATCCCCATTCCGCCCGCATTGGGCGTGTGCGAATCCGTTCCGACCATCATCCCGCCGGGAAATGCGTAGTTCTCCAGGACGATCTGGTGGATGATGCCGGCGCCGGGCTTCCAGAATCCGATGCCGTAGCGCGCCGAGGCGGAGGCCAGGAAATCATAGACCTCCGCATTGGTCTGGCACGCGGCAGCCAGATCCGCCTCCGCGCCCTCCCGGGCGCAGATCAGGTGGTCGCAATGGACCGTGGTGGGCACGCTGACGGCATCCCGTCCCGTGCTCATAAACTGGAGCAGCGCCATCTGCGCCGTCGCATCCTGCATCGCCACGCGGTCGGGGCGGAACTCGCCGAAATCCTCCAGCCGTTTCAGGGGCTGGAGGGAATCGAAGTCATAAAGGTGGGAGTACAGGATCTTCTCTGAGAGGGTGAGCGGCCGCCCCAGCATCTGCCGGACAGCCGCAACCCGCGCTCCATAGCCTTGGTAGAAGGCTTTCACCCTGTCCAAATCGAACATACGGATCTGCTAACCAAAAAACACACTACTAACTAACTTGTCCGCGGGTTCCCGTCGTCCGCCCCGAGGCGGTCCGGGAAGCACCGCGTTACAAAGATAGTGAAATTTTTGATTAACAAAACATTTTTGCGAAACTTCTTGATTTTCAGCGAAGATTATATGTTTCGCCCAAGTTTTCATATTCGTTTTATTAACGATTATTAAAAATAAGCAGGCGTTTTCTTACACTTTATTAGTAAAAAGCTGAAAAACCGCGCCGGAAAATCCCTATAAATGGGGATTGTATATTTCGTGCGCCCGTGCGATCTTTGCACCTTGGATAAGAGGCACGTGATGACACTCAAAGATCTTCCTGTCGGCGGCAGCGCCGTCATCCTGGCTGTCGGGGGCGAAGGGGCCCTGCGCCAGCATTTCCTCGACATGGGCCTGATCCCGGGCGCCCACGTCAAACTGGTCCAGTACGCCCCGCTCGGCGACCCGATGGAACTGCGGATCAACGGCTATGCCCTCACCCTGCGCCTCGCCGACGCGGCGCGCATCCGGGTCCAGCCCGCGGACGAGCTGCCCCAGGCGACCACCACCCTCGCGGACGACAAGTCCGTGGAGTCCGTCGATCCGGCGGTGCACCCGGGCTACGGCGAGGAAGGCAAATACCACGACAAGACGCACGAGCATCCGCTCCCGGGGGGCACGGAACTGACTTTCGCCCTCGCGGGCAACCAGAACTGCGGCAAGACCACCCTCTTCAACCAGCTGACGGGCTCCAACCAGCACGTGGGCAACTTCCCGGGCGTGACCGTCGACCGCAAGGACGGCGTGATCCGCGGCCACGACGAGACGCGCGTGACCGACCTGCCGGGCATCTATTCCCTCGCACCCTACACCTCCGAAGAGATCGTTTCCCGCAACTTCATCCTGGACGAGAAGCCGCGCGGCATCATCAACATCGTGGACGCCGGCAACATCGAGCGCAACCTCTACCTGACGATGCAGCTCATGGAGCTGGACATCCCGATGGTGCTGGCGCTCAACATGATGGACGAAGTCCGAAACAACGGCGGACACATCCGCGTGAACAAGATGGAGGAGATCCTCGGACTGCCGGTCGTGCCCATCTCCGCCGCCAAGAACGAAGGCATCGACGAGCTCGTGGAGCACGCGGTCCACGTGGCCCGCTTCCAGGAGCGTCCCGCCCGCCAGGACTTCTGCGACAAGAACGACCACGGCGGCGCCGTCCACCGCTGCCTCCACGGAGTGATGCACCTCATCGAGGATCACGCCGAGCGCGCGGGCATCCCGCTGCGCTTCGCCGCCAGCCGCCTCGTGGAGGGCGACGCGGCCGTCGAGAAGGCCCTCGGCCTGCAGCAGAACGAGAAAGAGATGGTGGAGCACATCATCGTGCAGATGGAGCAGGAGCGCGGCCTGGACCGCAATGCGGCGATCGCCGACATGCGTTTCGCCTTCATCCGCAAGCTCACGGCGCAGACCGTCGTGAAGCCGCACGAGAGCAAGGAATACAAGCGGAGCCGGCGCATCGACCGGGTGCTGACCGGCCGCTGGACGGCCATCCCCATTTTTGTCGTGATCATGTCGCTGGTGATCTGGCTGTCCATCGACGTGCTCGGCGCGCCGCTCCAGGACCTGCTGGACCGGGGCATCGGCTGGCTCGGCGACGTGACGAATGCCGGGATGGAACGCTGGGGCGTCTCCCCGGCCGTGCGTTCGCTCGTCGTGGACGGCGTGTTCGGCGGCGTGGGGACGGTGGTCAGCTTCGTGCCGATCATCATCCTGCTGTTCTTCTTCCTGTCGATGCTGGAGGACAGCGGCTACATGGCGCGCGTGGCGTTCGTGACCGACAAGCTGCTGCGCAAGATCGGCCTGAGCGGCCGGAGCATCGTGCCGCTGCTGATCGGCTTCGGCTGCAGCGTCCCGGCGGTGATGGCCACGCGTACGCTCCCCTCCTCGCGCGACCGCAAGATGACCATCCTGCTGACGCCGTATATGAGCTGTTCGGCCAAGATCCCGATCTACGCCTTCTTCACGAGCGCCTTCTTCACGGGCCACGGGGGGCTGGTGCTGGTGATTCTCTACCTGTCCGCCATCCTGGTGGGCATCCTCGTGGCGCTCATCGGCCGCCTGCTGCCGGGCAGCCGGAATGCCGCCCCGTTCGTGATGGAACTGCCGAACTACCGCCTGCCGGGTGCAAAGAACGTGGGACACCTCCTCTGGGACAAAACCAAGGACTTCCTGCAGCGGGCGTTCACGGTCATCTTCGTCGCCTCGATCATCATCTGGGTGCTGCAGAGCTTTGATTTCCGCTTCCAGCTCGTGAAGCCGGAGAACAGCATGCTGGCCACCGTGGCCGGGGTGCTGGCGCCGCTCTTCCAGCCCCTCGGGCTGGGCGACTGGCGCATCGTCACGGCCCTTGTGACCGGCTTCCTCGCCAAAGAGAGCGTGGTCGCGACGCTGGAAGTCCTCAACGTCACCGCCTCGCTGACCGCCCTCACCGCCATCCCGATGCTGGCCTTCTGCCTGCTCTACACCCCGTGCGTCGCCGCCATCGCCGCGGTCAAGCGCGAGCTCGGCGGCAAGTGGGCCGTCTGGGTGGTCCTGTTCCAATGTATTGTCGCCTGGGTCGTGGCCTGGCTGGCCTACCTGGTCGCGGGATTGATATTTTAGTGTGTGATGAATCTCCCGACCCTCATTGTCCTGCTGCTGGTGATGGCCGCCCTGGTGCTGGCCATCCTCGCCTGGTGCCGCTCCGGACGGACCGGCAGCTGCGGTTGTGAAGCAGGATCCGGCGCCGGAGCGCCCCAGGGCTGCTCCGGCTGCCCAGGCGCTGACGAGTGCCCGTTCTGCAGCGGTTCTTATCGGGAGAAATAGCCGATCAGCGCCCGCTGATACTCCAGCAGAGCTTTTTGTCCGGCCGATGTGATGCGGCATACCGTATGGGAGCCGCGCCCCTCGCCGCTGTGGGACACGCGGATATAACCGGCTTCTTCCAACTTGCCGATCTGGACACTGAGATTCCCCGCCGTGGCCTTCGTGAGCGCTTTTAGATACACGAAGTCCGCGTCGTCCAACGAGTCCAGGGCGACCATAATGCGTAGCCGCAACTCGTTGTGGAGCAGTGGGTTCAGATCTTTAAACTCCATTCTTTATATGACGGTTGAACAAATATCCCGGAAGGACCAGCGAAAGCGCGGCAACCAGGGCCACACCCAAGAGCTGCCAAGCCCATAGATCTCCCTGCAAGAGGAAGGATGCGATGCCAATCGCTGCCCCGGCAATCCCGCAGAAAACCATTGGGCGGAAACGCAGTACCTCGCCCGTCAAGAAGCTGCCGATCCCGACCAGCAAGCCCACCAGCGGATTCAGGCAGACCTTATCCAAATCAGCAAAGCCCAGCGCGAACCCGCCCAAACAACACGCGGCGCCCGCGAAGATCCAATAGTCCAGCACCACCTTGGAACGACGGGTGCGGACATGGGTGCGGGCACGGTCCCGGCTGATCAGGCGGGACATCAGCGGCGTCCCCACCAAAGGAATACCGATCCAAAGGAACTGGCACCACACCGCTTCGAAGCGCCGCCAGCAGAAAAACTCCAGCAGGAAAAACAAGACCGTGAGCCAGCCCCATATCTGGAAAATCCCGTCTCCGGTAGGCATGTCATCCATCTGGACCTCGCCTCGGGTCCGGGCAATGACGTTCAGCGCATCAAAATTCTCTTCCATACGCACGCAAAGATAAGTAAAAATTATATGTGAGCCCTTGTTTTTTTGGATGGCCTTCGCTACTTTTGTAAAGGTTTACAAAATAAACTTTAATTCCACCACTATATGATAACACAAAAAGAATCGTATGAAGCTCCCGAGACAATCGTCGTCGAGCTGGAGCATCAAGGACACATCATGCAGTTGTCCGGTATTCCTATTCCTGATTATGGGGACGGTGGCGACCCGATCCCCGACCTTCCTCCTTTTCCTCTTCCTTAAAATGCGCACAAGTATGAAAACGAGAGGATTTATTATTTGGGCCACGGCCCTTGTGCTGGCCGCCATATTGGGCTCCTGCTCCTTGCTCGAAATGCCTGTCACAGAAGAAGCCCCGGTTCAGAAGCCGAACATCTTAACCCTGGTCACCACCCTCTCCCCCATGGACGGCACGGAAACCCGCAGTGTCATGACCGATAATGGGACGACCCTCTCCACCGATTGGGAAGTGGGCGACAATATCTGGGTGAACTATGATGACACCGGCGACAACAACCTCGTGGCCAAAGGCACGGTGACGGCTGTTGATGGAGCCGGCAAGGCAACCATCTCCGTCGATCTGGTCGATCCGAAGGACGCCTCCATTATCGTTTTCGGGTTCCCGTATGACCATTGGACGGAGGCGAAGGACGTCCGGGTGGACCAGCTGGGGACGCTGGCCGACATCAACGCGAACCATTCGGCCATCTCCGGCAGCGGTACGCTCACCGTATCCGGCACCGACGTCACCCTGCCTGACGGCGTGAGTATGAATCAGGAGATGTGCATTTGGAAACTCGCGTTCAGTGTCGGCGGCACGAACATCACCAACACGATCACCAGCCTCAACATCTCTTTCGGGCCCTACGACGACTATATGATCTCGCCCAACGCGCAGAGTGTCATCTACGTGGCCCTGTATCCGGTCGCAGGCAGCGACCTCACCTTCACCGCTGCGACGCCGACCGGTATCTACTCCTTCTCGACGACCGGCATTACCCTGGCCAACGGTATGTTCTACCGTTCCTATGTGCCGCTGACCGCCGCCGCCGCCAGCGACACTTATAGAGTCTTCACCAGTCGTACAGGCTATTCCGATGAGGCCATCCCGGGAGGGGCTATCGACGTAACAAGCGGAACGACCGCTTGGACAAATGGCACCTATGTGGTAAATGGCAATGTTACCATTAATAGTCCTGTTTCTGTAACTGGAGACGCGAACCTTATCCTCAAAGATGGCGCATCGCTGACGGTAAACAACACCATTACAGGTGATAATCTGAACATCTTTGGTCAGGAGCTGAGTTCTGGTAAACTGGATGTAGTTTATGGTGACATCAACGTTTCTGTTGCCAACCTAGCCATTCACGGAGGTGTCATTACCGTGACGGAAGGTGGAGTTATGCAGGGATTGGAAGCCTGGGAAAACATCGACATCTATCATGGTACTGTTACAACAGCTGGAGATGCGAATGGCTTTATGGTGTTAGGTGACATGCATGTATATGGTGGCAATGTGACATGCTCCGCCGTTCACGGAAGCGCACTTAGTATTTATGGTGCCAGCTCTTCCGGCAGTCTAACTGTTTCTGGAGGTACTTTTACCGCAACTGCAGCAGGAGCTGGAAATTATGGAATAGATGCATCTGACGGTTATGCTGAAGGTACTGCATCCATCGTCTTCTCTGGTGGAACGATTGTCGTCAGTGGCGGTGCTTCTGATGACATGACCCCTGGTGGCAACGCCATTGACGTTTGTGGTACCCTCACCATCAGTGGTAACGCCAACGTAACCGCCAATGGTGGTACGGATGCCTATGACATGGGCGGCGGTTATGGCATCTATGTCCGTGCAGGTAGCTCTGCTGGCGGTAATGCCACCATCAGTGGTGGAACCGTGACCGCAACCAGCGGTCCTGGCGGTATGGCAGCCATTAATACTGATGGCAACTTGACTATCTCGGGTGCAACAACGCAAATTGACGCAACCGGTGGTGATTGGGGTGAAGGCATTCTGGCATTCGGCACGATCACCATCAACGGAGGCACCATAACGGCGACGGCTGGAGATAATGCTATCGGACTGGAAGGAACGACTATCATCAGCGGAGGTGTAGTAGAAGCTATCGGCGGTAATGCTATTGTAAGCAGCAATGGAGATGGAATGCCTGGCTTTGATGGCACTCTCACCATGACTGGCGGCAAGTTGATTGCAACGGGCGGTGCGAAAGACGGCACTGGCGTTGACGGTCTCGGCATCAGCGCCTTCTCAACCATCGACCTCACCGGCGTCACGATGTACGAAGGCGATGCTGCCAATCCTGCAACCCCGGCGGCAGACCAATCGACCTGCACCAAGCGCTACGTGATCGTCCGTTAGCGCGTTCCCCGCGAACGCCGGCTCCGGCTGCTCTGGTGTCAGCCAGGTTTGCGTGACCGGTAAAGCATTGATAGTCAATAAAAACTGAAATACGTAGTGCCTTTTTGGGGTACTACGTATTTCGTAAATGATTAATACACAATTGTTTGCCGGTCACGGCGAACAGTCCCACCACCCTCACCGGGGGAGTTCGAAGACCTCCATGTCCCTGATCTCGCCGTCCTCGATCTTGAAGCGGAGGGCGGTGCGGACGATCTGCCAGCCCTGCAGGCCGGCGGCGCCGGGATTGACGTAGAGCATGTCGCGTTTCGGGTCCTGCATGACCTTGAGGATGTGGGAGTGGCCGCAGACGAAGATGTCCGGCGCGTACTGGCGGATCAGTTCCCCGGCGCGGGGATAATAGTGGCCGGGCGAGCCGCCGATGTGCGTCATCAGGATTCTCTTGCCCTGGACCTCGAAGAACTGGAATTCCGGGTATTCGAAGCGGATGTCGGAGCCGTCGCAATTGCCCCACACGCCGACGAGCGGCTTGAAGGCAGCGATCGCTTCCGCCGTGGCGCGGCCGCCGAAGTCGCCGGCGTGCCACACGACGTCGACCGGATCGAAGAACTTCCGGAAGGCGTCGGAGAAGACGCCGTGGGTGTCGGAGAGGAGGCCGATGTACATTACTGTCCGGCTAAGCGCTTCTCCCAGGCCCAGGCGGCGCGGAGGGTGTCCTCGATGCTGCGCTCCGCCTTCCAGCCGAGTTCCTTCTCCGCGAAGGTCGGGTCGGCCCAGATGGCCACCACGTCGCCGGGGCGGCGCGGCGCGAACTTCCAGTTGAGCTTGACGCCGTTCACCTTCTCGAAGGCGGTGATCAGCTCCAGCACGGAGAGCGGCCGGCCGGTGCCGACGTTGAAGATCTCGTAGTCCTGCTTCATCTTGTTCCCGCACATGCGCGTGACGGCGCAGACGTGCGCCTTGGCCAGGTCGACGATGTCGATGAAATCGCGCAGGCAGGTGCCGTCCGGGGTCGGATAGTCGTTGCCGAACACCGACAGGCACTCCCGCTTACCGATGGCCGTCTGGGTGATGAAGGGCACCAGGTTGTTGGGCACGCCGCGCGGCAGCTCGCCGATGAGCGCGGAGGGGTGCGCACCGATGGGGTTGAAGTAGCGCAGCGCGATGCCGCGCACGCCGGGATAGGCTTTCACGCTGTCGCGCAGGATGTCCTCGCACATCGTCTTCGTGTTGCCGTAGGGCGATTCGGCCGGCTGGCGCGGGCTCTGCTCCGTGACCGGCAGCTGATCCGTCTGCCCGTAGACCGTCGCGGACGAGGAGAAGAGCACGTTGCAGCCCCCCTTGTGGCGCGCGGCCTCCAGGATGTTGATGAAGGAGGTCAGGTTGTTGCGATAGTATTTGAGGGGCTCCGCCACCGACTCGCCCACCGCCTTGAAGGCGGCGAAATGGATGACCGCGTCGATCGGGTACTGCGCGAAGAGCGCCTCCACGGCCGCCGGGTCGCAGAAATCCATCTTCACCAGCGGCATTTCCCGGCCGAGGATGGCGCAGACGCCTTTGTAGTTGGTCTCGTCGCAGTTGGAGAAATTGTCCGCGATCACCACGTCGTAGCCCGCCTGGGCGAGCTCCACCGTCACGTGGCTGCCGATGAATCCGGCGCCGCCGGACACGAGGACTGTTTTTTTCATATCGTTGTGCGTTTTATTTCCAATCCTTATAGGGATGCTTCGTCAGGCACGAATTGTAGTAGCGGCGGTCGCCGGTGACCTCGGCACCCAGCCAGGCGGGACGCGGGAACGCGTCATCTTCGGCGGCGAGTTCGATCTCCGCCACCACCAGCCCCGCGTTGTCGCCGTGGAATTCGTCGATCTCCCAGGTATGCCGCCCGTCGGCGGAGGGGACCCGGTGCCGCGTCTTGTCGATGACACCCGGTTCGCACAGGGCGAGCAGGCGCTCCGCTTCGCCCACGGGAATCTCTTTCTCCCACTCGAAGCGCGTCAGGCCCTCGGCGGGACCCTTGACCGTGATATACCCCTTGCCGTCCCGGACCCGCACCCGGACCGTGCGCCCGGGAGTGGAGTTCAGGAAGCCCTGGATAATGCGGCTGGCGCCGGACACTTCCCCGCGGAAGTCTCCGGCGACCAGGAATTTGCGCTCGATTTCCTGAAAGGCCATTCCGCTAGCTTCCCAGCACGATGCCGAAGGTCAGCGCCCGGGCGTCGCTCAGGCTGTTCGGGAAAACCGGCGTCAGCCCGTAACTGACGAAGAAACCGAGAATGCCGTACTGCAGGCCGCCCTCCACCGTCGCGCGGAAGCGGTTGAACAGCGGGGTGGCGTCCTGGCGGTATTGCGGGAATTTGTATTTCGTGTAGCCGCCGACAAGCACTTCGGCACTGCCGCCGACATAGACTCTGGCCTTGCCGAAATTGAAGGTCAGGCGCACCGGGACGCCGATATAGTTGGCGTGGATCTTGGACTTGCGGCCGTCGTAATTCAGGGCTTCGTTCTTAATGAGCGTCGGATAAAAATTCCCGCCGCTCCCCAGCATCGTGTTCCGGAAGGTGTACTGCGTGTTCTGCAGGGAGAGGTCCATGAAGGTGCAGCGCATGCCGATGCTGAAATCCAGCATGCCGCCGGGCTTGGAGAAATGCAGGGCCGCCGTCTCCAGGCAGTACATAAAGCTTTGGCCGGTCTTCATATCCAGGAAATGGGTTGAGCCGGAGGGGATCAACTCCGATCCGGCCCAGGCGCCTTTGTAGTTGACGTTCGTCAGGACGGACCAGCCGAAATACATCGGGAAGGCGATATGCAGTTTGGTCTCGACCCGGGAGCCCTTCTTGGAGAGGTCAATGCTGTTGAGATCAATCTCCCGGTCCTGTGCCAGGCCGGTGGCGGCCACGCTCAGGAAAGCCGCAAGAATCAGTACCAGTTTTTTCATAGTCACAAAGATACACAAAAATCAAAACTCCAACTCACGCCCCCGGTAGAAATCCAGCAGTTTGGTCTGGTAGAGGCACTGGAAGCGCGCCTGGATGTGTTCCGATTCGGCCCGGAGCCAGTTGTTGCGGGCGTCGTTGTAGTCTGCGATGCCGGCTTTGCCGACCTTGTATTTCTCCTCGGTCAGTTCGTAGTGCTGCAGGGCGCTCGCCGCCGACTCGCGGCTCCCGGCGTAGCGGGCCTGGGCGGTGACGGCGTTGTAGTAGGCCTGCTGGATCTCCTTGTAGAGGGCCTTCTTGACGCTCTCCAGCTGGATCTGCTGGTTCTTGTAGTTGAGCTGGGCCGTGCGGACGTTGTTGCGCGTGGAGAATCCCTGGAAAATGGGGATGCTGAGCGACAGGCCGAGGGACTGGCTGAAATTGTTCTTCAACTGCGTGCCGAACGAGTCGGCCTTTACCTTGGAGTTGGTGTAGTAGTTGGTCCCCAGGCCGCCGTTCAGCGACAGGCTCGGCAGGTAGGCGCCCTTGGCGCGCGCGATGGAGAGCTCGGCGTAGTCCACGTTGAGCCGGGCCGCCTCCACGGCAGGTTTGATGGCGACCGCATCCTCATAGATGGCTTCCGGACGCATCAGCAGCACCGTGGCCACGTCGCCCACCTCGGGCGTGACGATGGAGAAGCCTTCCGGCGAAGGCAACTCCAGCAGCTGCGTGAGCTCCAGCACGGAGATGCGCAGGTTGCCCTCCGCCTGGATCTCGCTCTGGCGGCTCTGCGCCAGGGTGGCCTGCTGGGCGGATACCTCGGCGGAGCTTACCTTGCCGGCGCTCAGGCGCTCGCGGATCTGTTCCAGCAGCTCGGCATCGTGGGCCGTCTGCTCGCGGGCCACGCGCAGCAGCTCCTGGTTGTAGAGGATCTGCACGTAGGCCTGGGCCACGGCGACACGGATGTCGTCGCGCGCCTTCTCCAGGTCGGCGGTGGCCGCGGCGAGGTTCAGCTTGCTGAGCTTGATACCGTTGGTGATGTCGAAGCCCTGGAAGATGGGCATGCTGCCACCCAGCTGGAAGGAGGTCGAAGTCGTATTCGAATTGGAATAGGTGTTGTCCGCCGTGAGGCCGCGGCCGAAGGAAAGGCTCTCCGAGGCGGAGGCGCTGATCTTCGGCAGGCGGCGTCCCTGCGCGGTGTTCACGTCCACCTCGCGCTGCTCGACGGTGAGCGCGTTCTGCTGGAGGGTCAGGTTGTTTTCCAGGGCGTAGTTGATGCAGTCGGAGAGGCTCCAGGGGGCCTGCTGCGCCCCGGCGGGGATGCTGCCCAGCAGCACCACGGCCGCAATCAGAAGGCTATTTCTTCTCATTTTCTTCGGTTTTGATGATCTTCGGGCCGCGGACGATGTCGCCCTGCTTCAGGCCGTCCTTGACCTCGATGGTGATGCCGTCGCTCAGGCCGGTCTTGACGGCGGTGCGCTCGTAGCTGCCGTCGGCCTGCTTGACGAAGACGAAGGTGTCGTCGCCGTCGAACTCGAGGGCGCTCTCCGGGATGGACAGCACCTGCTCCGCTGTCTCCAGGACGATCTCCGCGTTGGCGCTGTAGCCGGAGCGGATCATATGGTCGGAAGCCACCTTGACGGCCGCCTTGATCTCGAACTGGTTGGCGCCGTTGTTCTCGGTCGCCTTCGGCGAAATGTATTCCAGGGCCGCCTCGGAGCTGTAGTCCGGCAGCGCGCCGATGCTGATGCGCATCGGCATTCCCTCCACCAGGGAGCCCACCTCGGTCTCGTCGATGTTGCCGTCGAAGATGAGGTCGGACATGTTCGCCACGGTCGCGACGGTCGTACCGTCGTTCATCGTGTTGGCCTGGATCACGGAGTTGCCCACCTTGACCGGGATGTCGAGGATGAGGCCCGTGATGGTGGAGCGGACCAGGGTCGAGCTGCCGGTGGTGTTGCGCGAGGACACGCCGTCGCGGATGACCTCCAGGGACTCCTGGGCGGCCGCCTTCTCTTCCATGGCCTGGTTGTAGGCCTGGAGGACCTGGTCGTATTCCTCGTCGCTGACGAGCTTCTTGTCGTAGAGGGCCTTCTCGCGGTCGTAGTTGGTCTTGGCCTGCTTGAGGTTGATCTCGGCGAGGCGCACGCGGCTCTGGGCGGAGCTCAGGGAGTTCATGTCCGGGATGACGCGGAGCTTGGCAATGACCTCGCCCTCCTTGACCTGCTGGCCGGCCTCCTTGTAGAGCTCGGCGATGATGCCGTTGATCTGCGGCTTGATGGCCACCTCGTTGCGCGGCTCGATCTTGCCCGTGACCACGGTGGTGCGCTTGATGTCCGCGAGGCTGGCCTCCAGCTCCTGATACTGGTCCTTCTCGGGGCGGGAGTGCTTGAAGAGGTACGCGAAGGTCCCGATGAAGACGACCGCGATCAGCGCGAAAATGATGTACTTGACTACTCGTTTCATTATGGTTTGTTTTTATTTGTTATTCATCTCTCATGGCGTCCACCGGCTTGATGGCCATCGCGCGGGAGGCCGGCGCCAGGCCCGCGACCACACCCAACGCGGTCAGCAGCAGGGCCGCGACCACCGCCGTCCAGAAACTGATCTGGAAGCTATCGGCCGAGGCTTCGCCGGCCGCGGCGGCAATGGTCCCCGTGAGCCGGAGCAACTGCACCGCGAACACGATACCGAACGACCCCGCCACCAGCGTCAGGCTGATGCTCTCCAGGATGATCTGGGACAGGATGTCGCGCGGGGTGGCGCCGATGGCGCGGCGGATGCCGATCTCGGTGGTGCGCTCCTTGACCGTGACCATCATGATGTTGCTTACGCCGATCACGCCCGCGAGGATGGTCCCCAGGCCCACCAGCCAGATCAAGAAGTTCACGCCCGCGAACAGGTTGTCCACCAGGGAGAACATCTGCTGGGTGTTGATGATGAACAGGGCCTGCTTGTCCGTCGGATCAAAGTGGTGCTGGCGCGCGATGAGCTGGCGCATCCGGTCCTCCTGGTCCGACATCCGCACGCCGCTCTTGCCGGTGGTGCAGATCATGTCCACGTCCTTGCCCCGGTTCAGCAGTTTCTGGGCCACGGGGAAGGGAACGGTGACGCTCTGGGAAGAACGGCCGTTGATGCTGATGTTGCCGCTGCTGAAGTCCACGCCCACGACCTGGTAATAGACGGAGCCTACCCGGATGAACTGCCCGCACGGGTCTCCCCCTTCAGGGAACAGTTCATTGTAGACGCTCTTGCCGATGACGCAGACCTTGCGCTCCTGCAGGATGTCGCTCTCATTGAGCGGGCGGCCGTATTTGATCTTCGGCTCCTCGATCTTGGTGTAATCCGCATACGCACCTTTGTAGGAGACCTGCGAGCTGTTGTTGCCGTAGTAGGCGGTCTGTCCCCAGCTGCTGACCACGGGCGTGATCGTCTCCAGTTCAGGCATCATCAGCTTAAGCCGGTCGACGTCTGTATCCGTGAGGTTCCAGTAGCGGCCTTCCTTGAAGCCCTGCCAGGGCTTGGTGGTCGGGCTGGAGACCACGATGGCCGTATTGGTGGCAAACCCCGCGAAATTGGCGCTGAGGGAATCCTTGAGGCCTTCGCCGCCGCCCATCATGAAGAGCAGCATGAAGATGCCCCAGAACACGCCGAAGCCGGTGAGCAGGCTTCTGCTCTTGTTGCGGACCAGCGCGTCCGCAATCTCCCGGAAACTGTCTACATCGAATCTCATTCTGCTCTCAGGGCTTCAATAGGTCTGACTTGGGCCGCTTTGCGGGCCGGGAAGAAACCGGCGATCGAGCCGGCGATAATCAGGACGAGGGTCGCCTCGAGGGCCACGTTCAGCCCGACGGTCGGGTTGACCAGCATGGCGATCTGCGCGTCCATAATGGATACGGACGACTGTCCCACGGTCTTGTCGAGGATCTCACAGGCGATCATCCCGAGGAACATCCCGAGATAGCCGAAGACCGCCGTGATACTGACGCTCTCGGCCAGGATGAGCTTGGTGATGTCCCAGGGGCTGGCGCCGATGGCTTTGCGGATGCCGAACTCGTGCGTGCGCTCCTTGACGGTGATGAGCATGAGGTTGCTCACG
>Ga0310696_10000866_pt1 | contig 44697 bp, 35 predicted proteins | sample AusTroGonzalo_MG_4_FD_203885 | JGI IMG/M metagenome (GOLD analysis project Ga0310696, IMG submission 203885) | Bovine rumen microbial communities from tropical cattle in Woodstock, Queensland, Australia - Gonzalo_02 (v2) (version 2) | ecosystem: Host-associated > Mammals > Digestive system >... | reverse complement strand
TGGCCATGGCGTCGGCGATGAGCTTGCCGATGTAGCCGTCGTTGTTGGCGGACACGGTGCCCACCTGCTCGATCTTGGAATAGTCGTCACCGACCTGCTGGCTCTGCTTCTTGAGCTCCGCGACCACGGCCGCGACAGCCTTGTCGATACCGCGCTTGAGGTCCATCGGGTTGGCCCCGGCGGTGACGTTCTTGATGCCGACATTGATGACGGCCTGGGCGAGCACGGAGGCGGTGGTGGTACCGTCGCCGGCCTGCTCGTTGGTCTTGGAAGCGACTTCCTTGACCATCTGGGCGCCCATATTCTCAAAGCGGTCCTCCAGCTCGACCTCCTTCGCGACGGTCACACCGTCCTTGGTCACCTGCGGAGCACCGAATTTCTTATCAATCACCACGTTGCGGCCCTTAGGACCGAGCGTTACCTTGACTGCGTTTGCCAGCGCGTCCGCACCGGTCTTCATCTTGGAGCGGACATCGACGTCGAATTTGATTTCCTTTGCCATAATTACAGAATTGCTAAAATGTCAGACTGCTTCACGATAAGATACTTCTTGTCCTCGACCGTCACCTCGGTGCCGGCGTACTTGCCGTAGAGGACCTGGTCGCCGACCTTCACCTCCATCGGTTCGTCTTTCTTGCCGGGACCGGCCGCGAGGACCGTGCCCTGCTGGGGCTTCTCTTTTGCCGTGTCAGGAATGTAGATTCCGGATGCCGTCTTGGTCTCAGCCTCCTTGGGCTCGATCAGGACTCTGTCTGCTAAAGGTTTGATCATAATACTATCGTTTTTGATTTGATTTCTGTTCCAGCCGCGGCCTGCGCCGCTGCCGGACGCTCTTGAAATCAATCTCCGTGCCATTGACAAATTGTCAATTTATCGTATATTTGTTCAACCAATCAACCGTTAAAGCATGAAAAGATTTCTGATGTGTATTGCGGCGCTGACCCTGGCGGCCGGCCTGCAAGCAGAACCCGTCGAACTCCACTGGATCGACAAAACCCCGGCCTACCCCCTCGGCCAGAGCTGGGGCGTCCCCTTCGCCAAAGGGGCGATGAACGAACAAGGCAGCTTCACCCTCACCGACGCCTCCGGCACCGTCATCCCCACCCAGCACTGGGTCCTCTCCCGCTGGAACGACGGCAGCGTCAAATGGATGGGCTTCTACGCCACCCTCGGCCCCGACCAGGCCGGCACCCTCACCCTCGACGCCGTCAAGGCCGACCAGAAGGCCATCCGCGCCGCCGCCCGGCAGCCCAAACCTGCCACGATGGTCACGCGCGACGACCCTGTCGGCATTGTCGTCGACAACGGCGTCTTCGAGATCGCCTTTCCGCGCAGCGGCAGCCGCATCGTCGACCGCATCACGATGGACGGGCGCGAGGTCGTCAGCGGCGGGCGCCTGGTCCTCCGCACCGAGGACCGTTCCCGGCAGGCACAGGGCATCCTGGCGTATGCCGATTTCGAGAGCCGCCTGACTGCGGCGGAAGTGGAGCGCAGCGGCCCCGTAGCCACGGTCATCCTGCTCCGCGGCGTCCACCGCGCCCTCGACGGCAGCCGCGAATGGCTCCCGTTCACCCTGCGTTTCTATATTTATAAAGGTGCGGCCCCGATCCGCGTGGTGCACTCGTTCGTCTTCGACGGCGACGAGCACGCCGACTTCATCAAGGGGCTCGGGCTCCGCTTCGACATCCCCTTCCGCGAGCAGTTGCCCAACCGCCACGTCGCTTTCGCGGGCGACGGCGACGGCCTGTGGGACGAGGCGGTGGAGCCTTTCATCAACCAGCGCAGCGTCTCGCTGCCGATGCAGCCCGGCGCGATGCCCGCTTTCCAACCCGGGCAGATGCCCCGCTTCGTCAATTATCCGGAGATCCAGTTCCGCGGCGAGCGCGTCCCCAACCGCGAGGAGTACGACCAGCGCTCGCAGGAGCTCGTGGACGAGTGGGCCAAGTGGGACGACTACAAGCTCGTGCAGGCCAACTCCGACGGCTTCACCATCCAGAAGCGCACCGGCGACTTCGGCAGCTGGGTAGGCACCGCGGGCGGACGGCGGGCCCGGGGCTTCGTGCTGGCGGGCGACGTCAGCGGCGGCCTGGGCGTGTCGCTCAAGAATTTCTGGCAGTCCTTCCCCGCCCAGCTCGACGCCACCGGCATGCGCGGCGAGCAGGGAGCCCTCACCGTCTGGCTCTGGAGCCCGGACGCCGAGGCGATGGACCTGCGCCACTACGACATCGAGGGCCACGGTCTCAACTCCTCCTACGAGGACTGGGTCGAGGGCTACGACACCCCCTACGGCATCGCCCGCACCAGCGAGCTGACACTCTTCCCCTTCAGCGAGATGCCCTCGCGCGAGGCCATCTCGTGCTTCGCGAACATCGGCGAGGACATCGTCCAGCTGCTCCCCACCCCGCAGGCCCTGCACGCTGCGGGCGCCTTCGGCAAATGGTCCCTGCCCGACCCGAACGGCAACGACACGCGCCGCTACCTCGAGAAGCAGATCGACACCTACCTCAAGTTCTATGAGACCAACGTCGAATCGCAGCGCTGGTACGGCTTCTGGAACTACGGCGACGTGATGCACTCCTACGACATCAACCGCCACTGCTGGAACTACGACGCCGGCGGCAAGGCCTGGGACAACACCGAGCTGGAGACCGACCTCTGGCTGTGGTACGGCTTCCTCCGCTCCGGCCGCGCCGATTTCTGGCGCATGGCCACGGCGATGACGCGCCACACCTCCGAGGTGGACGCCTACCACATCGGCCCGATGAAGGGCCTGGGCACGCGCCACAACGTCACCCACTGGGGCTGCGGCGCCAAGGAAGCCCGCGTGGGGCAGGCCTGGTGGAAGCGGTACTATTATTACCTGACCACCGACGACCGCCTCGGCGACCTGATGCACGAGTCGCTCGACGCCAACGAGGCCTTCCTCGACTACGACCCGCTCGTCCGCGCGCAGCCGCGTTCGCAGTTCCCCACCCAGCAGCCTACCCGCCTGCGCTGGGGACCCGACTGGACCTCGCTCGTGGGCAACTGGTTCACGGAGTGGGAGCGCACCGGCAACCAGAAGTATCTCGACCTGATCCACAACGGCATGCAGTCGCTCGTCGGGCTGCCAAACGGCCTTTTCACCGGCCAGGGCCCCTACGGCTACGACCCCGCCACGGGCGTGCTCACCTATGAGGGCGACCCTGAATGGATTACCAACCGCAACCACCTCGCCAACCTGCAGAGCAGCGTGGAGATCTTCCTGGAGATCCTCGACGAGGTCGGCACGCCGGACTTCATCAAGACCTACGAAGAATATGCCTCCTGGTACCCCGTTCCGCAGAACGATCCCATCCGCGACCTGCCGGAGAACGCCCCCTACAAGAACTGGTGGGGCCACTGGAACATCCCGCGCCTGCTGGCCTTCTACGCCAGCCGCAGCGGCGACCAGTACCGCGCCCAACTGGCGTGGAAGCGTTTCCTGGGCGGGACCGTCAACGCCCAGGGCCAGGTCATCGACCGCGTCTCGCCGGAGTGGATCAGCGGCGCGGACGTGCTCAACCCGACGGTGGAAGACCGCCGCGTCAGCACGAACGACGTGGCCCAGTGGAACCTGGAAGCGATTATGATGATGGAACTGCTGCCGGACAGCATCCCGGCGCTGTCGGATATCGAGCCGTCCCCGCTAGGCGCCCGGCCAAGATAGCATCTGCCAGAGCACGACCCCGACCGAGACGCTCACGTTGAGCGAGTGTTTCGAGCCGAACTGGGGGATCTCCACACACAGGTCGGCGGCGTCGACGACATCCTGTCGGACGCCGTCGACTTCGTTTCCGAAGACCACTGCGTAGCGTTTCGCGCCGTCGCGGCGGAATTGCTGCAGCGGCACGGCGTGCTCCGTCTGCTCCGCGCAGACCACGGTCCAGCCTTCTTCCTGCAGCTGCCGCACGAGCGCGAGGGTATCGGGGACGTGCTCCCAGGGGACGCTGTTTTCGGCGCCGAGCGCCGATTTGTGGATCTCGGCCGAAGGCGGGCAGGCGCTGATGCCGCAGAGCCAGACCTTGTCGGCCTTGAAGGCGTCGGCGGTGCGGAAGGCGCTTCCCACGTTGTGGGCGCTGCGGATGTTGTCCAGCACCAGCACGAGCCCCGAGGGGGGCAGCTCCCGGTAGCGTTCGGGCCGGACGCGGCCCAATTCGATATTTAGCAATTTCCTGTCGGCCATTTTTCGCAAAGGTAACGAAAATTGTTTATCTTTGTAGATACATTTGTTTTTGCGTATGAAACAGGACATCCAGATCATCGACCTTATCAAGAAAGAACACGAACGGCAGAAATCCGGCCTCGAGCTTATTGCGTCCGAGAACTACGTGACGGAAGAGGTGCTCCGGGCGATGGGATCCATCTGCACCAACAAATACGCCGAGGGCTACCCCGGCAAGCGCTACTACGGCGGTTGCGAGGTGGTGGACCAGATCGAGCAGCTGGCCATCGACCGGCTGAAGGCGATCTACGGGGCCGAGTGGGCCAATGTGCAGCCGCATTCCGGCGCCCAGGCCAACATGGCCGTGACGATGGCTGTCCTCAAGCCGGGCGACACCTTCATGGGGCTCGACCTGAGCCAGGGCGGTCACCTCACCCACGGCTCCCCCGTCAACGCCTCCGGCCTCCTGTATCACGCCGTGGCCTACGGGCTGGATCCCGAGACCGGGCGCGTGGACTATGACAAGATGGAGCAGCTCGCCCTCGAGAACAAGCCCAAGCTCATCGTCGGCGGCGCCTCGGCCTACTCACGCGAGTGGGACTATGCGCGGATGCGCGCCATTGCCGACAAGGTCGGCGCCATCCTCTGGATCGACATGGCCCATACCGCCGGCATGATCGCCGCGGGCCTGCTGGAGAACCCGGTCAAATACGCCCACATCGTGACCTCCACCACCCACAAGACCCTTCGCGGGCCGCGTGGCGGTATCATCCTGATCGGCAAGGATTTCGACGACCCGCAGGGCCGCACCACGCCGAAGGGGGTCGTGAAGAAGATGAGCCAGGTCCTCGATTCCTACGTCTTCCCGGGCGTGCAGGGCGGTCCGCTCGAGCACGTGATCGCCGCCAAGGCCGTGGCTTTCTTCGAGGCCATGCAGCCGGAGTTCGTGGATTACCAGAAGCAGGTGATCGCGAACGCCCAGGCGATGTGCGCCGAGTTCCTGCGCCGCGGCTACAAGGTCGTCAGCGGCGGCACCGACAATCACTTGATGCTGATCGACCTCCGTGGCAAGTTTGATGAACTCACCGGACGCATCGCGGAGCAGCAGCTCGAGAAGGCGGCCATCACCCTGAACAAGAACATGGTCCCCTTCGACACCCGCAGCCCGTTCCAGACCTCCGGCTTCCGCATCGGCACCCCGGCTGTCACTTCGCGCGGCTTCAAGGAGAAGGACATGGTGGATATTGTCACGCTGATCGACGAGGTCCTCGCCTCCTGCGCCGCCCACGTCGAGGCGTTGTCCTTGAAGAAGGGCGAGGAGCCCACCGCCGAGCAGGCCGCCTCCCTGGAGGCCCACCAGGCCGTCCTCAACAGCGTCAAGCGCCGCGTCCACCAGATGACCGCCGGTGTCCCCCTCAACAGCTACGGCCAGAATCTGTAGCGCCGTTCCGCACGCTAATTGATTTCCGACCCCCTAGCCCTTCAGCCCAGCCTGAGGGGCTTTTCTTTACCCACTCCTCCCCTTCCCACCCCGGCGTGACTTGTAAGCGGTTGATTGATAACTATTTATCGATTTTACGGGTATCTTTTTTAGGTATCCGTAAAATGCGTAAACCACTCAGAATCAAAAATCTACAAGTCACGCAATTAATACATGCTCTTGTTTCTTTGCGAAAGAATTCCCACCTTTGTTAAAACTGATGATTATGAAAAACAAGAGTTTTCCTTCCGGTGCCTGGCACCACGTTTATTCCATCACGCAGGACGGCGGAGTTTTGTTCTACCGGATTACGGACCGCCTTTGTTTCTTTACCGTTCTCGCTATCTATGCGTTCCGCTACAACATCATCGTGCTTGGACTCAGTATTATGTTCACGCACTTTCATTTGATGGTCAAAGCTGTGGATACGACACATATACGCGATTTCGTCGGGCAAAGCCTGGCTACTTTCACCCGGATTATCAATGCGGACCGCAAGCGCAAAGGATCCATCTTCAAAGGCCCATTCGGCTGTGCTGCCCGCTTTTCGTCCAAAGAGAAGCGCTCCAGTCTGATCTATCTATTCAACAACCCGGTGGAAAAGCATCTCAGTAAGCGAGCGATTGACGACAGGTGGACTTTCTTGGCGTTCGCCAAGACAGCATTCCCCTTCTCCGCGAAGGTTGTGAAGCGAAATGTCCGCCACAATCTGCGGAACGCTTGCGATGTGGTCGACCGGGAGCGAAAGGCTGGGCGATACCTGCGTCCGGCCCTGCTCCGCAAGTTGTTCCAACCCCTTACACGCTCAGAGCAGGAGCAACTGACGGATTATATTATCCAGAAGTATCTGTTTATCGACTTCAAGGAGGCCGTCGCTGAGTTTGACAGTTTTGAAGCGATGCTACTTGCTACGGAGGCCTCCGCCGGGAAAGAATTCGACATCGGGGAGGTTTTTGATTCGACGTCCGACATGGCTTATCGCGAAATGTGCTCCTTGGCTGGCCGGGCCGGACTATTTGAAGATTGGAAGTTACTGAAGATGTCCGCCGATGAGCGGGCTCGCTGGTTCAGAAGGCTGTGTGTGCAGTCGGGTGCCCCGGAAAAGCAAGTGCGCAAATTCCTTCATATGTAAAAACGGCACCGCCGCCGGAATAAACGATCTCCGGCGGCTACAAGACGGCCGGGATGCGGGGAGCTCGATTCTGAAGGGCTCTCCTCCCCGGCCGCTTGTTGCCTGATGATCTCCGCTTGATGCTGCCAACCTGTCCGGCAACGGCCGCGCGAGGAGGACCCTCGCGGATTGTCCCCCGTAGCGCGGCCGAAACCGCCGAGCCGGGTAATGCGAGGCGGTGGTGCCTTGAAAAAGAGAGATAATGCGTGACTTGTAAACTATTATTATTCAGTGTATTGGTGATTTTACGGGTACCATTTTGAGGTACCCGTAAAATCGATAATCTATTGATTAATAACTGTTTACATGTCACGGCGAGGGCAGCGGTGGGTGTTGTAGAATGAATAAGAAAGGAAGAGCGAGCAAGGGGACGAAGGGCCGTTTATTGCTATTTTCTCGGAAACGAAGTATCTTTGTACATATGAGAAGAGCCCTCTGTCTCCTATTTATATATTGCACCCTCCTGCCGCTGTCGGCGCAGAGCCGTCGCGGCCGCGTGCAGCTGTTCCAGCAGCCGGAGCGCAACCGCTTCGCGTGGGAGTACGACGCTGATTTCCAGTATATCTTCGACAACCGCGAATTCGACGCCTCCGGCGGCACATTCCTCCCTTCGGAGACGATGAACACCGTCGTGCTCGCGCCGACCGTTGGCTTCAGCATCGAGCAGTCGCGCACGGTCCTGCACCGCCTGTCCGCCGGCCTGGAGCTGGCGCACGACATGGGCTCGCGGAGCTGGGCGGACCTCCCGCGTGAGCCGCTGCTCTTCTACGATGTCCACGTGCAGACGCGCGGCGGCACCTTCGAGGGTGTGGCGGGCATCTTCCCGCGCCGTTTCCTGCAGGGCAGCTACTCCGAAGCCATTTTCTCCGACAGCTACCGCCTGAGCGACCGCAATGTCGAGGGCTTGCTGCTCAAGTGGCACGCGTCCGCATTCCAGGCCGAGCTGGGACTCGACTGGCTGGGGAAATACGGCCCTGGCAGCCGCGAACGTTTCCAGATCATCAGCGCCGGTGCCTGGCAGGCCACGCGCTGGCTCTCGCTCGGCTGGGCGGGCAGCTTTTACCATTTCGCGTGCGCTCCGGGGGCGAGCAATGTGATCGACAACCACCTGCTGAACCCGTGGATCAAGTTCGATGCATCCGGCCACACCGCGTGGCAGGAGCTCTCCGCGCAGATCGGCGCGCTGGTGAGCTACCAGCGGGACCGGGGGAAGGATGCCAACCCGAAAACACCCTACGGCGGGGAGCTGGTCCTGAGCGTCCGCCGCTGGAATGTCGGGCTGCGCAACACCAGCTACCTGGGCCGCAACCTGCTACCTTATTATAATACCAAAGCGCCCGAGGGCGGCACCTACGGCAGCGCGCTCTATTTCGGCACGCCGCTCTACAACGGCTTCTACGACTGCCTCGTGCTCGACTGGACGCCGCACCTGACCTGGTACCTGAGCCTGCGCATCGCCGCGCGTTTCCATTTCAACGGTTCCGGATTCCTGGGCTGGCAGCAGCAGCTGACGCTCCGCTTCAGCCTGGATGCCCTCCGCCACCGCGAAAACCCCGCCGGACTGATCCAATGAGATACTGGGACTACCGGGAAAGCGGCCGGCCGCGCTACGACTACATGGCCTACACCGACGGGGGCTATCTCCTCCCCAAGAACTACGGCGCCGCCGCCTGCATCGTGCTCGACGGCGAGGGCTCGTCCATCCTCTACCAGTGGAGCGAAGTCACGCGCTACTCCACCAGCAACCGCCAGGAGATCGCCGCCATCATCCACGCCCTGCTCCACACCCCCGCGGGCAGCAGCGTGCTCGTGCGCAGCGACAGCGAGAACGGGATCGCGCAGCTGACGGGCCAGGTCCGAAGCAAGAAGGACCAGGACCTCGTCCAGCTCTACCGCCAGGTGAAACGCGAGCGCTCGCTCAACGTCACGCTCGAATGGATCCGCAGCCACAGCGGCGACCCCTGGAACGACTACGTCGACAATCTCTGCATCGAGGCGCTGGACCTTTTCGAGGCCGACGGCTCACGGGTGCGCGAGGGGGTTGCCCAAGAGGCGTTAATTTCGTACATTTGCCGTCAATAAGTTTCTCTTCGATATGAATCTCGCAATCATCGGCGCCGGCAACATGGGAGGCGCCACCGCCCTGGGACTGGCAGCCGCGCTGCCGAAAGCCCGCATCACCGTCACCGCGCAGCATGCCTCCACCCTGGAGAAATTCGCCGCCCGCGGCCTGCAGACTTCGCTCGACAACCTCGCTGCGGTCGAGGGGGCGGAAGTGGTCATCCTGGCCGTCAAACCCTGGCTGGTGCGGGAGGTACTGGAGAGCCTGCGCACCGCGCTGCGGGGCAAGGTTCTCGTTTCGCTGGCCGCCGGCATCACCGACGCCGACCTGCTGAACTGGGTGAAGGATTACGAGCTCGCGGGCTGCTACTGCGTGATTCCGAACCTCGCGGTCGAGGTGGGCGAAGGAATGAGCTTCATCCACGAACTCGCCGGGACGCCGGACACGCTGAATACGGTCCAGTCGCTCTTCGACGCCGTGGGCAAGACCGCCGTCGTCGACGAGAAACGGCTCCACGCCGGGATGATGCTCGCTTCGTGCGGCACCGCCTTCGCCCTGCGCTATATCCGCGCTTCTGCCGAAGGGGGCGTCGAGTTGGGACTCTACCCGAAGGAGGCCATCGACGCTGTGGCCCAGACCGTGCGCGGCGCCGCCGCCCTGCTGGAAGCGCATGGTGTCCATCCCGAATCCGAGATCGACCGTGTCACCACCCCCGGTGGCATCACCATCCGCGGCCTCAATGCCATGGAAGACGCCGGCTTCTCCGCCGCCGTCATCGCCGGGCTGAAGATCTAGCTCTCCCGCTTCGCCCGCAGCCCCTCGCTTCGTGGGCGCGAGAGCGGGCGGCGTGACTTGTAAATAATTCTATATCAAGATATTATTGATTTTACGGGTATCTATTTTGGGTACCCGTAAAATCAATAACATGCAGTGTTTCAATCAATTACAAGTCACGCTAACCACATCGAATAATATTATCCGTCCGGCAACGGCCGCGCGAGGAGGACCCTGGCGGATTGTCCCCCGCAGCGCGGCCGTAACCGCCGAGCCCCGTAATGCGAGGCGGTGGTGCCCTGAACGAGAGGAAATGCGTGACCGGTAAAACGGTGATAATCAACAAGAACTGAGATACGTAGTACCTTTTTGGGGCACTACATATCTCATAATTAATTGGTTTGTAGCGACTTGCCGGTCACGCCAATCAGGTAATGTGAGGGTGCGGAGAGGAAAAATCAAAAATATTTGAAAAATTTTGGTACTATGTGATACAAGGTATTAAAAAGTTTTTATATCTTTGCAGTACAAAAGTTCTTTAAGAAATGAAAAAAGTATTGAACATCAGCCTGGCGAACAGGAGCTTCGCCATCGAAGAAGACGCTTACAACCGGATGCGTGAGTACCTCGAGCACTTCCGCACCCGCCTCGCCTCTACCTCCGGCACCGCGTTCGGCCAGAACAGCGAAGTGATGGAGGATCTTGAATCCCGCATTTCCGAACTCCTGCTGCAGGAAGTCGGCACCGACGGCCGCGTGGTGGGCCTCGACCTCGTCGACCGCATCACCCGCCAGCTCGGCATGCCCGACGGTGCACCGGAATTCCCCTACACCGACGACGCCCGGCCGGAGCCCGATCAGGAGAAGCCCCGCAAAAAGGTCTACCGCGACTACGACAACCGCCGCATCGCGGGCGTCTGCGCCGGCCTCGCCAATTACCTCGACATCGACGTGGTCCTCGCCCGTGCGCTCATGCTGGTGGCCCTGATCGCCGGAACGGCCGGCTTCTGGATCTACGTGATCTGCTGGATCGCGATCCCGAAAGCCGTCACCCCGACCCAGAAGTGCGAGATGAACGGCCTGCCGGTCACGGCGGAGAACCTCGCCCGTTATTCCAAACTCCAAAAGAAGTAGCGTATGGACAACACTGCTGACAACATCCGCATCCAGATGCGGAAGGGATTGCTGGAGTACTGCATCCTCTCCATCCTGAACAAGCGTGAAGCCTACGCGTCCGTCATCATCGACGAACTCAAGCGCGCCGGGATGATCGTCGTGGAAGGCACGCTCTACCCCTTGCTGATCCGCCAGAAGAACCAGGGGCTCCTTTCCTACCGCTGGGAAGAGTCCACCCAGGGCCCGCCCCGCAAATACTACGTCCTCTCGGACAAAGGCCGCGAGCAGCTCGCCCAGATGGACGGCGCCTGGCAAGAACTCGTTGAATCCATCGACACACTCAAGCGCGTATGAAACAGATCGAACAAGTCAGCATCGGCGGCTATGCCTTCACCCTCGACGCGGACGCCCTCACCCTGACGGAAAACTACCTGGGTGAACTCGGACGCTATTACGCCGGCACCGAAGGCGGCCCCGAAATCCTCGAAGGCATCGAGGAAAGGATGGCCGAGCTCCTGCGCGAGCGCTGCGGAGGCGGCATCGTCGGGAAGAACGCCATCGAGGCGGTCATCGCCATCATCGGCCGCCCGGAGGAGCTGGAGGAAGGAGATTCCGGCTCGCAGGCCGGAATGACAGGGGAAAAGGCCGGAATGACGGGAAAACCCGGATATGATCCAGAATCTCAAAGCACCGAGAGCAAGGCGCGCCAGGCAGGCAAGGCCACCAAAGGCACCCTGAAGGAGATCGAGCGCATGGTCAAAAGCGGCGCCAACGAGGTAGACAAAGCTGTCAACAAGTTCAACCAGAGCTCGGCCGGCAGCGCCTTCAGCAACTTCGTCGGCCGCTTCATCGGCATCATCCTGCTGATCGTCGGCTTCGCCGGACTCTTCACCGGCGGTGTCCTGTCGTTCGGCAGCGGACTGTTCCGCGGCCTGCGCAGACCACACCTCGGAGCGGGTGACATGGGTCTCTTCGGCCTGCACCGCCTCTACGGCCACGGCATGGCCCAGCTCTACGACGTCTCCCCGACCCTGGCCACGCTGCTGATGCAGCCCGGGATGAACATCCTCCTGATGATGGTCGTCTTCCTCCCCTTCCTCTGGATTCTCTACGAAGCCCTGCAGCTCATCTTCGGCTTCAAATCGCCGAAATGGCACCCGGGCCTCGTGATCTTCATCCTTTGGCTGCTGTCGATCATCGCTTTCGGCATCCTCATCGCCATCGGCTTCATGAGCGCCGAAATGATCACCATCTAGTCCTAAAACAGGAGCGATAAACTATACAATAACCGCGTCGGACGCACAGGTAAAATCCGTGCGTCCGACGGCCTTTTACCCCCTCCAGACAGGCCTATTCCAGGGGGGGGGTAAAAATTGACGAATTAAAAATTATTTTCAAAATATTTACGATATTGAAAAGAATTGAAAATTCTGCAAGAAACAATATAAGATTCAGCAATTAATTTCCGAATCAGCTATTGCATTTATTATATCCCCAATGTAACTTTGCAACAATTTATATTTGCCCGAGCGCGCACACGAGATACACGCGCAAGTACGCATGAAGAAATTGGCGATCACACTGCTTCTCCTGTTGGTAGGCCTGACGGTCTGCCGGGGACAGTCTCCCCAGGAAGCAACGCCCCTCCGTGTCAGCTTCCTCGGGCCGGACGGAGAAGTCCTGTCGTCAATCGAGCTCGATGCGAACGCGTCCGACCGCACCGCACGGCAGACCCTGGATCAGCTGCTCGCCGATCCCGCCCTGCGCCTCGAGCGCATCCACATCCGCAGCGGCGCATCCCTCGAAGGCGCCGTCGACAACAACCAGCTTACGTCTGACCGCCGCGCCGAGTTTACTCGTACGCGCGTGCTCGCCTGGGCGCCGGAGCTCGCGGACGTGCCCGTAGAAATCGAATCCGTGGGCGAAGACTACGCCACCCTGCGCACCCTGCTCGCCGCCTCCAGCCTGGAAGGTGCCGACGAAGCCATCCGCATCATCGACACCGTCCCCATCTGGGTCCGTGATGACAGCGGCACCATCGTCAGCTCCCGCAAGAAGCAGATCATGGATCTGCGGGGCGGCAGCCTTTGGCACTTGATGCGCGAGGAGCTTTTCCCCGCCCTGCGCACTTCCCAAGTTCTATTTTTGTTTAGCAACGCCGCCGACGGCGACACCCGCCGCAGCACCGCCGACAACGCGAAGCGCAGCCCCGACGGCGACACCGCCACCATCCTTTCCCGCGAAGGCAGGCGCATCACCGCGCTCACCCCGCCCGTGACGACCTACTTCCCCGTCGGCAGCGCCGTCATCGAGCCCGACTACCTCACCAACCCGCACGCCCTGGAGCAGATCAGCAGCACGCTGTCCGGCCTACAGGCCAATCCGGACCGTACCCTGACGGCCATCCACCTGACCGGCGCCGCCTCCCCGGAGGGTCCCGAATTCCTCAACAGAATTCTCTCACTCCAGCGCGCGAACGCACTGCGCACGCACCTGAACAAGCTCGACCCGCGCCTCACGCCCGGCCTCTACCAGACGCAGGCGCTCGGCGAGGACTACGGCAGCCTCCTCGACTGGCTCCGCCGCTGCCAGCAGCCCTGGGCGGACCAGGCCCTGCAGCTGGCCGATGGTAACGCCGCCACCCGCAAATCCGCCCTGCGCGCACTCGACGGCGGCCAGCCCTGGCGCACGATGCACCAGGAATACTTCCCCTGGCTGCGCCGCGCCACCGTAGCCTTCGAATACCAGACCGAGCTCCTGCAGCAGCCCGCCGCCCCGGCCGCCTTCGCCGAAAGCACGCAGATCAGCGGCCTCACCGAGCGGCCCGCAGCAAACGCCCCTGCCGCCAACGCAACTTCTGCCCAGAAGGCCCTGTGGCCGGTGTTCGGCATCAGCACCAACCTCCTCTACGACTTCACGTACATCCCCAATTACGGCTTCACCTCCATCCCGAGCGTCAGCCTCGAATACTACCCCGCCCGCTCCCGCCACTTCACCTTCGGCGCCGACGTCGAATGGCCGATGTGGCAGCACTGGGACACCCACCGTTTCCTTCAGATTCAGCACGTTACGCTCTGGACCCGCCGCTACTTCCGCAAGCAGGACAACCGCTTCCGGGGGCTCTATCTGCTCGCCAGCGTCAACGGCGCGCGCTTCGGCCTCGGCTGGGACGCCAAAGGCTGGGAAGGCGAAGGGCTCGGCGGCTCGGTGGGCGTGGGCTGCAAGTGGATCCTCGGCAAAAGCCGCTTTTTTCTCGACCTGGGGCTTGCCGCAGGGGCCTTCTTCGCCAAATACGACCCTTACCTCTACGGCTACGACGCCACGCGCCGCTACTACTACGACTACCTCGGCGACCCCGACCTCTTTCACGAGCGCAACCACCGGCTCTTCTGGGCCGGCCCCACGCGCATCTACTTCTCGATTGGTTTCGACTTATTTAACCGCAAGAAGAGATGAAAGCGCGTAAACTCATAGCCCTGAGCTGCTTGCTCGTACTCGTCTGGTCCTGCAGCGTCGAGCCGCCCCTGCACCTCCGCCGCCCCGCGAACCTCGAGGTCGACCTCTCCACCACGGTTGAGCTGGACGTGATGTGGCAGATCAACTGGGAAGCCCTCTGGGAGTACCGCTGGGATGCCTCCGTGCTGGGCCCGCTGGGCTACGCGGAGCCGACCGGCATGCGCCTCCATACCTATGCCCTTGACGAGGCCTACGAGCCGGTTTCGCACCAGGCCTACAACTTCGCCGGGCGGGAAGGCCGGATGCAGGTGTTCGCCGGCTACTACAACTTCCTCTTCCACAACAACGACTCCGAAGCCATCCAGTTCACCTCCGAGAGCGACCTGTCCGATATCTTCGCCTACACGCGCGTGATCTCCTCCAAGGGCCTGCTCGCGTCCGACATCGTGCTGACCCTCTCGCAGAAAGCCAGCACCAAGGCCGACGGCGAATCCGACCCTTCTACCGATCCCGTCATCCTGCAGCCGGACGGCCTCTTCTCGCTCTTCAGCCGGGAGGTCTGGATCTCCGACAACCTCGAAGACTACGAATACATCGACGGGCGCTACGTCTACCGCGTGAAAGGCGCCCTGCAGCCCTCCACGTTCATCTACCTGATCCAGATGCGGCTCCACAACAACAATGGCCGCGTGGTCGGCAGCGCCGGCGGTGCCGCCATCACCGGCATGGCCGACCGTATCGACATCACCAACCGCCGCACCTCCGACAAGACCGTCTCGGTGCTGATGGACGTGATGATCAACCCCGCCGCCGACCCCGACCTGATGGGCAGCCGCGTGGTCACCTTCGGTATCCCGGGATGCGACCCCTACAATCCGGCCAGCGTCGCGGCGGCGCCGGACGTCCCCCACTACCTCGTCCTCAACGTCTCCTACTACAACGGGACCTACCGCAATATCCGCATCGACATCACCGACAAGGTGCGGGCCCTGCCCACCGGCGGCGTCATCGACCTCGAGCTCGACGTCAACGACTTCCCGCCGCCCGAAGATCCTCAGCCAGGAAGCGGTTTCCAGGCCCTTGTCGATGATTGGGAGGAGGAAGAAGCCGGCTACACGATTGTTCAATGACATATTGGAATAAATATTGTTCATATTAACTTTTAAATCTTTATGCGTATGAAAAAATTAATGATTCTCGCAACCTGCGCCGCCATTGCGGCCGTTGCCTGCACCAAGATCCACGAAGTCACCCCCGTGACCCAGGGCCCGGAAATCGGGTTCGGAACGTGGGCAGATGTGATGACTAAAGGCAGAACTGCGACTGACACCAACTTTGGTAGTGGTGACAAGTTTAATGTCTTTGGTTCAAAAACGGTTTCTTCAACCACCTCCGTGGTTTTCAATGGAGATGAGGTTTCTTTTGATGGCACCAATTGGAATTACTCACCTGCCCGTTTCTGGGATCCCAGCGCAAGTGGTTACAACTTCTTCGCCATCTCTCCTGCAGAATTACTTCCGACCGATATGTCAGCTGCAGCTAAAGAAACGGCAGCAACCACGGGTGCCTTCTCCACGAAGGAGCTTACCTTTGACGGGACTGTGGCTTACGATGTTCTCGTTGCCAAAAAGACGCCTGTGGCTCCTGCGGCTTACAACACGCCGGTAAATCTTGATTTCCAGCATGTTGCATCTCTCGTTGATGTCAAGATCAAGAAATCCTATGCTCTCAAGGATGCGACTGTTACCGTTACCGCCATTTCCCTTGAGAATATTGTCAAAAAAGGCACCTACAATGTTGCTTCGTATGTAACAACAGCTGGTGCTGATCTTAACAAACCCGTCGTTGCGGTCGCCAATTGGACTCCTGCTGCTTCGGAAGCTACCGGCTCTTTTGCCGGAACTACAGGGGCAGTTGGGCAGTATGGTTATGCAAGTGTTGAGGGAGAAGCTTTAAGTGGTACTCCGCTTAATGCATTCACGTCTTTTGTTGCAATGCCTCAGGCTCTTGTCCCGGCAACTGGAGCCAATCCTCAGCAGATTAAGATTTCCTATACGATAACGACAACCGTTGGTGAGACGATCACTCATTCCAACAAGACTGTCGCCTTCGCTGCTTTTGATACGGTCGACAACAAGGTGAATACTGATACACAGGCCGCAACTGCTTGGAATCCAAACACGCACTATATCTACACCCTCACTTTGGATGCACACAAGATTGACTTTACCGCATCCATCACGAACTGGGATAGCACCGTTATTTACGGCTACTACAACCTGGTGCAGTAAACTATAGCGACAGATGTTCCTTCGCATCATACGCATAGCGGCGGCGCTCGCCGGATGCGTCCTCCTCATGGTGGGATGCATCCGGCGGAGCGAGCTGACGCCCGACCCCGAACCGACGGCGGCTACCCCCGTACGGTTTGCGGGGCGCTCGCTGCTTATCCAGGATGATGCGACCAAGGGATCACCGCTCAAAACCGGGACAGAATTCATCAACACCGACGACCCCATTGGCGTCTTCGGCTGGCACGCCGAAGGAACCGGGGAGAAATGGATATTCGACAACCAGTCGGTCACGATTGTCGGCAGCCTGATCGGGGAATACACCCCGCTCCGTTTCTGGGCCTGGCAAGACACGGCCACCGACTACTACGACTTCCTCGCCGTGTATCCCTATCGCGCAAATCTGTCCTATTCCAAATCGGTGGATACGGCCACGCAGACGACGACCGTTCTGGTGGATTACAACGCCAAAGAGGCGCAATATGACCTGATGAGCGCCGGGACTCGTCGCCAGATCAGCGCCGATCCGGCAGCCAATATCGCGGCTGTACCGCTCGTATTCGGCCACCAGCTCTGCGCCATCCAGGTCGTGATCCACAACGACTCCAAATTGGAATCTTTCACGCTCAACTACGTGCAGTTCATGAGCCTGATGGTCTCCGGCACCCTGCAACTCCAGCTGAAAAACGACAGTTTCACGTCCAGCTGGCCCAGCACGGGTCGCGACGTCAGTGGCGCCCTGTTCCCGGTGAACCCTCAGACAACGCTCAGTCCCGGCGGCACGTACCCCATCCCGGCCACGGGAGAGTATAACCTGCTGCCTCCGCAAGGGCTTGACCCGCTCGGCGTTGCTCCGGCGCTGGAACTCTCCTTCACCTACAACACCAACCACACCGAGTCGCTTTCCATCCCTTTGAAGACCATCAAAGATGGCAACGACACGCCCATCACTTCCTGGGCAGTCGGGCGCAAGTATGTCTATCACATCCACATCCGTGTGGACGGTGGCGTCAAGGTGAACGTGATCACAACGGAATGGGATCCCGTCAATGCCAAAACTCCGGGTATCATGATCTGATGAGAAGAAAGGCCTTCATATCGCTCGCTGCTCTCCTGGCGCTGCTCGCCGGGACTGCCTGCACGCGGCAGGATCCCCTGCCGACGGGAGAGGTGACGCTGCGCTTCTCCGTCGGTCTACCGGAAACCCGAGCCACCACGCCCGGAGTGACCGGCCCGGCAGACGGTGGTGCCATCTTCTGCACGGGCGAAGGTACGGCGCAAAATCCTTATGTCCCGGACCTCCACATCCTCATTTTCAACAGTGAAGGAAACATTGCAGCCCACTACCCCGGAGCGACTTCCTCCTGTGATGTTAATGCTGCTCGTACCGAAGCCACCGTCAGCTTCTCCGGCATGACCGCCGGCGAATACACGGTCTACGCCGTCGCCAACACCGGTACCGGCGTCTGGGGCGCTCCGGCAGACCAAGCCGCCTGGGATGCTATCACCACCGAGACAGCCTTGAGGGCATTGACGTTGAATCATGGCAGTGACCCACAGCCCGTGGTCAGTGACCGTATGCCGCTCTCTGCAAGCGGGACGCTCACCGTCCAGGCGACCGGTAACGGAGAGGTCAGCCTCGAACTGCTGCGCTGCGTCGCCGGCGTCAAGGTTCAGTTTGAGAATGCCACAAGCGGGAAATTGGACCTCACCAGCGTCTCCCTCAGCATCGGCAGCATCAACCCGACGCAAGGAAAACTCATCCCGCCTGCATCTGGAGACGATGTTTCCGGCACCTCGCAAGCACTTTCGATAAGTGCTGCCAGCCTGGAGATTCTCAAAGGCGAGACCGCGCTACTGTCCGCTTCCACGTATTTCGTCTTCCCCAGTGTTGCGTCGGGCGGCACCTACTACTGTCATCCTGTTACATTCTCCTGGACGCAGACGACCCCGAGCTCCGGCGATCCGGTTGTCACATCCGGATCCTATACCTCCGAAGCCCCCGGTCTTCGCATCCATGACAAAAAATCCGTAGACATCCCTTCACTCCTTCGTAACCAGCTCATTACCATTCAGATCCGTATCGCGAACAATACCAACGTCTCCTTCAACTTCGTTGTAGCTGACTGGTCCACGAAGCAGGAAAGAGTTTGGTTCGATTAGCTTCATGAAACGATTTGTCCGCATATTCTTCCTGTTCTTCACCCTGGTGCTCTCCTCATGCTTCAGGGAAGAGTTGGATGTGCGTATGGAGGTCCCCGAAGGGACGCCCGTCAAGATCGTCCTCGACTTCAACACCGAAGAGATGCTGGACGTGCAGGTCGGGACCAAGGCGGAGTCCAGCCGGGCGGACGAATCGCGTGTGCATGACCTTTACGTCATGATTTTCAATAATGAGGACGGGAAGTGCTTCTATAACCGTTTCTTCAGCTACGAACACCTGGAGACGCGTCTGGACGACCTGATCAGCAAGCCGAATGAAGGATGGTATGTGGAGAATGTCTCGCTGGAACAACTCGCGAATGACGCGACCAAGAAGACCCGGGGCGTCGTCAAGATCTCCACGGAAGCCCATCCCGACTGCACCCTCGTCCTGCTGGCCAATGTGGTCAACACGGTGACCAGTCTGGACGGCCAGGAAGATCCGGTGGATTACCTTTCCGGCATTGAGACCCTGACGGAACTCAAGAATATCAAGGTTGTCCTGGAGCAGCAGGCCGTCAACCGCAAAGACCTCTTCCTGATGATGGGCGTCCGGGGCGACCATGACTTTGATCCGGCTGGTTGGGACACTAGCCTGATGACCTGGGACGAAGGTACCGGAAATTATACCGCCAAATATCAGGTGCCGCTCAAGCCGCTGGACGCCAAGGTCAAATTCCGCGTCCGGGGGAACTTGGCCAACATCAGTCTTGTGAACCCGCAGTACTGGCGGGTATATCGCCTGCCGGTGGAAGGCTATCTGTATCCCGGCCTTGCGAGCGATCCTGCACAGGAATTCTTCGATACGGACAAATACTATTTCGAAACCACGGAGAGCGACGCGGAAGGGACCTGGCAGTGCTTCACTTTCTACATGCTCCAGAACCGACAGGAGCCCAAGTTGGAGATTACACAAGCGAATTACGATGCGGTGAAGGAAGACCATCCCGAATGGGAATCTGACATCACCCAGCTGTACCATTGCCGCGAGCTTCAGGAGAAGACGCCCGACACGGACCACGACGGTTTCTTGAAAAACGGCGACTGGGTATTCGCGCCGCTCAATGCCACCTATGTCACGTTCGACCTGATCCTTACTTTGACTACCGATGGCATTTCCGAAATCAGTTCCGGCATCGCGACGGCGCTCACCACCGACGCCATCTTCACGGTCCATCTGGGCGACTTCACCAGCAGCGAGACAGGCGACGGACACGACTATGACGATTACAACACCCTGCGGAGCGTGTTCTACACCTACGACATCGTCATCAACAATTCGAGAAGCATCTACGTGGAAGTCCGGGGCGAAGGAGATCCTCTTACTCCCAAGGAGACGCAGCCCGGTCAGGAAGGCTCCCTGCTGCTGACCACCGACGGTATCATCAACTGCGATGCCCACTATGAGTATCACAGTATGGAGTTTAATTACGATGACGAACTGGGGAATGATACCAGCGGATCCTGGTCCAACCGGAAGAAATTCTCCTGGTACATCAAGACACCCTTCAATCCCGACGGCATTGACCCCATCCTGAACACGACAACCGGATGGTACGAGCTCCGCAAGGATCCGGGCGATCCCGACAAGACCCTTGACTACGACTACCAATGGGTGCTGTATACCCTGAACGATAAGTCTGGCACCTTATATACGTCCGTCCGGAAATCATATCCCGGCGACGCCTTGTACAACCCGGCCTGGTATCCATACCAGGTTCAGGAGAATCAGCGGCAGTATCAACTTGCCTATCCGGACGACTATTACAACACATTGTCTACCACGGATAAGGCTATCCTGGACGCTGCGCTTTCCGCCAGAGGATTGGACCGGGCCACTTGTACCATCCCGCTGCTGATGGATATCAACCAGCTGGTCAACTTCCTATTCTGGCAGAACGAAGAGAAGTATAACGAGCAGGGTAATCTATTCGACTCGAATAATAAAATCCGTGTCACCGCTTTCGTCAATGAATTCTATTACGAGCGCGACCCGTTCACGGGGCAGCTGGATCCCAACCTCTGGCGGACCTTCGTGAACGCCAAGCCCCGCGAACTGCATATCCTTTCCGACAACGAGCACAGTAAAGACAGGCGGAGCGACGTGGTCACCTCCAACCAGTCCATCATCCAGCAGTCCATCCAGACCATCTACAATATTTATTCGCCAGAACTGAGCTCGCTCTGGGGCACCGAGCACGACGACGAGCTCCACAAAGGGTCGGAGAAACCGGAGCCGGCGCAGCACAAAATCTGGCCTTGGTGGGCGACCGGACGGCCGCTCCCTGCCGGAACCGTCCTGTACAATGACGAGGAGAATGGCCGCATCAACACGGCCGGTCTCTGGGGGCTGACGACCGGACTGCAGCCCCGTTGGAACGATTTCCTCAATTATGCCGTCGATGACAATCAGCCGGAATTGCGGGAGTATTACCAGTATCTGGCGTATGCCTGCATGACCCGCAACCGCGACAACAACGGCAACGGCATCATCGACCAGAACGAGGTCCGCTGGTACACCGCCTCCATCAACCAGCTGGTCGGCATGTGGGTGGGCAACGAATCCCTCACCCAGACCGCCCGCCTGTATCAGCCGAAAGATGCCACTGCCACCGCAAAAGGAACGGATCTATTATGGCGCTCCGAGGCCGTTTCCAGCACCTGCGACTCCAATACAAATCCGTCAAATCCTCACATCATCCGCGCAGAAGAAGGTGCCACCAAGTCCGACTATACGTTCTACAGCTTCTGGACCTCCAACCCGTCGGATCGGGATCAGATCTCCTCTGTCCGCTGCCTGCGCAATGTCGGGACCTTCCGCGACGGCGGCAGTCAGAAAGATGTGACGGAGGCGCCGTATGACCGGATGGTTGACCAATATTACGACTTCAAGGAGGGCACGGACGGCAACGGGAAGGCCTGGTCCAACGAAGACGGTTCCTATACGATTGAATTCACCCGGCTGAACCCCAAGTCCATCCGGGAATATACGGCCGAAGACCTTCCCTACCATGAGGAGTATGCGCTCCACAACTGCGTCTACCTGAGCCTGACAGCCCAAAACCCGCACTATTGGGACAGTGATCCTGTCCACAGGGATGGCGGCACCGCCTATACCAATACTCAGCGCGGCATGGATGAGATCAACAATGCGATCTCCATGCACAACGATTTTTGCCCGCCCGGCTACCGCCTGCCCAATATGACGGAACTGCTGATGATGGTCGCCTCCCTGCCGGAAGATTATTGGAGCGCCAGCACCATTTATCCCAGCCGTACCTATTTCTCCCGGGGGATACTCGGCAGCAACAAGACCTGGTCCGAAGCCACAAATCAAAAAAAGGTCGGCTGGGGATTCAACAAGAGCAACAGTTACCGCATGAACATGGTCCACAAGTACACCGGTTCGGGCGAAAACTACATCAAAGGCGTACGTTGCGTCAAGGACGATTCGGATGTGCTGGGCGACATCACCGGTAAAGTGATTGTCACCAACCCGTATCGGCAGACGATCGGGAGCGAGATGGAGATTGAGCTCAATTTCACCTCGATGGCATCCGCCATCCAGGAAGTGTCGCTGGCCCTGTTCTACACCAAAGACGGCGCGGAGATCCCCGTTCCGATCCCGTATACCCTGCCGGAGGCCAGTACCATTATCCTGGACGAGTACGTCTATTTCACCATTCCGAGCACAATCAGTGTCCGCGGCCAGATGACGGTCAAAGCCATCGTCCGCAACGCCAAGGGCGTCGTACGGGAATTCTCCGCCCCGATCCGCGTCCTCTCCGATCTGGATCTGTCCATCAAGCTGCTGCCCAGCGAATACGATTCGAGCAAGACCGCGCCGGAAGAAGAGACTTATTACCCCCTGGATCCGAATTGGGCTCCGATTGAGTACACGCCGACTTTCCCGATCCTGCTGACGGCCCATAACGATGATAATCTGAAGATCAAGAGCTGGACGCTGCTGGTCACCCCGCCGGACGGGCATATGCAGAGGATCGAGGACATTCCGCTGCGTCTGAATAACAAGACAGGTACCGCCAGCGGTGGAGACGTGACCTATGCCAGCCTCATCTATGATTACGATCCCTACGCGAACGGCGGTTCGCTCCAGCAGGGCACCTACACCTTCCAGTTGGAAGCCGTCATTCAGGAGAACGAACATATGGAACGCTTGTCCCGCTCGGAAATCGTCTCGATGGATATCCTCAAAGTGAACTATGAGCCGAATACGACGGAGGAAATCAATGAGGCCTACACGCAAGAGGCCCTGCATCCGACAACGAATACGATTGAATTCCTCTCGGGTATCTGGCGGCGGGAGAAGGTGGATGGCCTCGATCTTTCCTCCGGCGATTTCATCGAGACCACCATGGACGTCACCCGATGCGTTTACGTGGAATTTGACCATTCTGGCTCCAAAGATGCCAAAAAGCATAATTTCGGCCTCGATAACCTGATCAGCTTCGGCGTGAACGGCATCAACTGGTCCCCCAACGAATTCCACATCTATTACCCGGCCAAGCCGGAAGAGAGCGGCACCGAGGATTTCAAATGGCTCTATTGTACCCCGGTATGGGACAACAGCACCGGTTATGAAGGCTCGCTCATTACGCGTCCGGATCCTAAGAAGCTGCTTCAGATCCGCCTGGACAACAACGGCTTCTACTGGAACGACATTCCTATCGGGATCAGCCACTGGAGCCAGGCGAACCAGGCCGACGTGCGCAGCGTATTCGAGAAACTGCTCCGCTCCAGCACCTTGTACATCGGCTCCACCGAAGGTCCTCACCGCTCGCGCGCATACTACTATTATGTCCGCGTCGTTTACAATGGTCGCGATACCGCCATCCGCGGCGGCAACAGCAATTTCAAAGAGAATCCCGGCAACGGCGGCAACCTGTAAGGAAATGAAACGATGAAAGACAAGCTTACATATATCGCCCTATCGCTGCTCGCAGCCCTCGGTCTGCTGCTCTCCTGCGCCAAACTGCCGGATGAGCCGCAGGGGCCGCAGGAGCCGGCAGTGCCGGTCGACAGGACGGTGCACTACCGCGCCTCCGTCGGGGAAGGCGCGCAGACGCGGGCTACGCTCAATGCGTTCGAGCAGTACATCTTCGAGAAGGGCGACGAGTTGTATATCGTCGATAAGACGTATGCTGACGCACTGGCGGCAGATCCGAATACTACGACCGTGCCTGAGATTTATGGCTTCCTGAGCCTGGTCAGCGGCGCCGGGGAGACCACGGCGACCTTCGAGGGTGACCTGCAGCTTGTCGGGACTTTCAGTCCGACGGAATCCACGAAGTTGTCCGCCATCCTCGTCGGTAAGGACGACAAAATCCATGCGTGCGCGAACGGAAGGGTGACCGGTACGACCTGGCCCAAGAATGAGTTTGCAGCAAGCCTGCCGGACGCCATCCGGAAATTCAGTCACCTCACCGCCATCGGCAACTACGGCGACCACGCCTTCTCGCTGGAGCAGCAGAGCGCCTTTGTCGTGTTCTCCATCTCGTTTACGCAGAATGGTCTGGCAGCAGTAGACGCCATCTTCCAGAACGGGACAGGAGACGCGAATACGTACGAAGATGAAGTTACCGTAACGGAGGAATACTTCTCCCCCCAGGCGAACTTCGTGATCGCCTTCCAAAAGGGCTCTTCCCTGGCAGCCGGGGCCAGCATAACGCTTATAAACAACAATGCCTCCGTGTATACGGATACGGTCGGTGATTCCGGGAACCCGACCACGCTCCTGGGCAACAAGTTCTACAACGTCAACCGGTCGCAGGATGCTCCCAACTACTTCACGGTCCAAGCCGCGGAAACCGGGACCACAACGATCGTGTTCAACTATACCAATCAGGGAACGGTCTATTACAAGACAACGACCAAGGTCAATGATTCTTGGGTTGATTCCGGCTGGCAAACCTATTCCTCAGGGATTTCGCTCAACCAGCAGGAATACGTCCAGTTTAAAGTGACCGGGCGGACGGCTGCCTATAATACCGACGGGACCCCGATTTTCACTTCAGGTGGCAAACTCTGCTATATCTACGGCGACCTGATGAGCCTGTACTGGGACAGCAGTGAGGATAAAGCGAAAACGACGCTCGTCAACAATGCTTTCCAGCGTGCTTTCAAGAATGCAACCTGGATCGACATTCCGGCCAGCAAGCCGCTGAAGCTGTCCGCGACAACGCTCAGTCAGGAGTGTTATTCCAATATGTTCTACGGGTGTACCGCCCTGAAGAACCCGCCGAAGCTCACGTCGGCAGACGTTCCGAATTCCGCATATGCCAGCATGTTCGAGGGCTGCACGGCGCTCGAAACCGCCCCCGATCTCTCCGCCACCAGCGTCGGGAGTTCCGGATACAAGAGAATGTTCTACGGGTGCACCGCGCTCAGGACCGGTCCGGCGACCCTGAACGGAACTTCCGCCAGCAATGCCTGCGAACAGATGTTCTATAACTGCACTGCCCTGATCAGCGCCCCGGCACTTCCGACGACGACAATCGAATATAAGGGCTATTGCGAAATGTTCTTTGGCTGCACTTCCCTGACCGTTGCGCCTGACCTGCCGGCCGGGACAATCGGGTCTGAAGCCTATGAACGTATGTTCAAGGGCTGCACCGCGCTTTACAAGGCGCCGGATACGCTTCCGGCGACCGCTTTGACCCACTCCTGCTACAAACAGATGTTTGAAGGGTGTTCTGCCCTTGCCAATGTACCGGACCTCCCCGCAGAATCTTATGCGGCCGGAGACGGCATGGATGAACAGTGCTATAACGCGATGTTCAAAGACTGCATCTCGATTACCCACGCCCCGAGCGCACTTCCCTTACGGCGCATCGGCAACAAAGGTTGCGAGCAGATGTTCTATGGATGCAGTTCGCTGGAAGAGGCTCCTGACTTATCGAAGGTCGAGACCGTCGGCCCATCGGCTTGCTATCAGATGTTCATGAACTGCGGCGAGTTGACGACCGTTCCGTCCGTGCTAAAACCTACGACGTTGCCGTCGAGTTCCTACAAACAGATGTTTGCCAACTGCGTCAAAATCTCAAGCGCCCCGGAGATCAAGGCGACTTCTGTCGAAGCGAACGCCTGCGAGCAGATGTTCTACGCCTGCAAGCGCCTGGTGACGGTTCCGAATTTTGTCGTCGTAACGGTGGGCGAATCCGGCCTTCGGGAGATGTTTGCCGGCGGCTGCATTTCGCTGGTCATCGCCCCGGATCTTTCGACCATTACTACCGTCGGTAGTTCCGGCCTCCGGGCGATGTTCTCCGGCTGTTCGCGCCTGGTCCTGGCGCCCGCGCTCACGAACCTCGAGACACTGCCGGAAGGCAGCACGTGTAACTTATATGACATGTTCTTGAACTGCACGTCCCTGACGACGCCGCCCGCGACGCTTCCGGCAACGACCCTTAGGCAGGAATGCTACTACCGGATGTTCCAGGGATGTACCGCGCTCACGGCAGCCCCCTCGAGCCTCCCGGCTACGGCTGTGCCCCAATCCGCTTACCAGCAGATGTTCTACAACTGCTCTAGCCTGACTGCGGCGCCGACTTTCCCCGAGGGCATGACAAGCGTCGAAACGAGCGGCTGCAACTCCATGTTCTATGGCTGCAAGAGCCTGACGTCCTCTCCGGCCCTGCCGGCCACTACCCTCGGGGTTAATTGTTACTACAGGATGTTCCGGGGATGTACCGCGCTCACGGCAGCTCCCTCGAGCCTCCCGGCTACGGCTGTGCCCGAAGCCGCCTACCAGGAGATGTTCTATGGCTGCACCAGCCTGGCCACGGCGCCCACATTCACCGATATGGCAAGCGTCGGGAAGAACGGATGCAACTCCATGTTCTATAACTGCACCAGCCTCACCACGCCGCCGGCTTTGCCTGCGACGACGTTGGCGGAAGGTTGCTATTATTCGATGTTCCAAGGTGCCGGACTGACTTCCGCGCCAGCGCTGCCCGCCATGAGTATGGTAAAGGAGTGCTATCGCCAGATGTTCCAGAGCTGCAAGTCCCTGACAAGCGTTCCGTCCAATCTGCTCCAGGCGACCACCCTGGCGGAAAGTTGCTATCGCGGGATGTTCGATTCCTCAGCCATCACGGCCGCTCCGGAGCTCCCGGCCACAACCCTGGCGACGTATTGCTACCAGTATATGTTCCACGCCTGCACGTCCCTGACCGGCCCGGTGTACTTGCCTGCCCAGACGCTGGTGCAGAACTGCTACAACAATATGTTCTCCCAGGCGAGCAACTTCACGGCCCTCACCTGTCTGGCGATGGACCATTCGGCAACCGAATGTACGACGGACTGGTTGAAGGAGGTCAAGGCGACCGGCGTCTTCAAGAAGGCGAAGAATGCCACCTGGTTGACCAACAACGTCAGCGAAGTTCCGCCGGGATGGACGGTCCAGACCTATCAGTTGGAGCCGATTTTCCCTACGAATAATCCGTTTGACCCGGAAGAAGATCTATAAGGAGGGAGGAGATGGTTATGAAAAGAATTCTTTTGATCTTCGCCGTTGCGCTGCTCGCGCTCGCCGCCTGCCGGAAAGAAACTCCGGCGGTCCGGGACGCATACGATCTCTCCAAGCTCCGCTTCGAGTTCACCATTGAATATCCCGAGGCCTCCAAGGCCGTGAAGAGCGGCTGGGTGAGCGGGGACAAGGTGTTTGTCTTCTTCCCTACCATTACGAACAACTACCTGACGCTGAGCTATGACGGCTCCGCCTGGAGCGCGCCCGCCCTGGCGAATTCCACTTCGCCGACCCTTCCCGCAACCGGGACGCTGACGGCGGTGTTCCTGCCGTACGGAAACAGCGCCACGGCCAGCTACGCGGACAGTAAGTGGACGTTCTCCGCGGGGACGGATTCCTACTTCCTCGCGGCGGAGAAGGTGAGTTATCTCGTTACAGATACCAGCGATCCGGCGACGGCGATCGCTACGCTCTATATGGCTCCCCCCACGGGCTATGCGCAGTTCTTCGTCCCGCACGAGACCGCATCCGGTACCGTCCGGCTTTCTTGCAACGCCGTCCAGCCGGCCGGTCTCGCGAGCATTGCAACCGACGGCACGGTGGCGGAGGTTTCCACCATCGGCGCGCAAGGCAGGTGGATGACGGGGTATGCCGACACGATCGGTGATGAGACGGGGTATTATGCGAGCGGCAAGGTAGTAGCCGAGCCGGGCCTGGTCTACGGTTTTGCGCTGGAATACAACTCCTCTCCCTTCTATTATAAGAACTACTATAAGAGCCGCACAACGCCCATCGCCGCCCGCGGGGCGTATCAGCTCCCGGCATTCGGCAACTGGCCGGATGTCAAGAATGCGGATGGTCTCGCCTTCGTGGGCGTGGAGGGAGGCCTCTGGGCGACCCTGAATCTCGGCGCTGCGGATCCCAGTGCTTTGGGAACGGCCTTCAATACGGTGGCGGACGCTCGTACGGCAGCCGCTGCGTTGTCGAGATCTTTGCCTACGGACGCAGAGTGGAATGCTCTGCTGGCGGATGCCTCCTGGCTCCCGATGACGCTCGCCGGGGCGGCCGGGTTCCTTGTAGTGGACAGCTCCGGGGCTACCCCGCAGTATTTCTTCCTGCCGCGCGGTGCGAATTATTGGACGAAGGACGGGCATTATCTGCAGGTGGGCGCTGATACAGACCCCACGGTGGTGGCAGCTACTCCGAGCGGGGCGGCGTATGCCCGGGTGCTGACCAGCGGAGCCGGCCTGTTTGACGGTAGTTTTGTTGATCCTATAGATGGTTCCGACATTTAATACGATGGTTATGAAAATGAAAGTATCCAGATATTTCGTGTTGTTGTCCGCCCTGCTGGCGCTTTGCTGCGCTTGCAGCAAGGAGCCGATGGAGAACGCTGCCGGTGCGGTTACGAGGACCATCCCCTATTCGGCCACGGTCAGTCACGGGCCGCAGACGCGCGCCACCTTGAGTGGATCCGAGTTCGCGGATGACTGCTATGTTTTTCAAAACGGGGATAAGCTGTATGTTGAATACAGGGACGGTGTTGGGACGCTGAAACTCTATGGCGTATTGGATCTCTTCTCGGGTGCCGGGACGGGAACGGGGCGCTTTGAGGGGGAACTGAAGTGTCTTGATGCGTTCGAGCCGTCGGGCGAAACACTCAGCGCGACGCTGGTAGGCCCCAATGCCGCCAACGGGTTCTTCACTTTCGGCAATCCGACCGCCGATCCGAGCGTTGACCCGGATAAGATTGTGACCGGTGTGACCTATCCGTCCTCGGTCTCTTACACCACGCTGACGGATCTGGTCCAGCAATACAGCTATTTCACGGGCACCAGCACCTATTCCGCGAAGAACTTCAACAACTTGACCCAGCAGTCGGTGTTTCTGCAGTTTCATCTTTCCAATTTCCGGAAGAATGCTCTGGCTGATCCTTTGGCTTCGACGGTGAATGTTCTGATCAAGCAGGGCAACGCAACGCTTCATACGGTTACGGGGGTGCCCATTGGGAATAACGCCAACTTCGGGGATGCCCTTTTTTCAACGGTGGTTCAGGCCGGGAATGCTTTTGCCGGAGCCAAAATCCAGATTGACGACAACCTGGAGGACGCCCATGATCCGCTGGTCTTAAAGCAAGGGTTCAGCAATGATCTGAATCTGGAGACCAACCATTATTACTCTGTAACTCGAACGCGTGACTGCTTCAGGATTAAAGCTACGCAGGACGGGACAACGATGACCTTCAAAAACACATTTTCAGGTGGCTCTGGCACCATCGAATATAGCGAAGACCAAGGGAGTACATGGAGCACATATACCGGCACTACGTTCAATCTGAATACTGGTGAGGAAGTGTGGTTCAGGGGCACCCGGACAGACTGCTACTGTCCCGGAGACACCCAGCTTTTCAACGTCAACGCAAACCATAAATGTTTTATCGCCGGCGATATCACAAGTCTGCTTGGCTACCCGGAAACGCTTCCAGCCAATGCCTTCAGAAGCGCCTTCTCCAAAGGAGGACTCAGCGACTCGGATGCAGAGAAGGAAAAAAGCCTACCGACCGCCTCAGGCACGGTAAATTGGGTAGATATTGATCCGACTGATCCTCTCGTCCTTCCTGCATCCACCGGCGCCAAGTGTTATATGGAAATGTTCCTTAACTGCACTTCTCTCACCTCGGCACCTGCTCTCCCGGCAACGGTACTCGCAGATAAGTGTTATTTCCGAATGTTCTTCGGTTGCTCGGGTCTTATGTCCATCCCTACCTTCCCTTCAGTGGTAACTATGGAAACTACGTCTGGCACCAGACACAGATATTTTTTCCAGATGTTCCAGAATTGTACGGGGATCACCCAGCTGACGGAACCGTTGCCCGTCGGCCAGAATTCGACGCTGCAAAGGGGCTGCTTCGAGGACATGTTTGCACACTGCACAGGGCTTATCAGTGTTATTCAAGGCCTACTGCCCGCCACTACTCTGGCAGAGGACTGCTACCGTGGCATGTTCCAGGACACACGCTTTGAACGTGCCCCTGACCTGCCAGTTGCAGAGCTTGCTCCAGAATGCTATCGATATATGTTTAATGCCTGCACGCAGTTGAAATATATCAAGTGCCTTGCTACTACCAATATTGGCAGTGGATATACTACCAACTGGGTAAGCAATGATGGTACTAAGGTGGTTCCCAATACCAGTGATTGTATATTTGAGAGAGCTGGTACAACAAACTGGCCAAGCGGTGCCAGCGGCAAACTCTCCAACTGGGTATACGGCACGCTTCCCCTCTAATCTCCTGCACCCGCTTGCGCGGGAGAGGTCGTTCCCCGGCTGACTATCTCCCTTCCCCGTCGTCGAGTTACATTTCGCATTTCTCCCGGCAACCCGCTGGCGCCGATAAGGCCCAAGAACGGCACGACCCCCGGCCGCACAGCCAGGGGTCGCACCGATATAGCCCGTTTTCGGTTCCACCCTGCACTCGGGGGACCGTCCCGCGTCAGCGAATCATCTACAGTGCCCGCACCTGCTCCTCGGTGAGGCCGGTCAATTCAGCGATAACAGCTGAAGGGTACTCCTTTTTCAGCATCCGCCGGGCGGTCTCTATCGCTTGTTGCTTCTCTCCTTTCTCAATACCTTTCTCTAACCCGCGCCGTTCTCCTTTTCGCTCGGCGAACCTGATCTGGTTCCGAATGTCTCTCTCTGTCGTCATACCGTATTCGTATTTTATCTTGTCCTCGGGTGTAAATGTAGCAATATTCGCCGCTTCAAACAATAGCAGGAAGATCTCCTGCCGCAGCTCGGCCGGGCGCTCCTCCAGAAACTCCATATTATGAAGCGAGAAGCAGAAGTTGTCCAGGATGGTGGCCTCCGGCGTCAACGCCTTCCCGCAGTTCGGGAGTTCCAGGAAGATGTAGTGGATGTTGTCGGTCATCAGCTCCCGGTCCGTATCCTCATACAGGGAGTACCGGTACATCACCCGGCCGGGATCCTCGTGGATCGGGAAGTCCACGATTCCGATGAAATAGACGGGCGGATAGTTGTACTCCTCCTGACCCTTCTCCGCCTGCCGTAGGATACAGTGGGACGCGTTGAACAGGGCCCTTTCGTAGAAAAAGTCCTGATCCTTCCGCTGCATTTCGACCAGGAACCGGGTCCCATCCTCGTCGGTCACCTCAACATCCACCCGCACACCGTGCTTGTCCGGATAAGGGTTCGTGTGCTCTTGCGGGTCATACTTGATGCGAGGGGACTCCAGCAGCTGGTCCTCTTCTTCAAATCTAATCGGATAGTAATTCATAATCAGTTTGTTATTAATAGTTTAAAGTGTCTTCGCGCAGTGACCCCCTTCACAAACGGGCACACCGCGACACAGGTACGATCTCCTATATCGCGGTGTGAGCTCTGGGCGTCACGGTTGACAGCGTTGTATGTGTCCACCGGAGCGGACAAGACAAATGTAGAAAGAATTCGGCAGACTTGCAAATCCGGCCGGGGGTGCCGCCGCCGGAATAAACGGTCTCCGGCGGCTACGACGCGCCGCTGCGGGGAGCTCGCCTGAAGGGCTCTCCTCGCGGCGGTCGTCACCCGGGCATCATGGGCTGGAGTTTGATGCCTGGCGCGCATCAAAACTACTTGCCCGCCACGGAACCGGCCCTCCCCGTGCCCAGCAACCGCATTTTTACCCTGCCCGCCACGGAAACGGCCATCTCCCTGCCCGGCAACAGGTGGCGCGTCCTACCTACTCCCCCAGAAATTCCTCCGGCGTAAAGACGGGCATCGGGGCGAAACCGCGGAAATGTCTGGTGTTGTTCGTGATGATGCAATCGCAGTCGCCGAGGTCCGCACAAGAGATCTGCATCGCATCTTCGAAGTCCGGGCAGGCCGAACGCAACGCATTGTAGACATTCATATCGCTCAGCGAAAGGACCCCGCATTCGCGAAAAAGGCGGGCGACCACCGCGGCGGCGCGCTCCTGCCCCTGATTCTTCCGCAGGACATAGGCGAGGTTCACCAAAGAAAGGCTGGACACCATAACGCGGTAGCCTTCCCGACCGCATAGTGCCAGGACTCGCCGGGAAGCATCCTGTGATGGCCTGTCCGGAAGGACCGTGTCCAACAGGACATTCGTGTCGAGAAAGAGCTTGTTCATTTCGCTAAAAGATATGCCAGCCGGTCATCGGCCTCCAATTCCTGCTGCGAAAAAGCCCGGACTCCATCGGACAGCTCCACGACCCACTCCGGGATTTGTTCCACTGCGGCCCGGTAAGGAGCCCCCGCCTCTCCAAGATATGACTCCACGGCCCTTTCCACCAGCCGGTTAAGACTAATCTCCTGACGCCTGGCCTGACGCTTGGCGCGAAGCAACAGATTGGGATCCAGCCGGAATGCTGTCTGTATTTTCCGCTCTCGTAACATAAGCTATTTTTTCGCAAAGATAATTATTTATATAACTTCTGCAATAAGTGTTATACATCATCCACAACAAAACGCCCTGATTTTCCTTTTATCAAATAAATTGCTATATTTGCAAACACAACAAGGGTTCTGCCAGCGAGGCAGGACTCCTTTTTAGTTGATTATAACGAAAACAAAACAATATGTCTGAAGCACACTACATGAGCCAGGAAGGGCTGGACAAGCTCAAGAAGGAACTCGCAGAGGCGTTGGCTCAGCGCCCGGTCATCTCAGCGGCCATCGCCGAGGCCCGCGAGAAGGGAGACCTCTCGGAAAATGCAGAGTATGAGTCCGCCCGCGAAGCGCAGGGCCTGCTCGAACTCAAGATCGCCAAACTGCAGAACCAGGTGGTCAACGCCAAGGTCCTGGACGGCTCGCAGCTCAACTGCGACCAGGTCCAGATGCTCAACACCGTCAAGGTGGAGAACCTCAGCAACCACCGCATCATGGAATTCACCATCGTTGGGGAGACCGAAGCCGACTTCTCCAAGGGGAAGCTCGCCGCCACCACCCCGATCGGCAAGGCCCTCATCGGCCACAGCAAGGGCGAGACCGTCGAAGCCAAGGTCCCGTCCGGCGTCCTCAAGTTCAAAATCCTGGATATCACCTTCTGATGGCAACGATCTTCACCCGCATCGCCCAAGGCGAGATCCCGTCCTACAAAGTGGCGGAAAGCGACGACTTCTACGCATTCCTCGACATCAACCCGCTGGCGCAGGGCCATACCCTCGTGATCCCCAAGCACGTCGAAGACGACTACATCTTCCACCTGGACGAAGCCACCTACGCGGGGCTCTGGGCGTTCGCCCGGAAAGTCGCGCTCGCGCTCAAGGCCGCCGTGCCCTGCCAGCGCGTGGGCGTGGCCGTGCTCGGCATGGAAGTGCCCCACACGCACATCCACCTCGTGCCGCTGCAGACCGAAGGCGACCTGGACTTCCGCAAGAAGCGCCCCGAATTCACCCCCGAACAAATGGCGCAGACTGCCGCCGCGATCCTCTCCGAATATGAAAAATTGCAATAAGTTCCTGGCGTTCGCCCTCGCGGCGCTCGCCCTGACCGCTTGCGGCGACAAGGCCCGCATCCGCGGCACCCTGGACGGCGCCGCGCAGAAGCAGATCATTGTCAAGCAGTTGGACGTCAACACCTTCCGTACGCTCGACACCCTCACCACCGCCGCCGACGGTTCCTTCCGCTACGACGCCCAGGTGGCCGCCGGGCAGCCGGAATTCATCTACCTCTTCTACGGCGACACCCGCATCGCCGCGCTCCTGCTCGAGAAGGGCGAGACCGCGACCGTGCAGGCCGACACCCTCGGCAATTACAGCGTCGAAGGCTCCGCCGGATCGATCGAACTGGCCGCCGTGGACAAGGCCTACGCCGACTTCCTCGCCACCCTGGACCGCCAGCAGGACGATCCTGCCGCGATGACGCGCACCTATGTCCAGCACTACCGCGACAACGTGCGCTACGTGATGGCGCACCCGCTGTCGCTGACCACCATCCCCGTGTTCTTCGAGCGGACGGGCGACTCGCCCACCTTCTCCCAGACCACCGACGCCCTCCTTTTCCGCCAGGCCGCTGACACGCTGAAGACCGTCTATCCGGACTCCCGCTACGTCAAGGCGCTGGAGAAGGAAGCCGAGCGCCGCATGCGCGTACTGGAATTCGATACCCAGCTCCGCACCGCCGAGCAGGCCAACTTCCCCGACATCAGCCTCCCCGACATGCAGGGCCAGCCCCGCAAGCTCAGTGAGGTGGACGCCAAGGCCATCCTGGTGCACTTCTGGGACGTCTCTGACGCCGCGATGAAGATGATGAACCTGGATCTGCTGCCGGTCTACAAAGACTATCACGCCCGCGGATTCGAGGTTTACTCCGTCTGCGTGACGCCGGACAAACCCGAATGGGCCTCGGCCGTGCTGGCGCAGAAGCTTCCGTGGATCAATGTCAACGACGGCAAAGGCAGCGCCTCCCCCGCCGTGATCACCTACGGTGTCTCCGACCTCCCTTATTCCTTCCTCATCGTGGACGGCGAAGTCTATACGGGCCAGATCAGCGGGGTGGACGGCCTCCGCAAGGTCCTCGCGCAAAAACTGAAATAGTTTCGCGTGACCGGTAAGTCACGCAAACCGGTTCTTCCGGCTGACGGTAGCGACAAACTCTTTGAGATAGAACGGCTCAAAGTACGCCACGTCGCGGAACTCCCCGGCCTCGAACATCCGCGTGGCCGGGACGAGCATCGAGGCGGCGGTGGGGCAGGTCTGCACGAAGCTCTCCTGTAGTCCGCCCAGTACGGGGCTGCATTTCGCGGCGGCGTCGCCGATGAAAAGCACGGGCCCCGCTTCGCGCTCGGCGCGGAAGCCATCGGCATCGATCACGCGCGGCTCCACCTCGGTCAGGCGTTCCCCTTCGGGAGTGAACACGGCGGTGTAGACCTCCATCCGGCGGGCGTCCAGCAGCGGAATCACGTAGCGGCAACCCTCGGGCATCACCCGCGTGCGGCGGGCCTGGTGGACGAGCAATTCCAGCGTGCTGACCGACAGCAGCGGGATGCCGGCGGCGAAGCAGATGCCCTTGGCCGTGGACACACCCACCCGCAGGCCGGTGTAGGAGCCGGGGCCGGCGCTCACGCACACGGCGTCCAGGTCGCGCGCCGAGAACCCGCCCTCATCCAGTACCTCTTTCACGAAGGGGGCCGTGAGCGCGGCGTGCATGCGCGGTTCGCTGCTCTCGCGGTTGGCGGCGATGCGGCCGTCCACGGCGAGGGCCACCGAACAGAGCGCGGTGGAAGTCTCGATCAGCAGGAATTTAGACATTGGCGGCAGCCTCGGCGGCCGTGGCAGCGGCGGCAGGATCAACGGTCCCGTTACCGCCGGTGACCAGGGTCTTCAGGATCGGGAAAATCTTCTCGGCTACTCCCTTCAGGGCATTGTAGACCACGGCGTTGTCGGTGGTCTCAGGCTTCACGAGGTGCAGCGTGCTGTTGAGCGTCTCGAAGAGCAGGATGACCAGGCCAAGGATGAGCGCCACCTTCAGAATGGCGAAGATCAGGCCGAAGAGCCGGTTCAGAAAGCCCAGCGAGAGGGCCTTCAGGGCATTGGTGATCAAGGCACCGACCAGGTTGAGCAGCACGGCGGCTACGATGATGATGAGCACGAAGCTGATCACGTTCAGGACCGTCGTGTCCAACGAGACATACTGCCCCAGCCAGCTCCCCAGCATCGTCGAGAAATGGAAGGCCGCCCAGGCGGCTACCAGGATGGCGACAAGATCCACGACTTGCTTGACAAATCCCTTGGAGATGCCGCTGACGATCGCCGGGATGAAGCAGAGCAAAAGAATAATGTCCAGAATAGCCATATTTTTGCCAAATGCGTAAAAATCGTTAAATTTGCAGACTTAAATCAGATGCAAAATTAGACAAAAAATATGACATTCAAAGAATATAACGGTTTGGACTTGGTTTCCGTGGGGAAAGAGGTGCTCCGGCGCTGGCAGGAAAGGCACGCGTTCGAGCAGTCGCTCGCCCTGCGCGAAGGGGCTCCGGAGTTCATTTTCTTCGAAGGGCCTCCCTCCGCGAACGGAATGCCGGGCATCCACCATGTGATGGCCCGCTCCATCAAGGATGCCGTCTGCCGTTACAAGACGCAGTCCGGCTACAAGGTCCGCCGCCGCGCAGGCTGGGACACCCACGGACTGCCGGTCGAATTGGGCGTCGAGAAGAAGCTCGGAATTACCAAGGAGGACATCGGCACGAAGATCTCCGTCGAGGACTACAACCGCACCTGCCGCGAGGAGGTGATGAAATACACCGCCGAATGGCGCAACCTCACCGAGCGCATCGGCTATTGGGTGGATATGGACGACCCGTACATCACCTACGACAACCGCTACATCGAGACCCTCTGGTACCTCCTCAAGGACATCTACGGCAAGGGCTTGCTCTACAAGGGCAAGAGCATCCAGCCGTACTCCCCCGCCGCCGGCACCGGCCTGAGCACGCATGAGCTCAACCAGCCCGGCTGCTACCGCGACGTCAAGGACACCACCTGCACGGTGCAGTTCAAGGTCGTCGGCGAACAGGATCTCTACTTCCTCGCCTGGACCACCACCCCCTGGACCCTCGCGTCCAACACGGCCCTCTGCGTGGGCCCCAACATCGACTACGTCAAGGTTCGCTCCGCGAATCCCTATACCGGCACTCCCGCGACCTACATCGTGGCCGAGGCGCTCGTGCCCACCCTCTTCAACGGCAAAGTCCCCTTCGAGGTGCTGCCCGGCAGCATGAAGGGCAGCGAACTCGTGGGCCTGCGCTACGAGCAGCTCATCCCCTGGTTCCGCCCGGACGGCGACGCCTTCCGCGTGATCCCCGGCGACTACGTGAGCACCGAGGAAGGTACCGGCATCGTCCACATCGCCCCGACCTTCGGCGCCGACGATGCCAAGGTGGCCCGCCTCGCGGGCATCGTGCCGCTGCAGGTGATCGACCGGGGCGGCGACGCGCAGGCGCAGGTGGACCTGCAGGGCCGCTTCTTCCGCCTGGAGGACCTCGACCCGCAGTACGTCGCCTCCCACGTGAGCCCGGACTACGCCGAGTGGGCCGGCCGCTACGTGAAGAACGCCTACGACAGCTCCCTCGCCCCGGACGCCCCGACCCTGGACATCGACCTCTGCGTGATGCTCAAGGCCGCCGGCAAGGCCTTCAAGATCGAGAAGCACGTCCACTCCTACCCCCACTGCTGGCGCACCGACAAGCCCGTCCTCTACTACCCGCTCGACAGCTGGTTCATCAAGACCACGGCCGTGCGCGAGCAGATGATGGCCCTCAACGAGCAGATCGCCTGGAAGCCGGAATCCACCGGCACCGGCCGCTTCGGCAAATGGCTGGAGAACATCCAGGACTGGAACCTCAGCCGCAGCCGCTACTGGGGCACCCCGCTCCCGGTCTGGCGCACCGAGGACGGCAAGGAGGAGCGCTGCATCGGCTCCGTCAAAGAGCTATATGCCGAGATCGACAAGGCGGTGGCCGCCGGCGTGATGGCCGCCAACCCGCTGCGCGAGCGCGGCTTCGACCCCGCCGACATGTCCAAGGAGAACTACGACCGCATCGACCTGCACCGTCCCTACGTGGACCAGATCTTCCTCGTCAGCCCGAGCGGCAAGAAGATGACGCGCGAGACCGACTTGATCGACGTCTGGTTCGACTCCGGCGCCATGCCTTACGCCCAGACGGGCCTGCGCGGCCTCGACAGCCCTGACTTCGGCTGCACGGCCGACTTCATCGCCGAGGGCGTGGACCAGACCCGCGGGTGGTTCTACACCCTGCACGCCATCCACACGATGGTCAGCGGGACGCCCGCCTTCAAGCGCGTGATCTCCAACGGCCTCGTGCTCGACAAGAAGGGCGAGAAGATGAGCAAGCGCCTGGGCAACGCCGTGGATCCTTTCCAGGCGATGGACCAGTACGGCCCCGATGCCCTGCGCTGGTATATGATGACCAACGCCCAGCCCTGGGACAACCTCAAGTTCGACGAGGCGGGCGTGGAAGAGGTGCGCCGCAAGTTCTTCGGCACGCTTTACAATTCCTATTCGGTGTTCGCGCTCTACGCGAATATCGACGGCTTCGATCCGGCCGCCCCGGCGGTGCCCTACGCGCAGCGCCCGATGTTCGACCGCTGGATCATCAGCCGCCTGCACACCCTGGTGAAGGGGGCGGTGGCCGCCTACGAGGACTACGACATCACCACGGCGGGCCGCCTGATCCAGGACTTCGTCTGCGACGACCTGTCCAACTGGTACATCCGCCTCAACAAGAAGCGCCTCTGGGGCGCCGGTGTGAGCGAGGATAAGCTCGCCGCCTACCAGACCCTGTACGAGGTGCTGAAGGGTGTGGCCCTGCTGGGCGCCCCGATCGCCCCGTTCTTCATGGAGCGCCTCTGGCTCGACCTCGTGCCGGACGCCGACTCCGTCCACTACCACGCGATGCCCGACGCCGATGCGCTGCCGGTCGACGAGGAGCTTGAGGAGAGCATGGCCTTCGCCCAGAAGGCGTCCTCGATGGTGCTCGCCCTGCGCAAGAAGGTCGGCATCAACGTCCGCAAGCCGCTTGCCAAGGTGCTCGTGCCCGTCATCGACGACACGGTCAAGGCCCACATCGAGCGCGTGCGCGACATCTTCCTGGCGGAAGTCAACGTCAAGGAAATCCAGTTCCTGCACGACACCACGGGCATCATCACGAAGAAGATCAAGCCCAACTTCAAGACCCTCGGCAAGGCCTACGGCAAGCAGATGAAGGAGATCGCCGCCGCCTTCGGGCAGCTCTCCCAGGAGGAGATCGCCGCCATCGAGCGCGCGGAAGCCGAATACGTCCTGCACCTGCCGTCCGGCGATGTCACCCTCGCCAAGGGCGACTACGAGATCAACTCCGAGGACATGCCGGGCTGGCTCGTGGCCACGGAAGGCGCGATGACCCTTGCGCTGGACATCGTCCAGACGCCGGAACTCATCCGCGAAGGCAACGCCCGCGAGCTCATCCACCCCATCCAGACGCTCCGCAAGACCTGCGACTTCGAGGTCACCGACCGCATCCGCACCGTCCTCTATGCCGACGGCGCCGCTGCGGAGGAGATCCGCGAGGCGCTCGCAGAATACGCAGATTACATCGCCGCCCAGACCCTCTCGGTCTCCCTCGAGCTGCAGCCCCGCGCCGCCGCTCCGCAGGATGCCGCCGAGGTGGAATGGGGCGACGGAACCATCCAGATCCACATTCAGAAAAACAGCTAACTTTTCATAATTATGACAGAGAATAAAACACGTTATTCCGATGTTGAACTCGCCGAATTCAAGGCGATCATCGAGGAAAAGCTGGCCAAGGCGAAGGCCGAGTACAACACCCTCCGCCAAGTCGTGATGCACAACGGCACCAACGACATCGAGGACACCACGCCCTCTTTCCGCACGGTCGAAGACGACGGCGCCTTCCAACTCTCCAAGGAGGAAGCCAGCCAGATGGCCCAGCGCCAGTACAAGTTCATCCAGAACCTGGAAGCGGCCCTGGTGCGCATCGAGAACAAGACCTACGGCATCTGCCGCGTGACGGGCAAACTCATCCCCAAGGAGCGCCTGCGCCTCGTGCCGCACGCCACCCTGACCGTCGAAGCCAAGGAGATGCTCGCCAAGCAAGGGAAGAACTAGCGGATGAAACTGTCCCAGGGAAAACGGCTGCTGCTACTCGGCGTCGTGCTCGTCGTCATTGACCAGGTGATCAAGTACCTGGTCAAGACGAACATGGACCTGGGTCAGCAGATCTACGTCCTCGGACAGTGGTTCCGGATCTGCTTCGTGGAGAATGAGGGAATGGCGTTCGGCATGGCCTTCGGCGGCCAGGTCGGCAAGTTCCTCCTGTCGTTCTTCCGCATCGTGCTGAGCGGCTTCCTGATCTGGTGGATCGCCTCCCTGCTCAAGAAGGGCGACACGCCCAAGGGCGTGCTGGTGGGCCTGACGCTGATCACGGCCGGGGCGATCGGCAACATCGTCGACTGCCTGTTCTACGGCCTGATCTGGGACTATGCGCCTTTTATGTTCGGCCGGGTGGTGGACATGTTCTTCTTCCCGATCATCCGGAACGGGGAGCGGGTGATCTTCTTCAGCCCGGTCTTCAATTTCGCCGATTCCTGCGTCACCGTCGGCGCCTTCTACCTGGCCCTCTTCCAGTGGAAGTTCTTCGTGAAAGAAGCCTGACGTCATTCCGGGCTTGACCCGGAATCTTTTTATTGTTATTTTTGCAGTCCCTTTCGGAAGGTTGGCCGAGTGGTCGATGGCGGCAGTCTTGAAAACTGTTGTACGGCAACGTACCGGGGGTTCGAATCCCTCACCTTCCGCAAAAAAGCAGCGCTCAAAGGCGCTGCTTTTTATCGTTTGAAGAACTCCGGGGTGACGGTGAGCATCACCCAGCCCCAGTGGAGATGGTTCTTGGCGCTGGTACGTTTGAGCCGCGTCATCACGTCGGTACCGTTCATGAAGCTGTAGCCCGCGCTCAGCTTCGCGTCCTTGGCGAAGCGCCAGGTCAGGGTGAATTCCAGCTCGTGGCCGAGGATCTTCCCGCCATCCTTGATATCCACGCTGGTGGCCAGGAAATGGTAGCTGCCGTCCAGGTCAAGCGGCGCCCAGGGGCTCCATTTGGCGCCGACATGGAAGTCCTGCAGGCCCGGCGTGTTGCCGCCGTAGAAGGTGCTCACGTAGAAGAAGTCCATCGCCCCGTAGAATTTGTGGTGGGCGCCGAAGACCGGATCGAAGCCCCGGATCTCCGTCTTGCGAATGAGCCCGATCTCCCCTGCCTTCGGGACATAGTAGAGCGGATCGCCGCTCATATAGAAATAGCCCGTCCGGAGCTTGAGCTGCGGGGTGGCCTGCCAGCTCGCCTCGGCGCTCGCCATCCAGGCATGGATGGACATCGCATATTCGTTGTGGCCGCTCTGGCGATAGTAGGAAAGCTCCAGCCGGAAGGGGTCGGGATGGATGTCCACGTAGGTGCCGAAGAGCTGCTGGAAGCGGGTCTTGTACTCGTTCGTCAGCAGGCTCTGCAGGCCCATGTTGATCCCGACCAGCGAGGCGCCCAGCCAGGGGGTGGGGTCCACGTGGTACCAGAGTGTCTGCATGGTCTTGTAGACCTGACCGCCGTTGACGTAATAGGTGCCGCCGTTGACATCCTCGTCGTTCTGGTTGAAGGCCAGCAGCAGGTGCACCTTGTGCTTGCCTCCCTCGAAGCCCAGCTTCACCATGTCGTGCGTCAGCGGAGCCATCGACCAGTCGTCCGAACCGATGACGCGCTCGTCGTCGTAGGAGACCTTCTGCCGCCCCAGGCGCGCGAAGAAGCCGCCCGTGTGCAGGTGGAGCCACGCTTCGTCAATGTTCAGGCCCCCGGTGGAGTTCGATCCCCAGATGCCGGAGAATCGTGGTGCGAAGCGCACGTCAAGCCAGGAGCTGGTGTAGTCCAGCCGAACGATGGAATTACCCATCAGGAAGGCGGCGTAGTCCTTGCCGTTGTCCGCCGGCAGGGCGCCGTGGCGCACCTCCCCGCGGGCCCACATCTGTGCCTTGATGGTGAAATGGCGGGTGGTGTCGGTCTGGGCGGCGCTCAGGCCCGCACCGAGGAGCAGCAGCGCAAGGCAGGCGGCGAGCCGGACGGGCAAAGGAGTCGTTCGGGGCATGGTCGGCTTGGTTTATTCGAACAGGGGGGCCAAGGCCGTGCGGATCCGGGTCATCGGCATCTTGGTGTCACGCTCGACCACCAGGGTGGTGAGCCCGGCGTAGAGACGGGCCTCACGCTCCAGGGCCGCCAGGTCGGCTCCCGGGCCGAAGTAGACCGGGGCGAAGGCATCCCAGAAGGCGGCGGCGGTCTCCGGTTCCATATGGAAGGCTTCCCGGATGAAGTCCGGGTCGGTGACCTTGCAGCAGAGGTAGACCATCCCGAGGTCGAACATCGGGTGGCCGTAGGCGAAGTCGCCCAGGTCGATGAAGTAGCGGTGGCCTTCGGCGTCGAAGATGGCGTTGCCGAACTGCAGGTCGCCGTGGAGGGCCGTGTCGGTGTCAGGGGTCTGGCGGATGAACGCCTCCAGCTTCTGCTTCTGGTCAGGGGTGAAGAAGGGGTTGTCGGCGAGCAGCTTCAGGTGGTGGTCCTTGACGTTGCCGAAAAGGGACGTGTCCACGCGGGTGTCGTGCAGCCGGTGGCACATCTGTGCGAATTCTGCCGCATATTCCGCCACGCGGGAGGGGTTGTCGCCTACGGCGCGGGCGTAGGATTTCTTGCCCGGGATGCGGCGGAAACGGATGCCGTAGCGCTCCCCGTCCGTCACGAAGTCGCCCGGTTCCGGCGTGGGGATGCCGGTCTCGAAGACCTTCCGGGCGATGAGCATCTCGCTGAGGGCCTGCTGCCGCTTGCCCGGGTTGTAGAGCTTGAGCATCAGGTTCGGGTCGGTCTTGTGGTTGTAGCTGAGGCCGTTGGCCCCCGCTCCTGCGACTTCATAGTCCGCGATGTTGATCAGGATGGGTTGGATGTCGTTCATACGTGTCAGTGGGAGAAGACTTCGTCGATCAGGCGGACGAATTCGCGGTAGGCGTCCGTGCCGGCGAGTTCCGAAAGCGACGCGGCCAGGCCGCGGTAGTGCCACTCATGCTCCCGGCGGTCCTTGACGTGGAACAGGTCCCACAGGGCATCGCCCTGCGCTTCGTAATCCCGCGCGATCGCGCGCATATTGGAGAGTTTGTCGCCGAGGGCGACGATCTTGGCGTCGTGGGGCGCGGCGGCCAGCCGGTCGATGGCGCCCTGCTTGCGGGCATGCCACGAATCCTCCTCGCTCAGGTGGTCCATCGGGTCGTCACTCTCGGCAGCGACCACGTCGGCGACCCGGTCGCCGAACGCCCGGCGAAGGTCGTCGAGGGTGATGTGGGTATCCTCCACGACATCGTGGAGCACGGCGGCGGCGAGCAGTTCCTGGTCGGGTGTGATGGTGGCCACGATGGAAGCGGCTTCCATCGGATGGAGGATATACGGAAAGCCCTTGCCGCGCCGTTCCGCGCCGGCGTGGGCCTGGACGGCGAAGATGATCGCCCGGTCGAGCAGGGAAGTATCCATTGCGCCGTTCGCCATTAGGCGCTGTGTTGGATATAGTCGAAGATGATCTGCACGGCGTCGTCCTCGGACAGCCCGTCGGTATTGATGACGAGGTCGTAGTTGCGCAGGTCGTAGCGGCTGGTGCCGGTATAGCGCTGGATATAGGTCTCGCGTCCCTTGTCCACGGCGTCGATGACGGTCGTCGCCTCGACTTCGCTGAGGTTCTGCCGGCGCATCACGCGCGCGATGCGGTTGGCCCGGGAGGCCCGGATGAAGATGTCGATCTTGTTGGGATGGTCCTCCAGTACGAAGAAACCGGAACGCCCGGCGATCACGCAGGAGCCTTCATCGGCGATGGCCCGCAGGATCTGGGATTCGGCGGCGAAGAGGTCTTCGGAGGTGGTGGCGTGGGGAATCGGCGAGTCGCCGGCTTCCTGCCGGGGCCCGAGCATCAGTTCGGCGCGGGGCATCGGCGCCACCTTCTCCAGGAAGTCTTCGAACCAGTTCGGCTTCTTGGCTTTGATCTTCTCGATCTCATAGGTGGTCAGGTTGAACTTGTCGACCAGTGCCTGGATGAGGTTCTTGTCGGAATAGCGTACGCCGAGCTTCTCGGCAAGTTTGCGCCCGATGGTGCGTCCGCCGGAACCCAGTTCGCGGCTGATGGTGATCACAAAGGGTTCGTTGAGCTTCATGGCTTATATCAGTTTCAGTGTTTTGGCTTGGTAAAATACCGTCTCTGCCAGGGAGGCATTGCCGGCGGAGGGACCGTTGATCTGGTCGAAGAGGGCCACCAGACCGGGCTTTCCACCCCCGTTCCGCAACACGCGGACGATGCAGAGGTTCTGCAGGGCCACGGCGGAGGTAATGATATCGATGTCGGTCACGCCCAGCTGGTAGCAGGCGAGGCGGTAGGCGTCGTCGCGGTCCTCCCGGATCATGTTGTCGACATCCCCGAGCGTGCGAAGGCCCATGGCCCGGAGGGCCGGGAGATAGGGCTGCAGCGGAACCTCCTGGATCTCCGCCTGGTTGATGGCCGCAATCCGGCGGTTCAGGGAGTCGAAGGGGCGCATCTGGAGGAAGCTCTTGAAGGTGTCGCCGTCGAGGGCGACCTCCTCCAGCCGGCCGTCCGCGACGAGGCGCTGGACGTGGCGGCGATAGTCGTTGATGCCGCTTCGGATGGCGCAGAACTGCTCGTCAGCCAGCTCCAGCATGCCCGCGAGGCGGTTCATCTGGCGCAGGTACTCCCGGGGGACCTCGACGCCCGACTTGTAGCCGGAATCGTGGTAGAGGGTGGCCCAGACGTGCTGCAGGGAGGTGCGGATCTGGATCTCGAAGCGGATCTCGTTGAGCAGGGGGAACTCCGGATCGGAATAGAGACGCCCCGGGATGCGGCAGATGAAGTGGAGGGAGTTGTA
>Ga0310696_10000865_pt1 | contig 44697 bp, 35 predicted proteins | sample AusTroGonzalo_MG_4_FD_203885 | JGI IMG/M metagenome (GOLD analysis project Ga0310696, IMG submission 203885) | Bovine rumen microbial communities from tropical cattle in Woodstock, Queensland, Australia - Gonzalo_02 (v2) (version 2) | ecosystem: Host-associated > Mammals > Digestive system >... | reverse complement strand
GCGCCCCGTTCCGTTCGTTTTGGGATTGCAAAAGTACCACCTTTTTTTGATTTGACAATACCTATCCAAACTTTTTTTGCACTTTTTTGCTATCTTACTCATTATCAATATGAAAAAATTTAGATTATTAAGATTTTTTGGTTAAAAACTTTCATTTTTAGCACATTTTTTGGCATAATACGCCCATTCGTTTCGGAGAAATTTCTTTGTTTTCGGAAAAAATCTGGAATTAATACGCAAAATGCATTCCTTATTACCGAATAAATTTTTACGTTTTTCAGGGCTCCCAATACAAAAAAGTTGTACTTTTGCATCCTCAAAAATAAAAAAGGATTGCGAAAGGCTTTTACATATATAATATTGTCACTGCTGATATACCCTCTTTGGGCAACCCATCAACGCTCGGGTGAAATAACTTATGAGCATTTATCAGGCTTGACCTATCGCTTTACAATCGTTACATACACATATACACCCAGTCCGGCTGACCGACCTGAAATTGATGTTTATTGGGGTGATGGAAGTGCTTCAACTATTCCACGTTATTCTAAAATTAACATGGAAAATGACATCAGCCAAAACATATATATAGGCGACCATACCTTTGCAGGCAACGGTGTATACACAATTTCCTTTGAAGATCCTAATCGAAACGCAGGTATTGTCAATATTCCCAACTCTGTCAATATTCCATTTTATATTGAAACCACACTCATCATCAACCCTTTTTTAGGAAGCAATAGTTCTCCTATGCTTCTCAATCCACCTATTGACAACGGATGTACAAATACTCCTTACTACCATAATCCAGGGGCATACGATATCGATGGTGACAGCCTTTCCTTCAGGTTGATTAATTGTCGAGGATACGATGGGGAATTCATACCGGGATACACCCTCCCCCATGCTTCCAACTATATTAGTATCGATCCCATAACTGGCGATTTGACATGGGACAGTCCCACCATGGTCGGCGAATATAACATAGCTATTCTTATCCAAGAATGGCGACAAGGAATTCTTATTGGTAGCGTTGTACGTGATATGCAAATCTCCATTGTTGCCTGCGATAACAGACCCCCTACAATTGAGGCAACAGACACCTGTGTTACAGCTGGCGAAAAGATTAACATGACCATACGTGCAACCGATCCCGAAGGGGGAGAGGTGTCACTAAGTGCCACCGGTTCCTGTTTTTTGATACCCTCTCCCGCTATATTCCCTTATGCAAGTAGTATTTCTCCTGTCACATCCCATTTTATATGGGAAACCTCTTGCAGTCACATCAGTGCTCAACCATACTCCGTTTTCTTTAAAGCTGTAGATGACGGGAATCCTATTGCATTAAGTTCCTATAAAACCATTACCATTCAGATTGTAGCCCCAAAACCAGACAGTTTGGTAGCAACACCCATAGCCAACACTATCCATTTGTCATGGGAGTTGTACTCTTGTACCAATGGACAGGGATTCAAGATATACCGACGGAATGGCAGCAATCCCTTTGAACCCGGGGAATGCGAAACCGGCATGCCCGATGACCAAGGTTACTACCTCATTGGCACATGCAATAGCATATACGACACAAGTTTTATTGACGACGGTTCTGCCAGACCTCTATATCATGGCAACGAATACTGCTACCGAATCACAGCATTCTTTGCAGACGGAGCTGAAAGCTACGTATCTGATGAGGCTTGTACACGTTTGGCCAACGATGCTCCTCTTATCACACATATCGACGTGGAAGATACCCATGAAAGCAATGGCAGCATTTATGTCTCTTGGCATAAACCCACTGAGTTTGACAGTTTACAATTTGGCCCTGAATATCAGTATAGAATTTTCCGGAAAGTTCGTAACAGTTCAAACGCATTTATCCCCATTGATACAACCTATTCCCTCAATGACACCAGCATTATTGATATGGGCTTGAACACCTCAACACAAGACTATCAATACAAAGTTGAATTCTGGGGAAAAGCAAATGATTCCATGCAATTCATTGAAAGTTCAGACATCAGTTCTTCAATATATTTAAATGTAGAACCGATGGATAAAAAGCTGAGATTGACATGGAATGAGCAGGTGGCATGGGAGAACCAGAGCTATACTATTTTCAAACTAAACGAAGACCTGCACACTTGGGACTCCATAGCAGAGACCTCTGAGCATTTTTATTTAGACGAGAATCTTGAAAATGATAAAGAATATTGTTACTATATTCGTTCCAAAGGAGGTTATTTTACGCCCGACAGTCTGTATCCGCTCTACAACAAATCACAGAAAAATTGTGGAACACCCATCGATAACATCCCTCCTGAAATTCCTGATTTAGAAGTCACGACAGACTGCCAATCAGTATTTTTAGAATGGACATTCAGCAGTGCCGAAGCTGCTACCGACGTAGAAACATTCTATATATATTACAAACCCACCCTTGATTTACCATTTTTCGTCATCGACTCCATAGACAATTCATACTGCAATCAAGCGCAATGCTCATATACCATTTCTTATTTACCTTTCGTTACCGGATGTTTTGCATTGGCTTCCTCCGATTTCAACCACAATCTTTCAGGCAGAACCGACTCCACCTGTTTTGACGTGGATGATTGCATGGATTATCGTTTGCCCAATGTTTTCACTCCTAACGATGATGGGGCAAATGATTTATTTCAGCCTTATCAGCCATACAACAATGTTGAAAAAATAGACATGACCATTTACAATCGATGGGGTCGCAAGGTCTTCCATACAGAAAATCCCAATATAGACTGGGATGGAAGAGATTACCTTACCAAAGAAGTCTGTTCAGATGGCACCTACTTCTATAGTTGCGACGTGTATTTGCATGCACTCACAGGCATTATCGTAAAACCTTTACACGGAACAATTACCATTGTCACCAGCAGATAAACCTAATTGGCACAAGCCAAAGTGGCCACACTCACTTTCACTCCTTTTACTTTCAGCAATTGCGTGATTGCTGCCTCAAGTGTAGCTCCTGTGGTAAGCACATCATCACAAATTAAAATATGCTTTCCGACAATTGCATCAACATGATCTGTTCTAAACACATCCTTCACATTCTCCCAGCGTTGAATACGGTTCTTCCTCGTTTGCGTTTCCGTAAAATCTTTCCGGACCAAAATATCAGCATAGTAAGGAATATTCATACTTTTACTTAGACCTTTGGCAATCCATTCGCTCTGGTTATAACCTCTTGATTTCTGCTTTCTCGAATGCAAGGGGACAGGAATTATACAATCTACAGCTTGGTAAAAGGAACTATCCAATAATTGCCTCCCATACATTTCGCCAAGATAACATCCCAGTTCTTTATTACCGTTATATTTCAATGCATACAGAATTTGCTGCACTTTATTCCCTTTTTTATAAAAAAGCATGGAGGCAACCTTCTCAACAGGCACCCTACCCGCAAATATATTATCCAACGGTGAACTTTCCTGCAGGTGATAATTAGTTTCAGGAAGCTGCATCAAACATGACAAACAAAAATATGATTCATTCTGCAACAGAGCATTACCACAAGCAACGCAAGTACGCGGATAGAAAATGGAAATAAAATTTTGGAAAAGACGACAAATTCTATTCATAGTGCACAATAAATTAGTATTTTTGCGTTTTGAAAAAAACGGATTCAAAAATACGAAAAAATGGAAATTATAAATCAAGAAAACGAAAAAAATCCCTTAAAAAAATGGGTAATTATTCTGGGTGCATTATGTGTATTCCTATTGTTCACTACATTATATTTCGGTTTCTTTGCCAAACCGGTATTTAATACAGAATATACTCAGGTAACACAAGAAAAAGAAAATCTTCAAGCCGAATTGGATGCACTATTGGCCGAGCACGAACAAATCAAGAGCGAATACGGCGAATTGTCAGACCTTTTGAGCGAAAAAGACAGTACCATTATGGCCAACGCCGCTGAAATTCAAAAACTGATTGCCTCTCAAGCTGATTACAATAAAATCAAGAGACAACTGCAAAGACTGCAAAACATTGCTCAAGAATATGTCACCGAAATTGATCAGTTATACACTGAGAACAAAGCGTTGAAAGAAGAAAACACACAGGTAAAAGAAACCTTAGCCCAAACGCGTGAAGAAAAAGCACTTTTGGAACGTCATAAAGACAGCCTTAATACCAGATTATCAGGTGCTGCAGTATTCAAAGCATACAATATTCACAGCAAAGCGGTGTATTACAAATCTAAAGGTGACGAAGTGGAAACCGACAAAGCTTCACGTGCACAAGCTCTAAAAACCACGCTGACATTAGCTGAGAATCCCTTACTTCCCAGTGGGCCGGTAAATTTATATTGTCGTATTGCCATTCCTGAAACGGGAAGAGTGCTTACCCCTGGAGTTGGTGATGCATATACTTTCGTCAATGATGGGCAGCGTCTGCAATATACTGCCAAAACCACCGTCAACTACGAAAACAAGGCTCAAAATGTTACCCTGAAATGGGATATACGTAACAATGACAAAGCCATCAAAGGCAGATACATTGTTCAGGTCTTCACCGATAACGCTTATTTAGGAGAAGGTTATATCACCTTAAAATAAGATTTTGAGACTTAGGGGTTTAACTTCCACCAGCAAATCTTTATCCATCATTATAGGTTCGCCGTCGATATTTACGACGGCGTCTTTTTTTCGTCTCACAAAAATCTTTCTAGCTTGTAGGGATTGAAAATATGGCGAGTGATGAATCTGTCCCGCCAGCAATTGGGTCGCCACAAATGGTGCTGCCGGGAGAATGGGTTTTTTCAAAATGCACACATCCAGTAAACCATCGTCCAACATGGCTTTAGGAGCTATTTTTGCCTCATATCCAAACTGATTGGAATTGGCAAAAGTAACCATCAGTGGCCGACTGTCGAACGTGACATTATCGTTCAAAGTAATGGTACAACTATCTATCTGTGCATGAAAATATTTTTCTACGGCAATTTTCGAATAAGTCAAAAAACCACGATGACCATCACGGGCAAAAGCGTCTGCGGTTTCCGCATCCAGTCCAAAACCGGCAATACTCACAAAGGGAACCCCATTGACTAAGGCAGTATCAATATATTTTGACCGTCCCTTATTAATCACTTTTTTTATGACATTTTGTGGCTGCAAAGATATTTTCAACATCCTGGCCAAACCATTACCCGAACCAAACGGTACAATAGCCATAGTAATGTTGCTATCTATCATAGCCTGGGCCACCTCATTCACTGTTCCATCACCACCCACAGCCGCCACTATATCAATGCCTTCCTCTACTGCTTGGGCAGCCAATTGCTTTGCATGACCTTTCTCCTTTGTATAACACAGTTCATAATCATAGACCGATTTGTCTAACAGACTATCAACCCATGAAGGGAACAACTCCTTTCTACCTTTCCCAGCAATGGGGTTGATCACGAACAATATTTTCTTTTTCTCCATCATCATTAAATGAAACTGCAAATTTACACAAATTTTCATTGCGAAACCATTACCCAAATACACTTCTTACAATAAATTTCTTCATTGGCTAGTATTTCAGAAATTTTACGTATGTTTGCATGAATATTATTGGCAATTATAAACAAACTGCAAGGAATGATGAAGAAGCTCTTTCAAAACGATGTTTTCGTATTGATATTCAGACTGTTGATATTATATCTAATATTGCTTATCACACAGTTTGTTTTTTACTTGTACAATCAAAGTATTGTCGGAAATATTCAACTATCGGCATTTCCCATGATGCTGAAAGGGGCTTTGAAATTTAATACCATTTCTATTCTATATCTCAACACTGTTTTTCTCTTCTTATCTTTGATTCCTTTTAAATTCCGTGAAAAGAAATGGTATCAAGAAATGCTATTCTGGATATACACCATCTCCAACTCCATTGGCATTGTCGTCATGAACCTAGCCGATGCCGTCTATTACCGTTACACTTTCAAACGAATTACCGCAGAGGAATTGCATTTCTTCAAAGAAAACGACAATACAGGCGACATCATCTGGAAATCAATGGGCGAAAACTGGTATATGATTTTGATTGGCATTGTCCTTATTGCATTGATGGTGTTTTTGTATAGAAAAATCAAGTATTCTGGATCCCTCATTTCCAAAAAGGGCGTTTACTACCCCGTTCATTTCATTTTCCTGGCGATTGGTGTTTTCTTTTATATTTTTGGTATCCGAAGTTCCTTCGACCTGAAAGCCCGACCCGTTACCGTCAGTTATGCAGCATTTTATACGCAATCAGCTCCTCAAACATCCGTTATTCTCAGCAATCCTTTCTGCACCCTGCGAACCATACGCATGAAAGACTTTCAAGAATTGAAATACTTTGACGAGGAAGAGGCACAAGCTATTTTTTCACCTTATCATTACCCGACTGGAGATTTCAAATATCAAATAGGCAAGAAAAACATTGTACTAATCGTATTGGAGAGCTTCAACAGAGAGCATTCAAAATACATGATGCCTCACCTCAACAAAGGCAATGGCTATACTCCATTCTTGGATTCGTTGATGCAAGAAGGTTTTGCTTTTACTAATACTTTTAGTAATGGCCGTAAATCCATTGAATCTCTACCTTCCATTTTGGTATCCATCCCATCCTACAAAAAGCCCTTCCCCTTATTGCCCGAATCAGTGGGTGAAATGAGGGCATTCCCGTCTATACTTGAAGAAGACTATGGATATAGCACCCATTTCTTCTGTGGAACTACCGAGAACCAGATGGGCTTTGAGGCCATCGGCAAAATGGCAGGAATTCGACACTTTTACAACCGTGCTCATTTTGAAAAACTACATCCTGGTGAAAATCGTTCCAATGTATGGGGCATTTGGGATATGGACTTTCTACAGTATTTCGCGCAAGAACTCAATCAGATTGATACTCCTTTCTTTGCTTCTGTATATACTCTCACTTCTCATCATCCCTTTAATCTTCCCGAAGAATATCAAGGCAAGATGCCCACTGGCGTCAATCCATTGCAACCCTGTGTGGCCTATACCGATTTGTCTATCAGAAAGTTTTTCGAAACGGTTTCTTCCCAACCTTGGTTCAACAATACCCTATTTATTTTTGTGGCCGACCACGCCAGTGGCTACAATGCATACGAGGAGTCGCAAACAGCCAAAGGAAGTACCGCCATTATTTATTTCCTCTATACTCCCGACCACTCTCTACAAGGGAGCAGTCACGAGGTGGTTCAACAGTTGGATATTATGCCAACCTTGTTGGGTTTGATGGGTTATAACAAACCGTATTTTGCCTTTGGAAGAGACTTCTTCAACGAACCCGAACGGAAACCCATAGCCACCAATTGTGTCAACCAAATCTACCAATGTATCACCGATTCATTGAGTATCTACATGGATGATGAGCAAACGCTATACGCCTATGCTGCAACCGACACACTCCAGCAAAATGATATTCTTGACTTAACCAACGCCAATCAAAAAAACATTGACAACTATTTTAAAGCTATACTTCAATCCTATACCTCTCATCTCCATAAGAAATCATACGTTGTCCCCAAACAAAAATAATAGCTAACGACAATTTTTTCAATATAAATATCAATTGATGAAACAAGTAGATCCCAAAAACATACAAATAGCCAAAAACATCCTGTCTCCCAAAGTGGACAGCAAATTGGTCACCCATCTGAATGCCTGTGTACATTGCGGATTGTGCGGTACCAGTTGCCTCTTCTACAAGAGTTATGATGACCCAAAATTCATTCCTGGAAAAAAGGTAGATTTGGTGGCTTCCATCTACCGCAGATACTGCACTTTCATTGGGAAAGTAGCTCCCGATTTGGTTCACGCACGAGATTTGGACGACGACACCATTGCCGAAATGGTTGACTCTTTATACGGAGCATGCACCATGTGCGGACGATGTGTCAAACACTGCTCCATCGGTGTCGATATCCCCTTTGTGGTACGTACTGGAAGACGTATGCTGGCGGCTATGGGCTATGTTCCCAAAACACTGCAAGCCACCGTGGATGCCGCTATCAATACGGGCAACAATATGGGTATTCCCGAAGAGGAATACATCGATACTATCCAATGGATGGAAGAGGATTTGCAAGATGACCTGGAAGATGAGAATGCACGTATTCCATTGAACGAATCCGGCAAAGAGATGCTTTATACGCTCAATCCCAGAGAGCCTAAATTCTTCCCCTTATCCATTGCTGCCGCTGCCAAGATTTTCTATGCAGCCAAAGCCAATTGGACCCTATCCTCAAAAATGTATGATGTTACCAACTACGGCTATTTTTCAGGCAATGACAAAGAAGCTACGCAAATTGCCAAAAATATGTTTGACGAGGTAGAAAAACTCGGCTGCAAAACATTGGTGCTGGGCGAATGCGGCCATGGTTCGAGAGCCTTGCGCTGGGAAGCTCCAAATTACCTGAAAACCAAGCCGGAATTCAAAATGATTACCTTGGTAGAGTTGATTGAAGAATACATCAAAAGTGGGAGAATCAAATTAGACAAAACGCTGAACACTAAGAGATACACCATCCACGATCCCTGCAATATCACCCGAAACGGAGGCTTGTACAACAGTTTGCGTTATGTGATAAAACAAGCTGTTCCTGAGCTTATCGAAATGGACCCGTATGGCAACGATAATTTCTGTTGTGGTGGCGGTGGCGGCATGTTGGCCATGAGTGAGTATAATGAGCGACGCATCAAGGTGGGCGAAATCAAAGCTAACCAAATCAAGGCTACAAAAGCCAATGTGGTCATTACCCCATGCCACAATTGTGTGGACCAGCTCTCTCAGCTCAACCACACCTATAAACTCAATGTAGAAATCAAATCTGTTGCGGAAATCGTGGCAGACGCCATAGTATTGTAAATCAACAAATCAACTTAATAATCACTAAAAACATAAAATTATGAAATCTATCGATCAAGCCAATTTCAACGGCAAAAAAGTATTAATCCGCGTAGATTACAATGTGCCGTTAAACGAACAATTCGAGGTAACCGACACCACTCGTATCGAACGTACCAAAGAAACCGTTAACGCCATTACGGAAGAAGGCGGTATCGCTATTTTGATGTCTCACCTCGGTCGTCCGAAGGGAGAAGTCAACGACAAGTATTCCCTCCGCCACATTGTAAAAACCGCTTCAGCTATTTTAGGCAAAGAGGTACATTTCTTAGGAGATGTGTTGGATGCTGAGACTCCCAACAAGATTGCTGCATTGAAACCTGGCGACATTGGCTTATTGGAAAACCTCCGCTTCCATGCAGAAGAGGAAAAAGGCGATTTGGAATTTGCCAGAGCTATTGCCAAGTTAGGCGACTGCTATGTTAACGATGCCTTTGGTACCGCTCACCGCGAGCATGCGTCCACCGCTACCATTGTACAGTGCTTCCCCGGCAAGAGCTATGCTGGCTACTTGTTGTACAACGAAGCCGCCAACCTCGACCACGTGCTGCAAAACCCTGTCACTCCTTTCACCGCTATTATTGGTGGTTCCAAAGTTTCCAGTAAGCTCAACATCCTCAACAACCTGCTGGACAAGGTTGACAACCTCATTATCGGTGGTGGTATGGCCTATACATTCCTGAATGCTCTCGGTGTGAAAATCGGTAATTCACTGTTTGAAGAGGATATGGTTCCCGTAGCCAAAGAAATTGTCAAGAAGGCCCACTTGAGAGGTATCAACCTCTACCTGCCCATCGACAATATCTGCGCCGACAAATATGCCGAAGACGCCAACACCTATACTACTACCCAGAATCATATTCCCGATGGTTGGGAAGGTATGGATATCGGTCCGAAAACTATCCGCATGTTTGCCGACATTATCAAAAATTCACGCACCATCCTGTGGAACGGTCCTCTGGGAGTATTCGAAATGAAGAAATTCTCTAACGGTACACACGCTATTGCGTTGACCGTAGCTACCACCACCATTTCAGGTGCTTACTCATTGATCGGTGGTGGCGACTCTATCGCTGCCATCACTAAATTCGACCTCGGCGATTATATCTCCTACATCAGTACTGGTGGCGGAGCAATGTTGGAATATCTCGAAGGCAAAGCCCTTCCCGGTATCAAGGCGCTAAACGAAGACGAATAAACCATGCTTCTATACCTACCAAAAGAGGGTGCCCAAACGAGCACCCTCTTTTTTATTTCAGAAAAACAAAATCTTATTTCTTGAAATAGCGGTTGAACAAACCTTCGAAACCTTTACCGTGACGGGCTTCGTCTTTAGCCATTTCGTGAACGGTATCGTGGATAGCATCCAGATTCAGTTCTTTGGCACGTCTGGCGATACGCATCTTGTCTTCGCAGGCACCGCATTCGGCCACCATACGTTTCTCGAGGTTGGTCTTGGTATCCCATACCACTTCGCCCAGCAATTCGGCAAATCTTGCGCAATGGTCGGCTTCTTCGAAAGCATAACGACGGAATGCCTCAGCGATTTCGGGATAGCCTTCACGGTCGGCCTGACGGCTCATGGCCAAGTACATTCCCACTTCGGTTGCCTCACCCATGAAATGAGCATTCAAGTCTTTCTTCATTTCATCGTCAGTATCTTTGGCAATACCGATAACGTGTTCAGTCACAAAGTTCAAACCGGCTGATTCGTCCAACACTTTCCATTCTACAATCTGTTTGCATTGGGGGCATCTTTCGGGAGCTTCAGTACCTTCGTGAACATAACCGCAAATGGGGCATACAAATTTTTTCTTCATAGTAATAACTTTTTATTGGGTTAATAATTGTGATACTTCAAAAGTCTGATATATCTCTGCAAAAGTACGGATAATTTTTGAAAAAACACACTGATTCAAAAAAATATTTTTTGATTTTCTTGAATATCTCTCCACGAACGATTTTTCCGTATCTTTGCCGATTATTATTCTGTAATTATGCGAAAGATTTTATTACCCCTAATCTTGTTCATTATGATGACCGCCACTGCGCAAAAAGATTATACCCAATATGTCAACCCGATGATTGGCACCAACGGAATGGGACATACTTTCCCCGGAGCGTGCTATCCATTTGGGGGCGTGCAGGTAAGTCCCGATACTGACACCATTCCCCATAACATCAACGGAAAGTACCAACCGCGTGTCTATGACTATTGCGCCGGTTACCAATACCGCGACAACACCATTGTGGGCTTTAGCCACACCCATTTCAGCGGCACCGGTCACTCTGATATGGGCGACATCCTGTTGATGCCCTTCACGGGCAAAGTGCGTCTCAACCCCGGCACTGCCGATAATCCCGATGAAGGCTACCGCTCGCACTTCAGCCATACTACCGAAAAGGCCTCTCCTGGCTATTACGAGGTGCGTCTCAGCGATGACGACATCCTTGTGCAGCTCACCGCCACCCCCCACTGTGGCATTCACCACTACACCTACCCCAAAGATGAGTCCCAAAAGCTGATTATCGACCTCAATCATGCAATCTACAACTACGATGGGAAGGTGCTTTGGGCTACCCTGAGGATGGAAGACCCCTATACGCTGACAGGCTATCGCATTACCAACGGCTGGGCAAGAGAAAATCACATTTATTTCGTCATCCATTTCAGCAAGCCTGTGGCTCACTATGGTTATCAGGATTTCGGAAAACAAGACTACCACGGTTTTTGGGGACGCTTCGACCTGAACCACGACTTTCCCGAGATGGCAGGACGCAAGGTGGTGGCCTGGATGGAATTCGAGAAAGACGACAACCCTGTATTGGAAGTGCAGGTTGCCCTCTCCGCCGTCAGCACAGAGGGAGTTAAAATGAACATAGTGGCAGAAACCATGTTAAACTATGTTCCGCTCTCTTTCGATAAAATCTGTCAGGTAACCAAGCATGCCTGGAACGAGAAATTGGGCATTTTTGAGGCACAAGGAACTGATGACCAGCTAGCTATGTTTTATACCTCACTCTATCATACGATGATTAACCCATCTGTATATCAAGATGTTGATGGGAAATACAGAGGAGTGGACCAAAACATCCACCAAAACAAAGAAGGACGCACCAACTATACAATTTTCTCCCTTTGGGACACCTACCGTGCCGAACATCCTTTACTGAACATCATCGACCCGATAAAAGCGAGAGATATGGCCGAATCCATGCTGGATCACGCCCGCCAGAGCGTACACCATATCCTGCCCATTTGGAGTCATGCCGGCAACGAGAATTGGTGTATGATTGGCTATCACGGCGTTTCGGTGGTGGCAGACGCCTGGCTCAACAATACCAATGGCTTTCAAGACAACAACCCCTATAGTTTGATTGACCCCTTTGAGGAAGAAATTTTCTCTTTAGTGAATAGAAGTGCCAACTTAGACTATTACGACCATACCGACCTCTACAAGAAATTGGGTTATGTGCCTTATAACAAATCGGCTGTCGGCACCTCCATTACCTTGGAAAATGCCTACGAAGACTGGGTGATTTACCAACTATACAAAAATGTTCCCAGAACCATCAAAGACGGCAATGGTGTCTTTTTGGAGGATTTGTTTTGCGAAGAATACCGCCAACGTGCATTGAACTTCAAGAATGTCTTTAACCCGGAGACAGGCTTTGCACAGGCGCGTTACAAAGACGGCTCGTGGAAGACTCCCACCGACCTGCTCTCCACCTCCAACGAAGGCTTCATCGAGGGCAATAGCTGGAACTATTCGTTCTACGTGCCCCACGATGTCAACGGGCTCATCAATATCATGGGCGGCGACGAGGTCTTCGTAAAGCGCCTGGACGAGCTGTTCACCATGTATGTGCCCGACAAGTTCTTCGCCGAAACCGAAGACGTTACCCGCGAGGGCATGTTGGGCGGCTATGTCCACGGCAACGAGCCCAGCCACCATATCCCCTATCTCTATATGTGGACCTCCCAGCCCTGGAAAACACAACAGCGTGTGAGGGAAGTGATGAACAAAATGTACCGCAACCACCTCGACGGGCTGTGCGGCAACGACGACTGCGGACAAATGTCGGCATGGTATATTTTCAGCGCCATGGGCTTTTATCCCGTCTGTCCCGCCAGCGGCCAGTACGTCTTCGGTGCCCCTTACCTACCCGAGAATATCCTCCGTCTGCGAAACGGCAATACCCTGACTATCAAAGCCCCCAATGTCAGCGACAAAAACTGCTATATCCAATCCGTAACGCTCAATGGCGAGCCGTTGCATTGCGCTTACATCACCTATAAGCAGATTATGGACGGTGGCGAACTCGTTTTCACCATGGGCGATAAGCCCAATAAAAAGTGGTTCACAGAAAAACCGTATTCATTAGAGTAAAAAACGCATTTTGCACCCAAAAAAATTCAACATTTTTTTGTATTTTTGCGGCTTCAAAAAATAAGTATCTTTTAATTTCAAACCGACTATACTATGGGAAGAGCATTTGAATTTAGAAAAGCAAGAAAATTTAAACGTTGGGGTAACATGGCCAGAACCTTTACCCGCTTAGGAAAAGAAATCACAATGGCGGTGAAAGCCGGCGGTCCCAACCCCGATATGAACCCCCGTCTGCGTCTGCTCATGCAGAATGCCAAGTCGGAGAATATGCCGAAAGAAAACGTCGAAAGAGCTATCAAGAAAGCCCTGGAAAAAGACACCAGCGACTACAAGGAAATGTTCTACGAAGGCTACGGCCCCCACGGCATCGCTATCTATATTGAGGCTGCTACCGACAACAACCAGCGTACAGTGGCCAACCTGAGAAGCTATTTCAACAAGCTGGGCGGCGCACTGGGCACCTCTGGTATGCTCGACTTCCTCTTCGACCGTAAATGCCGCTTTACCGTGATGAAAAAAGAGGGTGTCAACTTGGAAGACCTCGAACTCGAACTGATTGACTATGGTGTGGAAGAAGTGTTTGAAGATGAGGACGAAATCTTGATTTTCGCCGAGTTCCAGTCCTTCGGTCCTATTCAGAAATACTTGGAAGACAACGGTTTCGAAATCAAGGAATTCAAGTTCGAAAGAATTCCCAACGACATGAAGAAACTGACTCCCGAACAACAGGAAGAAGTGGAAAAACTCTTGGAGAAAATAGAAGAAGACGAGGATGTGACCAACGTTTTCCACAACATGGTTATGGAATAAGCTAAAAAATCACTCATCATGTTTTACTACAAATTCAGAGTTTATTTTGATGAAGTGGAAGATTTTGTCCGCGACATAGAGATTTTGGCCAACGACACCTTCGAATCGCTCCACAACATCCTTTACAAATCCATCGGCTTGGAAGGCAACGAGCTGGCCTCTTTTTCGCTGTGCGACTCCAAATGGAACAAGCAGAATGAAATCACCCTCATCGACATGAAAGACGACGAGGTGGAAGATGTGCCTGAATATGAGGAGGAAGACGGCTACACCACCAAGACTCACCTTCCGAAATTCATCATGAAGGACAGCATCCTGAACAAGATGATTTCCGACCCCCATCAGCATATCATGTACGAATACGACTTCCTGAATCCGAAGGTATTCTATCTTGAGCTGATGAAAGTGGCCAAAGCCCAGGACAATGTTGAATATCCCCGTTGCACCCACTCAGTGCAAGAGTTGCCCAAAGCCATCAAAAACGCCCATCTGCCTGATCCCGACGAGCTGATTGAGGATTTGACCAGAGACGACATTTTCGACGACTTTGAAGACGGCTATAACGAGGAAGACCAACTCGGTTTAGGTAGCATTGATGATTTTGGAAGCTACTAACCAACCCACTCTGATAGTCATTGGAGGGCCGACGGCTGTGGGGAAAACCGCCTACGCCATCGAGGCCGCCAAAAAATTTAATACGAGCATTATTTCTGCCGATTCGCGTCAATTTTACAAAGAGATGCGAATCGGCACTGCTTTCCCAAGCGAGGAAGAGCTGGCTGCCGTGAAACACTATTTCGTGGGCCACCTCTCCATCGGGCAATATTACAGCATCTCGAAATTCGAGCAGGACGTACTGCGACTGCTCCCCACCCTGTTTGCCGAAAGCCCTGTGGTGATCATGACCGGCGGTAGCGGCCTCTATCTGGATGCCGTGTGCAAGGGCATTGACGACCTGCCCGATCCCGACCTCAACATCCGGCAACAAGTCATAGAGCTGTACGAAAACGAGGGCATTGAAGCCCTCCGCAGGCGACTGCGTCACCTAGACCCTGTGTTCTACAACACCAACGACCTTGCCAACCACAAGCGCATGATGCGGGCGCTGGAGGTATGCCTGCAAACCGGCAAGCCCTATTCGGAACACCTCACCCAGTCGTCCAGAAAACGCGATTTCAACATCCAAAGATATTACCTCAACCGTCCTCGCGAGGTGCTCTTCAACCGCATCAACCGCCGCGTGGACCAGATGATGGCCGACGGCCTGCTGGAAGAGGCCAAATCACTGTATAAGTATAAAGGCACCAATGCCCTCAACACGGTAGGCTACAAAGAAATGTTCGACTATATGGAAGGTAAAATGACGATGGAAGAGGCGGTGGAAAAGATAAAAGTAAACACCCGTCGTTATGCCAAACGGCAAATCACTTGGTTCAAGCGCGAGTATGAGGAGATTCTGCTTTGAGCCTCATTTGGCGGTCGTGGCGCCATAGCTGCCAACTGTTGAATAGATTCTGCCAAATGGCATAGAAAGCCACATACACCGAAGCCAAAGGATTGAGGTAACAGTTGGCCAACCAAATACCAAAAGCCGTATTTTTCTGACCCAATAGCTGACCGCCGGCTACCCTGTCGCCATACTTGGAACCTAGCCATTTGCCCACCGCAAACTGGATGGCGCAGAAAAGAATGGAGACGATACCCAAAATGACAATATACTTCTCGTTGCCCTTGCCGTGAATGGAGATAAACTCAAAGGTTTTGCCCATCACCAACAGAAATGCGCAAGCCCACAGATAAAAGGAAATCCCCCTGTATTTATCCAAAAACGCATTCACCTTGGGCATCGTATATTGCAAAAACAGCGCCAGGAAAAACGGGAAAACAATCACGGGACTGATTCTTTTCAAAATCATCCAAAACGACTCCAGGAAAGGCATATCCTGTTGCAATCCGATAAACGAGAAATAAATCGGGGCCACCACCGCCACCATCATATTGCCCCAGATGGTATAGGTAGTCACCGTTTCGCGGTTAGCCCCCAGCAGGCAGGCAATCACCACCACCGAAGCCGCCACCGGACACAACACCCCCACCAGCACCCCTTCAGCCACAATATCGCTCACATGAAAGGCTTTCAGCAACAGATAAGAGCCCAGGCTCACCACTATCTGAAAGAGCATCAGCCAGGCGTCCATCCAGCTGAAATGCAGTTTCTTCACATCCACCGACACAAAATTCAGCAACAGGATAGAGAAAATCAAATACGGCACCAAAAAGTTGTAGCCCGCCAGGAAATGATGGAAAATCATTCCCAACACAAAGGCAACAGGAAGCACCAAACTACGATATTTTGACATACTCGGGGTTCAACTTTTTTCGAGCGGCAAAAATACGAAAAATCTAATCATGCGCGCAGCGCATACCTAAATATGTGAGGTGTGCGGTCTTACAAGAAACAACGGCGTCTACATACATGGAGGCGACTGCGTCCCGCAGGCGCAAGCAGGCCGTTAGGTCTGCAGAGCTTGGTAGAAGCAGCCGCACCGTCCCGTTCCCCCCAACCGTCGGCCTTGCCTTCGCACGCAGCATCAGGGCAAATGTACGAAGGAAACCGGTGACCGGTCACCGGTATACCGTATTTAGGTAGGCTTTACCAGCGAGTTGCGTAAAAGATGATCAAAAGGGGAGTAAAGGGGGAGTAAAACCTATAGACACATCTTTAGTGGTTTTGCATCTATAATTTACCCAAAATATTCAATCATACCGATGATGAAAGCGGGTATAAAGAAGAACTGTATGGCATAGCCGATAGCTGTCATGATTCTACTTCCGGCTAGTTCTGTACTGCTTTTAATCCAAAACCAACGAGGTGGTACCGTATCACCCCAACCGACAATGCCCACAATAAGTCCAATGACCGCTGAGACTCCACCCAAAATGAGCGCCAACGGTGATGGGTTATCTAAAATATACAAGCCCCCAAGGATAAAAGTAATGGGACTGATAAACTGAAATATCCAAAGAAATACTGCCATGTTTCACGATTTCTTGATAGAGACTTCTTGTTATTAGATGGATTTTTTATGGGCACGAATGATTCCTCTATCTCTAACCTGAAATAGGGCGATGAGGTCTAAGTATGAGTCTGGGACATCCCAACCATGCTTTTGATCCACAATCTTTACAGTAAGCCCGAATGCTTCGTTTATACATTTGACGACTTGCCCAACATGATTAATACCGCGAACAAGAATACTACCACGGTTTACCTTACCAATTTCCTCAATGCGCATATCACCTTCCTTAACCCATTTCTGGCCCTTGAACACACGCAATTCGGCATTGAAAGTTTCGCCAAAGCGTTGGTTCAGTTCCGACACGGTCCAATGTCGTTCAATCGTCAACTCAGCATTAGCAATTTTTACTCGCTCGAAATGTGTAAGAGTATCACAAATGGCATGTTGCACCACAAATGGCACTCGCCTATTCCAAAAAGAGGTATTACTTTCATTACGATTCAAAAGCTCTTCCGGACGATATGTAGTCTTAAAGACATCCTCTTTAGTAGTTACATTTTGGGCCTTAACTATGAAAAAAAGATTGTCATCAAAGTATTCGCACCCATCAATGTAAAGGATACAATTATTGCCTTGAGTATCATCTATACGGGCCAGCTCATACATCGTTTTCGGATACAAGGAATATGTCAAAGGATCTCTTCCCAAACGCCAAGCAGGGTCAACAATACAATACTTGTACTGACATCTCATTTGTTGTTCCACTTCAGATATCAAATGCAATATTTCTGTTTTCTTCATAAGTTATTATAATGTTTTATGATGACCCTATTATAGTCTGTTATTTGTTATTCGACTTTCGACTGCAAAGATACTTTTTCTTTACAATTTTGTTGTTTTTAGTTTTACGTTGCAAATATAGTAATAATTTCATTCAATGCACATAACAGGGAAGAAAATTTCACCCCATCGAACACACCTCATGCGTCTACCTTTGCCGCTCAACTGCCAATCAGGAGTTGGTAGAAGAATGGTTACTTTCATCTCTTCTTTAGTTTTTCAATGTCGGGGTGGTATTCGTGCTTTCGTATTTTGCACACCTCTCCTAAGGACATATTTGCAGGAGCGCACCCCCAGTCATGGCTGACGGCAATCTTCGCTTGTAATCCAAAAATTTCCCCTATTCGTTTCTCCACCTCGGCGACCGAATCTGTATCACGAACACAGATGTTGTCGCAAACGACAGTACCAATCTCGTCGATGCGACGACTATCCTCCTGCGATACTCTTTTGTGGTCATCATAGATTCTCAGTGTCGCCCCAAAGGTCTCTTTAAATCGGCTCATCAACTCTGCCAAAGTCCATTCGCGCTCTAATATCAGTTCTTTCTTTTCCATTGTCATCAATATTGTGTTAGGTAATTATTACACCAATATATAATGAAAACATCGAAAAACTTAAGTATATAATTTCTTTCTTTGAATATATTGAATTCTTTCAAGGAACCTGACAATGGTTGTTTCAAACAAGCCATCGTCAAAATCATTAGTATGTCTTTTTAACGACTTGACAAATTGGTTAAAAAGAGGATCATTACCATAAACATTCTCCCGCCATCCCATCAAAAAATCATATACATCTTTGTAATATATTAGTTTATAATCAATAACCTCTTCGCCATATGAAAATGTGAGCAAATCAGTGTCGACTGGCATATAGTTTGGTGCGAGAAAGAAATAATACTCCTCCGCATTTTTAAACTCATCTTTTTTCTTAATATTCTTCACCGCCTCAACGTATCTGGTTAACTGTGAATTTATTTCCCCATTCTCGTCTTTACAAATACCGTTTATACCAGATTTGACTTTATTCTCCACAACCACTATTCTTTTGCGATTGTAAAATAGTAAATCTATGTGTTTTTCCTCTCTAAGAGCTGTAAAAGTTTCGTGTTCATTCTTTTTTCCTGTCAGTTTGTCAAAAAATGCAAAAGCAAGTTCGGGGTATTTTTGGGCAAAATACAGCATGGCATTCGAGTACGCAAGTTCATCATAAGCTCTTTTGCATACATCCAAATAACACAGTTCTAGTTCTTGGCTTGATTCAGACACTTTTGGCATCGGATCTCCCCATAATTCTTTGTTTTCAATCAATTTTTCCAATACTTCATAATCATTCTTGTTTCTCGTATCATCAATATAATTCTTTAGCTCATGAGTCATTTTGGGATCCATTAGTTCCTCGATTACAACCTTCTTATCCCTGTCATCCAATGTTACTTTTCCCTGATTCTTCTTTTTCCCCATTTTGAGATATATTCTCCTCCCATCGGCTACTTTCCTAATTAATTCAGCCTTGAATGTGATATTTACATTTTGCTGCTCGCTCCCACTGTAAATTTCATTGATATTGACCCCTCCATATTGTACTTTTTTTTCTATTGCATACTTTGTTTGGAATGCCTTTTGTTCATTGTCATCCAAGTTAGGATCATAAATAGACACCAAACCCTGTGCGAGGCCGATAACCTCAACAGCATTTGCTTTTTCCAAAGTTCGTGTAAGCAATACATATTCTACCATGCATCGTTCTTTATCATATTTCTTTTTATCTTTTTCATCTTTGTAATAACGTTCTTTCCCAATTTTACCATCGTCGGTAACATATACGTAATATGATCCATTGTCTGCCTTAAATAGGTTGATGGCTTCATGTCCAATATTATACTGAATATATTTTCCAGTAAACAATCTATTGATGATTATTGCTTTTCCCATAACTTATTTGTATTTTTCTTGTTTATTCTGATTTTTTTTCGCAAAAAAATCAACTCAATCCAGTTCCCATCCATCCAGTACCAAAGCTTCTAATGAAGGATATTCTTTCAACAGGGCTGCATTTCGTGTATAAGGGAAGTGGTCCTCACTTCCCTCGGGCATCAAACGAATACAATAGCGATTCTCCAACACATCACTTAGACTAATATAGGGTAAATCATCCCCTATTTCAAGGGCAAAGGTCGGATTTGGCCTAAATACCGGACTAATATCCGCCGTACGGAAAATTTCTTTCAATACTTTCAGTTGATCCATAGAGTATAGAAATTATAAGTAAAATCCTTCACTTCTTTGTTCTTATGTATATATAACTAAAAATCAAAATCTCAAGTTGAAAAAATATACATAAAAAAGATTGGGAAAAAATATTTTATTCAGGATGATTATATTGGATATTCCATTCAGGATGTTTTTTCTCGATTAGTTTCTTTTCCAGATTACTAATATCAATATCATTTTCCATCACATAAAAACCCACAAAAATATCACTTCCATTAAGAAGTTCCTTATTTACAATAGAATTTATATGACAATTGGTTGATTGGCCGTCTTTATAGCAATTACGTGGACTAATATTTCCATAGCCATCATTAAATCGCGTCCCGAAAGTACTATTATTCCCTGTAACTTTGCCTATATATTTGATATCACCATTAACCACATAACAATACAATCCTTTCTCTTTTAGATGATTTTTTATTTTGAACTTGCAAAAAGGTCCCTGACCATACCTATGAAGTTTTCTAGTTGGATCCAATCTATCAGAAAGATTTATGTTCAATCCATTCTCAGAGTCATTAATAAATTTATGAAGACAGAATGTTATTCCATTTATAACAACTTTACCTATAGGTGAACAGTTATTAGTTTTTTTATTCATTGTCATAATTGTGTATTTTTTCTCACACCTACTCTTTTAATGGTTCTCGGTTTCCTCCAGTTATATATAATCAGTTTTATATCTTTTTTAAGTTTGTCTCCGCAAAATTAGTGAATTTTCTTTTACTTTTACAATCCTATAAATTATTTTTCTTATTTTTGATTCGCAACTCAATCCATCTCCCATCCATCCCGAACCAAGGCTTCTAGTGAAGATTATTCTTTCAACAGGGCTCAAGGGAAGTGGTCCTCACTTCCCTCGGGCATCAAGTGGATACAATACTTTCAGTTGATCCATAGAGTATAGTTATTGGTTTAAAATTTGAGTAAAATCCTAATCCAACTCACTCATAAGATTTCCTAAAAAGTCTTCCAATTCTCCACTGGGAATCCATTTGGCATCAAAACCCTTGCCTCCTGGAGCATCCAAGTCTAAACATACATTAGAATTTTCATCTAAATATAGGGCTTCAACAGCCACCATTTCCCCGTAACAATCATCATCCATATAATAAATATCTGGGAAAACAATTTTCTCAAGTTTTTTATCATACTTTTTGACAATAACACGAAGGGCTTCAAGAGTGGTTTCTCTCATTTCCTGATCTATTTTATCGTATTGACCTTCAAGGTTATTAATTTTTTCTATTAACTCATCCAGATTGTCGGTTTGAGTTTCTTTACTGGCAGCTTTCATGCTATTACTATTTTTATTTTCCATAATTGTGAATTTTTTATTGCACCTACTCTTTTTTAGGATTTTCGGTTTCTTCCAGTTATATATAATCGGTTTTATGTCTTTCTTAAGTTTGTCTCCGCAAAAAATTTGAAATTTCCTTTACTTTAGCAGGCAAAACCAATAGGTTTGGTTTTGCTTGCGTTCAGTTTCTCATTGCAACACCAAGACTCCAATGTGGTCAAATCCGGATGCTTTCCAGTGCGCACCTCTTCCATAAGCGACTTACGCACAATGTTGTCGATTTCACCACCCGAGAGATTGTAATGGACGGCCAACTGATTGCTGTCTTCTTCAGTAAGCCAGCATAACTTGCTTCTCCAAATGGCTTTCTTGGAAGCAATGTCGGGCTGTCCAAACTGCACTTTGAAGAGAAAACGACGTTCGAAAGCGCTGTCGAAATTATTACACAGATTGGTGGTGGCAATAAGAATGCCATCAAGCGTTTCCATCTCTTCAAGCAGGATGTTTTGTAGGGCATTTTCAGTCTGTGCCAAATTCCCGGAATCCACGTCGCGCCGTCTGCCAAACAAGGCATCCGCTTCGTTAAAAAGAAGGATAGGCTTACGTTCCTCCGCTTCGCACATGAGGCGGTAGTCGGTAAAGATTTTCTTGAACAGCTTCTCACTCTCTCCAAACCAACAGGTTTTGGAGGCAGCAATGTCCACATGATAGACACTGCGTCCAGTGGCTTTGGCAATCATATCAACGGCTGCAGTCTTTCCAGTACCAGGAAGTCCATGGAAGAGTACGGCCACACCTTTAGGAAGCGAGTTCTGCTCAAGCCGCTTTTGCAGTTCCACGAAAGATTGCTCCTCAAGACTGTTGGTCAAGGAGTCAAGCTCAGCCGTTAGCTTTTCGTTGAAGAAAAGTTTGCGGGCAGGGATTTTGTCGGGTGTCAGCAGTCGCTTGTCTGAGGCTCCTTTGTGCTCAAACAAGTCGAAATCTTTCTCTAAGAAAAGGCGTCTGCCTTTTTCACTGAGGTATATTTCCGCTTCAGACATAAACTTTGCCGGTGTCAATTCTATCAATCCATTGACTTGCAAGATGTTCGTTTTGGCTAAGATATCTTTAGCCACCACAAAGCGGTCACGCTGGCAGTCGTAGATATCGTACAGTGTGCTTTCCACACCAGTAACTCGTTGCTGCTCGCTCAAAAAGTCATCGCAAATCTCGTAAAAGAGGGTACGATCGGCAACTTCTGTTATCAACTTACGTGTTTCCACAACCAGCTTAAGCTGTTTATTCTGATTCTCCTCTTCCTCAACAAGTTTAAAGAGTTCCATGGTATCAATGTTCTCACCACAACGATACTCGATCAGCGAAGAGATATGCTTGCAGAACTTATAGCGGTCAATTTTGGGCAACTTTTTTACCTTAAATGGCTTGTTTTCTAGCAAAGAGCGCTCGGCATCTCCGGTAAGACGGTATTCAACATGCCCATGTCGGTTTTCCATCTGACGGATAAAACCCTTCTTTACCAAAGACAAAAGACTGTTTCTCACCATGAGAAAGTCGAGATTTGAAATCCCAATAAACCTGGTAATGTCGCATATATCAACGGAACACATTCTGACCGTTTCCACGGAATAGAGGGCAACCAAAAGGAGTGTTTCCATCGGTGTGGCACTCAAAAAAGAGCTGAGATTTTGCACATTATCCCTCAGTCGCTGCTCATCTTTTAGTTTTCTAAGTTTCAACATGCATGAGTCGCTATCAAACGGCAACTGAGCCAGCTCTTCAGAATAGAGGCGCAAAATTTCGTTATCAGAACCATCCAATATTTTTGAAAGTTCCGTAAAGACACTGATTGCATTGAAATTTTTATTGCTTTTTCTCATGGTGTGATTATTTTGTTTGTATATGTAATGATTTAATTTTTTAATGAGAATATTTATTGTGTATTTTTGTTGATGTTCATGCATTATATAATCGATTCCACAAGTTTATTAAGTCAATTTCCAAAAAATTTTCACCCCATCGAACGCACCGCATGCACCCGCTTTTGCCACTCAACAGGATTGCTTGACCTATAGAGAAGAGATAAGTATTACCTCGAGTCTATCAATATCAGTTCTATCAGTTAAAAATAGATACCCTTTCTATCAAAAAAGCCTCCTATAATACATATAACTAATTAATAATAAGATATATATAGATAATAATAGATAGAAAAGTGAGTTTTGGATACCCTTAAAAAAACAACTGATAGAACTGATACTGATAGATTCAGTCAAGGCAAATTATACATAAATATCATGTTTACAACAAGTTACAATACTCCAAAACGGTCGTATCAAAGTCACAAACCCTCTAAATTCAGACAAAATATATCAGTTTCCCCTCCAAAACCCCCAAAAAAACGTGTTCAAACCCCTAAGTTTTGACACTTTCCTCCCCTATTTTGCCCACCAACCCGCTTCAAAAAAATTCAACTCTCAATCAAAAATGAGGGGTGTTTGATACAAAATGGCAGTTAGGTCTGCAATATGAGTACTCTCTTCAATATTATTTCAATAATGACAACACCATTTCGGGGGTAAAATCGACCTTGATGACTGTACAAAGGCCGTGACCCATGTCTTTGGCAGAGGCTCCAAGCAGCCACACCTCATCATCGACAATCAGGTAACGGTCGTGGATATGCAGCGGAAGTTGAATCTTCTTAATCTCAGCATTCTGCTCGTTATGTTTCTCAAAGTCCAACTCTGTTTGCTTACTGAAGCGGGTGTGGACAGAACATTCAACGCCAGTGGCTCTCTTGTCAAGCAAGAGGAGCGTACGCTCGTCCACAAAGTTGTCAATAAGGATAATGCGCCACTGGGCATGTCTAACCAAACTGCTTAAAAAAGAGTAGGCATCCCATACACATCCTGTGCCAAACAACTCTTCAGTTGAAACTGTAGGCGACAGTTCCTCAATCTTGTCTAAAACCACGTCCAGTTTCTGCTCCGTCTGTATTTGCCGCTGCTCGATGGCATCCACACGTTGAAATAGCCCAGCGTTAGCGGTGAGGAAACGCCGCATGGCCACAAAGGCCCGCATTATCTTAACACTGATTTCCTCTGCCAAATCATTATGCAGTACACCACTTAATTGAGAAACCCCTTGTTCTGTAAAAACATATGGAAGTGCACGACGATCGCCGCCTCTTACTTTTGAAATGCCAAATTGGCACTTCAAAGACTCCCACTCCCCCTTAGTTAACTGGAACATGAAATCCTCGGGAAAACGACCGATATTGCGCTTTACTTGTCTGTTCAGTTGTCCTGTTTCCACTTTATAAAAAATGGCCAAGTCTCTGTCTAACATTACCTGAACGCCCCGAATCATAAATATTCTAGCTTGTATCTCTTCCAGCGATACGGGCTGACTGTCGCGAAGCACAACGGCTTTTATTTCATGTGGTTGGTTTTCTTTCATAATGCAAAAATACAATTTAATTTCATATAAAAAATATTTTTCTATATAAAAATTTAACTTTTTATACTTCACGCTCTTATTTTGCACACCAACCCGCTTCAAAAAAATACCATTCCGTGTTTAAATTCGAGAAATTTATGTAATTTTGCATTCTCTTAATAACGCTATCATATAAAATATGATATACATAAACCCTCAAAACAGACCTATACTTAAGATTCTATGGATAGTGGTTATATGCGCGATAGCAGCTAACCTTTTCATGACATTTTGCAACTTTACTGTCAAAAAAAGCGCAATGGGACGGCTCTACGATGAGGTGGATAGTATCCCCGCGCGGAAAGTGGGCCTACTGTTGGGCACCTCGCCCTATACCGCCAAGGGCCTTGTAAACCAATATTACACCAACCGGATTGAGGCAGCGGCCGAGCTGTATTTTGCCAACAAAATCTCATACATACTCATCAGCGGCGATAACCACCGCCATGGGTACAATGAGCCCGAGGAGATGCGTCAATCGCTGATTGCCAAAGGCGTTCCCGACTCGGTTATCTATCTCGATTATGCCGGTTTCCGCACCTACGACTCGATGGTGAGAACCGCCGAGGTATTCGGTGAAGACTCCATCACCGTTATCTCACAATACTGGCACAACGAAAGAGCCCTTTACATTGCGCAACATCGTCAGCTTGAGGCTATCGCCTATAATGCCAAGGAAGTTTATTACAAGAAAGCCTATGTCAAGAACCATGCCCGTGAGACGATGGCTAAAACCAAAGCCGTGTTGGATGTGACGTTCCACAAAAAGCCCCATTTTCTGGGTGAGCCCATGCCTATTCCCGGTTCTCAGAACACCGCTTACAAAGACAGCATCCGGGCGTTCACCTATCCCCAAAATCAGTAACATGCCTTTTCTCTGCAAGCGATATGCCTTTTCTCTGTCAGAGATATGCCTTATCGCTCAGATTGACCATTCCTACTCCTTGAGCACGTCGTCCCGGAACAGGGCCACGCGGTTAAGGACGGGGCAGGCGAAGGCATCGTCGATGTAAATAGTCAACGATTTGGCGGTGCACATCGGCACCATCAAGATCCGCTTGTAGCCAATGGTGGTTTCGGCGGCTATCGTCTTCAACTCATCATCGGGGGTCTGAATCTCGATATGGAATTTTGAGACCCGCTGTCCCAGAGGGATATACTCCTGAAGCATCACGCGGTTGAAAGTCACCGGCTCGGGGAAGGACATCACCACACAGGCCGAAGTCACGTTGTCGTCCACCGTCCAATAGCTGTGATAGCTCGTATCCAAAAGGTTGGCAGCCCCGTATGCCTGTTCATTGGCAGAAAGTGAAGACTTCTGACTTTGATTTCCCAGATTCTGAGCAATCGGCTTTTTCTCACCCCTGACGTGAGAAGCCCTGATTTCCACTGCATTTTCTGTCAAATCATGCGCAAAAACCGACTGCAACGCCGAGGAAAATTCCATTAAACGTACCGAATCCTCACGGGCTATCAGTCCCCGCTGGTCGGGCGGCACATTCAATAGCAGCAAGCCATTGCGGCCCACACTCTGGTAGTAGATACGCATCAGTTCCTCTACGCTTTTGGGGTGCTCGCTGTCGCGATAAAACCAACCGGGACGGATAGAGACGTCCACCTCAGCCGGAATCCAATATTGGCCCCGAGGGTTACCCACCGTCAAAGTGTCTTGAGGAGGAGCACCAGCGCCTGGCGTAAAGCCCTCGGTGTTGAGTCGCGACCAGCAGGTAAGACCAGCCCTACCCTCTTCATTGCCCACCCAACGGCAACCAGGACCCACGTCGCTAAAAATCAAAGCTTGGGGTTGCAGTTTCTTTACGGTAGCATTAAACAGCGGCCAGTCATATTCCTGACGCTTGCCGTTGGGGCCTTCCCCGCAAGCCCCATCGAACCATTGCTCGAAAACCTCGCCATACTGGCTCAGGGCACTTTCCAAGGTTCTCTTGAACACTCCGTTATACTCAGGGGTTCCGTAGGTGGGTGCATTGCGGTCCCACGGCGAAATATAAATGCCAAAACCAAGTTCCTCTTGTCGACAGGCCTCCGACAGTTCCTTCAACACATCGCCCTTTCCGTTGCACCACGAACTATGTGCCACCGTATGCTCACTTTCGGGATTGGGCCACAAGCAAAAGCCATCGTGATGCTTGGCGGTGAGGATGATGCCCTTGAAACCAACCGCTTTGGCGATGGCGGCCCACTGCCCGCAATCCAAGGCGGTGGGATTGAATATATCCTCAGCTTCAGTGCCCTCACCCCATTCGTTTCCCGTGAAAGTATTGGGACCAAAATGACAGAACATATTCATTTCCATCTGTTGCCATTTCAATTGCGCCTCGGTGGGAACCGGACCGTAAGGTTCAGGTGGTGTTGCGATTTTCGAACCACAACTTGTATTGAGCAACATCGCTGCCATCAAACACAATAGCAGTGAGCAAGTATGGTTAAATCTGTAATTTTTCATATTCAGCCACGTTTAGAAGACGCAAAATTACACAAAATATCCATATATCCGAAAAAACAATTATTTTTGCATCCTAAAACAAAGAAGCACCTATGGCAGACAACTATTTGGAAAACAGATATGACGAGCTCTTCGGCTCGGGAAGGAAGAAAACCGTGGTGAAACACGTAGGACAATCATTGGATACATTGCTCAAAAAGAACCGCAGCTACCGTGGCTACGATAAGAAAACGTTGGTTTCGATGGAGCAACTAAAGAAAATAGTGGCCGTCAATCCGCTCCTTCCCTCGGGGCGTAACCAGCAGGTACTGCGCTTCAAACTGATAACCCACGATACCGGTGCAGAAAAAGTGCTAGCCAACATCAAGTTAGGCGGTGCGCTTCCCGAATTGCACCTGCCCTTTGAGGGCACTGAGCCCGAAGCATTCATCATTGTGTGCAGTACTGTTCCCGAAAACAAGATTGTGGATATCGACCTGGGTATCTCAGCCCAAAGCATGTTGCTCAAGGCCGTGGAGATGGGACTGAACGGTATCATTATCGGGGCTTTCAACAAAGAGCATACCCGTCAGGAATTCGACCTCCCCTACGAGCCGCTACTTATCATTGCCATCGGCAAAGGAGCGGAAACCATCCGCTTGGTGGAAATAAACGAGGACGAGAACCACAATTACTACCGACAGGAGGGGGTTCACTTTGTGCCGAAAGTCAAGACTGAGCAATTGATACTATAAGCCGATAAAAGAAAAAGCACCTAACAGAAAGTCAGGTGCTTGCGTGATCTGTACTGGATTTGAACCAGTGACCTCTTGCCTGTCAAGCAAGCGCTCTAAACCAACTGAGCTAACAGATCGAAAAATCGGCGGCAAAAATACGGATTTTTTTTGAAATATAAACCGTTTTATGAAAAAAGTTAGAATCACAGCAATACGCAAAATATGGCATCAAGACTTGTCGGAAAAATACGAAAATCCCATCGAGCACAGTTGCGACATTGAAGAAGGGCAGGTTTTCATTTCCTGCGAGGGACAAAAGCCCGAAGGGCTGTGCGACAGCGCCTGGGAGAGCATGAGCCAGTTTGTTTGGGAGCTGGCCAATGGCGGGGGCAACTTCTTCGACGGATGGATGAAAAATCCCCATTCGGCCATGATTTCGTGCAACGACGGATTCCGCCCAGTAAGCTTTCTGCTGGAAACCATTGAGTAATTGCACCTTATTCAGCGCCATCAAAAAAAAGAGAAATTAACGTTCCACATTTTTACAAAACCGGCGCAGCAATGAAAATTTTTTGTACTTTTGCAAAAAGTTTCTTTAGGTCTATATCATCGTTCTTCATGTGTTTTATGGCTGAAGAAAACTTAGGTTCTGACAATATTTTTATACAATACACAAATCTCTAACTTTTAGACAGATAATAATGAATTGTGACATTTTATTAGGCTTGCAATGGGGTGATGAGGGTAAAGGCAAGGTTGTGGACGTAATGACCCCCCGTTATGATGTGATTGCGCGTTTCCAAGGCGGTCCCAATGCTGGACATTCGCTGGAATTCAACGGCATCAAGCATGTATTACACATCATTCCTTCCGGTATCTTCCATCCAGACAAGATGAATATCATCGGTAATGGCGTGGTGATTGACCCCACCATTTTCGAGGAAGAAATCAACGCCTTGGTCAAGATGGGACTGGAACCGGTTTCCAACCTGATGATTTCCAAGAAAGCCCACCTGATACTGCCCACCCACAAGCTGTTGGATGCCGCTCAGGAGGCCCAGAAAGGCAAGAATAAAATTGGCTCAACGCTGAAAGGCATCGGCCCCACCTATACCGACAAGACAGCCCGCCACGGACTGCGTGTCATCGACACCCTATCGGCTGATTTCACCACGAAGTACAATGAGTTGTGCAACCTGCACAAGAAAATGCTCAAAATGTACAACTTTGACTACGCAGAGGTGCTGCCGAAAATGGAACTCAATTTCTTCGAAGCACTCAACTGCCTGAAGAGATTCAAATTCATCGACAACGAATACGAAATCAGCGAATACCTGAATAATGGCAAGAGTGTTTTGGCCGAAGGCGCCCAGGGCACCCTGTTAGACCTGGAGTTTGGCAGCTATCCCTTTGTCACCTCTTCCAACACCATCGCCGCCGGAGCCTTCTCGGGTTTGGGATTGGCCCCCAGCAGAGTGGGCAAGGTTATCGGCATCGTGAAGGCCTACTGCACCCGTGTGGGTAGCGGTCCCTTCCCTACTGAACTGTTCGATGCCACCGGAGAGACGCTGCGTAAGCAGGGCAACGAATTTGGAGCCACCACCGGTCGCCCCAGACGTTGCGGCTGGCTTGACCTTGTGGCCCTGAAATATGCCATCATGGTGAACGGAGTTACTGAAATCGCCCTCACCAAAGCCGATGTGATGTCCAACTTCGAGACCATCAATATCTGTACAGCCTATAAAGTGAATGGCAGATTAGTCACCCGCTTCCCCAGTGAAAGTGATGTCCAAATCGAGCCCGTATTCACCCCCTTCAAAGGCTGGCAGCAAGACATCAGCAAGGCGAAGACCTACGACGAACTTCCGCCCGAATTCAAAATGTACATCCAGTTCATCGAGAAAGAAACCGACACGAAGATTTCCATCGTTTCTGTCGGTCCCGACCGCGAGGCTACCATATTCAGATAATAGAAGATGAGAAAACGGACATTGTGTGTGATACTGATGGCGGCTATAGTGCTGCTGGCAGGTTGTGCCCCGAAGGTGGTGGGCAAGCGAAAGCACAAAAAAATCCGGAATTGCGGATGCGAGCTGTTGCAAAATCCAAAAACCTCTGCGGAATCGGCCGATGTTTGTTATGCTGAATTCGAATAAAAGCAAGCTACAACAAGGGAAAACAAAAATTTTCAACAATGGGTGCTTTGCATTGAAAAAAAGTGTATTTTTGCGCCCAATTTTTTAATACTAAAGTTATTAACCAAAAGGAAGGAGAAAAGCTTATCGCAACACAAGTCACAAATTCCGGTCTACGTCGTCCGCTTCCCAATAAAAAGAAGGAAGCTGCGCACCGTATCAACCAATACATCACGTCACCTATTGTGCGTGTTGTAGGCGAAAATTTCGAGCCGAAAATTGTTTCATTGAAGGAAGCATTGGATATGGCAGATCAGTATGAATTGGATTTGGTGGAAATTTCACCACAGGCCAATCCGCCGGTATGCAAAATCATGGACTACCAAAAGTTCCTTTATGAGCAAAAGAAAAAGCAGAAGGAAATCAAGCAGAAATCGGCCAAGATTGTCATCAAGGAAATCCGTTTAGGACCCCAGACCGACGAACACGACTTTGAATTCAAGGTCAACCACGCCATCCGTTTTCTGAAAGAAGGTTGCAAGGTGAAAGTGGATGTGTTTTTCAAAGGCCGCTCCATCGTATACAAAGACCAAGGAGAGCTGATCCTGCTGAAATTCGCCCAAGCGGTTGAGGAATACGGCAAACCGGAACAGATGCCCAAGTTGGAGGGCAAGCGCATGATGATTGTCATCAACCCCAAAAAATAGCAATTGCAATTAACTCATAGATATTAACCTTAAAAATCAGAGAAATGCCAAAAGTAAAAACCAAATCGGCTGCCAAGAAAAGATTCACTTTGACAGGCACCGGTAAAGTAAGAAGACATCACGCTTATCATAGCCACATTCTTACTAAAAAAACCACCAAAAGAAAACGTAACCTGGCTTATAGCACCATCGCTGACAAGGTGAACGAACACACCATCAAGGAAATGTTGGGCCAGTGCTAAGAAAATTAAATTATTAACTTTACTATCAGCACATTAAGAGTTTAGACTATCCTAAGCCGCTGACGTAAAAAGAAAGGAGAATTTATGCCAAGATCAGTAAATCACGTTGCTTCAAGAGCAAGAAGAAAAAAGATTTTGAACCGTACCAAAGGGTACTTCGGAAAGCGTAAAAACGTCTGGACCGTTGCCAAGAACACTTGGGAAAAGGGACAACAATATGCTTACCGTGACAGAAAGGCCAAAAAAGGCGCTTTCAGAAGTTTGTGGATTACCCGTATCAATGCGGGCGTTCGCGAATATGGCCTGTCATACTCAGCTTTCATGGGTATGCTTTCAAAGAAGGGCGTTGCCTTGAACCGCAAAGCTCTCGCCGACCTCGCAATGAACAATCCCGAGGCATTCAAAGCTATTGTTGACTTAGTAAAATAAGCACCAACAAGAACCTTTATTAAGTAATTGAGTTTTTTGCAATAAAGAGGGCTGTTTCAGCCCTTTTTTTTTGTACCTTTGCACCCACTTATTTTGGATATATATGATTACTGGTATAAAAGGCAAAATTATCGAGAAAAACCCCGCCTATATTGTGATTGAGACCACTGGCGGTTTGGACTACCTGGTGAACATTTCGCTGGCAACTTTTACCAAAATACGCGAAATGGACGAGGTTCGCCTTTTCACTCACTATGTCATCAAGGAAGATGAGCACCAACTTTTCGGCTTTTTTGACGAAGAAGAGCGCTCTATTTTCCGACTGCTGATTACGGTCAACGGCATAGGGGTCAACACTGCCCGCCTCATATTGTCATCCATGTCTGTACGAGAACTGCAAAACTCCATCGTCACCGAAAACGCCAAAGTGCTGCAAGCCATCAAGGGTATCGGTGGCAAAACCGCCCAGCGACTCATCATCGAACTTAAGGACAAAATCGGCAAACTTTCACTCGCCTCCACACCCGAATCAGAAAAAAAACAGTTCACAAACAATAATAATGCAAATGCTGCGTTATCAGCATTAGTATCTCTTGGTTTCCCCAAGAATTCAGCGGATGCTGTGCTTGAGAAAATCATCAAAACTGAAGGATTCGACCTGTCTATCGAAGAACTCATCAAGAAGGCATTAAAACTGTTATAAAAGACTGAACACATAGTGACCAACATACATAAAAGAACATATCGTTTCATAACTGCACTGGCTGTTTTCGCGCTCTACTCGGTGGTATGGGCCTTGCCTGTACCAAGAGACCACTACTATGCGGCCTCTTATGAGGAACCAGAACCAACCTACGCCAACAATTTTGCGGAAGAAGAGGTGGAATTTCCCCAACCCGAAGAGTTGATCATAGATTTGCCAGTATTTCCACCCGATACAGGCGACAAACCCATTATCGAGGTTCCCCAACCCGACAATAACCCACTGAACGAGGACAATCCTTCCAGTCCCTTCCTACTTCACGATCCTACAGGAGTGGGCACCCATATCGAATACAATCCCACCACCAACAGCTATGATTTCCAATACATGACGGGTAACACCCCTTACGGTCCCGCAGGCACGATGGACCTCAACGAGTATATCAAATACGACCTGCGTCACTCCATCAAGGACTATTGGAAAAACAAGGGCGCCAAGTACGCAGGTGGTCCCAATGCCCGTGGTAGTGGTCTCATCCCGCAAATCAAAGTGGGCGGTGAAGTTTTCGAAACCATCTTCGGTAGCAACATTATCGACATCAGGCCTTCGGGTAGCGCCGAATTGATTTTCGGTATCATTCACCAAAACAACAAAAACCCCAACCTGCCCGTCAAGCAGCGTAGACGTACAGACTTCAACTTCGACGAGAACATCCAGCTGAACCTGTCCGCCAAAATTGGTGACAAAATCGAGTTCAACCTGAACTACAACACCGAAGCCACTTTTGACTGGGAAGGCGAAAAATTGAAGCTCAAATACGAGGGTAAAGAAGACGATATTCTCCAATTGTTGGAGTTTGGTAACATCACCATGCCGCTGAATAGCACCCTCATCACTGGCAGCCAGACTCTTTTCGGTGCTAAAACAGCGCTAAAATTCGGTAATCTGACCATTACCGCAGTGGCTTCAGAGAAACAATCCGAATCCAAATCCATCACCATCAGCGGTGGTGCACAGAAAAACGAATTCTATTTCAAGGCCGACGAATACGACGAGAACAAGCACTTTTTCCTAGGTCAGTTCTTCAGAGACCATTACAACCAATATTTGGAAACCCTTCCATTGGTTGGTTCTCCCATCGTCATTACCAAGATTGAGGTGTGGCGTACCACCATCGGTTCCGCCACCAACGAAAACCGCAATATCATAGCATTCACCGACTTGGGAGAAAGCTCGCCCAGCATGCCCACCATCCAGCGCAATCCCGAGATGAGCAAAGATTATCCTGACAACATCACCAACAACCTGATTATGGGCAACAACTACTCCCCAGCTTACCTGGATTCCAGTCAGCTGAGAGACATCTCCACCGTCAGCAACTATCTGCGCTCCAAAGGAATGGTTTCAGGAACAGACTTCGAGAAAGTTGAAAGTGCCCGTCTGCTGAGCCCCTCAGAATATACTTTCAACTCAAAACTGGGTTTTATCTCATTGAATAGCGCACTTTCTGCCGACCAGGTGTTGGCCGTTGCTTTCCAATATACCGTTATCGGTGACGAACATATCTATCAAGTTGGTGAATTCTCCAATGAGGTGGCAGCACCCAATTGTATCAGAGCCAAATTGTTGAAGAGCACCAACCTCAACACCAAGTCACCCTTGTGGAAGCTGATGATGAAAAACGTGTATAGCCTCAATGCCTACCAGGTGGCCGAAAAGGACTTCCGTTTGAACGTGCTCTACACTGGTGACGACGAGGGTATTCCTAACGGCTTCTTCAACAAGGGTTCGCAAAGTGGTATTCCCTTGATTCGTCTGTTAGGCTTAGACCACTTGAACCAACAGAAAGACCCCGTTCCTGACGGTATCTTCGACTTTATCGACGGCGCTGCCACTTTAGGAGGTACCATCAGCGCCAACAACGGTAAGATTTACTTCCCCACGGTTGAACCTTTTGGTAAGGACTTGCGAGCAGTACTCACAGAGCCCGAAATTGCCGAAAAATATGCTTTTGACTCCCTCTACACGATGACCAAAACCATGGCCCAGGAGTTCACCAGCAAGAACAAGTACTACATCGAAGGTACCTACTCCTCCTCCTACGGTTCAGAGTTCTCGCTAAACACTTTCAATGTGCCCGAGGGTTCGGTGAAGGTGGTTGCCGGAGGACTAACCCTCACCGAGAATGTCGATTATACCGTCAACTACAGCATGGGTACGGTATCCATCATCAATGAAGGTGTGTTAAATTCCGGAACACCTATCACCATCACCATGGAAGATAAAAACAACTTCGCCGTCACCAAGCAGCGAATGTTTGGTACCACTTTAGACTATCGTTTCTCCGACAATTTCAACATTGGCGCCGTTTTGATGAACCTTTATGAGAAACCCTATACCCAGAAGGTTAATTATGGCAATGAGCCCATCAACAACCTTGTTTGGGGTATGAACCTCTCCTATCGTACCAAGTTGCCGTTTATCACCAAATTTGTCGACTTCCTGCCTTTCCACAGTACCACTACAGAGTCGAACTTTTCTGTTGATGGCGAATTCGCTCACTTTGTACCCGGACACTCCAGAGCTATCGGTAAAGAAGGAACAACCTATATTGACGACTTCGAGTCCACCAAGTCAACCGTTGACCTGAGAACCTTCACCAACTGGGTGTTGGCCTCCACTCCGCAAGGACAGCCCAACCTCTTCCCCGAAGCCAACACCAACTACAACGAGAGTGAGCGCAGGCAATTGGCTTACGGCTACAACCGTGCCAAACTGGCGTGGTACATCATTGACCCGTTATTCTACAACCACAACGCCTACACTCCTGCCCACCTGACCAAGGAAGACTTGTCACTCCCCTATTCCCGTGCGGTTTATGAGCCCGAATTATTCCCTTATAAAGAGCGTGAGAGTTCAGCCCAGTCCACCTATATTTCCGTATTCAACCTCGCCTTCTATCCCACGGAACGAGGTCCCTACAACTATGATGTGGACGGCAGCGAAGGCCTGTCACGAGGTGTCAACGAAGACGGTAGCCTGAAAGACCCAAAAACCCGATGGGGTGGTATCATGCGCAAAATGGACAATACCGATTTCGAATCATCCAACTATGAGTACATCGAGTTCTGGATGATGGACCCCTTCATCGAGAATCCCAACCACTCGGGTGGTAAGCTGTATTTCAACTTGGGTGATATCTCGGAGGATATTTTGCGAGACGGCAAGAAATTCTTTGAAAATGGTTTGCCTGTGGACGGTTCTGACCAGGATGTGGAATACACCGTTTGGGGACGTGTTCCCACCAGCCAAATGATTGTCAACGCTTTCGACAAGAACTCTGAATCACGACAGCACCAGGATGTGGGTTATGACGGTTTGGGTATGGACCAGGAACGCATGCATTTCAGCAATTACCTGGATCGTATGGCCAACACCTTCGGAATACAGTCGCCCGCATATCAAAATGCCATTGCCGACCCCTCTACAGATAACTACCATTATTTCAGAGGCACCGATTATGACGAGATGGAATTGGGCATTACCGAACGTTACCACTACTACAACAACCCCGAAGGCAACTCTCCCACCGACGAACAAAGTCCGGAATCATATCCCACCTCCGCCACAAGTTTGCCCAATGTGGAAGATGTGAACAACGACAACACACTTAGCGACGAGGAAAAATACTACCAGTATGTGATTGACTTGGCTCCCGACAAAATGGTAGTGGGTCAGAACTACATCAACGATATTTATGAGGCAACCCCCGAGGCACTGCCCAACGGGACATCCCCAAAAACCAAATGGTATCAATTCCGTATCCCTATCAAAGATCCTGATAAGGTGGTAGGTGCCATCCAAGGTTTCAACTCCATCCGCTTTATGAGGGTGTTCATGAGAGACTTCTCTGAACCTATCATTTGTCGTTTGGCCACCTTCGAACTGGTTCGTGCCGACTGGCGTACCTACAACAAGCCTATGTTTGATGAAGGCGATTATGTATCCGCCACTGGCGACGACCACACCTCCTTCTATGTAGGTACTATCAGTTACGAGGAAAATGCCAACAGAGTTCCTATTCCTTACGTGTTGCCTCCTGGCATTGAACGTGAACAGGGTTATGGTGGAACCCAGGTGTATCTTACCAACGAACAGGCACTGACCATGAAAGTGGTGGATTTGACCGATGGTGATGCCCGCAGTATCTACAAAAACACCGACTACGACCTCCGCCAATTCAAACGTCTGAAGATGTTCGTCCATGCAGAAGATGTTTACTCATCAGAAAGCCTCAGGAAAGGTGATGTCACCGTATTCCTCCGATTGGGTAGCGACTTCACCGACAACTATTACGAATATGAGATACCCGTTGAGATTACACCTTGGGGTGTAGGAGACGATCCTGAGCGTATTTGGCCTTACGCCAACCAATTGGACCTTTTGTTGGATTCGCTGGTGTCCGTCAAGATGGAACGAAATATTGCCGTTCGCAACAATTTGCACCCCAGTGCTCAAGTGCCCTATTATTATTACAGGAGCGACGGTGCCAAGATTACCGTGGTAGGTACGCCCAATCTGGCAAAAGTTACCACCATTATGATTGGTGTCCGAAATCCCAAGAAACAAAGCCTCAACGACGGGGACGATATGCGCGATAAATCTGTTGAAGTATGGGTTAACGAACTTCGACTATGCGGATTTGACAAGAAGTCGGGAGTAGCTGCTATTGCCAATATGCGATTGAATCTGGCCGATGTGGGCGACTTCTCTGTTTCCACCTCATACTCCTCTTCCGGATACGGCACCTTAGACCAATCGGTTACTGAGGTGAAGAAGGAAGCCTCCACCACGGTGGATATTGCCACCAATATTGACGCAGGTAAAGTCATTTTCCCCGACAAGTGGAACGTTAAGATTCCCGTTCACTACGATTACTCTCTCAATGTAGTCACCCCCGAATATAACCCTCTGAACCCCGACGTCAAACTAAAAGACGACTTGAGAACCTATAACACGGCCCAGGAGAGAGACTCTATACGCAAGATGACCACCAGCCGTATCATACGACACAACGTCAACTTGATGAACATCCGTAAGGAACGTAACTACGACAAGCCCATCAAGATCAGGCCTTGGGATATCGAGAACTTCGACATCTCCTATTCGTACTCACAAGTCAAGAAGAGCGACGTGGATGTGGAAATGGATAATGCCGCCAACCATTTTGGAGAAATCGGCTATACCTATAACAACACGCCCAAGAACATCCGTCCTTTCGCAAAATCCAAGAAACTCAACTCCAAGTGGTTGCAGCTTATCAAGGACTTCAATTTCAACCCACTTCCCAAGGTGGTCAACATTCGTACCTCTATCACACGTGAACTCAACGCTTTCAAATACCGTCCCAAGAGCCAGGGTAATATCATCATCGATACCAGCTATATCAAGACCTTCAACTGGGCACGTAATTACACCGTAAACTGGGATTTGGCACAGTCGTTGAGACTTGAATACACCGCCAACGTATTGTCACGTATTGATGAACCCGACGGACTGATTGACACCAAAGCCAAGAAAGACTCGGTATGGAAAAGCTTCGGCAAAGGCGGACGTACCAACAATTTCTATCAAAGAATCAATGCATCGTGGCAGATACCTATCAACAAGTTCCCCTTGTTCAACTGGATTAACGCCAATATTAGATATACCGGCGACTTCACCTTCACAGGTTCCACCCTCGCATTGGCCAATCTGGGTAATGTCATCCAGAACTCCAACTCCTACCAAGGAACCGCCAACGTGAATTTGGTCACCCTCTACAACAATATCCCTTACCTAAAGAAGGTTAACCAAGGACAAACAAACAGTAAGGGAAAGAATGCAAAAGACGATGACAAAGGCAAAAACAAGAAAGATGAAAGCAAAGAGGACAACGATAAAGACAAAAAGAAGGGAGGAAAGAAGAAAGGAAAGGACACCCGCGACTCGCTGAAGAAGGATGTCAATGTCGGCAAAATCATTCTGGATGGTTCTCTCCGCTTCCTGATGATGCTGCGCAACGTGTCGGTCAACTATACCTTGGGCAACGGATCCCTTTTGCCAGGCTACATGTATTCGCCGAATATTTTAGGTTTGAACGTGGCCACCAAGGGCTCACCAGGCTTCCTCTACGTATTTGGTGGACAGACTGACATTCAAAGAATAGCAGCCGAAAGAAACTGGCTGACCACCGACTCGCTGATGAACTCTGCCTTCCAAAAGCGCAGAAACGAGACTTTCAACTACCGTGTCACCGTTGAGCCCTTCAAGGACTTCAGGATTGATGTGACCGGTAATTTAACCAAGACAAACAACTTTACTGAATACTTCCGTGCATTTGATGATGGCCATGTAGAACACTATACCCCCATCACCACTGGTAACTTCAGCATGACCTTTGTAGGTCTGGCAACCTTCTTCAAAAAAGGCGATGACGTATTTGCCACCTTTATGGAATCCCGCCATTACCTGGCTGAAAAGATAGCCGCCAACAATCCCAATTCTCAAGGTATAGACCCCGAAACAGGCTATCCTGACGGTTATAACGGCATCGCTCAGGAAGTGCTCACCAATGCCTTGCTTTCAGCATACGGCGGACGTAAAGTGGAGAAAATGAATGTCAAGAATACCTTCCCGAAATTCCCGCTTCCCAACTGGCGAATAAATTACAACGGCTTGACCAAAATCAAGAAAGTAAATAAGGTATTCCAATCCTTCTCCATCAACCACGCCTACACCTCCAACTACACTGTGGGAGGATTCACCACCAACTCGCTGTATCGTGAGGATGCCGACGGTAATTCAATGGTAAAGAATACGCTGGGTAACTTCATTCCCAAATACGAATTCACGCAAGTGAGCATCTCCGAACAGTTTGCCCCGTTGATTGGCATTGATATGACCTTCAAAAACAGCTTGTTGTTGAAGGTCGAATACAAACAGGCAAGAAATGTATCCTTGAGTTTCACCAACAACCAGATTACCGAAACCACCTCGTCAGAACTTACCTGTGCCGCCGGCTATCGCTTCAAGGATATCAAAATCGGCTTCGTATTCTCTGGTATGAAACGCCAAGTGGTCAGCGACCTGAACCTCACCGCCGGCTTCGGTATGAAGAAAAACATGACCATCTTGCGTAAAATCGTGGAGAACGAAAATCAGGTAACCGCCGGTATGTTGACGATGACTATCAATGTGGCTGCCGACTACCAAATCAGTAGCCGCGTGGGTCTCAAGTTCTACTACGATCAGGTCATCAACCGTCCGGAAATGACCAACCAATACGACAATATGAACTTTGAAACCGGTATCAGCGTGAGACTGATGCTGACGAACTAAGAACTAGAAACTAAGAATTAAAAACTAAGAACTAAGGATTGAGAACTAATGACTTTATAATCAGTATTTAACTCTTAACTTTTAGTTCTTAACTAAACAAATAAACGATTCAAAAAATAAACAACCATACAATGACTTCAACAGAAATACGCACCGCTTTTTTGGAGTTTTTCAGGTCTAAAGACCACCAAATTGTTCCCTCTGCCCCCATGGTCATCAAAAACGACCCAACGCTGATGTTCACCAATGCGGGTATGAACCAATTCAAGGACATTTTCTTGGGCAACTCGCCCATCAAATTCCCACGGGCTGCCGACTCGCAAAAATGCCTGCGTGTGTCGGGAAAGCACAACGATTTGGAAGAAGTGGGCCGCGACACCTACCACCACACCATGTTCGAGATGCTCGGCAACTGGTCGTTTGGTGACTATTTCAAAAAAGAAGCCATTGACTATGCTTGGGAGTTTCTGACAGAGGTGATGAAACTCGACCCCAACAGGCTGTATGCTACCGTCTTCCAGGGCGATGAGAAAGACCATACCGAAGCCGACTTGGAAGCTAAGGAATACTGGAAAGCTCACCTTCCCGAAGACCGTATCCTCTTTGGCAACAAGAAAGACAATTTCTGGGAAATGGGCGACACGGGTCCCTGCGGTCCCTGCTCGGAAATCCACATCGACTTGCGCGACGACAGCGAACGCGCTGCGGTTTCAGGAGCCTCGTTGGTCAACAAGGACAATCCCCTGGTAATTGAAATCTGGAACCTTGTGTTCATGCAGTTCAACCGCATCAATTCGGGCGAATTACTCCCCTTGACTCATAAGCATGTGGACACCGGCATGGGCTTCGAGCGTCTTTGTATGGCTGTGCAAAACAAGAAATCCAATTACGACACGGACGTGTTCCAGCCGCTAATTCAGAAGCTGGCCCAGTTGTCGAATACGCAATACGGACAAAAGGAAGAAACCGACATTGCCCTGCGCGTTATCGCCGACCACTTGCGTGCCGTCTCCTTCGCCATTGCCGATGGACAGTTGCCCTCCAACAATGGCGCCGGCTATGTAATTCGCCGTATATTGAGACGTGCCATCCGCTATGGCTTCACCTTCCTGAATATCAAAGAACCCTTCATCTATACTTTGGTAAAAGACCTGGTGCAGCAAATGGGTGCCCAGTTCCCCGAACTGAAAGCCCAGCAAACCCTCATCGAAAAGGTGATGCAGGAAGAGGAGAACTCCTTCCTCAAGACCTTGGACTCGGGTATTGCCAAATTTGAGAATTACTGCGCTAAAGCCGGCCAGAATAAAGTAATCGACGGCGCTTTCGCTTTCGAGCTTTTTGACACCTACGGTTTCCCCATCGACCTCACCCAGCTGATGGCCACCGAAAAAGGAATGACGGTAGATATGGAAGGCTTCCACAAGGGACTGGCCGAGCAGAAACAACGCTCAAGAGCTGCTGCCGCTGTAGAGACCGAAGACTGGATTGAACTCATACCTGATGTGATTCAGACCGAATTTGTGGGTTACCACCAATTGGAATGTGAAGTGAAAGTAGTCAAGTTCAGATCGGTCAAAAGCAAGGGCAAACAGCTTTTCCAAATTGTGCTGGACAAGACCCCCTTCTATGCTGAAATGGGCGGCCAGGTGGGTGATACCGGCGTGTTGGAATCCGTCAACGAGAAAATCAATATCATCAATACTACCAAAGAGAACAACCTCATCATCCACTCCACTACGGCATTGGCCGACAATATGGAAGCCGCATTTGTGGCCAAAGTCAATCCCGACAAGCGATTCGACTGCCAGAACAACCACTCGGCCACCCACCTGCTCCACTACGCTTTGCGCCAGGTACTCGGAACCCATGTAGAACAGAAAGGCTCGCTGGTGTCACCCGAAAGACTGCGTTTCGACTTCTCGCATTTCGCAAAGATGAGCAACGAAGAACTTGAAAAAGTGGAGCAACTGGTCAACCAGCTCATCCGAAAGAACAGCCCCCTGCAGGAATATATCGACACCCCCATTGCCGAAGCCCAAAAAATGGGAGCAATGGCCCTGTTTGGCGAGAAATACGGAGACAAGGTGCGTGTCATCCAATTTGGTGACTCGATAGAGCTTTGCGGCGGTACCCACTCCTCCGCCACTGGCAACATCGGCTTGTTCAAGATTGTTTCCGAAAGCGCCATTGCCGCCGGCGTAAGACGTATTGAGGCGGTTACCGGTCCCCAAGCAGAAGCTTTCGTGATGGAGAAACAGCACTTATATGAGGCCTTGAAGAATATGTTGGGAACCGATGACATCATGCGCAGCATCGAAAAGTTGATGCAGGACAACGACAAAGCCAAGAAAGAGATTGAGCAGTTCGAGAAAGAGAGAATCAACCAGTTTACCAACGAAATCAAGCAGAAAGTCACCGAAACCAACGGCATTCATATCATCCGTGAAGTAAGAAATATGAACCCTGATGGTATGAAACAAGCCGCTTATAACCTTCGTGGCACGATGGATAAGCTGGCCATTGTTTTCGGCACCGCCTACGGTGAGAAACCCAATTTGATTGTGGCCCTCTCCGACGATATGGTAGCTGCCGGATTCAACGCCGGACAGTTGGTACGCGAAGCCGGCAAACTCATCCAAGGAGGTGGCGGCGGACAGCCCTCGCTGGCTACTGCCGGTGGCAAGAACCCCGATGGCATCGAAGCCGCTGTTGACTTTGTGATTAGCAAGTTAGTGTAGTATGAGATATTACATCAAAAACGCCACTATCATCAACGAAGGTGAAACTTTCGAGGCCAACGTGTATGTTGCCGATGGGAAAATAGCTAAAATAGTACGCAATGGGGAAGCTTTTGAGGCAGGTTCGGCTACAGTGATTGATGCACAAGGCTACTACCTGATTCCCGGCATTATCGACGAGCACGTACATTTTCGGGAACCGGGGCTGACACAGAAAGCCGACATTTACACCGAAAGCCGCGCGGCGGTGGCCGGAGGCGTAACCTCTTTTATGGATATGCCCAACACGGTGCCTCAAACCGTGAGCCAAGAGCAGTTACAACAAAAGTTCGACCTCGCCGCTGAGAAGTCACTGGCTAACTATTCTTTCTATATCGGCGCCACCAACGACAACCTTGCTGAGGTAGCTAAAATCAATCCCCAAGAGGTTTGTGGAGTGAAATTGTTTATGGGCTCCAGCACCGGCAATATGCTGGTGGATAAGGCCGACACCTTAGAGGCGCTCTTCAAAGAAGCGCCCTGTCTTATTACAGCCCATTGCGAAGATGAGGATATCATCAAACACAACACACAAGTATATAAAGAGTTGGCTGCAAAGGGAGAGATTACTCCCGACGCCTGCATTCACCCCTTGGTGCGCACAGCGGAAGCCTGCTACAGATCGTCGGCCCAAGCGGTAGAGCTGGCCGAAAAAACAGGCGCAAGACTGCACATTATGCACATCTCTACCCGCAAAGAGCTGGAACTTTTCCGCAACGACCTGCCCTTGGAGCAAAAAAGGATAACCGCCGAGACTTGTCCTCACTATCTGTTTTTCAATGACGAGGACTACAAACGGAAGGGCTTCGCCATCAAGTGCAATCCCGCCATCAAAACCGAGAACGACCGTCAGGCATTGCTACAAGCCCTCACTTCAGGGAAAATAGACACAATTGGCACCGACCATGCTCCTCACCTGTGGGAAGAGAAGTTCACCGACAACTACTTCACCGCCAAATCGGGATTCCCCTCCATACAGCACTCTTCGGGCATTATGATGGAACTTCGTCGACAAGGGCATCTTTCACTTCCCCAGCTGGTGACGCTGATGTGCCACCACCCTTCACAGCTCTATCAGATTGACCGCCGAGGCTTTATCCGCGAAGGCTATTATGCAGACCTAGTGCTCATCAATCCCAACGCCACCACTACCGTATGCAACGATAAGGTGTATTACAAATGCGGCTGGACTCCCCTTCACGGCACCACCCTCCACACCCAAGTCACCCACACCTTTGTCAATGGCAACCTAGTGTTTGAGAATGGTGTGTTCCAAGAAGAGAATAAAGGCGAAAAACTTCACTTCTGCCGATAAATTATTGACTATCACATCAAAATCACGCAAACCAGTTGCCACAGTTCAGGGGTGAAGTCAAAGTAATAGACGGCTGCACCCCAGCGATCCTTCTGGCGCAAGGTGTTGCCATCAAGATAGTAAAGTGCGGTTCCCCAACGGTCTTTCAGGCGGATAGTTTGTCCGTCTATGTATAGCAATGTCTCACCCCAGCGATCCTTCAACCTCACGGTTTGCCCGTCCATATATAGCAACGGCTGTCCCCAACGGTCCTTCAGTCGCACCTGCTGGGTATCTTCGTCATACCATAGCAGCTGGTCGCCCCAGCGATCTTTCTGCCGGATGATGTTTTCCTGCATATAGTACAACTTCGCCCCCCATTTGTCCTTCTGATAAACAGTCTGTCCCTGCAACGCCAGCGCCAGAAACATCACCAAGGAGATAAAAAACAATATCCGCTTTGTCCCTAAACTATTCATTGCTTAAACCAATTTTTAAATCCACCTCTCTCTCCTCTCACAATCAAACATTCACACATTCACACAATCCCACAATCTTCCAATCACCCGGCAAAATTACATAAAATTCCTGACAATTGCATTAACTGGAATCCCATTATGTTGCGATTTTTCATTACCGGTGCCACACTCTGAAGCTGTCTTGCGCTGAAAAAAGTTGACACAAAAGTCAACAAAAATGACAGAAGTTAAAAGAAAACGAAAGCATTTAAGCAAAGATGAACGAGAGGCGATTGTTCGAGAGT
>Ga0310696_10000863_pt1 | contig 44743 bp, 40 predicted proteins | sample AusTroGonzalo_MG_4_FD_203885 | JGI IMG/M metagenome (GOLD analysis project Ga0310696, IMG submission 203885) | Bovine rumen microbial communities from tropical cattle in Woodstock, Queensland, Australia - Gonzalo_02 (v2) (version 2) | ecosystem: Host-associated > Mammals > Digestive system >... | reverse complement strand
ATAACCCGGTTGGTTATCCCTTTATTGTTTCACTTTCCAATTACAAGTGTTCTTCCTTATCTACCACTTCACCGTTCAAAATCTTGAAGGAGTTGAGTTTCGGTTCTCCATCAAGCAACGAGAGGATGGCGTAGCGGATGGTAGGGTCATTGGCTAGACGCAGATCCTCTTGTGAAGGGCGCGAGGGGGATGCCGGATGACTATGCCAGTTGGCGAGAATCTTTAAGCCATGCTCTCGTGCATAGCGCAGGGCTGCAAACTGGTCCTTCGGTGCGAAAGAGAAGTGCTCCGACGAGTGGTCGATATTCTCCATCCAGTAGTTCTCGGTGACGAGCGCCTCCCCCTGCCCCCCTCCCGTAGAAGGGGTGGTTGTTCCCAGCAGGTAGCCGCACGACTCGTTCGGCGCATCCTTCCGTGCCTGTGCTATCAGTTCCTCTATGATGTTCTCTGGAATCTTCATTGTCAATTATCAATTATCAATTGTCAATTATCAATTATGTTTCAGGTCGCACGCAGTCTGTTCGTAATCTATCAGGTGGTCGATGGTGGGATGGTCGCCACAGATGGCGCACGAAGGACGCTGCTTCACGTTGATGGTGCGGAACTGCATGGTCTTGGCATCGAACGTCAGCAGACGGTTGGTCAACAGCTCGCCCACACCTGTAAAGTATTTCAGCGTCTCGGCCGCCTGGATGGTGCCCAGCATACCGGCGATGGCACCCAGCACACCCGCTTGCGAACACGTCGGCACAGCTCCTACTGGAGGCGGCTCCTTAAAGAAACAACGATAACAGGCCGTACCAGGCAAATGGGTAAAGGTTTGTCCGTTGAAGCGCAGGATGCCACCGTGCGAGAAGGGCTTACCTGCCATCACACACGCATCGTTGATGAGGAACTTCACAGGGAAGTTGTCGGTACCGTCCACCACGAAGTCGTATTCCTTAATGATATCCAGCGCATTCGACGAGTCAAGAAACTCGTAGTAGGTATCCACTTGCACATCGGGATTGATGGCCTTGATCTTCTCCTCGGCACTCTTCACCTTTGGCACGCCCACGTCCTTGGTGAAATGAATCACCTGTCGCTGCAGGTTGCTCAAATCGACCACATCCGCATCGACGATGCCGATGCGCCCGATGCCTGCCGCTGCCAGATAGAGGCTCACTGGAGCCCCCAAGCCGCCAGCACCCACCACGAGCACACGCGCGTTCATTATCTTCTCTTGTCCCTCAACGCCCACATCCTGCAGCAGTATGTGTCGCGAGTATCGCTGTATCTGTTCTTCAGTAAAATCTATCATAACTATTAACTTTCAACTATCCGCTCGACGCTTGCGTCGCTTTGCTTGCAAAGAACTGTCAATTATCAATTATCAATTGTCAATTGTCAACTTGGCCTTAGGCCGCTCCTCCTCCCATGAAGTATAAGAAATCGACCTTGTCGCCCTCTTTCAGTTGGATTGTTTCCCAGTCCTCGCGCTCAGCAAACTCCTCGTTCACCTGCACGCTGACCATATCCGGCTGTTGTACATCACTCTGCTGAATCAGTTCGCTTACGTTGAGTGGCAGGACCACTTCCTGCGCGTCTCCATTTACATAGATTTTTGCCATATCGTTGTCGGTTTAAATTAAAAATTGCACCGTGACCGAAATCACGATGCAAAGGTACGGCGATTCTGCGAATGTCACAATCGCCCGTTTGTGGCATTTCGCATACCAAATATTAGGTATCACTTGTCCATCCACTCCTTGCGCTCCGTCTCCGTCATCTTCTCAATGGCATAGCGGAGTGCGGTGCGAGGCATTTCGTGGGCATGCAGACGGAGGAAGTCGCGAAGCAGGTCCATAGACACGCGCTTGCCCATTTCGCGCAGCATCCAGCCCACCGCCTTGTGCATGAGGTCGTGGGGATGGTGCAGGTGGATCTCGGCATAGCGGAGACACCACGAGGGGTCGCCTGCCTGCGAGGTCTTCCATGAACAGACGATGCTCATGCGCTGTTTCCACAGACAGGGGCTGGCGGCGAGTTCGTCTAATACCTTTATTTTATAGTCCTTGTCGCCCAGCCTCGACGGCAATAGCAGCCAGTGGCCGAGAATCTTATGCACGGAGAGGTCCACTAGGTCCCAGTTGTTTGCCTGTTCGGCATACCGTAGGTACATCGTCAGAATCTCGTCGCGCTTCCTGATGGCCTCGGCGTTGTTCTCCAGCCGCTTGGTGGCCAGTTTCTCGAACTTCGCCACGAGAATCAGGAAACCACAGAGACGCACCTCGTGCCAACGGCTTGTCAGCAGCTCAGGAACCTCGCTCAGGGGGAAGTCCTGTCCGGCAGCCTTGACCACCTCGCGCGTCTGAGGTACCTTCAGTCCCAGGAACTCGTCGCCATAGCCGTACTCGCCCGGGGCCGTCTTGAAGAACCTCATCTGTATCCTGCGCTGCTCCTCGTTGCGCAGCGACTCCATGTAGCCGATAATCTGTTGCGCGTCCATGTTCTATAAAGTCAGTATCTGTTCGGCATGCTCCTTGGTCTTCACCTGTTTTCCGGCAAATATCTGTTCGATGATGCCCTCCTCGTTGATGACAAAGGTGGTGCGAATGGTGCCCATGGTCTTTTTGCCGTACATCGACTTCTCGCCCCATGCGCCCATCGCCTCCAGCAGCGTGTGGTCAACATCGGCAATCAGGGGGAAGGGCAATTCGTGCTTCTCCTTGAACTTCACGTGCGAGGCGGCAGAGTCCTTGCTCACGCCAACCACCTCATAGCCTGCTCCCTGCAGTTCTCCGTAGTGGTCGCGCAGACTGCAAGCCTCGGCCGTGCAGCCGCTTGTGTTGTCCTTCGGATAGAAGTACAGCACCAGCTTCCGTCCCTTGTAGTCACTCAGACGTATTTCCCGTCCCTGTTCGTCTTTGCCCAGAATCTCGGGCGCCTTGTCTCCAATGTTCATGTTCTTCAGCTGATTGGTTATTCGGCTACAAAGATAGTGATTTTTTATAGAAAACCTGCTGAATGACCTGTTTTTTCGAGAGAATACCAAATGTGTGGTAGCAGAAATGCCACAAACGGGCGATTGCCCGCATATTGATTTCGCCGTAACTTTGCACCCAGATTCTAAACCGACAAAATTATGGCAGAAAACAAGAAACTGAGCATCATCGCCTTCAGTGGCGATTTCGACAAGCTGACGGCTGTATTTACATTAGGTACGGGCGCGGCAGCAGTAGGCTATGAGGTGAATATCTTCTTCACGTTCTGGGGCCTCGACGCCATCAAGCGCAAGCAAGGCCGGAGCTTCACGGGTGGCAACTGGCTCACTAAGCTCTTCGGCTTCATGATGGGTGGTTTGAAGGTGACGCCCACCTCGCGCTTTAACTTCCTTGGTGCAGGCCCAAAGATCTTCCGTTATCTAATGAAGAAGAACAACGTGGCAACACTCGAGGAACTCGTTGAGGCCGCCAAGGCCTTAGGCATCAACCTCTACGCCTGCGAGATGGCGATGCACGTGCTCGGCCTGACGAAGGACGACTTCATCCCCGAGGTGAAGGACGTGCTCGGCGTAGCCTCGTTCCTCAACCTCTCTGAAGGTGGACAAACCCTGTTCATCTAATGGATAATGGACAATTGATAATTGATAATTAAACCGACAACATTATGGCAACAAAGGTTTTAGACATTACGAAAGAGCATTGCCCGATGACTTTCGTCAAGACAAAGATTGAGCTCTCAAAGCTCAATGAGGGCGACATTCTGGAAGTGCTGCTCACCGAGGGCGAACCCCTCGACAACGTTCCCCGCAACGCCAAAGAGCAAGGCTACAACGTCCTCTCCATTGAGCACGTCGAAGGTACGACACATAAGGTCGTGATTAAGCGATAGCAAAGGCAAACTTGTTTGACCTTTGCAGAGCATGAACGAGCTCGAATTGAAAGTTCAAGGTCGTGATTAAGCGATAGCGTGAACGATCTCGAATTGAGAATTCAAGGTCACGATTAAGAAATAGAGCGTCTACTTCAGTCTGTAGAACAAGCCTATTGTGCCATAGACGGGATAGAGCGTCTGCTCCACGGTCTTAAAGTCGCCGGGGAAGACGCCCGTCAGTCCCCAGTTCAGGTCGGCCGACACGCCTAAGCATTTGTATACCTGCCAGTCGGCGCCGACGCCGATACCTAACTGCACGTTGCGCATATCGTCGTTGAAGTCGTAGGTGGCCCATTCGCCCTCACGCTTGCCCATCAGGATCTTGGGCCCCGTCGGGGTGTCTTTTCGCAGGTAGCCATCGGAGGCGATGCCGCTGAACCCCTTGCTCAGTAGGAACGACACGTAGGGACCACCCTTTAGCGTCACCCAACGGTTCAGCGTGAACGTTGCCTGCACGGGCACGGTGAGCATCCACTGCTTCACCTCTTGCTCGACGTGCCCCGTAAAGAGCCCCGCCATCTTCTGGTCGCCCTTCACCACTTCCATGAAGTAGGCCTTGGTGGTGACGGCTGCTTTCATACCTTTGTTCTCGAGGCGCAGGCCCGTCATGATACCCCACCGCTGAGTGAGTGGCAGCTGGGCGTCGAATCCTGCCATGAACGACGGAGTCAGGCTGTAGCTTTCAATGCTGCGGATGGTCTCGGGCAGCGGGATGGGTGTTGTACCGCCGATGCTGTAGCCTGCACGGGCCTTCAGTTGCAAACTGTCGAGCGTGCCTGCCTCAGCGGGGCTACTGATAAACAATGACGTTGCTGCTATAAGTATGATGTATGCGATGTTCCTTTTCATATCTTGTCCTCCTTGGCTATTTCTCATACAACACTTCTACCTCGTCCACATAGAGCGTGCTGCCGATGGCGCCCTCGAACTGGGCACCCTGCTTGCTCGACGAGAACACCAGTGCCAGACTGAAGCCTTGGGCTGTCACGAGGCCGTCGGGGGCATCACGGCCTTCGAAGAACATTTCCCATGGCGTCCATGTGTCGGTAGGTGGCAGCGAAGCCACGCGTGCCACCTTGTACACTTGCGGGTTGTCTGACAGCTTGTCGAGGTCTTCTACAGCATGACCGTCCAGAATGTAGCTTTCTCCGTTGTCGTCCGTGTTGCGATAGTACACGGCGTAGATGCTGGCCTCGTCTGTGCGGTCGGGATATTCTTTCATGTCCTTGTCGGTGAATTTCTCGCCCGGCTTGTACTTGTACCAGCCGATGATGCGTACCGGCTCCTTGCCGTTGGGCACACCGAACTGTGTGGCTTTCAGGGCGTCGGACATCACGAAGTCGACCATGAACTTCCCTAAGAACAGACTTCCTGCAGCGATGGGCTTTTTCATGAACTCGCCCAAGGCACCTGCCGACTGGGTGTTCAGACAAACGCCCCGGCCTGTTTTGCCGTCGGGCGTAGAATAGACGGGGAACTCCTCTGGCTTTGAGCCGTTCTTGGTGAGTGCTGAACCCGAATTGCCCGTGGCCCAGCAGTAGTTCCGCTCGTCAGTCATTGCCCTCTCATAGAAGACGTGCAGCTCGTTAACACCGCCAAGCAGGGTTTTCTCCGTCTGAGTCTCCACATCCTCGAAACTGAATTTCTGTGCAGGCAGCTGCGGTTCCACGAAAATCACGTTGTACTTGCGCTGCCATTCGCCGTCCTCCGAGGTGACGGTGTAGACGACTCTGCCTTGCGTGAAGTCCTGCATCGAGCCGTTGGCAGGCTCGATGGTGGCGCCGTCAGTAATCTTGAAGCTCACGGGAATCTGTTTCGATAAAGAAATGAGCGAACGTACGGAGAAGTAGATGTCCGTCTCTGCCGAGCTGATTTTTTCTTTCCGCATCTCTGTTGTCTGGTAGAAGTACTTCTCATACTCCGCGCCTTCTATCCAGGCACTCTCAATATCGCATTCCTTGTTCGGGGCCTCGTCCTTGATACACGAAGCCATGCAGCAACAGCACAGGCCGATTAGAATGATGTACTTGTTCATGTGGTTAATTGATGTTTTACGCTGCAAAGATACGTTTTTATCGTGAATAACAATCAAAAAACCGGAAAAACATATCGTTTAATGCAAAATACCAAGAGTGCGGTATGATGAATGCCATGAACGGGCGATTGTACACCTCATCAAAACCCAGTAATTTTGCACCGTGATTCTATCACATTCTTTTTAAACCGACATTTTACATTGTTATTTTTAATAGAGAGAAAGATTATGGCAGATTCTAATTTACAGCGCAGTGTGACCACTGCTACCGCCAGAAAACTGGCAACGACAACGAAGACCGCCCCACAGATGGGCAGTATCACCCCGAGACTACTCCTGAAGCTGCTGCCCTGGGTACAGGTCAGTGGTGGCACCTTCCGCGTGAACCGCACCAAGGTGGAACTCCGTAAGAACGACCGTCTGCCCATTCAGTATGTCAACGGACAGCCCTCGTTTACGGCAAAGAACTTGAAGGCCATCCCCTTGTTCTCGGAGTTCGACGACGAGATTCTGAATCGTCTGGTGAGCTCGTTCGAGACAAAGGAGGTGGATGTGGATAAACTGTTCGTGGAGGAGGGCAAGGACAAGCAGCGCTTCTTCATCGTGGCCAGCGGTCAGGCTGAGGTCATCAGCAAGGGCCCTCATGGCGAGGAGTTACGGATAGCCCTCTTGGGAGATGGTGAGTACTTCGGCGAGGCTGATTTACTCGACGAGCAGGAATCGACCGTCAGCGTTCGCGCCATCACACCCACCGTATTCCTCGGCCTGAAGCTGAAGGAACTGATTAAGTTTATCAAGGAGGTGCCCGACTTCCGCGAGACATTCAACAAGGCTGTCGATAAGCAGTTGCGCCTGAAGGCATCTGTCAACGACAACGGCGAGAAGCACATCGACCTGGTCTCCGGCCACGAGGAGGACAACATCATCCCCGAGACCTACATCGACTACGAGGAGAATCCCACGGAATACTCGCTGAACACGCTGCAGACCGTTGTTCGTGTGCATACCCGCGTCAGCGACCTCTATAACAATCCCTACAACCAGTTGGAAGAGCAGTTGCGCCTGTCGATTGAGAGCATCAAGGAGCGTCAGGAGTGGGAGCTCATCAACAACAAGCAGTTCGGCCTGCTGGCCGCTGCCAACCCCGCCTATCGCATCACCACACGCTACGGTGCTCCAACACCTGACGACCTCGACGAACTGCTGTCGTTAGTCTGGAAGGAGCCCGCCTTTTTCGTGGCCCATCCGCGTGCCATCGCCGCTTTCGAGCGCGAGTGTACTTGGCGTGGTGTGCCTCCTGTAACAACAGATTTGTTTGGCACCAAGGTCATCCTGTGGCGCGGTGTGCCCCTGATTCCTTCAGACAAGGTTGAGGTAGAAGGTCAGTACCTGACGGGGCGTGGCGTAGGTACCACGAAGATTATCCTCGTGCGCACCGGCGAGCAGAACCAGGGCGTGATCGGTCTGCACCAGAGCGGCATCCCCGGCGAGATTGCCCCCAGCCTGAGCGCCCGTCTGATGGGTCTCGACAAGTTCGGTGTGGCCTCTTATCTGCTCACGAAATACTTCTCACTGGCTGCCCTCACCGACGACGCCATCGCCGTCCTCGAGAACGTAGAGGTAGGCTATTATCACGACTATCAGCATCGTAACGCTGTCGCTAAGTGAAGAGTGAAAAGTGAAAAATGAAAAGTGATATGCATTATGAATTATGAATTGATAAACGGCTACGGCATCGAAGACCCAGGCTTTGCGCTGCTTCGAGAGGTCGCCCAGAAATACTGCCCCGAGGAGGCCAGGGAGGCTCGTCAGAGTGTGCTGCCTGACTCATCCCTGAACCTCACGGAGCTGGAGGCTGGCTTCAAGCAACTGCTGGGTGGCGGAAGCGGCTATGCCGACCTGCCGTACTTCGGCGACCCTGACGATACGCGCGGTTCGGTGAAGGTGGTGCCTCAGGACCGCTCGACCTCCGGTCGCTTGTTTGACAAGAATGGTTTTGGCATTGGTATTCCTGAGACGCAGAAGCTGCGCGACCTGCACTACGAGGAGGTGGACACGCTGAACTCGGAGGAGATTAAGAAGGACTTCCCCGTGCTGCATCAGAAGGTGAACGGCCACGACCTCGTTTGGCTCGACAACGGCGCCACCACGCAGAAGCCGATTCAGGTCATCGACAAGATCAGCGACTATTATAAGAACTATAATAGCAATATTCATCGCGGTGCCCACACGTTGGCTGCTCGCGCTACGGATGCCTACGAGGAGGCGCGTGAAAAAGTGCAGCGCTTCATCAATGCCGCCAGCAGCGAGGAGATTATCTTCGTGCGCGGCACCACCGAGGGTATCAACCTCGTGGCGCAGACCTACGGCCGGCAGTTTCTGACACCAGGCGACGAGGTCATCGTCAGCGAGCTCGACCACCACGCCAACATCGTGCCCTGGCAGCAGGTGGCCCACGAGAAGGGAGCCACGCTGAAGGCCATTCCTACTGACAAGAACGGTGACCTCATCTTGAGCGAGTTCGAGCGCATCATCACCCCTCGCACACGCTTCGTCTCTGTGGGCCATGTGAACAACACCTTCGGTACCATCAACGACGTGAAGCGTATCATCGACATCGCCCACGGGCACAACATCCCCGTGCTCATCGACGGAGCACAGTCCATCGCCCACACGCCTGTCGATGTGCAGCAGCTGGGTGCCGACTTCTTCGTCTTTTCTGGCCACAAGATCTACGGCCCCAACGGCATCGGTGTGGTCTATGGTCGTAAGGAGCTGCTCGACAAGATGCAGCCCTGGCAGGGCGGTGGCAACATGATTAAGGACGTGACTATCGAGCGCACGGAGTACAACGTGCCGCCTGCACGCTTTGAGGCTGGTACGCCCAACGTGGCCGATGCCATCGGACTCGGTGCCGCCCTCGACTACGTGAGCCATCTTGGTATCCGTAACATCGAGGCGCATGAACACAAACTGACAGAATATGCCCGCGAGCAACTGGCTCAGATCAAGGGTCTCACGCTCATCGGCAATCCAAAGAATCGCGTGTCGGTAGTGAGTTTCGTCCTCGACGGCATCCCCGTTCCCGAGACTGGCACCCTGCTTGACAAGGAAGGCATCGCCGTGCGTGCCGGTCACCACTGCGCTCAGCCCGCCCTCCGAGCCCTCGGCTACGAGATGAGCGTCCGTCCCACCTTCGCCCTCTACAACACCCGCGAGGATGTGGATAAACTGGTTGTCGCTGTCCGCAAGATTGTGGGCAGCAGAAAATCCTGATTGGGCGAGAGCCTTCAAGCCTGCTTGAAAAGGCCGGGCGTGAAGGATTTCGCCCGAAGGGCAAAAGCTTGAATAGAATGAAATACGAAACGAAAGTATTAACCACAAAGTATCAGAAGCCTGACGCATACGGGGCACTCTCGATGCCGGTGTACTACACGGCGGCCTTCGAGTTCCCCGATGCCAAGGCGATGAACGATGCGTTCTGCGGGCGCTCGATGGATCCGTCGTACGCCCGCATCGCCAACCCTACGGTAACTTATTTAGAGGAACGCGTGCGAGGGATAACGGGAGCCGTGAGCGTGACGGCACTGAACACGGGAATGGCGGCCATCCACTACGCCCTGACGGCGGTAAGCGCTACAGGACTGAACATCGTGGCGTCGAAGCATCTGTTTGGCAACAGCGTCTCGCTGATCCGCGATACGTTGGGCAGTTTCGGTGTGGAGGTGCGCTTTGCAGACTTCACGAAGCCTGAGGTGGTGGAGACGCTGATTGACGAGAAGACGGCTGCGCTGTTCTTCGAAATCATCACCAATCCGCAGCTGTTCGTGGCTGACATCCGCAGGCTCTCGGAGATTGCGCACGGAAAGGGTGTGCCCCTGATAGCCGATACGACCGTCGTGCCGTTCCCGGCCTTCCGTGCCGTCGATTTTGGTGTGGATATCGAGGTGGTGTCGAGCACGAAGTATATCTCTGGTGGTGGTACAGGCCTTGGCGGATTGCTCATCGACTACGGACGGTTCGACTGGTCGCAGTCGCCATCGCCAACGCTTCAGGGTCGCACGAAGAAAGTTGGCAAGAAGCTGGCCTTCACGGCGCGTGTAAAGACGGAGCTGGTGACGAACCTCGGCGCACTGATGACGCCACAGGTGGCCTATATGGAGACGCTGGGGCTCGACACGCTCGACATCCGTTTCCGTAGGCAGGCAGAGACGACGCTGTGGCTGGCCAGGCAGTGCCAGACGCTACCGGAAATCAAGCGCGTGAACTATACTGGCTTGGAGGATAACGCCTTCTACGAATTGTCGAAGGCGCAGTTCGGAGCGTTGCCCGGTGCCGTCTTCACCATCGACCTCGAATCGAAGGAAGCTGCCTGGGCGTTCATCGACAAGTTGCAGATTATCCGTCGCGCCACGAACCTCTTTGACCGCAAGTCGCTGGCCATCCATCCTGCCTCGACCATCTTCGGGCTCTTTACTCCTGAGCAGTGTGCCGAGATGTCGGTACCCGACACGACGGTGCGACTCAGCATCGGCCTTGAAGCCGGCGAGGATCTACTAGAGGATATTAGGCAAGCAGTGAAATAAAAAAAGTGAAGAGGGTGACTCTTCACTTTTATTTTAGATATAGAATTCCGAAGGATCAATCAACCCCGCACGGAGCGCGTATTTCACCGCTTCGTGCGCTGTGTTGATGCCCAGCTTGCGGAAGATGTTCTTGCGGTGGGTGGTGACGGTGTGGATGCTCGAGAAGCGCTCGGCGGCAATCTCCTTCGTGGTCTTGCCCTGGGCGATGGCCTTCACAATCTCCATCTCCGTGGTGGTCAGGATGCTGGGTGTCTCGTCTTCCTGTTGCTGGGTGATGATGGTCTCAAGGGCGCGTTGACTGAGGTAGCGTGTGTGGCGCTCGACGGCGTTCAGGGCCTCGCGTACCTCGCTCAAGGGGCCGTCCTTGAAGATGACGCTGAACTGGTGGGAGGAATAGACCACGCGACGGGTGAACTGTGGTGTCAGCTCGTCGCTGATGAGCACCCAGTCGGAGAGGCTGAAGCGCTCGGCGATAATGAGCAGCTGGTCTTCGTCGGCAAAATCAAAGAGTGTGTAGTCGAGCAGCACCACGGCACTCTCGTGCTCTCTGAGCAGGGCAACCAGCCCGGCTCGGTCGTATGCATGGAAAACGGCGCTCTCCTCATTCTTCTCGAGAATACTCTCCAATGCGAATCGCGTCAGTTCTTGATTGTCGGCAATAATATACTTTCTCATAGTTGTCGGTTTGGTGTGAGAAAATGATGTTGCAAAAGTACGAAAATTAAAGTAATCTGCCAAATCTTTTTGAGAAGATTCGGCAGTTTACCTGACAGGGAGTGTCTTTCCCCTCGTCACCTCCTCCCCATTGGGGGAGGGGGTGGGGGGAGGTTCTTAGTTAAATCTTATCCAGAGCCTGAGCCAGGTCGTCGATGATGTCGTCGATGTGCTCAGTACCGATGCTCAGACGAACGGTAGCAGGTGTGATGTGCTGCTCAGCCAGTTCCTCGGGCGAGAGCTGTGAGTGCGTGGTGGTGTAGGGATGAATCACCAGGCTCTTCACGTCGGCCACGTTAGCCAGCAGCGAGAAGATCTGCAGGGCGTCGATGAAGCGCCAGGCTTCTTCCTGACCACCCTTCACCTCGAAGGTGAAGATAGAGCCACCGCCATTGGGGAAGTACTTCTTATAGAGAGCGTGGTCGGGATGGCTCTCGAGGGCAGGGTGGTGTACGGCAGCCACCTTCGGGTGCTTGCTGAGGAAGTCGACCACCTTCAGGGCATTCTCAACATGACGCTCAACGCGCAGACTCAGTGTTTCGACACCCTGCAAGAGGATGAAGGCGTTGAAGGGCGAGATAGCAGCACCGGTATCGCGCAGGATGACGGCACGGATGCGGGTGACGTAGGCAGCAGCGCCTACAGCGTCGGCAAAGACGATGCCGTGATACGAGGGATCGGGCTTCGAGAGCGTGGGGAACTTGTCGTTCTGCTTCCAGTCGAACTTACCGCCGTCGACGATGACGCCACCCAGTGAGGTTCCATGACCGCCGAGGAATTTGGTGGCAGAGTGTACCACGATGTCGGCACCGTGCTCCAACGGGCGAATGAGGTAAGGCGTGCCGAAGGTATTATCAACGATGAAGGGGATGCCGTGCTTGTGGGCAACGGCAGCTACGCCTTCCAGGTCGAGCACGTCGGAGTTGGGGTTGCCGAAGGTCTCTGCATACACCACCTTCGTGTTGGGCTTGATAGCCGCTTCGAGGGCTGCGAGGTCGTTCACATTAATAATAGTATTCGAGATGCCCTGCGTAGCCAGCGTGTGGGTAATCAGGTTATAGGAACCGCCGTAGAGGTTGTCGGCAGCTACGATGTGGTCGCCTGCCTGCACGATGTTCTGCAGAGCGTAGGTGATAGCAGCAGCACCGGAGGCCACAGCCAGACCGGCTACACCACCCTCAAGGGCAGCCACGCGGTCCTCGAACACACCCTGGGTAGAGTTGGTCAGACGACCATAGATGTTGCCTGCATCACGGAGACCGAAGCGGTCGGCAGCATGCTGTGAGTTACGGAACACGTACGATGTGGTCTGATAGATGGGCACTGCGCGTGCGTCGGTTGCGGGGTCGGCCTGTTCCTGGCCTACGTGGAGTTGCAGTGTCTCAAAACGATAGTTCTTGTTCTGTGCCATAATTCTTATCCTTTCTTTTAGTTTATTGTTTATTGTTTACTGTTTTATTTTAAAATCACGGTGCAAAGTTACGGACTTTAGAACGAACCACCAAAAATATACGTGTATTCAGAAGATAAAACTAAAGATGGCGCTTTTAGAAATAAAAAACACCTAAGAACGACTGATTTTTGCTACCTAAATAGAGGATTATTCTTTTGGGCATAAAAACACCGGACGAAATCACCAATTAAGATGATTCCGTCCGGACGGATATAGTTGAATAATAAAGTATGTCGGATTATGCGTCGATGTTGGCATAGGTGGCGTTCTTCTCGATGAACTCGCGACGGGGCTCTACATCGTCGCCCATCAGCATAGAGAAAATTTCATCGGCCTCGGCAGCATTCTCGATAGTCACCTGCTTCAGCAGGCGGTTCTCGGGGTTCATGGTAGTCTCCCAGAGCTGCTCGGGGTTCATCTCACCCAGACCTTTGTAGCGCTGTGTGTGCAGACCCTTGTCCTCGCCGTTTCCTGCTACATACTTGTCAATGAAGGCCTGACGCTGCTGCTCAGTGTAGCAGTACTCAGAGGTCTTCTTATAGGTACACTTGTAGAGTGGCGGTGTAGCGATGTAGAGGTGTCCACCCTGAATGACCTGCGGCATGAAACGGTAGAAGAGTGTCATGATGAGCGTGTCGATGTGTGAGCCATCGACGTCGGCGTCGGTCATGATGATAATCTTGTTGTAGCGCAGCTTCTCGATGTTGGCCTCACGGTCGCCTTCACCCTCGACACCGAAACGTACGCCGATGCTCTGGATGATGTTCATGACCGACTCCGACTCGAACACACGGTGCCACTGCACTTTCTCCACGTTCAGAATCTTACCACGCAGGGGCAGGATGGCCTGGAAGTGACGGTCACGGCCAGACTTAGCGCTACCACCAGCGGAGTCACCCTCGACGAGGAAGATCTCGCACTGCTGAGGGTCTTTGTTTGAGCAGTCAGCCAGCTTACCGGGCAGGCCGCCACCCGTCATCGGGTTCTTGCGCTGCACGCTCTCACGAGCCTTACGGGCTGCGATACGGGCTGTAGCTGCCAGCACCACCTTGTCGCAGATGAGCTTGGCCTCCTTCGGATGTTCCTCCAGATAGTTGGCCAAGGCCTCGCCCACAGCCTGCTGGACAGCGCCGGCAACCTCGGAGTTTCCGAGCTTTGTCTTTGTCTGTCCCTCAAACTGCGGTTCGGCGACCTTAATAGAGATAACGGCTGTCAGGCCTTCGCGGAAGTCCTCGCCTGCAATCTCAATCTTAGCTTTTTCAATCTGCTTCGAGATTTGAGGGTCTGCATCAGCGTATGCCTTCAGCGTACGTGTCAGTGCAGCACGGAAGCCCATCAGGTGGGTACCTCCCTCAATCGTGTTGATATTATTAACGTATGAATGTATGTTCTCGCTGTAGTCGGTGTTGTACATCACAGCCACCTCGATGGGTGTGCCCTGCTTCTCGGTCTTCAGGTAGATAACGTCGTCGAAGAGGTGTGTACGGTGACGGTCCACATAGCGCACGAACTCCTTCAGGCCTTCCTTGGCATGGAACACCTCGGGCTCGCGCAGCTTGCCCTCGTCGTCAGGACGCAGGTCGGTCAGCGTGATGGTGATGCCGGCATTCAGATAGGCCAGCTCGCGCATGCGCTTGGCGATGATGTCGTACTTATACTCGGTCGTGGTGAAGATGCTGCCATCGGGCCAGAACTGCTGGCGCGTACCCGTCTTGTCGGTGTCGCCCACAATCTTCACGTCGTAGAGGGGCTTACCCTTCTCGTACTCCTGCTGGTAGATGTGGCCGTTACGGAACACCTGCGACATCATGTGTGTTGACAGGGCGTTCACACAGCTGACACCCACACCATGCAGACCGCCAGACACCTTGTAGGAGCCCTTATCGAACTTACCACCGGCGTGGAGCACGGTCATAACGACCTCCAGTGCCGACTTATGCATCTTCTCGTGCTCATCGACAGGGATACCACGGCCGTTGTCCTGAACGGTGATGGAGTTGTCTTCGTTGATGGTTACCTCTATATGTGTGCAGTAGCCGGCCATCGCCTCGTCGATAGAGTTGTCAACGGTCTCGTTGACCAGATGGTGCAGGCCCTTCTCGCTGATATCGCCGATATACATAGCCGGGCGCTTACGCACGGCTTCAAGTCCCTCGAGCACCTGGATGTTACTCGCGGAATAATTTTCGTTTTGAATCTGTTCTTCAGTCATTTCTTTCAATGGTCTTATTAGGCCGCAAAGTTACAAAAAAAATGCCATATAAACAAAGTTTATATGCTAAAAAACCACAAAAAAAATAAGGCCGCAGTCCCGAAAAGGGCTACGGCCTTATATGACGACATGTCGCTTACAGCTTGTTGATGTGCAGGCAGAGGCTTGACTTCAGGTTTGCGGCCTTGTTCTTGTGGATAATGTGGGTCTTAGCCAGCTTATCCAGCATCTTCTGTACCTTGGGGTACAGGGCGGCTGCCTCTTCCTTGTTGGTCATAGCACGCAGCTTGCGGACAGCGTTGCGCATGGTCTTTGCGTAATACTTGTTGTGGAGAGCTCTTTTCTTCTCCTGGCGAATTCTCTTCACCGATGACTTGTGGTTTGCCATTTCTCTTTTGTTGTGTTTAATGTTAATATTAAATGTTTAAAGCCTATGGGTCTTGCGTCGCAAGCGGCTGCCCTGGGCGAACTTTGGAGAGGATTGGGGCTTTCTGCGATGTCTCGTTGCAGCCTTGGCCCTTTCACAAAATTCTCCGCCACCCTGTCCCAACTTGCATTGGTAGCACTTGGCTGTGCAGATGACGGATTTAAATTTCTTGGTAGTCCCTAGGAGAGTCGAACTCCTCTTTAGAGAATGAAAATCTCTCGTCCTAACCGATAGACGAAGGGACCGTGCTCATGCTCAACGGTTTAGTGCTTAGCAATGGCCATTGGGCGCAAAAGCGGGTGCAAAGGTACGGCTATTTTTCCAAATGACAAAATTTTCTCTTAGAAAAATGCATTTTCTTGCTGTTTTTTCCATAAAAAGCACTACCTTTGTGGCGATATGCTGACAAAAACGCAGGCCATTGTCCTTCACGCCTTTAAGTATGGCGAGTCGCGTCTCATCGTTGATGTGTTCACGCGACAGGCCGGACGGCTCTCGTTTATCGTCACACTGTCGCGGTCGGCGAAGGGCCAGACGAAGAAGCAGCTCTTCCAGCCCATGTCGATGCTCAATATGGAGTTCGACCTGCGTCCGAGGGCGCAGTTGCAGAAGATGGGTGATGTACAGTTGGCGTATGCCTACACGTCGGTGCCTTTTCACCCGTCGAAGCTGAGCATCTCGCTCTTTGTGGCAGAGTTCCTGTATCACGCCCTGAAGGGTGAGCAGCAGAACGAGCCGCTGTTCGACTATGTGCGCTTCAGCATGGAGTGGCTCGACGGCTGTCAGACGTCAGTGGCCAACTTCCATCTGGTGTTCCTGATGCGCCTGAGCCGTTTCCTGGGGTTCTATCCCAATCTGGAGGGTTGGCAGGAGGACAGCTGTTTCGACCTGCGTGCAGGCGTCTTCTGCAGGGAGGTGCCGTTGCATCGCGACTTCCTCATGCCCGACGAGGCAGCCCGCATGGAGGTGCTGATGCGTATGGACTATCCTACAATGCACCTGTTCCGCATGTCGCACCTCGACCGCCAGCGGCTGCTGGAGATAGCCATCAGCTACTACCGTCTGCATCTGCCTGACTTCCCTGAATTGAAGTCGCTGGCAGTGCTACTGGAGATATACCAATAAATACACAGCAATATGGAAATGTACGAGTATGTGAACGATGCCGTTGAACTGCTGAAACGGCTGATTGAAACACCATCGGTGAGTCGCGACGAGTGTCGTGCCGCTGATGTGATGGAGGAGTTCCTGAACCGCTGGGGCCTGCCCCACGGACGTGAGGGAAACAACCTGTGGGTTGGTTGTCCGGACTGGGACAATAACCGTCCGACGGTGATGCTCAATGCCCATATTGACACAGTGAGGCCCGTCAACACCTGGACACGCGATCCCTTCAAAGCCGTTCAGGAGGACGACAGACTCTATGGTCTTGGCTCAAACGACTGTGGTGGTGGACTGGTGGCCACGCTTCAGGCCTACCGCATCATGGTGTCGCGTCCGCGTACCTATAATATATTATGGGTGTGCTCGGCCGAGGAGGAGGTGTCAGGCAAGGACGGCTTCAGCCGGGTGCTCCCACTGCTGCCTCCCGTCAGCGTTGCCATTGTCGGCGAGCCCACGGGCATGCAGCCGGCCATTGCCGAGAAGGGTCTGATGGTGATTGACGGCTATGCGCACGGCGTCAGCGGACATGCAGCCCGCAACGAGGGTGTCAACGCCATCTACGAGGCACTTGACGACCTGGTATGGCTGAGCGACTATAAGTTCCGCAAGGAGAGTCCACTGCTGGGCCCGACAAAGATGACGGTGACCGTCGTTGAGGGTGGCACGCAGCATAATGTGGTGCCCGACACGCTGCACTTCGTCATTGACGTGCGCACCAACGAGTATTACCAGAACGAGTTTGTGTTTGAGTTCTTGCGTAAGCACATGAAGAAGTGCGAGCTGCGCGCCCGTTCCTTCCGTCTGCACTCCTCATGCATCGACGAGAACCACCCGATGATTGCCTGCCTGAAGGCGATGGGTAAGAAGCCGTTTGGCTCGCCCACGCTCAGCGATCAGGCCCTGATGCCGTTCCCATCGTTCAAGCTGGGTCCCGGACAGTCGAGTCGCAGTCACTCAGCCGACGAGTACATCTGCATCAGCGAGATTGCCGATGCCATCGAGACCTACGTCCGTGTGCTGTCGGCTTAACAAAAGCTACTGTCGGATAATAAGCGTTTAACGTCCTAACCAAGTTTCCGGATTCAGTTTCGCCACCTGTTTGCGAAGCTGGAACTGCAGGATATTCTCTGAACCGATGGTACCCAGGGCCTGACGTGTGGACACCTTCTGTCCCTTGCGTACGCTGACGGACGAGAGGTTGCAGTAAACGGAGATGTAGCTGCCGTGGCGCACCATCACACCCATGATGCCTCCGATGCCGAAGACGGCACTCACCTCGCCGTCGAAGATGCTGCGTGCCTGTGCACCTGGCTGTCCCTTGATATTGATACCTTTATTGTCGAGCGTCACGTTCTTCAGTCCTTCTACGTTGTACTGTCCGAAATGGCTGACGATGCGGTAAGGACCAGTGATAGGCATGGGCAGACGACCACGGTTACTCTCGAAACTGCCGCTGATGCGCTGGTCTTCGGATGACACGAAATAGGTCTCCTGCTTGGCTTCCTTCTTGACCTCGGCAACAGCCTTCTCCTCGGCAGCAATCTCCTGCTCGTGGCGCTTGGCGTCGGCAGCTGCCTTGGCTTCAGCCTTTGCACGTTCTGCAGCGGTCTTGGCTTCGGCAATGCGACGTTCGTTCTCGCGACGGGCAGCCTCGGCTTCGGCTTTCTTACGGGCCAGTTCTGCTGCTCGTTTCTTGGCAGCTTCCTCGGCAGCACGCTTCCTGGCTGCCTCCTCGGCAGCTTTCTTACGGGCTTCGGCTTCGGCGCGTGCCTTGGCGCGAGCCACCTCTTCGGCAATCAGTTTGTCAATCTGGGCATTCAGTGCCTGATCCTTCTTGCGCTGTTCGCTGATGATGCCCTCAATGGTCTTCTGCTGTTTCTGCAGGGTACTCACCATCTGCTTCTGCTCCTCCTGCTTGCCTTCCAGGCTCTTCTGCTCCTGGACACCACGATAGAGCAGGTCGTTCTTATGGCGCTTGGTGTCGGCCAGTTCCTCCTTGGCCTCCGTCACTTCGTGCTGCATCATCTTGACACCCTCGCCCTGTACGCGCTGATAGCCTGCATACTCGCGCATGAAGCGCATACGGCGATACATCTGCGTGAAGTTCTTGGCACTGAAGATGAACATCAACCGATTCTGGATGGAGCGGTTACGGTGCATGTAGCGCATGGAGTTCAGGAACTTCTGCTTACGGTCGGCCAGCTCTTTCTCCAGTCGCGTAAGCTGGACGTCCAGAAGGGCGATGTTTCCGTCGAGTGTAGTGATGTCGCGACGGATGGTGTCGATGGCCTTCCGCTTGTCGGCAATCTCGGAGTTCAGAATCATGAGGTTCTCCAGACGCTTCTTGACATCGCGCTTGTTGTTCTGCAGCCGGCGCTCCTGCTCCTTGATCTGCTGCAGAATCTTCTGTCGCTGGCTCTGTAATCCCTTCACTGTGGGTTGCGGAGTCGTATTCTTCTTCTGAGTACTCTGCTTCTTGGTGGTCTGGGGTTTCTTGGTTGTCTGAGTCTTCTTGGTGGTCTGCGTCTTGGTGGTACGGGCTTTCTGCTGCACAGTCTTACGTGTCTGTGCAGGTACAACAGAAAAGGCCAGTAGCCAGAGGCTAACAGCCAGTAGCCAGAAGCGGTAGTGCATCATTCGTGATTACAGAGCCATGAAGCGACGCAGAATCTCCTCGACTGTCACCTCACGGTATTTATTAGACACATTCGTACGTGTTTCCCACTCTGTCTCGTGATTAATGTAGTTGAGTGTCATGCCCAACTTGATTTCTGCCTTCGGCATGGTCAGCATGACGCCCATCTTGTCGGGGAAGGACTTGCCGTTCTCAAGCCTCTTGAACGACTGGTAGTCCCAGTTCAGCTGGCTGTTGCCGTTGAGGCGGTCCTTGTAGAGGATGTTGGCCATCTTGATGATGCCCGTCTTGTCGTTGGCCAGCCAACTGTAGTCCAGTTTGCCGTCCTCCAGGGTGATGATGACATCGTCATTTCCCAAGTGTGCCTCGTACTTCTTCAGGTCTTCCTCGGAGAGTGTGCTGCGGTTGGGCATGAAGAGCTCGTTCCAGAAGAGTGCCTGCAGGGTGTAGAAGTTGATGCCGCTGTTGCGCAGGAAGTCAATCTGATTATAAGGTGTCTTCAGATACTGCTTGTTGATGCGGTCCATGATGAGCACATAGTCCTTGGTGAACTCCAGACGCGCTGCCTCGACGAAGCCGAAGGCCATGAGCTGAAGTCGCATGACATCGTCGCGCTTCATGCGCAGGTTGCCGGTCAGAGCAATGTTCTGTGTGCCGTATTCGACCGTGAACTTGATTTTCGACGTGACGAACTTGGCGCTCTGGATGTTTTGGCTCACCTTTCGGATGAAATTACCCTCCGGTGTCGAGACCGTGGTCTGGGGAGTTTCCTCTGCGACAACTTTCTTCTTGGAACTGCACGAACTGATAATCAGTGGCATTGCCAGCAAGGCAATCTTCAGGATGTTGGAAGCTTTCATTGCTTGATGTATTTTTTGAGTTTTATTTTTCTTGCGAGTATCTTGTTGCCGGCGTCCTCCTGCTGGGCCTGTCGCCACAGCTCCAAGGCACGCTCGGTGTCTTTGTTCATGATGTAGATGTCGCCTGCGTGCTCCGTAATGACGGCACTGGTGTCATTGGCGTTCTGCAGCGCCTGGTCAATGTATATCTTGGCCTCGGCATAGCGCTTCTGCATGAACAGTATCCAGGCGTAGGTGTCCAGGTAGGTGGAGTTCTTGGGCTCGGCCTTCACCGTTCTGTAGCTCATCTGCTCGGCCTTGTCCAGCTGTTCGCCAAGCTCACTGAGGTAGTAGGCGTAGTTGTTCAGGCACATGATGTTGTCGTCCTTCCACTGCAGGCACGAGTCGTATGCCTCGAAGGCTTCGCGTGTCAGGCCCTTCTGGTGCAGCAGGTCGCCCATGACGGCGTAGAAGTCGCTGACGATGTCGGGACTGCTGTCATCGTTGATGACGCCGATGCCGTTCTGGAAGGCGCTAAGTGCCTGGTCCTTGTCGTCCTTCTTATAGTAGGCCATACCCTGATAGTAGTAGAACGCCATTTCCTCCGGATTATACTGTCGGGCCTCCTGGCAGAGTGCGATGACACGATCGTTGTCCTCGTTGTTCCAGGCGTACGACACCAGCTGCAGGCGTGCTGAGGCATTGTCGGGCTCCACGGTCAGTATCTGTTCCAGCACGGGTGCGATGCTGTCGTGCGGCATCTGTTTCAGACTCATGTAGGCAGCGCAGAGCGAGCCGATGTCGCCGTCCTCCTGCTGTTGTGCCAGCATCTTGCGGAACAGTGCGAGCACCTTAGTGCTGTCGCCACCCAGTTCTTCGTTGCGCATCACCTCCTGCCGCATGAGCACCATCTTCTGCTCCGTTTGCACGGTAGGGTTCAGCAGCAGTCGCTCCAGGGTTGTGGCAGCGGCCAGACTGTCGCCGGCTTCGCGGTAGTAGCTCAGCATCGACACCTGGGCACGGGTGTTGTCGGGCTCGTCGCGCAGTATGCGGTGGTAGATGTCGAGTGCCTTCTCCGTCTCGTTATTCATCATGAGCATGTCGCCATACATACCCAGGTAGTTCATGTCGTTCGGGTAGCGGTCGGCCAGTCCTTTCATCTCGGCAATGGCAGCCGTTTTGTCGCCCTTGCGCGAGTAGATTTCGCTCTTGGCGTACGACAGGCGTTCGCTCTTGCCGTTGATGGTCTCCAGACGGTTCAGGATATCAATGGCATGCTCCCAGTCCTGCTCGTGCTGATACAACTGGAACAGCAGCTCCAGCAGGTCCTCGCGGTCCTTGTGCTTGTCGTACAGCTGCTCGGTCATGGCGATGGCCTCCTGATATTTCCTGAGGCTGATGTATGTCTGCATCAGTGTCTCCGCATAGACGGTGTTGTCGGGGGCGAGCGTCGCAGCACGCTGCACCATCTCCAGTGCCTTATCGTTGTCCTTCAGCACCTTGTAGTACTGCGACAGGAAGTAGTAGGCCTCCGAGGCCTCGGGGTTCAGCTCTATGCAGTGCTGCAGCAGGTCGAAGGCAGCATCGCTGTTACCCTTCTGGCGCTGTACCTGCGCTTCGAGGAAGCACTCGTCATAGGAAGAAGGCAGACTGGCAGCGACCTGAGACTCCTGTGCTGAAGCATTTGCCCCAACAGCCATCATCAGTCCTATCACCAATACTTTCACCTTCATCATAACTGAACTATAAACTCTACTTCACTCCCGTATGTCCGTATCCTCCCTCGCCGCGTTCGGTCTCGTCGAGCACCTCGACCTCAATCAGCTCGCCCTGCTCATGGCGGGCGATAATCATCTGGGCGATGCGCTCGCCGTCGTTGACCACGAACGGCTCCTGCGACAGGTTAATCAGCACCACGCCAATCTCACCACGATAGTCGGCGTCGATGGTGCCGGGTGTATTCAGCACCGTGATACCCTTCTTCAGGGCCAGTCCGCTGCGTGGGCGCACCTGAGCCTCGTAGCCGGCAGGCAGGGCGATGTGCAGACCAGTAGGAATCAGACGGCGTTCCAGCGGCTGCAGCGTCACGGGCTCGTCGAGGTTGGCGCGCAGGTCCATGCCGGCACTCTGCGGCGTGGCATATTGGGGGAGGGGTTGGTGCCCCTTATTGACAACGTTTATCTTCATTTTTCTTGCGTACATTATATATTTTTGTGATGCAAAGATACATATAAAAATGCACGTGTGCAAACAATTATCCGCAAATCTTCGATTTCGCCCCTTACTTAGGTTATTTTTCACACTTGTTTGCAATCCTGACAGCGTTGCCAGGGGTCACAGATGAGAATTTCTTGGATTCTCTTCGCCAAATCGAAAAAAAACATTATCTTTGCCCCATGAATATAAATGCACCCAAGGAAACGATGAACTGGCAACAACTGATATCGAACAAACGGCTGGGGCAGGAACAACGGCACCCGGGAAGACATGACGACCGTACGGAGTTCAAGCGCGACTACGACCGACTGATATTCTCGGCACCATTCCGTCGCCTGCAGAACAAGACGCAGGTATTCCCGCTGCCTGGCAGCATCTTCGTGCACAACCGTCTGACGCACTCCCTGGAGGTGGCCAGCGTGGGCATGTCGCTGGGCAACGATGTAGCACGCCTGCTGACGGAGGCGCACCCGGAACTGAAGGACACGCTCTTTCAGGAGATAGGACAGATTGTGGCGACGGCCTGTCTGGCGCACGACCTGGGCAACCCACCGTTCGGACACTCCGGCGAGAAGGCCATTCAGACCTTCTTCACCGAGGGACCGGGCTACAGCCTGCGCGAGAAAGTCAGTCAGGAGTTCTGGGATGACATTACGCACTTTGAAGGCAATGCCAACGCCTTCCGTCTGCTGACGCACCAGTTTGAGGGACGCCGTCTGGGAGGTTTCGTGATGACCTACTCCATGCTGGCCAGTATCGTGAAGTACCCTTATGCCTCGTCGGCTGCTTCGAAGAAGGGGAAGTTCGGCTTCTTCTGCTCCGAGCGCGACAACTACCAGAGAATTGCTGCCGAGCTGGGCATCCCCTGTGTCTCCAAGCCGGGCGAGCCATTGCGCTACATGCGTCATCCGCTGGTCTATCTCGTAGAGGCTGCCGACGACATCTGCTACGAGATCATGGACCTGGAGGATGCCCACAAGCTGAAGATCCTTTCGTATGAGGAAATTGCACACCTATTGCTCGATTTCTTCGATGAAACCGCCCAAAATTACATCTTGAAGCGCATTGAAGACGAGGGTCTGACGGACGATAACGAGAAGGTAGTGTACCTGCGTGCACGCGTCATCGGACTGCTGGAGAGCGAGTGCGTGAACACCTTCGTGGAACATGAGCAGGAGATTCTCAACGGCACGTTCACGGGCAGCCTCATCGACAACATCTCCGAGCGCCCCCACAAGGCCTACAGCCGCTGCGCCAAGCTCTCCGGCCAGCGCATCTACCGCAGTAAGGTGGTGCTCGACGTGGAACTGTCGGGTTACAAGATCATGGAGACGCTGATGCAGCAGATGACCGAGGCCATCATGCACCCCGACCGCTACTACTCGCAGCAGCTCATAGGTCGCGTCAGCAGCCAGTACGCCATCGAGAGCCCCGACCTGGAGACGCGCATCATGGCCGTCATCGACTACATCTCGGGCATGACCGACGTCTACGCCCTCGACGTCTATCAGAAAATCAACGGCATCTCACTGCCCATCGTCTAAACATAACAAAACAACTACCGATATGAAACTGAGAACAATTCTATTAACCTTTGCGACAGCACTCATGCTGCCATCAGAAGCCCAATACTACGTCGGTGGCGACATCTCGCTGCTGCCTAAGTATGAACAGGCCGGTGTCATCTATAGAGACCAGAACGGCAACGCCGTGCAGCCGCTGCAGTTCTTCAAGGAGCAGGGACTGAACGCCATGCGCGTCAGGTTGTTCGTTGACCCCTCGAACAGTGGCGACAAGATTGTCTGCCAGGACATTGACTACGTGAAGACATTCGGCAAGCGCATCAAGGACGCCGGCATGAAGCTGATGCTCGACTTCCACTACAGCGACACGTGGGCCGACCCTGCGAAACAATGGACACCCGACGCCTGGAAATCGCTGAGCGACGAACAGCTCTACACGAAAATCTACGAATACACCAAGGACTGCCTGCAGCAGATGGTGGCCGCAGGCGCCACCCCCGACTTCATCCAGACGGGCAACGAGATATCGTATGGCATGCTTTGGGGTACCGAGGCCGTCGCCGGTGGCGATAACAATAAGACCAACCGCTGCTTCACGAACTCGCCGGCAGCCAACTGGACACGCTTCATCACGCTGCTGAAGCAAGCCGGAAAAGCCTGTCGTGAGGTGTGCCAGGACGCGAAAATCATCATCCACAGCGAGCGCGTGGCCAAGCCCGATGTGCTGACGGACTTCCTGGACCGCATGAAGAATGCCGGTTTGGACTACGATATTATCGGACTGAGCTATTATCCTGACTATCAGGGCAGTCTAAATCAGTTGGAGACAGCCCTGAAGGCCGTGGAAAACAAGCAGTATGGCAAGGACATGATGGTGGTGGAGATGGGCTATTCGTATAAATGGCGACTGGGAGGTCAGATTTATGACTACACAGGCACCTACCCCTATGATGAAGAAGGCCAGCGCCGCTTGACAGCCGACCTTATCACGTTGCTGAAGAAGCACGACACCGTGAAGGGACTCTTCTGGTGGTGGCCTGAGGATAATGGCAATAAGGGGGTGTCGAGCAAGTGGTGGAACGCAGCCCTCTATGACCACGACACGGGCAAACCCTATGCAGCCTTCTATGAGCTGAAAGCGTTTGCCGACAGGGGGGAGGCCGGACTCGGTGGTCTGCTGGCGCCCATCGACAACAGCCGATGGTACACGCTCACGGGCATGCAGCTTGACACGCATCCACACCGTTGCGGGCTTTACATCCACAACGGGCAGAAACTGCTGATTCGCTAAAAATTAACGTTGAACTTCCCGACTACAGGGTTAATGCTCCTTGTAGACCACCTTGTTGGCGCCACTGGTAAGCTTCAGTGCTTCAGGATGCTCATGGATGAAGGAGTCGATGTGGCGTACACGCTTCTGCTCTAAGATTTCGTCAACGGCAATGAGAATACCTGTCTCCTCAACGTCGCCGAAGCCGTAGTTGATGGCTGTGCCGAAGAGCTTCATCGTGGGCGACAGGCTCATGTAGGCATTGACCAGCGGTGGAATGTTATAGCCCATCTTGCGTATCTCACGGTTCAGGATACGATAGTCGGCATTGAAGTCTTCCTCACAGAACAGTGCCTCCAGTTCCTTCTCGTCGGCCTCAATTTTCAGCGGCTTCATAGGTATAATCAGTCCATCCTTGTCAGCGAAATGCTTCTTCAAGAAGTAGAGAATCATGTCGCGACCACGACGGATGTATGAAGGATACATAGTAAACTTTCCGAAGAAATACTTGACGTTGGGCTTGATGACCGTAAGAGCACCCAGACCGTCCCACAGGTTGTCAAGCGCAAAGAGGCTCTTGGCACCCATGCGCGAACTCTGGTAAGGCAGCGACACGAACGAGCGCCCCAGCTCAATGGTGTAAGGCATGTACTCATCAAGGAACTTCTGAGAGAAATGGAACATGTGACTGGTGGCCAGGATGGGCTGACCCTTGTCGTCCAGCTCCCACGCCGTTCCCTCAAGATAGCGGTAACCACCGAGAATCTCCTCAGCCTCCGGATTCCAGACGATGAGCTGTTTGTAGCAGTTCTCGCAGAGGTCGAACTCGTCAAGGTCCATCTCCTTGCCCGTACCACCACCGGCCTCCCGGAAAGCAATCTCACGAAGGCGCCCTATCTCTTTCATGACGTTGGGGGCATTGTGAGCCGTCACGATGTAAATCTCGTTATTGCTCTTGTTGGTCATTCGCAGCTGCTTGTCAGGCGTCAGTTCGCTCTTCAGCAGTTCTACAGGGATAGGGGCAATGATAGGTTGTTCCATGATTTATAGTTTGTAGACTTGTTCTTTTACAATTTGTGCCCATTCCATCGGTGTTTTCGACCTATCGAAGGTCTGCCAGGGTATGGGTTTTCCGATGCTGACACGGAAGGTTTTGTGTACATTCTTATACATTTCGTCGACCAGAAACAGCATGGCCAGATTGAACGGCAGGTAACGGTCGGAGATATTGGCCAGACGATAGAAGAACGAGGAGTTCTGACCGCCGAAATGGATGGGCACGACATCGCGCTGATACTCCACACTCTTCGCAATGAAGGTCTTCTTCCAGGGAATGTCCTCGACAACACCCTTCTTGCGGCGTGAACACAATCCGGCAGGGAACATCAGCATGTGGTTGTCACTCTGGAAGCCGGCCTCCACCATCTTGGGGAAGTCGCGTCCCTGCTTGCCCGTCTTGTTGATGGGGATGCAGAGCGGTGCCAGACCTGGCAGGTTCATCAGCAGGTCGTTCACCAGATAGCGGAAACGGCCATCGTAGTGGCGACCGATGATAGCTCCCAATGCCACGCCGTCCTCGCCACCCAGTGGATGGTTCGAGACGAAGGTGTAGAGCTTGCCGTCGTCCTTGGCCGGGAGGTTCTCAGCACCGACGATGTCGAGCGTGGCATCCAGATAGCGCACACACTCCTCCAGCCATTCTGTTCCCGTGAGGTGACGGCTCTCCCAAAGATATCTGTTCACCTCGTCCTGGTGGATAATACGCTTGAGCCACCACACCAGAGGGCGTGGTACCCATTTTGCCTTTTTACCCATTTTGCTGCGCAGAATGTTGTCAAGGTCGATGGTCTTTTCAGTGATAACAGTTGCCATTTGGTCTTGTTCTAAGCGTATCAGTCTGCAAAATTAGTGCATTTCTTCGAGAAACTGCACAAAATGTGATAAAAATGTGCTCTTAGGCAGAAAAATTGTCATTTTACGCTTGCCAAGGCCAAAAACCAAAAATTAAAATAGGTTAAAATCAAAAAAATGTGGGGAAAAGTGGTGGAATGTGGGGAGAATTGTGTAACTTTGTCGCTGAATTCTATTAATAGATGTACACATGCGTTTTTTAGGTAACATAGAAGCCAAGACCGACATAAAGGGAAGAGCCTTTCTGCCAGCCGTTTTCCGCAAGGTGCTACAAGCATCAGGGCAGGAAAACCTGATTATGCGGAAAGACATTTTCCAGGATTGTCTTGTGCTCTATCCAGAGAGCGTATGGAACGAGCAGATGGACACGCTACGGCAGCGGCTGAACCGCTACAATGCCGAGCACCAGCGAATTTTCCGTCAGTTTGTCTCCGAGGTGGAGATGCTGACGCTTGACGGCAACGGCCGCTTTCTTATCCCCAAACGCTACATGCAAGCCGCTGGCATTCAGCAGACTGTGAAGTTTATAGGCATGGGCGACACCATTGAAATCTGGGCAGCCGACAAGATAGAGGCAGCACAGATGGACGGAGATGAGTTCGGTCGGGCTTTGGAAGATATGATGAACACTCCGCTTTGACGATATGAAAACCGCTGAAACCTATCATGTGCCGGTGCTTCTCCATGAGAGCATTGACGGGCTGGCTATCCAGCCCGACGGTGTTTATGTGGACGTCACCTTCGGTGGCGGCGGTCACAGCCGGGAGATACTAAAGCATCTTGGCGCAAAGGGTCATCTCTACAGCTTCGACCAGGATGCCGATGCTGAACGGAACATCGTCGATGACGACAGGTTCACCTTTGTCCGCAGCAACTTCAGGTATATCAAGCAGTGGATGCGCTACTACGGTGTAGACCACGTGGACGGTCTGCTGGCCGACCTCGGCGTGTCGAGTCATCACTTCGATGATGCCGAGCGTGGCTTCTCCTTCCGTTTCGACGCCCCACTCGATATGCGCATGAACAAACGTGCCGGGCAGACAGCCGCCGAGGTGCTGGCTCACTACAGCGAAGAGCAGTTGGCCGACGTGTTCTACCTCTACGGTGAGCTGAAACAGGCACGCCGTATCGCAGCCGCCGTGGTGAAGGCGCGTGGCGAACAGCCGATAAAGACCACCAACGACCTGCTGAACGTTGTCGAGCCGTTCTTCCGTCAGGAACGGGAGAAGAAGGACATGGCCCGGCTGTTCCAGGCGCTGCGCATCGAGGTCAATCGCGAGATGGAGGCTCTGACCGACATGCTCCGTGGGGCCTGCGACGTCCTGGGAGAAGGCGGACGCCTGGTGGTGATTACCTATCACTCACTGGAGGATCGTCTGGTGAAGAACATGATGAAAGCCGGCAATACAGAGGGACGTCTGGTGCAGGATTTCTTTGGCAGGGTGGAAGCACCGTTCAAGACCGTCGGCAAGGTCATCGTGCCCGATGCCGACGAGCAGCAGCGCAACCCGCGTAGCCGCAGTGCAAAATTGAGAATAGCAGAAAAAATATAATCATGGCAGAAGAAGAGAATGTCATCATAGAAAAGGATGCCACCGGGCAGAACGCCATCGACAAGCTGAAGGAGCTGAAGTTGAAGGTGAGCGAGGACGAGCAGACGCCCGTCGGAGCCCTGACGCTACGCAAGATCCTGGGTGGCGACATACTGTCGGCCGTTCCCGTGCGTCGGCAGGTGTGGCTCATCCTGCTGGTGGTTCTCTTTACGGTATTCTACGTGGCTTTCCGCTACCAGTGCCAGCAAGACATGATAAAAATCAGTCAACTGGAGAACGAGCTGAAGGATGCCAAGTACCGTGCGCTGAGCTCATCGAGCACGCTGACAGAGCGTTGCCGTGAGAGCCAGGTGCTGGAGGTATTGCGCCAGAACAAGGACTCTGTGTTGCATGCCAGCGACCAGCCACCTTATATTATTAATATACCCCAGTCGGGGCTGTTTAGCGAAGACGACGAATGAGCAGGTTCAATAGCAGCAAGGTAATGCCACGCTACTTCGCCATTGCAGTAGCGCTGACGATAATAGGTCTTTTCATTATTGGCAAGGCCCTCTACATCATGACGGCCAAGAAGACCTATTGGACGACGGTGGCCTCACGACTGGTGCGCGAGGACGACACCGTGCCAGCTGCACGTGGCAACATCCTGAGTTGCGACGGACAGCTCATGGCCAGCAGCATGCCACAGTATATTGTCTATGTGGACTTCCAGCCCGACAAGATGAAGGACCCCAAATGGGCGCACACCTATGACTCTCTGTGGACGGCCAAGATTGACAGCACCTGTGAGGGACTGCACAAAATCTTCCCTCAGCAGACGGCAGCTGCCTTCAAGGCTCATCTGGAGCAGGGCCGCAACAAGATGGTGCTCAACAAGAAGACCGGCGAGATGACCAAAGGTGCCCGCTACTGGCGCATCTGGAAACGTCGCATCGACTATAATACGTTCCTCGCCGTCAAGGGGTTGCCGCTGTTCAACCTGCCGGCTGCCAAGGGCGGCTTCAGCTGGGAGTCGTTCAGCACACGTCGCCATCCGTTTGGCTCACTGGCCCTGCGTACTGTCGGCGACATCGGCTCCGAAAAGGTGCGCAACGCCCACGGACGCGTAGTGACGAAAGACAGTGCCCGCTTCGGTCTGGAACTGGCGTACGACACACTGCTGAGTGGCACCCCGGGCATAGAGCGCCGTCAGAAGGTGCTTAACAAGAAGATTGACCTTACCGTCACACCGCCTGTCACTGGCGGCGACATCGTCACCACCATCGATGTGAACATGCAGGATATGGTGGAGCGTGCTGTCATCGAGGAGATGAAACTGCCCGAGGTCAATGCCGACATGGGTGTGGCCATCCTCATGGAGGTGCAGACAGGCGATGTCAAGGCAATAGCCAACATTGAGCGTACGGAGAGTGGTCATTACATGGAGCTCTACAACCGAGCCATCAGCTACCGCTGCGAGCCCGGTTCGGTATTCAAGGTTGCCTCGTTCCTCGTGGCCCTTGACGATGGCGTCGTCGACACCAGCTACGTCATCCACACTGGCTGTGGACAGCTGATGATGCACGGACGTAACATGAAAGACCATAACTGGCGCCGTGGCGGCTATGGCGACATGAACGTTGCCCATGCCCTGGAGGTCAGCTCTAACATCGGTGTCAGTCACGTTATCGACAGATTCTACGGCAAGAACCCTGAGAAATACGTTCAGGGCCTGGAGCGCGTAGGCATCCGTAGGGACCTGAAGCTGCCTATACGCGGCTATCTGCCACCATACATCCGTATGCCGGACACGAAGACCAACGACCGTGCCAAGTACTGGTCGAAGACGACGCTCCCCTGGATGTCGATAGGCTATGAGACCCAGATTGCCCCGATTAACACGGTGGCCTTCTACAATGCCATTGCCAATAACGGACGCATGATGCAGCCACGCTTCGTGAAGAAGGTGGTAAAGGACGGTAAGACCATCAAGGAGTTCCCACCGGTGGTGCTGGAGGAGCAGATAGCAAAGCCACAGACCATCAAGACCATGCAGACAGTCCTGGAGCATGTCGTCAGCCAAGGCCTCGGAAAGAAGGCTGCTCCGTTGTCACGCGCCTACAAGGTAGCAGGAAAGACAGGAACAGCGCAGATAGCCGATGAGCGTGGTGGTTACCACTCAGGCACAACGCGCTACTGGCTCTCGTTTGCCGGCTATTTCCCTGCCGACGCCCCTCGCTACACTTGTCTTGTCTGTCTGCGTAAGACGGGATTGCCGGCCTCGGGTGGTGGCATGAGTGGCGTCGTCTTCCGCCATATCTCCGAGGGCGTGATGGCACAGAGTCTGAAACGTCTTGTCGAAGATTCCCGTGATTCCACGTCGAACCATGTGGCTGACGTGAAGAACGGCAATCAGACGGCTGCCTCTTATGTACTCAACCGTCTTGGTGCCAAAGGCCATCAGACATCGCAGCTGAAGACAGCCAGCGGCACAATGCCCGATGTTCGTGGCATGGGAGCCCGTGATGCCGTATACCGCTTGGAGCGCTGTGGCGTGAAGGTACATCTGCATGGTCGCGGCAAGGTGAAAGACCAGAGTCTGGCACCTGGTAAGGCACTGCAACCTGGTATGGTATGTGATTTGAAACTTGAAATATAAAAAATACAACATATGAAACTGAGTGAACTTCTCAAAAACGTACAACCCATTGCCATCATCGGCGATGCCGATGTAGAGGTGACGGGTGTCAAGATTGACTCCCGTCAGGTGCAGCCCGGCTACCTCTTCGTAGCCATCAAGGGCACCCAGACCGATGGACATCGTTTCATTCCAAAGGCTCTGGAGCTGGGCGCAAAAGCTGTGCTCTGCGAGGACCTGCCGGAGGAGACTGCCGAGGGCGTCACCTATGTGCAGGTAGCCTCTACCGAGACTGCCGTCGGTCCTGTGGCTACGCTGTTTCATGGCGACCCCACATCGAAACTGAAGCTGGTGGGCGTCACTGGTACCAATGGTAAGACGACCATCGCCACCTTATTATATAATATGTTCCGTCAGTTCGGCCATAAGTGCGGCCTGCTGTCAACGGTCTGCAATTACATTGACGGCGAGGCCGTTCCTGCCAGTCACACGACACCCGACCCCATTGAGCTCAACGAGCTGTTGGAGCGTATGGTCAAGGCCGGCTGCGAGTATGCGTTCATGGAGTGTTCCAGTCATGCCATTGCCCAGCAGCGCATCGGTGGTCTTCACTTCGTGGGAGGCCTGTTCACCAACCTGACGCGTGACCATCTGGACTACCACAAGACGTTTGAGAACTACCGTGATGCCAAGAAGCTGTTCTTCGATATGCTCGGCAAGGATGCTTTTGCCATTACCAATCTCGACGACAAGAACGGACTCTTCATGGTACAGAACACCAAGGCTCAGGTGAAGACCTACTCGACACGACAGATGGCCGACTTCCGTGCCCGCATCATCGAGTGCCATTTCGAGGGTATGTACCTGGAGATGGACGGCCGGGAGGTTGGTGTGCAGTTCATCGGGAAATTCAATGTCTCGAACCTGCTCTGCGTCTATGGTGCTGCCGTCATGCTGGGTAAGAACCCTGAAGACGTTCTCGTCATCATGAGCACCCTGAAGAGCGTCAATGGCCGTCTTGACCCCATCAGCTCGCCAGAAGGCTATACTGCCATTATCGACTACGCTCACACCCCCGACGCCTTGGAGAATGTGCTGAACGCCATCCACGAGGTGCTTGACGGCAAGGGAAAGGTCATCACCGTCTGCGGTGCTGGCGGCAATCGCGATAAAGGCAAGCGTCCGCTCATGGCTCAGGAGGCTGTGAAACAGAGCGACCGCGTCATCATCACCAGCGACAATCCCCGTTTCGAGGAACCGCAGGACATCATCAACGATATGCTGGCAGGTCTCGATGCCCGTCAGATGAAGAAGGTCATCAGCATTGTCGACCGACGTGAGGCCATCCGTACGGCCTGTATGATGGCCGAGAAGGGCGATGTCATCCTTATAGCCGGAAAAGGCCATGAAGACTATCAGGAGATCTGTGGCGTGAAGCACCACTTCGACGACCATGAGGTGGTTCGCGAATGCTTTCAGTCGTAACACACTGATCATGTAATAACGAAATAACGATACATATGCTATACTATCTGTTTAGATTCTTAGAGCAGTTCGACATCCCAGGGGCACACCTCTGGTCTTACATCTCGTTCCGCTCATTGCTGACGCTTATCTTGTCGCTGGTCATCTCGGCATGGTTCGGTGAGTATTTCATCAAGTACATGCGTCGCAAGAAAATCTTTGAGACTGAGCGTGACGCTGCCATCGACCCGTTTGGCGTTGACAAGAAGGGAGTGCCCACCATGGGTGGTCTCATCATCATCGTCAGCATCCTGATACCCGTACTGCTTTTTGCACGTATTCGTAATATCTACATCATCCTGATGGTCGTAACGACGATATGGCTGGGTTTCCTCGGCTTCCTCGACGACTACATCAAGATTTTCCGTCGTAACAAGGAAGGTCTGAAAGGAAAATACAAGATTGTAGGCCAGGTGTCAATCGGCTTTATTGTCGGTCTGACGCTGTGGCTTAGTCCTGATGCCGTGGTGCGTGAGAACATCAACGTGAGACAGCAGAACCAGGAGGTGGTCGTCAAGCACCAACCTGAGGCTGTGAAGTCGCTGAAGACCACCATTCCGTTTGTCAAGAACCACAACCTGAACTACTCTGAGGTGATGAACTTCATGGGTGAATACAAGGTGGCAGCCGGTTGGGTGCTTTTCGTCATCCTGACCATTCTTGTGGTGACGGCAGTCTCCAATGGTGCCAACCTGAACGACGGTATGGATGGCATGTGTGCCGGTAACTCCGCCATCATTGGTGTGGCGTTGCTGGTGTTGGCCTATGTCTCAGGCCATATTATCTATGCGGCCTATTTCGACATTATGTACATCCCCCATGCTGAAGAGCTGGTGGTATTCCTATCGGCATTCATTGGCGCCATGATTGGTTTCCTGTGGTACAACGCCTATCCTGCCCAGATATTCATGGGCGATACAGGCTCACTGACTATTGGCGGCATCATCGGCGTCTGTGCAGTCATCATTCATAAGGAGCTGTTGCTGCCCATTCTCTGTGGCATCTTCTTCATTGAGAGCCTGAGTGTCATCATACAGACACAATGGTTCAAGTTCATGAAGCGCAAGGGCAAGCGCGTCCGTGTGTTCCGTGCAACACCTATCCATGATAATTTCCGTCGACTCGACTCACAGCTCGACCCGACATCACATTATATCCTTCGTGGCTGGCCTCACCGTCAGTTCCATGAGTCAAAGATTACATTCCGCTTCTGGATTATCACCATTATCCTGGCGGCAATGACCATCATCACACTGAAGATAAGATAAGGTATGAAAAGAATTGTTGTTTTAGGAGCAGGCGAGAGTGGCGCAGGAGCTGCCGTCTTAGCCAAGAAAGAAGGTTTCGACGTGTTTGTATCAGACATGTCGAAGATTGCGGACCGTTACAAGAAGCTGCTGGACGACCATCAGATAGAATGGGAGGAAGGCCAGCATACAGAGGAGAAGATTCTCAACGCCGACGAGATTATCAAGTCGCCCGGCATCCCCGATACGGCACCGATGGTAAGCAAAGCCATTGAGAAAGGTATTCACATCATCAGCGAGATTGAGTTCGCTGGTCGCTATACTGATGCGAAGATGATTTGCATCACAGGATCAAACGGCAAGACCACTACCACCTCGCTCATCTATCATATCTTCCGTCAGGCTGGCTATGATGCCGGTCTGGCTGGCAACATCGGCCACTCGCTGGCCTTACAGGTGGCTGAGGAGCCCCATGAATACTACATCATCGAATTGTCATCGTTCCAGCTCGACAACATGTATGACTTCCGTGCCAACATCGCCATCCTGCTGAACATCACACCGGACCATCTGGACCGCTACGACAACAAGATGCAGAACTACACCGATGCCAAGATGCGCATCATACAGAACCAGACTCCGCAGGATGCCTTCATCTACTGGGCCGACGACCCCATCATCTCAAAAGAGCTGCAGAAATACGACATCAAGGCTGTTCTCTGTCCGTTTAGCGACATCAAGAAGAACGGCACCATCGGTTACATTGAGGAAGGCAAGTACGAACTGGAATATCCCACGCCTTTCAACATGGAACAGGAGAGTCTGAGCCTTACCGGCCGTCACAATATCTATAACTCCCTGGCCGCAGGTCTGGCTGCCAACATCGCCGGCATCAAGAAAGAGGAGATACGTCGTTCGCTCAGCGACTTCCCTGGCGTGGAACACCGTTTGGAAAAGGTTTGCGACGTGCGTGGCGTCCACTATGTCAACGACTCGAAGGCCACCAACGTCGATGCTTGCTGGTATGCACTGGAATCGATGAAGACGAAGGTGGTGCTCATCGTTGGTGGTAAAGACAAGGGCAATGACTATTCGCCACTGTTCCCACTTATCAAGGAGAAGTGCTCGGCATTGGTCTATCTGGGTGCCGACAACCAGAAGCTGCACGACAATTTCGACCAACTGGGTCTGCCTGTGCGCGACACTCACTCCATGAAGGATTGTGTGGCTGCCTGCTATGAGCTGGCTCAGCCAGGCGAGACCGTGCTGCTTTCTCCCTGTTGCGCCTCGTTCGACCTCTTTAAGAATATGGAGGACCGTGGCGAGCAGTTCAAGGAACTGGCAAGAAGCCTATAGGAGACGTTATTACGATATAACGATATGCCGATATTACGCAACAATAAATGGAAAAGAAATTAGGAAATCTCTTCAAGGGCGACAAGGTCGTGTGGATGGTGTTCTTCTTCCTCTGCATGATCAGTATTGTCGAAGTCTTCTCGGCTTCGAGCAATCTGACGTACAAGAGCCAGAACTACATGGGACCCATTGTCTACCACACCGCCACTATCCTGGTGGGGGTGCTTGTGGCCGTCATCACCTTGAACATTCCTTGCCGTTACTTTAAGCTCATGACGCCCTTCCTGCTCATCATCACGATTTTCACCCTATTATGGGTGCTCGTAGCCGGTGAGAGCATCAATGGTGCTAACCGCGTCATCTCAATCATGCATTTCACCTTCCAGCCGTCGGAGATTGCCAAAGGAACCATGGTACTGGTAACGGCGCAGATTCTCAGTGCCATGCAACGCGAGAACGGTGCAGACAGGAATGCTTTCAAGTACATCCTGGTGGTGTTGCTTCCCACGGTTGCCCTTATCGGTATTGAGAACCTGTCGACTGCCGCCCTGTTGTGTGCCGTCATCTTCCTGATGATGTTCATCGGACGCATTCCCATGTCACAGATGGGACGACTGTTGGGCGTCGTAGGAATCCTGGTGGCCGGCTTCCTGGCATTGATCCTGACGTTAGGAAGCATTGAGGGAAATCGTACTGAGGACACCCACATGACTGAGGTCGTCAATGCCGCTGGCGAGGAGGAGGTTGATAAGGATGCCATCAAGGGTGGTGGTGTGTTCCACCGCTTTGCTACCTGGCGCAATCGTATTCTCAAGCATATTGGTGGTGAGGAAGTGGCCCCTGAGGAATTTGACTTGGACAAGGATATGCAGGTAGCTCACGCCAATATCGCCATTGTCTCGTCGAACATCATCGGCAAGGGACCTGGCAATTCTGTTGAGCGCGACTATCTGCCGCAGGCTTTCAGCGACTTCATCTATGCTATCATCATTGAGGAGATGGGTATCATCGGAGCCACGTTAGTAGTGTTCCTATATATCGTGCTGCTCTACCGTGCTGCACGTATCGCCTCTCGTTGCGAGAACAACTTCCCTGCGTTCCTCATCATGGGATTAGCCTTACTGCTCGTCATACAGGCAGTATTCAATATGATGGTGGCTGTCGGCTTGGCACCCGTCACAGGCCAGCCGTTGCCTTTGATATCCAAGGGTGGTACGTCAACCATCATCAACTGTGCCTATATCGGAGCCATACTGAGTGTGAGCCGCTCGGCCAAAATGAAACTGAAAGTAGAAGAATCAAAAAACTGATAATAATAAGAACTGAGCATATATGGATAAGGAGTTAAGAGTCATCATCAGCGGAGGCGGAACAGGTGGACACATCTTCCCTGCCGTCTCAATAGCCAATGCCGTCAAGGCTTTGCGCCCTGACGCTAAGATTCTGTTCGTAGGAGCCCTCGGCCGTATGGAGATGCAGCGCGTGCCTCAGGCTGGTTACGACATCAAGGGTTTGCCTATCCGTGGTTTCTACCGTCCGTTGTGGAAGCCTGCTAATATCGGCGTTGCTTTTGATTATATCAAGAGTAAGTGGCTCGCCAAGAAGATTCTCCGTGACTTCAAGCCACAGGTGGCTGTCGGCGTCGGAGGCTATGCCAGCAGTGCTGCCTTAGGAGCAGCCAATAGTCTGGGCATCCCCACTCTGCTGCAAGAACAGAACAGCTATGCCGGACTCACCAATAAACAGCTGGCTAAGGGGGCTGCTAAAATCTGTGTAGCCTATGAAGGCATGGAGCGCTTCTTCCCTGCCGAGAAGATTATGCTGACGGGTAATCCTGTTCGCCAGCAACTGCTGGAGACAACCGTTACCCACGACGATGCTGTGCGCTCCCTCGGCTTTAACCCCTCAAAGAAGACCATCCTTCTGGTGGGTGGCAGTCTGGGGGCCCGTACCATTAACGAGAGTGTACTGCAGCATCTTGACCTGATAAAGGAAAGCGATGTACAGTTCGTCTGGCAGACGGGTAAATATTACAGTGCCGAGATAGCCGAGCGACTGAAAGGCCAGGAGATTCCTAATCTGAAAGTGACCGACTTCATCACCGACATGGGAGCTGCTTACAAGGCTGCTGATCTCGTAGTGAGCCGTGCAGGTGCTGGTAGCATCAGTGAGTTCTGCCTTTTAGGCAAGCCTGTCATCCTGGTGCCCAGTCCTAATGTGGCCGAGGACCATCAGACCAAGAATGCGTTGGCGCTTGTCAATAAACAGGCTGCATTATATGTCAAGGATGCCGAAGCACCTCAGCAGCTGCTACGACTGGCGCTCGACACCGTCAACGAAGATGCCAAGCTACAGAGCCTCAGTGAGAATATCCTGAAGATGGCATTGCCCGACTCGGCTGAAATTATCGCCAAAGAAGTCATCAAACTGGCAGAAAAGAATTAAAAGAATATGGAACTGAAAGATATTAAAGCAGTATATTTCGTTGGAGCAGGCGGCATCGGCATGAGTGCCATCGCCCGCTACTTCCTCAAACGTGGCCTCGTCGTTGCTGGTTACGACAAGACACCAAGCGACTTAACACGCCAACTGGAGTGCGAGGGTATGCTCATCCACTATGAAGAGAATGTGGAGGCTATTCCTCAGGCTTGTCGCCAACCGCAGTCGTGTCTGGTTATCTACACACCAGCCATACCTGCCGAACATAAGGAACTTGTCTATTTCCACGAAAAGGGTTTCGACATACAGAAACGCGCTCAAGTACTTGGCACGCTGACTCAGAGTCACAAGGGACTCTGTGTGGCAGGTACACACGGAAAGACAACTACCTCGACAATGTGCGCACACATTATGCATCAAAGTCATCTTGACTGCAACGCCTTCCTCGGTGGCATCTCAAAGAACTACGGCACAAACTATATCCTCTCGGACAGCGACTATGTTGTCATTGAGGCCGACGAGTTCGACCGTTCCTTCCATTGGCTGCGTCCTTGGATGAGCGTCATTACCTCAACAGACCCTGACCACCTTGACATCTACGGCACCAAGGAGGCCTATCTGGAGAGTTTCCGTCACTACACAACGCTCATCCAGCCCGGTGGTGCACTCATTGTTCATCGCGGCCTGGAGATGAAGGAATCGTTGCAGGACGGTGTGCGTCGCTATGACTATGCACTCACCGAGGGCGACTTCCACGCCGAGAACATCAAGATAGAGAACGGTGAGATTACCTTCGACTTCATATCGCCTATTGAATCAGTACCCGGCATCGTACTCGGTCAGCCCGTACCTATCAATATAGAGAACGGCATTGCTGCTATGGCGATGGCCCAGCTGAACGGCTGCACGGCCGAGGAACTGCGTTACGGCATGAAGACCTATGGTGGTGTGGACCGTCGCTTTGACTTTAAGATAAAGAACGACCGTCTGGTCTTCCTCAGCGACTACGCTCATCATCCGAAGGAAATCTACCAGAGTGCACGTAGCATCCGTGAACTGTATAAGAACCGTCACATCACGGCTATCTTCCAACCCCATCTCTATACACGTACCCGTGACTTCTACCGCGAGTTTGCCGAGGCTTTGAGTCAGCTTGACGAGGTCATTCTGACAGAGATATATCCAGCCAGGGAACTTCCCATTGAGGGTGTTACGTCACAGCTCATTTATGACAACCTGGCCCCTAGCGTCAAGAAGCAGCTCATCCGTAAGGATGAAGTCATGGAACTGGTCAAGAGCCGTCCGTTCGACGTTCTTATTGTGTTGGGTGCCGGCGACCTTGACAATATGGTGCCCGAGATAGTAAAGGTACTGAACGCTAAATAGAAAAAGAGTATAAGTAACAATCAGATATGACATTCAACTGGAAAAAGACCCTCATCATTGCCATTGACGTCGTTATCGCCGTCTATCTGGTGTTGGCCGTCACGGTGTTCAATCGCCCTGACGAGCGAGCTACTGTCTGTTCGGAGGTAAAGATTGACATCGAGCAGGGCGATGGTGACGGATTCCTTAATCCTGCCGAAGTGAAACATCTGCTGGAGCGTCAACATCTGTATCCGTTGGCTCAACCTATGCAGTTTATTTCAACACGCAGAATTGAGGAGGCACTGATGAAAAGTCCATTCGTGGACAACGCACAGTGTTATAAAACCCAGAGTGGTCATGTATGTATCCAGTTGCGTCAGCGGATACCCGTGCTTCATGTGATGGCTGACAATGGCGATCACTACTATCTCGACAATCATGGCGAGATTCTTCCAACATCGGGACTTCCTGTCGACCTCATCGTGGCGACGGGGGCTATTAACCGCAAATATGCGTGCAAGGTTCTGGCTCCTTTGGCCAGTCGCCTTCACGATAATAAGTTCTGGCAGAGTCAGATTGAACAGTTGAACGTTCTCAGCGACGGTTCCTTGGAGATGGTTCCTCGCGTAGGCGAACATATAGTATATTTAGGAGCCCCCACAGACATCGACACAAAGCTGGATCGTCTGCGAAAGTTCTATAAGTATGGCTTATGCCACGCAGGTTGGAACCGCTATGAACGTATCAGCGTAGAATTTGGCAATCAGATTATCTGTAAGAAAAGAAAGAAAATATAGACATTAAGTATATGGCAAAGGAATTCATTGTAGCAATTGAACTCGGCTCATCGAAGGTGACGGGTATCGCGGGTCAGAAGAACCTCGACGGCAGTATCAATGTATTGGCTGTTGTTAAGGAGGACTCTTCGTCGTTTATCCGCAAGGGAGTGGTTTACAACATCGACAAGACTGCCCAGTGTCTGCAGAGCATTGTCAAGAAACTGGAGACACAGTTGAAACAGCAGATTGTGCAGGTCTATGTTGGAGTAAGCGGCCAGTCAATCCGTGGTGTGCGTAATGTCATCACGAAAGATCTGCCCGCTGGCACGATTGTTACTGAGGCTATGGTCGACGAACTGGTTGACAGTAATCGTACGATGGATTATGCAGACCAGGAGATTCTCGATACAGCAGTCCAGGAGTACAAGGTCGATACACAGCTTCAGCAGGACCCCGTTGGTATTCAGTGCACACACCTGGAGGGCAATTATTTGAATATCCTGCAACGAAAAGCCTTTTACAAGAACTTCAACAAGTGCTTCGAGACGGCCGGTATTCCTATTGCCGAGATTCTGAACGCTCCGCTGGCATTGGCCGATGCTGTGCTGACAGAACAGGAGCGTCGCTCGGGCTGTACGCTTGTCGATATCGGTGCCGATACGACCACCGTTTCTGTCTATTCCAAGAATATCCTGCGCCATTTGGCTGTCATTCCTCTTGGCGGTGCCAACATCACAAAGGATATTGCCACCCTGCAGATGGAAGAGAGCGATGCCGAGAAGATGAAGCTGAAGTACGGTTCGGCCTATACCGACAACAATGATATTGACAACACACTGAAGTACTCCATCGACGCTGAGCGCCAGGTGGAGAGTCGCAAGTTCATCGAGATTGTCGAGGGACGTCTTGAGGAAATCGTTGAGAATGCTTGGTATCAGGTTCCCAATGAGTACTGTGACAAGCTGCTTGGCGGTATTATCCTGACGGGTGGCGGTGCCAATATGCCCAACATTGAGCAAGCATTCCAAAACCATACTCATATAGATAAGGTACGTGTGGCAAAGGCTCCTGTACCGGCAATATTAGGTGGCGGTGATGAAATCAAGTCGAAGAACGCCATGATGAATACCGTTCTCGGTCTGCTGCTGCGTGGCGACATGAATTGCGCTGGTGCAGAGATAGATCCCAATGGCAGTCTCTTCGACCAGCCCAAGCCCTCTGTTGTCATTGAGCCTAACGATCAGCGTCCTGCTCGTCGCGGTAGCGAGATTCCCATGGGTGTCGTCCGTTCTGAAGCCGAGAAACAGAAGGCTGAGGAGGAAGCCCGTATTAAACGCGAGGAGGAAGAGCGCTTGCAGCGCGAACAGGAAGAGGCAGAGGAGGCTGAGCGCCAGCGCATCCGCAAGGAGAACAGTCCCTGGACAAAGTTCAAGAAGGGTGTCCTCAGCTTCGGAAAGAAGATTATGGAAGACGAAGAATAACCCATTTGTCCCATTAAGCCCATTTACCCATTCAAAACAACACGATTATGGAAGAAAACAATAATACAATGAGCATTCTTGACTTCGGCGAGCCGGAGCATGAGAACAGCATTATCAAGGTCATTGGCGTCGGTGGCGGTGGTGGCAATGCCGTGAACCACATGTACCGTGAAGGTATCCACGACGTCACGTTCGTACTCTGTAATACTGACGCACAGGCACTTAATGACTCGCCCGTACCCGTTCATCTGCAACTGGGCAAGGAGGGCCTTGGTGCCGGCAACAAGCCTGAACGGGCTCGTTTGGCTGCCGAGGAGAGTCTCGACGATATTAAGGATATGCTTAGCGATGGTACACGTATGGCGTTTATCACGGCCGGCATGGGTGGTGGCACAGGAACAGGTGCTGCGCCTGTCATTGCCCGTGTGTCCAAGGAGATGGGCATCCTCACCGTTGGTATCGTTACCATTCCCTTCCGTTTCGAGGGCGCCAAGAAGATTGATCAGGCTCTCGACGGTGTTGAGGAGATGGCTAAGCACGTTGATGCACTACTCGTCATCAACAACGAACGTCTGCGCGAAATCTATCCCGACCTGTCGCTGACGGCTGCCTTTGGCAAGGCCGACGATACGCTGTCGGTAGCAGCCAAGTCTATTGCTGAAATCATTACTGTTCACGGACTCATCAACCTCGACTTCAACGACGTGAAGACCGTCTTAAAGGATGGTGGCGTAGCCATTATGTCAACAGGCTATGGCGAGGGTGAGGATCGTGTTCAGAAGGCTATAGACGATGCTCTGAACTCACCGCTTCTCAACGATAACGACGTCTTCAACTCCAAGAAGATTCTGCTCTCCATCGCCTTTAACGAAGAGAAGGGTGCTGGCGACAACTTTATGATGGAGGAGATGAACTACGTCAACGACTTCATGGACAAGTTCGGCGACTTCGAAATCAAGTGGGGCGTGGCCATCGACCCCGACTTGGGCAAGAAGGTAAAAGTGACCATCCTCGCCACCGGCTTCGGCATCAGCAATGTCGATGGTATGGACGCCCGTCTGCACAAGCACTCGCAGGAGGAGGCCAACCGCATTGCCGAGGAGCAGGAGCGTGCTGCTGCCCGTGAAGAGCGTCGCGGACGCTTCTATAAGGACCAGGGCACAAGCAAGCGCTACAAGCGCCGTCCCCACATCTACCTGTTCCGTCCTGAGGATCTTGACAACGACGATGTCATCTCTGCCGTTGAATCAACACCGACCTATAAGCGTACCCGTGAGATTCTTGACAGCATTCGCCGTCAAGCTACTGGCGATGTGATTGCCGACTCAAAGGATGAAATGCCACAAGAGCCCCAACAGGGTGTAATCAGCTTCGTCTGACATATAGTATCTCATCACTCACCTCTCACCACATAAATTATGCAGACAAAAAGCCATTTATCCCGTCTCATTCACGACCAGGCCGCCAAGTATGGTGATCGCGAAGTGCTCATCTATCGCGACTTCGGCGGTAAGGAATGGAAGTCTATGTCGTGGAATCAATTCTCGACAACGGTCAATCAGGTTTCTAATGCCCTGCTGAACATCGGTGTCAAGGTGCAGGAGAATATCGGCGTGTTCTCTCAGAACTCCGTGCAATATCTCTTCAGCGACTTCGGCGCATGGGGTGTCCGAGCCGTTACGATTCCATTCTATGCCACTTCTTCCGAGCAACAAATTAAGTTCATGTTGGCCGATGCCAAGGTGCGCTTCCTCTTTGTAGGCGAGCAGGACCAGTACGATAAGGCCCATCGTGTGTTCCCTATGTGCGACACATTGGAACGCATCATCGTTTACGACCGTCAGGTAAAGTTGGCAGAAGGCGATCAGTCCACCATGTACTTCGATGATTTCCTGAAGCAAGGCGAAGGAATGCCCCGTCAGTCAGAGGTGGAGAGTCGCCAGCGAGAGGCTTCGATGGACGACATCGCTAACATTCTCTATACCAGTGGTACCACGGGCGATTCGAAAGGCGTCATCCTGACCTGTGGTCAGTATCATGCTGCCATGGCGGCCAACGATAAGTGTGTGCCAGTGGGCGAGGACGACCGTGTGCTGAACTTCCTTCCCTTCACACATATCTTCGAGAAAGGCTGGAAGATTCTGTGTCTCACCGAAGGCGCACGCCTCATCGTCAATACCTATCCACAGGAGGTTCAGCAGACGATGAAGCAGACGCATCCCACCTGCATGTCCAGCGTACCGCGTTTCTGGGAGAAGGTCTATATGGGAGTTGAAGAGCAGATAGAGGCTTCAGGTCCCGTTCAGCGCAAGATTTTCAGACATGCCTTCGAGGTAGGCCGCAAGCATAACATCGAGTACCTGTCGAAAGGTCGCCGTCCGCCGATGGCACTCCATCTGGAATACGAGATGATTAACAAGACCATCTTCTCGCTTGTGCGTAAGGAGTTGGGATTGGAGAACGCCCACTTCTTCCCCACGGCAGGTGCGACCGTCAACCCCAAGGTCGAGGAGTTCGTCCATGCCATTGGCATCAACATGGTCGTAGGCTACGGCCTCACCGAGTCGCTGGCAACAGTCTCATGCAACCATCTGGGCAAGCCCTGGACAGTTGGTTCCGTAGGTATACCCATCGAAGGTATCTCCATCCGCATCAGCGAAGAGGGCGAGGTACTGCTAAAGGGTCCCACCATTACCCGTGGCTACTACAATCGCGAGGACCTGACGCGCCAGGCCTTTACTGAGGATGGCTACTTCCGTACAGGCGACTCCGGCTATCTGAAAGACGGCGAGTTGTTCCTCAAAGAGCGTATCAAGGACCTGTTCAAGACCTCTAACGGCAAGTATATTGCCCCACAGATGATTGAGTCGAAGATTCTTGTTGACAAATACGTCGACCAGATTGCTATCATTGCCGACCAGCGCAAATTCGTATCGGCGCTTATCATTCCCGTCTATCCGCTGCTTGAGGAGTATGCCCGTGCTCACGACATTGCTTTCGAGAGCCGCGAGGACCTCTGTGAGAACCAGCAGATTCATGACATGATGATGGAGCGCATCGCAACCCTTCAACAGCAGCTGGCCCATTACGAACAGATTAAACGTTTCACCCTTCTGCCTCACGCCTTCTCTGTGGAGCGCGGTGAGCTGACCAACACTCTTAAAATCAAGCGCCGCGTCCTCAACGAGAACTACAAGGCGCAGATTGATGCCATGTATGCGGAGTAACCCCATTCATTCCATCAGACCACATTAAATATGATTACCCAAGACCAGTTAAAAGACGTATTAGACCGCGTAGAGGCACTGTACAAGTACCTGCGCATTGACGAGAAAAAGATAGAGTTCGAAGAAGAAGATCTTCGCACCCAGGCCCCCGACTTCTGGGAGGACCGTCTGCGTGCCGAGGAGCAGATGAAGAAGGTGAAAGCCATTAAGCGCTGGATTGACGGCTATCAGGAAGTGCGGACGATGGCCGA
>Ga0310696_10000861_pt1 | contig 44769 bp, 44 predicted proteins | sample AusTroGonzalo_MG_4_FD_203885 | JGI IMG/M metagenome (GOLD analysis project Ga0310696, IMG submission 203885) | Bovine rumen microbial communities from tropical cattle in Woodstock, Queensland, Australia - Gonzalo_02 (v2) (version 2) | ecosystem: Host-associated > Mammals > Digestive system >... | reverse complement strand
AGGACTTCCGGCGAAGAACCGGCTCCATCCTCGCGAACGCGGTGCCGGTCGTGTGCCGACGGAAGCCCGTCGCAGCTCAGCGCGACATGCAGCCGACGCGCCCTTGCCCGCGAAAGGAACTCCGGCGTCACAAGCGTTCCATTCGTCGTCACCTTGTAGTGAAACGCGAGCGGGCGCCTCCGCTCGCACTCGTCGATTATCTCGAATATGGCGTCCATCCTCAGGAGCGGCTCGCCGCCGAAGAAGATTATGCCGGCATTGCGCTCCCCTGCGGTGCACTCCTCGATTGCGCAAAGCGCGCTCTCGACGGACATGTCGGAAGTCCCGTGCCGCGCATAGCAGTACCTGCAGGCGAGGTTGCACCTGTCAGTGAGATGCAGCGTCAGGTGCATTGCGCTTTGCCATGTAGTCGAAGAAATGCTCAATCTGCGCAACAAGCTTCTTCTCGGCAAGCTCGCGTCCGCACTTGTCTTCGATTTCGGATTCCTCCCGCCAGTCAAGTTTTCTGCCCGCCGCCCGGATCCGTTTTTCGACAATGTCTTCCGGCGCGCTTGCCATGGGATCGTAGAACACGCCGATCTTCACGGGACGGCCCTCTGTCCTGGCGCTGAACCCATTGACCGCCAGTTCCGCGGCGCGGCGCATGCGATAGACGCTAACCGACGAATATGTCCCGTCCCTTTCCGGATCGCGAAGCCAGCAACGCTCGTCGTTTCGAGAAATGTACTCGACCATCATCGAACCGTCCTTGGTGCCGAGGTCAAGCATCCACTTGCGCTTTTTCCGTATTTCTTCTTCGCCGAACTTTCGCCTTAGGGCAATTTTGGCGACGAGATGCGGATTTCCCTGCTTCTCCTCCAACTCGCTGACCGGCGCCTCCACGCCGTCAATCTCGGGCGCGTCGACAAGGTCGATTCCACGCTTCTTGAACTCGCGTTCGATAATCTCCAGCGCCTCGGCCTCCGGGAGCATGACGGGCGGATTCATTGCAACGCATCCAAATGCACCCTCGCCGTCGCCCGCGAGAGCCACAGGTGGAAGCGGACACACGTCCGTCACCGGCACTTTGCGCCTCTCCTCGCTCGGCCTCGCCGCATTCGGCACGACTGCCGCCTGAGCGGGAGACGTTTTCGGAGATTCCGCGGCGCCATCCATCGCAAGGGACTTGAGGCTCATTGCCGCAGCTCCGAGCGTGGAGGCCAGCGCGCGGACTCCCGACCAGCGCGCGGGGATGCGAGAAAGGTCCGCCTCGCCGATCTCGGAAATTGTCGGATAGCGCGGCGTCTTGTACTTACGCAGCGGATGCACCTCGTCATTCATCGCTTTCGTCGCCATTGCTTTTCTCCTTTACCTTCTTCTCGAGCATCTTCTTTTCCCAAGTCGCGAAATCTGGATAGTCGCGGACGACTTCAGCCAATCTGTTCTTCAGCGCTTTTAACGCCGTGTCGCCGTTCCGCTTTCGCGCAAAAAGCGATGCGACTATGCGCTCGCTCTCCTTCACGAATCCCGCCTGTCTCGTGTGCAGGGCAAACGCAAGGATGTCCGCCGCCACGTCTTCTCTTAGCCCAACATCTAACTCCGCAACTTCGTCAACGTACTCGCGGACGAGCACCAAGTCTCGCGCCAGGCGAGCCTTTTCGTATCTTACATACCGGACTTTGTTTGTTCCGGGATTTTCAACCGACGCCTCCCACCAGACGCACCCGTATGCAAGGAACTTCGCGATCCCCTCGCCTTCCTTCGGAGGAACAATCCATCCGTTTCCGCCCTGACGCTGATCCAGCATCTTGCCGTTCATCTGTTCCCGCTCTAGAATCCAATATGCGTCAACAGAAGCCGGGCTGGCGTCGACATTCGCATACATTGCCCCGGCGACGCTCGCAAAGCCCTTCGCCTCCAGCTCCTTCGTCAGCGCATCAAGGTCTGGCGCTTCGGCAGGGGCGTCCGCGGATTTGGGTGTTGCCTCGACAATCCACTCTTGTTCACTTAGAGTTCTTATAGACACAGCGGATCTCCAAGAAGGATCGGCATTTTTGCCGTCGCCTTCCGGCGACAAGTCGCCACAGGTGCCGTAAGGCCTTGCGCCGTTGCTGCCATAGGCAAACCAGGCGTAGCGCCAGTAGTCGAGATTGGTCTTGTCGTGACCATACACTGTTATCTTCACATGCGGCCCGTAGTCGGGGAACACTCCATACACCCCCTCGACGAGATTCGTGGTTGACTCGAACACCGCAAGTTCGCCTCCGCCATACAGAACGGCGATTCTGCTAGCGCTTTTTGGCCTAAAATGCGCCTGACGAACATCAGCTGGAAGGACGTCGTCCGGCCCGTTTTCCTTCGAGGCGATGTTCACCTCGTCATTGAAAATGCAGATACCATCTTTCGAATACGGCGGATACGGAGAGACAGGCTCCAAACGGCAGATCTTCAGTTTTCCATCGTCATGGGAAAGCCCCACCTCGAGCGTCATGCCGCGATAGAACAGCCAGTCGCCTGTCACGGAGGCGTTCCACTCGTCAAGCACGGCGCGGAAGGAAAAACGACGGAACTTGCACTCCCCGCGCTTCACGGCCCGCACGCGCATCTCCACGACATACGTCGCGCGCGCGGAATGTTCGCCGCAAAGCCCGCGCTCCCCTTCCAGGGGTTGCGCAGGGGTCACGTGGTCGAGATTGCCAAGCGAGGCGAGGTCAACAATCTCGACGTCCGCCACGACAACAGCCTCCTCCGCATTCTTCGGCTTGCCGCGCACCAACTCCAGCGAGGCAGTCTTCCCGAGCAGATTGTCAAACTGAAAGTCGCAGATGCCGGCGCAGAAGGACGACTTCGCATTCCCCTTCCTGTCGATTGCAATGCTGGTTCCATCGCAATGCGCCCCGTTTCTATGCCAGATGCGCCCCTTGCCGTCGTGTTCTTCAGTGTAGCCGGACTCCATCCACTTCAGCGCCAGTTCGTATAACTTGTGCCTCAGGGAAGGAGCATCCTGGTCCTCGGCGTCATTGCCATTGTGCGAATTCCAGACATCAGCCTCGAAGCTTACAAGCGTCGCCATGCCGTCGTCAATGAGACGCTTGGTGGCCGCCGCGCGACCTGGAAGCTGAAAAACCGGCGTCTTCGCAAAAACCTCGTCTATCAGCCTCTTCGCCTCGTCTGCGGCAAAGCAACACCTATTGCTCACGTTTTCATATCGCTGGCTAACAATGTCCAAAAGCGCCTCGTCCTCTTTGGATGCGGCACGTAGCATGCCTCCGAAGAGCATTGCGCATGCAAGCAAAGGCCCGCAAAGAATCTTAGCTGAATTCACCATGCCGACATTTTAGCAAATAAGCGCAGAATCTCGCAAGGGCATTTTACCCTTTGTTTAACGCGACTTCTTCCACTTTGCAAGGTTCTTGAGAATGAACGCGAAGGTCTTTTCGCGCTCCTTCGTCGTCTTGAGGGCGCATTCCCAGATGACGATGAGATTCCAGCCCTCGTCCGCCCACGCCTTCTCGTGCTCTGCGTCGCGGCGGACGTTACGCCGGAACTTGGCGTTCCAAAACGCGCGATTGGACTTCGGCCTCGTGGCAGTCGGGCAAACAGACGTCTGGACGAGCTTGCGACCGTCCCACTCCCACCCGTGCTGATGCCAAAAGCATCCCCGAACCTCGATTAAGGCGCGGCACTTCGAGATCACGATGTCAGGATGGCCGACGATGCGCTTGTCGCAGACTCGGAAGCGGTAGCCGTTCGCCCAAAGCATCTTGCGGACGACGACTTCCGGCAGTGTGTCGCGCGAATGTATCGCCGACATTATCTTCGACCTTTTCTCCCTGCTCACCGTATCCATGCAAATATTATACCATATCGCGGCAATGCACCTGGTTTAGACATGATTTACAGGATTGTTTTTAAGCAGGTATCTCCTGTTCTCCATGCCAAAATCCTGTTAATCTTGTAAGTCCTGTCCGATTTCACTTCTGCTTCATCTGTTCGGAGGCCTTGCGGATGAAGCGCGGGAGATTGCGCCAGACGGAATGGTAGCCGTAGCCACCGTTCGTCATTTCGTCAATCGCGGCATCCGCCGTCCAGCCCTCACGCAAAATGCGGTACATCGCGCACAGCGTTCCGGTTCGGTCTGCCCCGTGCTGGCAATGCACAAGGACTGGCACGGCGTTCGTGTCGTCCAAGACCGCGAGAAAATCAGTGACATACTTGTCCTTCATGTTCCCCGTGAAGATCTCGATTCGATGCGCCTTCAGCGGAAGTCCGCCGATCTCGTCCGAATCGGAATGGCTGTGACGCAAGTTCACCACCGTCTTTATTCCGAGAGCAACGAGGTTTGTCATCCCCTCCGCCGTCGGCTGTGCGCTCCTGTAGAGCTTGTCTGAGACCTTGTGCAAATTGGGAACGCCCACACATGCCATCGGCACCGCCCACTTCTCTGGTCTCGCCGTCGTATCCATGCGCGTCGCCGATTCCTCCACCACGTCTGCCGACGAGCCATCTGGCAGAGGTTCAAGGGGCCCAAGGAACTTCGGCCCTCGCCGAAGAATCACGTCGAGAACCGCCGCGACCTTGGCGAGTTGTTCCCTTATTGGAGTCTTAATTGAATAGCGCCTGTTTACATCCGGCGCAGCATAGCCGTATGCGTTGCAGCCGAAGCCACGCGCCGTAAAGACTGCGCGGCGAACATGATCCTTCTGCGAAACGACAATGAACGAATCAAGGCCAAACACCTTCTTCGCCCGCACGACTGAATCCAGAGTGCGGAATCCCGCATAGTCGCATACGACGCGCTCCGCAGGAACACCCGCCTCGGCAAGAGACTCCTTCATGTCCGACGCCTCGTCATACTCCTTGATATGGTTGTCGCCACTGACAATTAGGCAATCTACCTTGCCCGCCTTGTAAAGTTCGGCGGCGGCGGCGATGCGTCTCGTGAAATAGAGGTTGTAGAGTCCGTTAGGCAGAGTTTTCCGACAGCCCAGAACGACGGCGGCGCGGCAGTGCGGAACATCGGATGTTTTGTCGAACACGCGCCCGGCTGAAACCCAATAGACGGCAATCACCGACAAGCCCCACGCGACAATCGCGGCCACAATTCCCCATGTCGCAAGCTTAACAATATTCTTTCTCTTCATCGTTTAAAGTTCCTTGCGTTTTGTTTTAGACAGGATTTACAGGATTGTTTTTTAAGCAGGTATCTCCTGTTCTCCATGCCGAAAATCCTGTAAATCTTGTTAATCCTGTCTAAAACCTCCCGCGCCAACCATTGCCACTACGCGAAGTTGCTGGAGGCGAACGACCAGTTGAGATGTCCGTCGACGACAGCCTTCACGTACGCGGCGCGGGCGTTCTGCCAGTCAAGGTAGTAGGCATGCTCCCAAACGTCGATGACGAGGAGAGACGTGACGAAGGGCTTCCCGCACGGCGTATCGGCATTGGACGTAGATTCGACGACAAGCTTGCCGTCCTTCTTGAGAAGCCACGCCCAGCCGCTTCCAAAGCGCTTCACCGCCGCGTCGGCGAGCGCGGCCTTGCATGCGTCGAGCGAGCCGAAGGACGCGTTGATCGCTGCGAGCAGTTCCGCCGACGGCTCGCCGCCCTTCCCCGCCGGCGCAAGCGACCGCCAGTAGAAGTCATGGTTCCATATCTGCGCCGCGTTATTGAAGATGGCGGCGTCCTTCAAGTCATAAGAAGAGCTTATGATCGACTCCAGCGAACGGCCCTCATAGGTTTCGTTCCCCGCGACAAGGCCGTTCAGCGTCTTCACATAGCCGGCGTGGTGCTTGCCGTAGTGGAACGAGATCGTCTTTGCGGAAATCGTAGGCGCAAGTGCGTCGTCGGCGTATGGAAGAGGCGCGAGAGTTATTTCCTTCATGGTGGATTCTCCTTTTAGGATTTTGCTTTGAAGAGCCAGCGCGGCTGACGCCGCCCCGGCGACAAACTGTCTTCTTGTGGTTTTCATTCAACGGCCCTGGATGAGCTTCATCTCCTTCATGCGCTTGACGATGCCCTTGTCGCTTTTGCGATTGGGGGCCCGCCGATTTGACTGCGCCGACATTTTGCCGGACTTGCCCACATTATTAGCACGTACGGCGGACGCGGCTTTCTTGCCACTCACGGGTTTGGTTTCCACTGCAGAATAGCCAGGCCAGCCAAACACTAAGGCAAAAACGACCGATACAAGGACTATCGTATTGCATCTCATTACAACTTATGCCCTTTTATTTATAGGTGAATATGTCAAACATTGTACCATACATATGGTAAAATCACAAGTTGCGGACGGCAAAACAATGGGTTAGCACTCTTCAAACCTTTCTTTAAACTTCATGTAGAGGAACGCGCCAACAATGAGCAGGACGCCTGCAATGGCAAACACGCCAACGCGCGCCGGCGTCGCAAGCTGCGCCGTGTCCACAAGAAGGACCTTCACGACCGAGACGCCGAGAAGCGAGAGCGCGGTGATGCGCGTCGCGCGGCTGCGGCGGACGATGCCAGCCCAGAGCCCCGCAAACGCGACGAGAAGCCACGCTACGGAAACGGTGCCTGTCTTGAGCGCAGGCAGAAACACATAGCCGAATATTCGCGCCTCGCCGGTGAAGAAAAGGAACGCGACTATCAGTGATGCGACGGCGAGAGCCCCCGCCTTCACGCGCCGCGCAATAAGCACCGCCGCCACAGGAAGCGACCAGAGGCGGACGAGCCTAAGGGCGAATTCCTTGAAATATGCGTCAGCCGTCAGTTCAGTCAGCTTGTAGACCGGGCATTCGCAATAGGCGAGTGGCGCATAGTAGATGAGTCCACCGAGCGCGGCGACGGCGAGGAGCGAATAAGAGAGAACGCCAAGTATACGCTCTCCGCTGCGCGCCTCGGCCTCGGAAGCGGCTACGGCGAGCACCGCCCACGAGACAGTGCACCACGGATGGTCAAAGAGGAGAAACGGCTCGATTGCGAGGAAGGCAAGCGCAAAGACAAGCAGGATGTTCACCGTGGCGCGATCGGCCCAGCCGCGGCGGATCGCAAGTGTCGCGACGGCGAGATACGCGGCAACGAGAGCGAGGAGTATAAGCCCCGCGTACCTGCCTGAGAAAGATTCGCGGAAGACTGCGGCTAGCCACGCGAAGTAGGCGACCGCGTTGACGCAGAGTCCCACCCACGCAACTGCGTTGCCGGCCTTGCCACGCGTCCTTGCCCCGACAATGACACCTGTCATGTAGAGCGCGTGGACGACCGAGAGAAACGCGAGGTTCACGAGCACCGCAGACTGTCCGCCGCTGTTCGGGTGGGATGCGCTCCAGATAAAGCACATCAAGACGGCCAGCATCGATGCAAGGAAGTCCAGAGCCGACCACAAGCGCTTGCGCGAGACATAGAACGCGCCAAGGTTGAGGACGAGAAGGTAGAGATCAAGTCCAAGCGGGAAACCGCTGTCGTGCCCCGCGATAACTGGCACAAGATAGCCGCCAATGAGCCCCATCACCGCAATGTACGGCGAGCGGAGGTAGACGGCCATCAACACGGCGAAGAGCGTAACGGCAGCAAGCGCGGCGAACGTGAAGACTGGCGAGGCGATGACCGGCGGGTCGAAGAAGCGGTGTCCGAGCCCAAAGCCAAGATAGAGCGCAACGACGCCAAGCGCTGATACGGCGTGTCCAATGAGTGAATATCTCCCTTTCTTGACGAGCCACGAGCCGCCGACACAGCCGACCATGCCCCAGAAGAGCGTAGCGACGACGCGCCCTGTCGGCCCCATCCAACCGCGGTCAATGGACAGTTTCACAAAGTAGATGATCGCGCCGACAATCAGCACAACGCCAATACGGATAAGCCAGCGCGTCGCGAAGGCGAATTCGTGGGTCATTCCCTTCGGGGCAAAATCGCCGCGAACGGCGAACCAGTCCTCGATTCGCATCCAGAACATGTCAAGCGCCGTCGGCTCGTATGGGGTCTTGGGATCGGGGAATGGGGAACGGGGAATGGATGGTAAAGGAGTTGGAGTTGGAGAGTTGGAGAGCGGTTTTTCAACATTCTCTTTTGCTGCCGAAACTTTGACCGCCACCTTCTTCTCTGTGTCTCTGTGCCTCTGTGTGAAATCAATCACACCAACTTTCTTAGTGAGGTCGGCGACCTTGTTTTCAAGCCCACAGACCTTTACGAGTATGACGATAAGCAAAACCGGCACGCTCAAGAGCGCGAGCACGGCAAGTACTATTCCTTCCATCATTTTGCCTCCTTCTTGTTACTGTATTAGGTTTTAGACAGAATTTACAGGATTAACAGGATTGTTTTTAAGCAGGTATCTCCTGTTCTCCATGCCAAAATCCTGTTAATCTTGTTAATCCTGTCTAAAAACATTTCAAGCATTATACCATTCTTCAAGTTTTCGGTTGAATTCAAGCCGCGTGAGCTTCGACCATTCCTTGACGCGATCAGTCATGTCCTCGACATGCATCGTCACGCGGCGGCGCGGCACGAATGGCGCCCAGAAGAACCACAGGAAAACGCTCTTGATGAAAGTCGGCACGAACGAGGGCGAGGTCTTGCGCCCCTTACGCGACCAGATCGAACCCCAGAGCCCGCGCGTCCTGACGCAAATGACGCGGATCTCGCGGGAACAGAGTCCCGCCTCCCCGATCTCTCTGCAAATGTTGTAGGCGAGCTGGCGAGTGCCGATGTCTTCATGCTCAGGCTCGGTCTGAATGTGGCCAGACGGATAGAAGATTACATTGCCGCCGTCTTCAAGCGTCGACTTAACGATGTCGCCAAGACCGCGAGCAATCGTCGCCCCTTGCGCAGTGCTGTGCTTGCGAAGGTCTGGTACCGCGACTGCACCAAGAGTCTTGAGAACATGCGGCGCGACGATGCCGGTGTGGAAAAACGCCTCGTCCGAAAGCGGCTTTAGCGGCGTCTTCCAAAACGCCACGCCCACCAACATCGGGTCAACCATCGCAGGATGATTGGGCAAGACGAGATAGGCAAGTCTTTTTTGGACAGGATTTACAAGATTAACAAGATTTTCTGGGGTCGCGCCTTCGTCAAGGCTTCGGCGTGCAAGTTGGGGGTCTCCCCCAGCTCTTAATCCTGTCAATCCTGTTAATCCTGTCTGACTTCCCAAACCGTCAATCTCCACCTTGTAGCGCCAGGCGAAAACCCAGCGACCGACATAAAGCAGCACCGGCCTGTAGCTGAACACAAAGAGAAACGGAGCGACGAGAAATGCGAGCGCGAGGAGCAACAGAAACGCCTTCGGACCAAATGCCCAGCTCACAAGCGCATAGCACCCGCTCGCCGCAAGCATAAAGAGGAACGACACTTGGTTGAAATACGAGAGCATCGTGTTGAGCTTCGGCCCCTTCACAACCTTCTGAATCTCGGCATCAAGCGGCAGTTTGAAAAACCCGAGATCGAACGCGAGAAGCCCCAGTACAACACCGAAATATACCGGAGAAAGCGGCGCAAAGTAGAGAATGCCGAGAAGCACCGCGGCGATCCAGCCAGTCAAAAGCGTCGCACCGAGAAGGAAGCGCCGCCTATCGACAAACCCAGCGACAATCTGCCCCGCGACGATTCCGACCGCCGCACCGCAGAGCAAAATACCAGTCTGCGTCGCGTCGAGGTTGAGCCCCGCCTCTGCCTTGCCATAGACGAGAAGCCCCATCTGAAGCATCGCCGCGCCCCACCAGAAAACCGAGAGAGTGAAGATGACGGCGTTGAGTCCGTTGTAGCGACCAGCCATTCGGTAGGCCCGGGCAATATAGCGAATCGGGTTTATCGCGTGAAGCGAGCGATTAAGCTCTTCCTTGGCGTGAATCGTGTAGCTAGCAAGAAGGCCAAGGGTGGCAAAGGCAATTAAGAGTATCTCGCGGGCACGGTGGTCCGCCACGCCGAGAGGGCCGATTGTGCTGCCGTTGGCTGCCCAATCGGCTACCACCGCGCCCACAACTGTTCCCATCAAAACGCCGAGAAACGAGACCCCCTCCATGCCGCCCATGCCAGTCGAGATGCGCGCCTCGCCGCCGATGTCGCGCACGAGCGCGTATTTCGCGGGCGAATAGAGAGAGCTTTGAAGCCCCATTAGGAGTATTGCGCCGATGACGAGCCAAGGCGACTTCATGGCGAAGCCCGCTATCGCAACGGCCATAATCGGCAGTTCCGCCCACTTGGCTAACCTCACGATGCGGCGCTTTTCCAAGACGGCGGTCAGCCGATCGGCAAGCGGCGAGCAGAGGATATAAGGCAGCACCAACGCCCCTGCGGTGACGCCCATCGCAAGCGACTTCACCCGCTCGTCGGAAAGCCAGCCAATGACGGTAAAGCTCGCCAGCGTCTTCAGGAAGTTGTCGTTCAGCGTCCCGAAGAAGTTGGTGACGTAAAGCGGTATAAAGGTTTTATTTGGTTTCATGTGACGCTCCTTTATTGGCGGGGACGGAGCCCCGCCACCCCGAGATCATGGCGCTCATCGCCCGCCACACCGAGATCGTGCCTCTCGTCGCCCGCGACACCGAGATCATGGCGCTCATCGCCCGCCACCCCGAGATCATGGCGCTCGTCGCCCGCGACACCGAGATCATGGCGCTCATCGCCCGCCACCCCGAGATCATGGCGCTCGTCGCCCACCACACCGATCATTGGTGGTCTAAGTGCCGCGACAAGCGAGGCGAGGGTATGACCTGGTGTGATATCACCCGCCCATACCTCGGCTGCATTTTTCAAGATATACTCGTTACACCAGACAGCTCGTTGCTTATTGACGCCTGTGCCACTGGGCGCGGGAGAGATCAAGAGCCCCCGACCTTCATTGCAGGCGGCAATGACACGCGGCTCAAGTTCGTTTTCTGGCGGTATACCACCGGGGCAAACCTTGACAAACCGCCGTCCGCTCGCGAGCGCCTTGGCAAAAACCGATCGCTCCTGGGCACTGGTAAAGGTTGAAATAAGCGGCGGCTTATCGCGGGGACAGAGCCCACCCCGCATAGCGCCGCCTTCGGCGCTCGCTGCGCTCGGGGGATATGCCACACCGATCTTAATAAGAAAATGCACATGGTTCGGCATTACCACAAACTCATCGATCTCAACACCAGCATAACGCTCGCCAAGAGCCCTAAGACATGCTGCGATAGCCTCGCCCAACCCGTTCAACACGCACTTCTCGCCGACTATCGCACCAAAAATCGTCTTGTTGAATGCCGCCTGCATCGTCACAAAGAAAGTGCCTCGCGAATAGTTGATATTCGCGTTTCTCAGCATCGGGCGATGCTTCTCGCCCTGGCTTATTTCAACTAGACTTTCCCTCTTCATTACTCGCCCCCATTCATATCGGGCTGGCGGGGTTCCACCCCCGCACCGTCCACAAACTCCTTGATCAGCTTGCAGTAGTTGTCAAAGCCCATGTCGTCGACGAGCGAGTTATGGTCGCCGCCATCGACCAAGACAAAGCGCTTCGGCTCGTTGGCGAGCTTGAACAGCGCCTGGCCTTGCGAGTAAGGTATGATGCTGTCGTTTGTGCCGTGGATCATCATCACGCGGCACTTCACATCGCCGATACGTTTCAGGTTCGGGAACGGATCGATTGGCAACAGGCGCACACGAGTGACGACGCGCGGCGCGGAGAGAAACGGCGCCTCGAGAATCAGCCCGCCACAAGGACACGTCGCCGCGAGCTCGGTCGCGGGTCCAGTTCCAATGGAAAAGCCGTTGATGATAATATCCTCTGGCTTGAAGCCGCGCTTCTCGATAAGCCAGTCGTAGAGCCGGTGGACATTCCTGTAGCAACCCTCTTCATCGGGCGAGCCGTCGGAGAGGCCATAGCCCGGGTAATCGACAGAGGCCACCGTGTAACCATCATTCGATAGTTCCTTCAGTGCCCAGAGCGTCCCTTTGGCATCTTCGGCATTGCCGTGGCAGCGGATAAGCGCTTTCTTGCCATGCTCTGGGCCATAGACAATCGCCGCCACCTTCACGCCGTTCGTGCCGATGTCTACATATCCCCGCGTCGTCGCATTGTATCCGCCCTTCACGGGATGGAACATCATGGAATTGATGCACCCCGTAGAAATCAGGAGCAACAGCACGGTTACGATTGCGAGTATCCTCGCAACAGATTTAAAAGCAGCCTTGAGCATCATTGCATTCCTTTCAATCCGTTTTAGCCGTGTAGAACATGTAGATCGTGCAGAACTTTCTACATGTTCTGCATGTTCTACATGGTTAATTTCCCAACCGACATGAACACCTGTTCGCAGATGCTGGTTGCAATCTTGCCGGCCCAGGCACGATTGTCGATGCCATTAGGACGAAACGAGTTGTGCCACTTGACGTCGGCGAGCGCATAGACCGAAACCTGCGCCCAGATAGATGTCGTGAGAAGCTCAAGCCGCTCTTCGTCCTTCACCTTCATTGCAAGGAGCTTCTTTAATCCCTCATATACTGGACGGCCAAACGATTCCTTGAACTCGGCATGGAACTTCGTCGGACTCGTCACTTCGTGGCGAAAGAGACCCGCGCAGAGCATCTGCGCTCTTTCTGTCGGAAGCGTCATGAAGAGCATGTCGTCAATCCACTCGCGAACGGCTGCGCGCCACGACGTCTCGTCCTTGACGCCGTCCGCAAGCGCGGCGAGTGGTGCGCCGAGGTCTCCGAAGAGCCGTTTTGCAACGAGACGGTAGAGTGCCTCCTTTGAGCCAAAGTAGCGGTTCATGAGCGCCGAGTTAGCGCCTGCGCGGCGGCATATCTCGCGCGCCGAGGCGAGCGCATAGCCCTTCTCGGCAAACTCTTGCTCAGCCGCCGCGATTATCGCAGCGCGCGTTTCGACGCCATCCTGACGGGCCTTGCGGGGTTGGTTTAATGTAATCATGCGTGTACTTTATCATAAAACGGCATCCTTTGTCAAGCGCCACCGCACAATCTATTAGCTCAGAGATTAAAAGTGCACATGACCGTCGTTCCGGTCGGAACCTTAGACTGGATGTCGAACGAATCCGAAACACGCTTCGAGTTTGCGAGGCCCATTCCGGCGCCGAAGCCCATCGAGCGGATCCAGTCGTTCGCGGTAGAGGTGCCGTCGCGACACGCCCATTCGACATCCTCTATGCCAGGCCCCTTGTCCTTTGCTATAAGCGTTGCCTTCTCGGTGTCGAGAATAAACGTTAGCGTTCCACCGAGCGAGTGGATGCAAATGTTTATCTCAAGTTCGTACGCGGCGACGGCGACGCGGCGGATGATCCGCTTGTCGATGCCCGCCTCTGCCATCATGCGCTTTATCTCGTTCGCAGCCTTGCCGGCATTCTGGAGGTCGTTGCGCACGACGACGAACTGGCGCATCGAATAATAAGGGAGCGCACCCTCGCTGGGCTGGGGATGAGACTGCGGCGCGGAGCCGACCTTGCCTTCGAGCCGCGCCAGCTCGTCGGTCAGCTCTTTCATAAGAACGCGTGTAACGTCGCGCTGGCTCACGATGCCGACAAGGTCGCGGTTCTTGTTCAGCACCGGGAAGCGCCCGAACGTGTAGTTCTGGAAGAACTTGATCGCAAAGGCCAGAGGCATGTCCTCTTCCAAGACTACGAGATTCGTCGCCATGTGCTTCTGGCACGAATCTTGAATCCAGCCGCCCTCAAGCGCCTTTATGATGTCGTTCACCGAGATGATTCCGAAGAGCCTGTTTCCTTCGAGCACGGGGACTCCGGAGATGTGGTTGCGCTTCATCAGATTCTGGGCGAAGCGCATCGAATCGGTCCGCGCGACGGATATGATGTCGTGGTTGCGCATCACGTCCTTTACACGCAGCCGCTGCAGGAGCTCCATTATGACGAGCGGCGAATCGCCATCGCCGGTCAGCCCCGGACCGGAGACGCCTCGCGAGGCCTTGCGCTCGTGCGCGGCCATTATCTGGTCGTCGCTGAGCGTCCCGCCGCCCGTTAGAATCGTAGGCTTGTATTCCAAAGCGCTAAGCCTTCTTTTCGCCTTCGAGGAAGGCGTGTATCCTTACGCAGCTGTCGTACTTCGAAAGCGGCGAACTGACTAGCGGGATCCCCAGCGAGTCCGCCACCTGGCACATCGTCTGCGGCAGGGGCTTTGCGTTATGCACGACTACGCACATGGCGCCGACGATGTTCGCCGTGCGTATCGCCTGGTCGGAAGCGAGCGAAGTAAGAAGGAGCATGTCTTCCGAATCATTCAGAAGAACGTCGCTCATCAGATCGTTCGCCACCACCGCGCCGACAGTGCGGTCGGAGTCTCCTCCGGCAACAAGAGTTCCATCTAGGGTTTTTACAATGTCCTGTATTCTCATGCCGCCTATTATACCAAATTTCCTGATGCTCCGCCGCAACTCGCGTCGCAAACCTCAAAAAAACTTTTGACGCTTTTTTCCAATTCCCCCTTGCCAAAATCCAAAAAATTTTGTATCATTCCCCTTGTCAGTGATAAAGTAAGGTAATCGCACAATGAATAAACTACTGCACGTTCTCGTTTACGTGTTTCTCGCGCTTGCGGGCGCGGCGCTTTTCTTTGAAATCGACCTCAACGGCAAAAGGTCTGAACTGCGTGATCGCAACCGCATGCAGGAAGACTACCTAGTAAAGCTCGCGAAGGTCATAGAGAAGGCTAAGCCCGACAAGTCCGCCGCGTTCGAGGTGAAGAAAGACGTATCTCCTGTCGAGGCTCGGCTCGTCGATTCGCCGGACATGGACAATGTCCTCGAAGAGTATCCCGCCAAGCTCGAGCAGACCAACCTCGAGACATACAACTGGGATAACGCCAACATCCGCCAGCAGCTCCGCACAGTATATGTGCTCGATGCCGAAGGCAAGCCTGTTATGGACGGCAATGTGCCTCTGCAGAGCGGTCCCGGCACGGAGCAGGAGCTTCTCGAACAGCTCTTCACAAGCGCGAAAGACCAGCAGGCCAACCTCAACTCCACGCGCGCGGCCCTCTCAGATCTGCGCGGCAAGCTGGAAAGCACGGTGAACGAACTGAACAAGCTCAAGCCCGACGCCAGGCAAGACAAGGTTACGATCGAGGAGCAGAAGGAAAAGATCGCGAAGGTCGAGGGGGAGAAGAGCGACCTTGAGAACCAGATCACAAAGCTAAAGTCGCAGCTTGACGAACTCAACGGCGAGATCACCTCGCTCAAGGACGAAGTCTCGACCGCCAAGGACGAGACCGAGGCCGCGAAGGAAGAGATCGCCAAGGACAAAAAGCTCATCGAGCAGCTCAAGCAGCTATTGAAGGAGTCCATCCAGACTCAGGGCAACAAGTCTGCGTCTGGCGCGACCGCCGTCGCGGCGCTCCCCACCGGCGACAAGGGCAAGATCATAGAAGTTGACAATGACAACATGTTCGCCATCGTCGAATTCACAGAAGGAGCGATGAAGGAGCTCAAGGGCGAAGACCTCTCCAAGCCGCTTCCTATGCTTGAGTTCGGAATCCGCCGTCCTGGCTTCACCGGTACGGCCGGCGAGTTTGTCGGGCGTCTCCGCCTCCGTCAGGAGGTCAAGGGCAAGGCATACGTAATCTGCGACTTGCTCGGCGCGTGGGAACAGTCAAAGGCGATGGTCAACGACGTCGTCTTCGCGGACTGATGCGTCGCGGCGCTATTTCAGTTCTTGCGGCTCTAATCGGCGCATGCATCCTTTCCGGGTGCATCGCCGACACTGCGGAAGACACGGATCTTCCCTGGGCAACAAACAAAAGCTGGGAAGGCATAGCGCCAATATCTCCGACAATAACGGATCGGTACGACTGATTTGATTTCAGGAAAGAGCATTGAAATATCAGAAAGCGGCGTCCGGCTGGATGCCGCTTTGCTTCGTGCATTCCCGACGACCACGCGCTCGTTCGTACGAGACGCGATTGCCTGCGGCAACGTGCTAGTGCGCGGTGGCGGCGCGGATGATCTAAAGCCAGCGGCAAAAGGAATGAAGCTGCGAGCGGGGGCTATTGTCGTCGTGAAAGAGCTTCTCGAAGCGAGCGACAATCTCGTAGCGCTGGAACAACTGCCCGTCAACGCCCCCTTCCCAGCCGCAATATGCTTTGCCGACGACGCCATTCTCGCCTTCGACAAGCCCGCCGGGATGCCAGTGCAACCTCTCTCATGCCGCGAAACGGGAACGCTTGCGAACGCAGTCGCGGCGAGATATCCAGAGTGCCGCACGATCGGCGACTCTCCGCTGATGGCGGGAGCCCTTCACAGAATAGACGCGAACACATCGGGCCTCGTGCTAGTCGCCCGCACGGAACAGGCGTTCGCAAACCTCCGCGCGCAATTCGCCGCGCAGACGGTCAAGAAGACGTACCTTGCGCTCGTTGAAGGCTCCGTCGCGACTGGCGGAACGCTGGAAAACGACCTTGTCCACGATCCAACGCTGCCGTATTGCCGCATGATCGACGTTCACGACAGGAAAGTATCGTCACGCAAAGGCGAGGGCGGACGCCCCCTTCGCGCAATGCACGCCGTAACGCGGTTCATGCCGATAGCGCACACGACCGAGGGTTGCGAAGAAAGGACGCTCCTCGAAGTTACAATCTATACCGGCGTCACGCACCAGATCCGTGCGCAACTAGCCATAGCAGGAATGCACATCATAAACGACCGCCTCTATGGCGCGTTCGCAATAGAGAACCAGGAATGGCACTGCCTGCACGCGCTAGCCGCAGCGTTCAATCACCCTGTTTCAGGATGCCCGATGGAGATAAGAACGCCCCTCCCCGCCTGGGCACAAGGCCTTTGAGCGAGAGCCGCTGCGTCTGTTTTACAGCACGGGGGAAAGCGCCTCCATCCAAATGTCGTAACCGGCGGCAGTAGGATGGATCTGGTCCGCCATGATGGACAATGGAACCCAGCCTGTCTCATCTACGAGCTTGCTGTTGAAATCTATCCACACCACCTTGCCGTCGCGTTCTGCAAACGCCTTCAGCAACTCGTTGGTTCTGTCGTTGCGGACGCGAGCCTTGGCGTGCTTGGCCGACTCAGCCGATACGCCGCGTGGGAAGATCGGGTGCAGGACGATCTTCGCACTAGGCTGGTGCTTGCGGATCATGCCCACGATCTTCTCTACAGCCGCCGCGACATTCGCGGGATCGGTGCTGTCGGTGGAATTGTTGTTGGTGCCAATCATCAGCACAACGCACTTCGCTTCGTAACCGTCGAGTTCGCCATGCTCAATGCGCCAAATCACATTTTGCGTGCGATCACCGCCATATCCAAGATTGAGCGCAACACGTCCGGCAGTGAACTTCGCCCAGCTCTGGGGATGCTTCCATTCCCAGAAGTGCATAATCGAGTCGCCGAGCATCACTACGTCCACTGTACGACCCTTAACCTTCTCTATCTGCTGGTGACGGCTCAGAAAGCGATTTGCCCACCAGTAATCTCCAAAAATCCCTGGATCGCGCTTCGTATCCTTGGTGCGACTTTCCATCCGCGATACCGACGACGACTCTACGGGGACTGCGCTCTTTTCCGCGGCATTAGCCACCAAATTCAGTCCAACCATCGCCACAGTCAACACAATCATCAACCGTTTCATGTTATTGTCCTTTCAACTTATTTGTTATACCTTACAGTTAGTTACGTAAACAACACAAGAAGAGATGCGAAACCATAGCGTCGGCGCAGACATGCGCGGTATATGAGCGACTGGACAGGGTTCAACCCCACTGGCGAAAACCCCCAATCACGCTCAAGCACGGCAAATGCCTTGCCAGCCTCAAAGAAAAGCTCTTTGCGGAGCGCGGCGTCTCGGTTCTTCTTTAGGTTCTTCCTGATGCACATGCGGTAGGCGTCCTTGGCAAGGTCCATCTTGAACTCGCGCTGGAACTTCTCGGGGACCAGCCCGCCTTTCAGGAAGACCTCGCAGCTGAGGCGAATCCGCTCAAGCGTCGCGCCGACATACTTGCGCATAGGGACAACGCCTGTTGCCGAGGACGGATTGGACCTGTACGCGTACAGGTCGACATCGAGCTTCACCTTGCGGCGTATGCGCGCGTTCACTTCGCATGCGAAGAAAAGATCGTCCTCGTAGGAGAGCGTCGGACGGAACCGAAGTCCGCCCAACGATGCGCGGCGGTACAACTTGTTCTGCTTGTTTATCCATCCGCCCGGCGAAGTGCGCCGCACCCAGTAAATCGACATGTCGTCTATAAGCCGCTCCTTGATGTCCGCCGGCGAGTGCGAGAATACATCGCCTGGCCTCGCCTCGTGCGGAACATGCACGATGGAGCATTCCGCGACATCCGACTTGGTACGCTCCGCCGCGTCTATAAGGATCTCGAACATGCGCGGATGGATGAAATCGTCTATGTCGAGAAACGCGAGAAAATCGGCAGCGTCGTCGATCTTGTCAAGAAGCGCGTTCATCGTCGCGACGAGTCCTCGGTTCTCCTGCCGCCATACGCGAATGCGAGTGTCGGCGGCGGCGAAAGACTTGACCGCATCGTATGTGCCGTCGGACGAGCCGTCGTCCATTACATACGCAGCCCAGTCGCGGTGCGTCTGGGCCTGAAGCGAACCAATGCAGTCCGCGACGTACTTCTCGCCATTGTAGGCAGGTATGACAACGGCAACCTTCACGCGCGCTCCTCCGATATCGCCGCGTTGAACGCCGCGTGTTCGGGACGCCAGCTGTCGTCGAAGCGATTATGCGTAAATACGCCCTCGTCGCAAAAGCCGATCTTGAAATGACGCTTTCTCCACCACGGCGAATTGAGCGCATGCTCCATGACCGGCGCACCGTTTATACGACGATGGCGCGGATGCGCCCTGCACCAGTCGGAAAGCTCAAGATATAGCTTCTTCGTGATGAGGATCGGCTGCTCTGAAAAATTGACGATCTCCGAATCTACTACGTAGAAGTTCCCTTCCCGCGAAATCCACTTCGGATACACCTTCTCTGGATGCGCCTCGAGATGTATAGACGCTATCACGCGGCGGCGCGCCCCAAATGGACGCACAAGGCGCAGGAAACGACGGCGCAGCGTATCCCTGAAAGCGTCGGATGGAATCTCTGGATCGAAATACTCCGACGCACGTGGATCCAGCTCGTGAATCGGCCAGTAGCCGTAGAATCGACGGAATGATATGCCGTCGCCTTGGTTGAAGCGATGGCGGAGGCGGACCATGTCCGCCTTCCCTGAACGAACGAGCGCAACGCCTTCTTCCAGCCAGCGGGCGGTTTCTTCAGGCGTGGAAACAACGGGACAGTCGTTCTGGAGAAGAAGTATGACATCTCCTGAGAGCGCCTTTGCACAAGCGTCCATTCCACCCCAGATGCCAAGGTTGCGTGCGTCGCCTACGCACTCCACGCCGAACTCCGCGGCAAGCGCGCGGTCGGCATCCGAAATCTCGTTGAAGAACACCTTGAATTCGCCTGCGTTGGAAGCTAGGCGGGCGCGAGCGTACGATTCAAGCGTCTTGCGAAGCGTCTGGTGCGCCTTCCAGCTGAGAAGCCCTATGGAAAATCCTTCTGTCATCGACCCGAAACCCTCCATACGATCCAATCTAGAAGCTTCATCGTGTTGCGCACGAACCAACCAGACTTTGGCAATACCAGGTTCTCGCTCGCGAACGTCGTGTCGTCCTGCCGCGCCGTCGCCGGCAAGGCTCGAAACAATTCAAGACCGAAACGACGGCGCCAGCGCTTGAAGGAATCGGCAACCGTTATCACCGGACTGTTCGCCTGCAAAATCAACTTCGCGGCAGGCAGCGTGAGCACGTAGGCGTCCGCACACCAGGCAGATTTCACGGAGCGGATCTCCTCCGGCAGCGACTCTGCGTCAGGCACCCCGTAGCCCGAAAGAAGAACGAGCTGGGGACGCCCTGGACTGACAAACGCCTCGACACGGGAAAGCGCACCGCGAAATCCGTCGGATAGGACGACGTCGTCCTCAAGGACAAGCGCGTACGGCTCCTCGGCCTCGACCATGCGTCGGCAACAGCCCACATGCGACATCGCAACGCCGATTTCGGCGTCGCTCAGACGCTTGCCCGCCGCAATGAACGAACGCGTCCGCGAGAACCCCACCTTGCGCTCGTCTTCGGAAAGGCCCTTGCCCCATACGGCCGGAAAGCGCTCAAAGTCCATGCCGAGCCGTTCCAGCTGTCCGCGCATGAACTCGAGCCGTTCCGGATTCCTGTCGAGGTTTATAAGATAGGTTTTCATCGCTTTCTCGCCTTCTCCTCGTGCGCGGCAAGCGCCGCAAGATCTTTGGCGAACGGATGGGTTCCGTACATGTTGTAGTCGAGAAGCCAGCGGGCCGGATGGCGACGGACGATGCGCTCGATGTCCGCAGCGCACCGCTGAGTGGTCGCCCAGACGTCACGCGCATCCTCCGGCGGTATCATGTCGATAAATTCGCAACGATAGCGACCACCGGGGAGCGGACGCGACCATGCGACGAGAATCGGCGCCTTGGCCTTTGCCGCAAAGAACGCCGGTGCGGCGGAGACGGGGACGGGGCGTCCGCAGAAACGGATCCACACTCCGCCGTCATCGGGAGAAACCTTCTGATCGACAAGAAGTCCAAGCGACTTTCCGGAACGCATTGCCGCCATGAGAGGCTTGAACGCGCCCACGGCAGGAACGATCTCCTGCCCGATGGAGCGACGCGCCTTCATGAGAAGCCTCGTCATTCCAGGCGTACCGATGTCTTTGGCAACGGACACCATTCTATGCCCCTCAAGAAAAGCCAGCTGCGAGAGAATTTCCCAGCAGCCAATATGGCCTGAGACCGTAACGGCGGGATTATTCTCACGAAGCGCCTTTTTTATCGCCTCGCTCGCCTCGCCGACCTGGCGCACCTTGCTGGCTGCGCCGCGTGACGTCCAGAAGGCATGCCCGACTGCGCGAGCCATGTTGCGGTACGCGCCGCGGATTAGCTTTTTCTCCCGCGGCGTCGGATCGTACGGAGCCTTGTCGACATCAAAGCGGAACGTACCCTCGTCGCCGCGAGAGCAATTGAAGAGGACGTGAAGATTCTCTAGCGACCGCCTTTTCCCGCGGCGGTCGAATGCATACATCACCGACGACGCAAAGTCGCAGACAGCAAAGAGAACACGATGGCTGACGGCAGGAAGGATCGCCAGCCCCAGCCCTATCGCAATCCACTCGAACGGGCAGAAGAGCACTCTTCTTATCGCATGCATTGCGCGCGTACGGACCATGCGGCGCACGAGGCCTTTCCTGTCGAAGTTAGTCGCCTGATAGAGCTCGGGCGGACACGAAAGCGTCTCTCTTACCGTCGAAAGATTGCACGCATTGACGAAATCGTAATACGGCGCGAGCAGCTGTTCGCGCGGCGGCTTAAGTCCAACCGCCTTCATCGCCTCGTGGTAGAGCCGCCTGTACGGACGATGCGACGGCTTCCACGGTTTCTTAGGCCCCCAGAAATGCAGTATGCACGGATTGACCGACGCCTCAAGACATTCGCGCGGCGGATTTCCAAGCCAATATTTTACGGAGAGCGGCCAACTGGCATAGCCCTTGATGTTGCGATCGTGGAAGTTCCACTTCACGTGCAGGGGCCGGACGCGATCTTTGTAGAGGGCGTTCCATGCGTCCTGCTCGATGCGATCCGCGACGGCGCGGTTTGCCCGATACCATTCGGCTATCCTGTCCCACGTACGCTCGGCGCGACAGGCATCCGCATTGAAGACAAGTACGCCAGTGTTGAAGTAGCGCTCTGTCTCCTGAGGGAGGATGCCGTTCTCCCAGACGATGCGTCCGGCGTTGTCGCCGTACTTGTCGTACTCGTATGCGCAGGCTATGAGGTCGGGGCGCCTGGAATCTGACGTAGAAAGGTCTAGCTCAAAGAGCGGAGACACATCCGCATTGAAAAGCATGTCGATGTCGAAGTGGATGACATTCCCCTTCGCGTCGGGAATGAGCATCGGCGTGAATACGGGCGTCCACGTGAAGACGTTCCAGCGAGACCCCTCTCGCGGCGCTATCACGTCGGCATACGGCGCAAGGGGGCCTTCGGCATCGACATACCTGAGCGATGCACACGGGAATCGGGCGACGATGGCGGCAAGTTCCGCCTTGTGTGCGGCGGAATGCCCGCCCCATCCCTCGAAGACGTTTACGCGCAAAGGCTCGTCGCCGCCGTACCTATCCAGCAGAGACCAGACCGCCACCTTGAGGAACGGTGTTCCACGATCATCGCAACTGAAAGCTACATCACGCATTTGACGACCTTGGCGCATTCTTGATGACGCTGAAGAAGTTGCGATTGTAGTTGCGCTCGTAGCTTGTCGAGTCTGACATCTTCTTGACCATCAATAGACCAAGCCCTCCAATCGGACGCTCTCCCGCTGCGAGCGTGATATCGGGATCGACGTGCGAAAGCGGGTCATACGGGACGCCGTCGTCAATGAATGTCAGCTTAACGCCGACAGGATCGGACACAAACTCCACATCGACCTCAAACCCCGATGCCTTGGAGTGCTTGATGACATTCGAGGCGATCTCGTCAAGGATTACGTGTAGCGCGGGGGCAAGGGGCGAGAGTTGTGCGACGAGAGGCTCGTCGTCGGAAAACACCTCGTCAAGAAACGCGCTCGCCGCGGAAACGCCTTCCTGCGTCGGAGGGAAGGAACGCACACGGCGGTTCGGTCGCGAGACGTACTCTACGGCAAGAACAGTCAAGTCGTCGGCGGCAGGCGCACCGGCGACGAATGCGGCGACAGACAGTCGAACAAGCGAGCAAAGGCTCGCCGGCTCGCTAGACGGCGCAACGGAAAAAGTCTCCATCAGCCTGTTGTCGCCAAAGAGCTCACCCTTCGGATCCATCGCCTCCGTCACGCCGTCGGTATAGAGAAAGAGCGCGTCTCCAGGCGAAAGCTCGACCGTGTGCGATTTGTACCTTACGCCCTCCATGAACGCCAGCATCGGACCGGATTTCTCGGCGATCCAAGAACTCGATCCGTCCGACCTTCTCGTGATCGGAGGATTGTGTCCGGCATTTACGAACTCGACGCGGCCTGTTTCAAAATCCAAGACTCCAATCCATGCCGTCAGGAACATGTTCGCCGGGTTGTGTCGGCTGAGGTCGTCGTTTACCCTGGTAATCGCAAGCGAGAGATCGCGTTCCGAAAGCAGCGCATCCTTGATCAGCGTCTTGGCCGTCATCATGTAAAGCGCGGCGGTAATGCCCTTTCCGGAAACGTCAGCCACCAGAAACGCGCCATGGTTGGAATCCAGGAGGAAATAGTCGTAGAAGTCGCCGCCAACGTCGCGCGCCGGGGTCATCGAAGCGTCGATCCTGGCGTAGCGAATGTCCGGCAGCCCGACTGGAAGCGCCGAGGACTGGATCGTCTTCGCAATGTCCATCTCCTTTGCACGAGCTTCGTCAGCAGCCGCATAGAACGCCTTTATGCGCTCGGAGTCGCCGGAGATTCGCATCAGCAACACCGCGAAAGCGCCCAGCACGAAAGCAAGCAGGACAGTCATCGCCCCAACGATCACGTCTCGCGTGCCGAAGAACTCGGACTCCGGCTCTATCATGATGAAGCGATGGCCGCCAAAGACATAGCTGCGGCAGAACGCGCGATGTCCGAACAGATTCTCTTCGAACGTCTTGCCCTGCCCTATGGCTTCTTCGTCGTGAAGATGGTCGTCAGCCCCGGGCGCCTTGGTCAAGTCAAAGCCAATTTCATCGAGCGTCTGCAGGTCTCCTTCTTCCAGCTGCTTCGAGACAAGCTGGCCAGTTTTCACGTTCGCGCAGAGATAGCATACAGTCTTTTCCATCTCCGCGTCGAAGAGGAATGCAAGCTGCGAAGGTATCATCTTCTCCATGCGAGACTCGTCAAGCCCGACCTGGATATAGCCATCACCGCCCGGGAACGGCACGCCAAGGTACTTCCGCCTGGAGTTGCCGTAGGCATGGCGCCGGAATGGCTGCGAGACAACCCTTGTGACGCCGTTTGTCAACACGGAGTACGGACGCGTCGCGTCCTTTAGGTTCATGTCCACGCCAAGGCAGTCTGGGTCGTTCGTTGCAATGATGCGTCCGTCGCGGTCAACTATGTTGAGCTCGTCAATGTCGAATATCTTCGACACCAACTCCATTTCCTCCAGCGTGTGTACACTCGCCCTCCCGAAATGACGGACGCACGAAACTGCCAAATGGTCCAGCATCGCGTCGATCACGCCATCCATGGTAATCCTAATGTCGCTGACGGCATAGTCCAGCATGGCTTCGGTCTTCTCCCGAGCCTGCCGGGTTCCGATCACCCATGTGATCCCCAGTATCGCCGCGTAGAGCGAAACGGTCGCCGCAACGATGAAACGCTTCTTCATCAGGCGATCTCGAAGATGCTGCTAAGTCCCGTCATGTCGAAGACACCCTTGACCATGGCGTTGGGATTCAGCACCTTCACCTTGCCTCCGCAAGCCATCATCGACTTCTGCGCGCCCATGAGCACGCGAAGCCCCGCCGACGAAATGTATTCGAGGCTGGCAAAATCGAATACGACTTCATTCACGCCATCAAGCTTCAGCTCACCTTCCAAGTCCGGCGAGGTGTTGGTGTCAAGCCTTCCGCCAACAACGAGAGTCAGACATCCATTTTCGAGCTTTTTATCAATATCCATGAGTGATTACTTCCTATCTGCTAGTTACATAAACCCATCAGTACCCACATTCCATAAGCGACTTCTCGAAACCGAACGTGGCGGCTATCAGCGCTGCGCGTATCCACATGCCGTTTCGCATCTGGCGCCAGTACATCGCACGCGGGTCGCGGTCGCAGCAAGTCGAAATCTCGTCGCGGCGCGGCAGCGGGTGCATAATCGCGCCGGTCGGCTTGAGAAGCGCGAGCTCCTCCGCACCGAAGCGGAAGCGAGACGTATCGATCTTCGCGGACGCGCCCTTGGAGGAGTCCCATTCGTCCTGAATGCGCGTCATATACACGGCATCTGCATCCGGCACGGCGTCGCGAAGGCTCTCGCGCACTTCGTGGCGGACACCCTTCGCCGCGAGCACCGCGACGACGTCCTCGGGAACGTGCAGCTCAGGAGGCGCAACAAACACCTGCTTCACGTCCTTGAAATTCGTCAGAAGATACGAAAGCGACCTCACCGTGCGTCCGCGAAGGAGGTCGCCGCAAAACACGACCGTCTTGCCGTCTATGCCGCCAGCCGTCTCGAACGAACGCATGAGCGTGTAGATGTCGAGCAAGGCCTGCGTAGGATGCTGATCCTTGCCGGAGCCGGCGTTCAAGATCGGAACCGGACGGTCGCTGTTGGAAAGCTCCCACGCCATCTTCTCCGCAAGCCCTTGCTCCGGCGAGCGCATGATTATCATGTCGAAGTAAGACGAGAACGTGCGAATCGAATCTTCCTTCGACTCGCCCTTGAACTCGGACGACGTCGCCGCATCGCGCACGCTACCAGTCGTAATGCCGAGAATCTGGCACGCCGCAAGATGCGAAAGGAACGTGCGCGAAGACGGCTGCGAGAAGTAGAGCATCGCCCGCTTGTGCGCTAGAACGTTCTTGAGAAAGAGCGCACCCTCCTTCGACTTGTTTATGAAGCGAATTCGGTTGGCGAGCGCACACAGCCTTTCTAGAATCTGCCTGTCGAATTGCTGCGCAAAAAGCGTGTGGTAGGGCATTCCGTCTCTCTCGGGACGCTCCAGGTATGGACGCTTCGCCTCAAGCGAAAGCGCCGAAAAATCCTCCCAACCGATTTCCGTAAGTTTCGACATCTCCCAAACCCCTTCCGTTGTTTGCCAATATTATACCAAAAATTCCGAATTAAGTAGTCCACTTGCCATGTGGCGGAACGGGGTCATAGCCCTTCGCGCCAAACGGGTGACATCTCAATATCCGCCACAGCCCAAGCAAAGTCCCCTTCACCGCGCCATGCACGTTCAGCGCCTCTATCATGTACTCGGAGCAGCTGGGCGTAAAGCGGCAGCAGCCGCCCATCAGCGGACTTAGCGCCACCTGATACGCCCTCACCACGAGAATCAGGGTCTTGGCCGCGAGACGCGAGACATGATGCATTTCATCTCCTCCGCGACATCCTGACAGCGCTTGCCCCCAAGAGCGGCCCGGCCGATGAATATCCATTCGGTGTTCGCCGGCGCGACGTCGCTTTTGACGAGAAGACGGTACGCCTCCCTGAGAAGCCTCTTCGCGCGATTCCTGTCAACGGCGTCGTGGAAGCTCTTCTTGGAGACGACAACACCCGCCCGACGATCAGCATCGCCGGACGAGAGAAACCACGCCACTAGGAGACGCCCCTTTATGGAACGCCCCCGGTCGAAGATACCTTTGTACCTCGCGCCGGGGAGCCGCGTGGACATAGGGTCAAGCCCCCCTTGTCAGACCTGCGTCAGACGCTTGCGCCCCTTGGCGCGGCGAGCCGCAAGAACCTTGCGACCACCCTTCGTCGCCCTACGGGCGCGATAACCGATTTTCCTTTTCCGCTTGATCTTGGACGGCTGCCATGTCATCTTCATGATTGTGTCTTCCTTTCAAATGAATGCGATTGCGTATTATACCAAAACATCATTGCCACCGTCAATTCAGCGATGCCACTATCTTGTCGTAAGTGACCGGCTTGAGCAGGACGCCGGAAAAGAGCTTGGTGCGCGGTTCGTGACGGCATTCCGCGTCTGCCGTCACGGCAAACACGGGAAGTCCGTCGAACCTGGAATCGCCGCGGATCTTCTCTACGAGATCCAACCCGTTCATGTTCGGCATCCAGAAATCGGAAAAGACGAAATCGTATGGATCGCCTGCCTTTATGCCCGCTTCAAGCTTCGCAAGGGCCTCCACGCCGTCGCCCGCGAAGTCAACGGACGATATGCCGGCCCTCGCAAGAAACGCCTTCAAAACCGTGCGGTTCACGGGGGAGTCGTCAACGACAAGCACATGCCTGGGAGAGTTGTGAGTTGAGAGTTGTGAGTGGGTGAGTTGTGAGTGGGTGAGTGGGTCAATACCTGCACCCTCCACCCTCGGGATGCTGATCCTGAACGTTGACCCCTTGCCGAGCTCACTTTCGACAAGCAGCTTGCCGCCCATCGTCTCGACAATGTTCTTGCATATAGGAAGGCCAAGCCCCGTTCCCACGTCATGATATGCGGAACGGCTTGGATCCTGCACCTGGAAGAACGGTTCGAAAATGCTCGTAAGCATGTCGGACGAAATGCCGCACCCAGTGTCGGTGACGGAAACTTCAAGATCAGTGCCTGAGTATGTCGCGGCGACCGTCACTGATCCGCGGGCGGTGAACTTAACGGCATTCCCGACCAGGTTGAAGAGAAGCTGACGAAAACGATGCTCGTCCAGCATCAACGTCGGAACGCCCGCCGTCCGGTTGACAAGCTCGATCCCCTTGCTCGCGGCGGCCATCCGGAATGACGCGAACACCTCGCCGGTCAATGCGTCCAGCCGCATCGGCTCAGGCGTAAACTTCATCTTCCCCGAGTCCATCTTCGCGAGGTCAAGGACATCGTTCACAAGCTGCAAAAGCGTCGTTCCGCTTGCACGGATGGATTCGAGCGCTTCTTTCTTCTCGGCTTCGCTGGCTATTCCACGCTGAAGAAGCTCCGAATAGCCGAGGATCGCGTTGAGCGGAGTGCGGATGTCGTGGCTTACGATACTGAACACCCTACTCTTGGCCTTCTCTGCGGAACGGGCTCGCTGGAGAGCCTCCTCCAGTCTGGCCAAATGTTTCGCCGTCTGCGCTTCCCTGACGACGAACACCTGGAAGAAGCAAGTGCCGATGAGGCAGCCGAGGGCCGTGAACGGCGTAAGCGGCCAGATGACCTGGAGGATCAGGGCGGCAGTCAAGGTGAGGCAAAGCACAACCACCATCATGATCCGGCTGCGGGCGGAGTCGCGGCAGGCAATGGCCTTCGCAAGCACAATGAACGAAAACATGAAGTTGAGGACTATCAGCAGGTAGAAGATCGGATCGCGCATGCTGCCGCAAAGATACGTGCCCTGCTCGTCAAAATAGAAAACGCAGCCATTGAAGGCGTTGGCGACCAGCAACGCGGCTTCGACTGCGAGAAACACATATCCTGAGCCGGCCACCACGCGCCCCGTCCATTTGCCGAGTCCCACATAGATTGTGACAAAGCGGCCAAGCAGAATGGCGAACAAGGCGAGGGACAGGAAGAAGAATATCGTATCCGCATACAGCAGGCGCGTCCAGCCAAGTCCGGCAAAGACGCCCCATGCCGCATCCGCCACGTAATAGACGAGAACCCCAATCAGGAAGCTGCGGTAACGGGCTCCGTGCACGGAGGCAGAGCCTCGACCCGCGATCAGGTCGAAGTTGACCATCGTGAGAATCACTATCGCCGCTATGGAAAACACCGAATACGTATAGCCTTGCATAAATACTACCTTCTCTCCTCAGTATGTCATCCCTGCTGCATCGCAAGCGAGGCGCATTTCCTCGGCGTCGTGGCGAGCTTCGCAAGCTCGCGCGCCGGAACAAGGATGTTCTGCGCGCCGTCCTCGCCGCCAAGTTTCCGCATTGCCTCGTGATACTGATCCTGCGCTACACCTAGCGCCTTGCCTATCTTTTCCAACGCAACGAACGCGGCATCCATGCGCTCCAGTATCTGCTTCGCGCGATTGGAGATGTTCTGGTTGTTGCGATCGACCTTCAGCCTGTCCATGCCGATCTTGAAAAGGACGAGATATCCGAAAAGCATCTGCGGCGAGGCAAGCACGACGGCGTGTTCGTTCGCGAACGACACGAGCTGCGGATCGGTGGATATGGCGGCCGAATACGTCGCCTCGCTCGGCATTGCCATTATTACTACGGGCGAATACTCGGCCTCTACGTCGCCGTCACGCTCCTTGAGCCTTGCCGGATAGTTCTTCGAGGACAGGTTCACGACCTGCGCTCTCACTCTCTTCGCATGCTCGCCGAGGCTCTTCGCGGCATCTTCCGTGCGGCCCTCCTTCGCCGCCTGGTCTGCGGCTAGGAATGCGTCGATGTTCACTTTCGCGTCAATGAGTATCTTGCGGCGAGTTCCGTCCAACACGGTAAAATCCGGCATTCCCGCGTCACTCGCGCCATGCTGCTCGACAAAGTCCGTTCCCGGTCGGAGCCCCGCACCCTCCAGAACATTGCGCACAATTCCCTCGCCCCAGTTGCCCTGGCTCTTGTTGCCGCCCCTGAGCGCCGTCACGAAATCGTCGGCCTGCCGCCCCAAGCTCTGCGCCTTGCGGCCCACCTCCTCGATCTTCGCCGAGAGTTCGCCGCCAAGCTTGGCGTTGGAGTCTCTCGTGGATTCCGTCACTTTGCGAAGTTCATCGATATTCTGGCGAAGCGCGTCAAAGAGCGGTTTCACGTCCTTGGCATTGCGTTCGGAGAGAACGCCTGACTTCTCTTCCAGCTTGTCTGCCGCGAGAGACGAAAACTCGCTGCGCAATCTTGCGACAGACTCATCCATCGTGCGCCTAAGCTCGTCTGAGGATTCCTTCGCCGACTGGCGAGCCCTGTGCAATGCGGCGAGCGCGGCGACGAAAGCCGCGCCCAACGCACCGGCTACACAGGCAAGAACAACTGTTAGCGTTTGCGATTCCATGTTTCCATTACTTGCCAAAACGTTCAATGACTGCGGATGCGAACTCGGCGAGGTCGTCCGTGCACGCGAAGGCATAGTCGTCAAGCGAAGTTGGCTGCGCGTTTACTATAACTACCTTGCCTCGCTTCTGCAGCGTAAGGCGCGGAAGGCCCGCCGCAGGGAACACGGTTAGCGACGTTCCGAGGACAAGCATTACATCTGCCTTGATCGCAAGCTCCTGCGATCGCAAGAACGCCTCTTCCGGCAAAGACTCGCCGAAGAACGTGATGGCGGGCTTGTACACGCCGCCGCATGCGCAACGCGGAACGTAAGGGTCGCCCAAGGCCGCAGCGCCGCCGTTGGCATCGACCATCGCCATGATTTCGTCGAATGTCTTTGCGTCCCCGCATCGACGGCAGAAGTGCATGACTGGCGAGCCGTGCACTTCATAGACATGTGACGATCCGGCCTTCTGGTGCAGCATGTCGATGTTCTGCGTTATGATGCCGTCGAGACGACCCAAGTCCTCAAGACACTTCAGCGCACGATGCACTGGCCCCGGCTCGAACGCGCCAAGGCCGTAGACGAGCTCGCGGCAGCCGCGATAGTAGATTGATGGATCGCGGTCAAACCAGTCGATGTCGAATATGCGCTCGGCATCGGGGTTCTTGTAAAGCCCCTGCGGACCTCGAAAATCGGGAATGCCGCAAAGCGTGCTCACGCCCGCCCCCGTCATCGCCGCAACGCACTTCGCCTCACAGAGTGCCTCGGATATCTTATCGAACATATTCATTGCTCCGCCACAGCCTCCTCGTTACTTTTTCTTCATGTATCGTGCCTTGACGGATTTCGGGCGCTTAATTGGCTTCCTTTCTATGAAAATCCCATTATTTGCCGACAAATATTCACTTTTTTGCTCAAACACAAAAAATGGTTGACGAATTGTTGGATGCTCAAATGGCTGTGCGCATGTCACGCATCTGGTTGGTGCGGTCACCAAAGCATCTTTAGCATCAGCTTTTGTTATTGCCCGTCCAACAAACTCTCCTAATTTCACGGGCACTGCATTGCCAATGATCTGCTCCACTTCCGACTTAGCACCAACCATAATCCATTCTTTGGGGAATGTCTGTAGCAAACTTCTTTCCTTTGTGGTCAATGGACGAAGATTCTTAGTCGTCACAGGCGCAGCATCTCCAGGATGCCCAAGATAACCATTGGGAATGGGTCGGTTTACACCACGAACGGTAGGACTTGGTTCGTCAATACTGAAGATACCACGCCGAGCGTAACTACGTGGATGTCGGTAATAGAAGTCTATGCCAAGCGAATCGCCAAGATAATCGCGAATCGTCATCGGCTTTTCTGATTGCATTTCCTTGTATATATCCGAAAGTGAGACCGAAGATTCTTTCAAAGTGCCGACAACAACAACGCGCTTTCGCCTCTGAGGAGCTCCACACAGCGAAGCATCAAGAATTGCTATAGTCAAGTGGTATCCTGCATCGGCAAACATATTTAGAGCTTTTTGGTAAATCCTTGCCTTGACTGCACGATCCACATTCTCCATAATGAAAAGTTGAGGACGTACCGAACATACAATTTTAGCATAAGCGGTTGTAAGTTCGGCACGACCACCACCCTCGTCGCGCTTGCCGGCAGATGAAAAATCCTGACATGGCGGACCTCCCACAATCACGGTTGGATTCCATTTGCGTATTCGCTCTACAGAAGCCTTCACATCTGATAAATCTTGCCGATATGCGGAATGCCCAGTGATATTTTGGTTGTAAAAGTTTATGGCAGGCTGCCACCAATCAAATGCCGCTACAACATCAAAGCCTGCATTCTGAAGTCCCTGCGACAATCCACCGCCACCACAGAACAAATCGACTGTTCTAAACTTATTCATCGAAGAGTTCCTTTGTAAAGAATAGAATTGCATCAAATCGACGCTCTGGGCTCAAGAATTTCTGTCCTCCACCAAGCACAATGTTCTTAATCTCATCTTTTGTGATGATAGGTTTCTTAAGCCGCTCACACCTCATATATTTTCTTGTGCGTAAACCTGATATTGCAAATTCCTTATCCCCAAGATTGCCATAGGTCATACCATCATAAATGCGATTCTGATAAACCTTCCCTCCCAATGAAAATTCATACAAGAATCGTGCCATCCTGAGAATCGCCCTTTGTGGGCGAGAAATTTTGTCAGGAGATTCTGCCATTCTTGGATGACACATGTCCAATATCATTCTCAAAAGCGCAAAATCGCTCCATGCAAATATATCTAGACAATTTTTTGCGAGGATTGGCTTTTTGCCGATCGTCTTCCATATTGGTTGCAATAATAACGGCTTCTGCAACTTATGGAATTCGGCCTCCAGAACTTCCATTGCGTCAAATATGCCCTTGCGGCACGAACGCATTGCCCTTACGCTCTCCCAGTCCGAACCTATGTCACCACATACCGGCTCAAGGAGTTCTCGTATGCGTGCTCGTCCTTTTTGCGACACTCTATGTGCAATTCCCAATGCAATATAGCGAGTCGTCGGTGATCGGACAACTATCTCCGACCCATATTCAGATTCATTTAACGATGATGTGCCATCATCTGGCAATACAGTTAACTTGATTTCTATCGGCGCTAACGGAGCTCCTGTGTTGGCATCTTTAACTATAAGGTCTATTTTCGCCAATGCGTCGTTTACATGTTCTCGGTAAGGCTCAAATGTATCCTCAAAATCAAATTGGAGCCCCCCGTTGGATTTTTTTGATCCAAATATTTTATCAAACCCTATATTTGATATAGACGTACCTTTGCCATTACTAGAGACAAAAACCGCAGGATGATGCCTGTCCCGCATATAACAGCAGAGTGCGGTTGGGAATGAGGAGTTGAACTGATTCTTCCCCCAATAAAATGCATCCGTGAAGTCACGGTTTGAATTTTTCAAACCATAAAGACCAGGGCTTCGTTCGCTTTTCATTTTACATTTTACTTTCTTGATTACCTGCCATCATTTGGTATATTATATCAAATATCATGCATCGTTCGCCTGTTGTGTAATTATTGATATGTGTGCGCCGCCGCGGCCGATGACGACGTGGTCGTCGAGGGGAATGCCGACGAGTTCGCCAGTTTCAGCAAGCCGCTTCGTCTCGGCAATGTCCTCGCCAGACGGCGTGGGGTCACCACTTGGATGATTGTGAGCGATGATTATGGAGACCGCGCCAAGGCGTATCGCGTGGCGAAATATTTCTCGCGGATGTAGAAACGTCTTGTCTGCCGTACCGCGAGAGACTATCATCGGCTCGCATAGGAGATGACGTTTCGCGTCAAGGTAAAGCACGTACAAGCACTCTTGTGTCTCATCGATTCCAACTGACTTGACCTGCCGCACCACATCGTCCGACGTTTCGATTGCGCGGGCGAACGAACGATGCGATGTCTTGACGTTGCGCCTCACGAGAGCAAACGCCGCTGCCAGCTGTACGGCGGCGACCTTGCCAACACCAGGCACTTTCGCCGCGACAATCTGCTGCCACGTCGCCTTGACGAGTTTTTCCGCGCTGCCGAAATAGTTGATGAGACGATGGGCGAGGTCTATCGCACTCGACCCCTTGCGACCCGTGCGGATGAGAATCGCCAAGAGGCTCGCATCGGGAATCTCACGATCCGGCGCGGCGGAGCGCATGAACGCCTCGCGTGGCCTCGACTCCATCGGCAAATCTTTGATTTTCAGTGTCACACCCATGTTTCAAACATTCCCTTGCAACCGGCGACGACGTCGGCGTAGGTTTCGTCGAAGTTGCCGGTGTACCACGGATCGGCGACATCGCGCTTTATGCCGGTGAAGTCGAGAAGCTTGCGAAGTTTCGGCAGGTCGGCTGGATAGACAAGACGCCTTAAGTCCGCCATGTTGTAGGCGTCCATGCCGACGATCAGGTCGTATTCCGCCGCCTTCGCCGCCGAAAGAAGCCAGGCTTGACGCGACGAAAACGGAATGCCGTGACGCTCCAGCTCGCGCCGCGTTCCCCAATGGATGTCATTGCCAAGCTCGTCCGTATGCAGCGCGGCGGACTCGACGAGCACATCGTCGCGCCCCGCCTTGGCTAGCATATCCTTCATCACGAACTCCGCCATTGGACTGCGGCAGATGTTCCCGTGGCAGACGAAAAGTATCCTGTTCGGACCTCTGTCACGGGCGGTAAGCCGATTCATTTCTTTTTGGCCAGCGCTGGATTCGCAGGAGTGGTCTTTACGAGATCGACGATCTTCTGCGTGACTTCGGGATTGGCCTTCAGGTATTCGATCGTGGCGAGAGAACCCTGCGCGAGCTGCTCGTCGCCGAAGGAAAGCCAGCTGCCGCGCTTCTCGACGATGCCGCGCGCAAGCGCCGCGTCAAGAACGCTGCCCTCGTAGGAAATGCCGCACGTATAGAGAATGTCGAACTCCGCCTCGGTGAACGGAGGCGCTACCTTGTTCTTCACGACTTTCACTCGCGTGCGGTTGCCGACGACCTGCCCCGCCGTGTTCTTGATCGCGCCGATGCGCTGCACCTGGAGGCGACACGATGCGTAGAACTTCAGAGCCTTGCCGCCGGGCGTCGTCTCGGGATTTCCGAACATGACGCCGATCTTCTCGCGCACCTGGTTGGTGAAGATGATGAGCGTCTTCGTCTGGGCGACGACAGCCGTGAGCTTGCGCATTGCCTGCGACATGAGACGAGCCTGAAGACCCATGTGGCTGTCGCCCATGTTGCCGTCGATCTCGGCCTGCGGAGTGAGCGCCGCCACGGAATCCACCACGATTACATCGAGCGCACCCGACTTGGCAAGCTGCTCGCAGATGGTCAGGGCCTCTTCGCCGCTGTTTGGCTGGGAGACTATCAAATCATCAAGATTTACGCCTATCTTCTTCGCGTAGCCGGGATCAAGCGCATGCTCCGCGTCGATAAACGCCGCGATGCCGCCGGCCTTCTGCGCGTTGGCGACAACGTGCAGAGCAAGGGTTGTCTTTCCGGACGACTCCTGCCCGTAGCACTCTACGATTCGTCCGCGCGGAAGCCCGCCGACGCCTAACGCCATGTCAAGAGACACCGCGCCTGTGGAAATCACAGGTATGTCCTCCGCCTGCCTGTCGCCGAGACGCATAATCGACATCTCGCCGAACTCCTTGCGAATCTGGCTCATCACCGCGTCAAGCGCGGTATTCCCTGTCTTTGTATCAGATGCTTTTGCCATTGCCTTGGTCCTTGTAAATTTTATCCAGTGTTTTATATCTGCGCCTGCACGGCTGTCATCGCGACGGTGTTCACGATGTCCTCGACCGAACAGCCGCGCGAAAGGTCGTTGCACGGACGCGCAAGCCCCTGCAGAACTGCGAAACACTCAGCGCCCCCGATGCGTTGCGTAATCTTATAGCCTATGTTGCCCGCCTGAAGGTCAGGGAATATGAGCACGTTGGCTCGGCCAGCGACCGAACTGCCCTTCGCCTTGACTGCACCGACCTCCGGCACTAGCGCGGCGTCAAACTGCATCTCGCCGTCCAGAAGAAGTTCTGGCGCGAGCGAATGCGCGATCTCGGTTGCCTTGCGCACCTTGGCGACGAGATCGTGTTCCGCGCTACCCTTGGTGGAGAACGACAGCATCGCGACACGCGGCTCTGCGATTCCGCAAAGGACGCGAGCCGTTTCGGCCGCCGCGACGGCAATGTTCGCGAGCTCTTCCGCGTCCGGGCACGGATTCACCACGCAGTCCGCATAGACGAGAAGTCCGTCTTCGCCGATTGCACGATTGGGGCATTCCATTAGGAAGCTCGAAGATACGAGCTTCATGCCAGGCTTTGTCTTGATCACCTGAAGCGCAGGACGCAACATGTCCCCTGTGGAATGGACTGCTCCGGAAACGAGCCCGTCGGCGTCGCCGCACTTCACCATCATCATGCCGTAGTACATCGGATCGGCGACGAGAGCCTCCGCCTTCTCAGGCGTAAGGCCCTTCGCCTTCCTAAGCTCGTAGAGCGTATCCGCGTACTCGGCAGCCTTGTCAAAGGCATAACCGCCACCAAGCAAAATCGGCTCAGCAAGCCCTTCGCGGCGGATGACATCAGCCGCCGCGACAGTGCGCGGCTCGTCCCCCTCCGGGAGGACGATCCGCTTCACATTCGCCTTCGCCTTGGCGCGTATGCGTTCTATAAGGCCCATCGGTACTTCTCCGTCTGCCGATCAAGTCACACTACGATGTCCCAGCCGCGATAGTCGGCGCGCTTGATGGAGATGCCCTTCGGGTTGCCGCCTGCGATCTCCATCTTGACCGGATCCCAGTCGAAGCCAGTGTCGTGCTGGTAGCTCATGTTGCACAGCAGGCAGAGCGTGCAGCTGCGGCCTCCGACCTCGGCTGGCGAGATCGTGGGCTTGCGCGAAAGCACGCACTGGACGAAGTTGAGCACCTGGTTGTCGCTCTTGTAGAGCTTGACCTTTGCATGGTCGAGGTCGAAATGCTTCTCGAGCTTCTTGACGGCCGCGTCGAGCGCATTGTCCTTCTTCGCCGCCGCATCGGTTCCGTAGTCCTTGCCGACGGAAGCCGCGACCACCTTGTCGGGCATGAACGACATGTTCTCAAGGGCCTTGCGGATCTCGAGCGTGGGCTTGACAAGGCCGGTGCCTTTCCAGACGGCGAGCTTGCCTCGGTTCACGGCGACGATGCCGTCCGTTCCGTAGAAGACCGTGCCCCAGCCGCCCTTGCCGCTGATGACGCCGAACGGGCCGTGGTAGAGCTCGATGTCGGAGCCGTCCTTCTTCGACTTGAAAAGCATCCGCATGCCGAACTGGCGACGGCCGCCGTGGAAGAGGTCGGTGGAGTACGGCTCGTCGGAGCGGATGATCTTGTACGGACCGGAGTCATCCATGTCCATGCCCCACTGCGCAATGTCGAGGTGGTGCGCACCCCAGTCGCCGTTGTAGCCCGAACCGATGTCGTCGTCGAAGCGCCAGAACATCGGGTAGAACTTGTTGACGCCGCGAGGTGCCAGCTGGTCGGAGTAGGGACGCCACTTCGCCGGACCCAGCCACATGTTCCAATCGACGTCCAGGTTCGGGGCGCCCTCGGTGGCGGCGTTCTCCGGAACGTCGAAGAAGCGGACCGGATGCGATGGACCGCCAAGCTTCTTGCCGCCTATGCCGTAGTTCGCGTCCACGTACTTGAGGTCGCCGATCAGCCCGTTGCGGACGATCATGACGGCCGTATAGAACTCCGAGACCTTGTTCCAGCTGCGCTGCATCGAACCGGTCTGGAACACGCGCTCGTACTTCTTCTGCGCGGCAATGACCTTCTTCGCCTCATCGATGGAGAACGTGAGCGGCTTCTCGCAATAGACGTCCTTGCCGTGTTTCATGGCCTCGACCGACATGTAGGCGTGCCAATGGTCTGGCGTTGCAATGCATACGACGTCGATCGACGGATCGGACAGGACCTCGCGGAAGTCGTACACCGCCTTGCATGCGCCGTTGCCGCGCGCGTCGTTCACCTGCTTCGCGCCAGCCTTGGCGCGAACCCTGTCGCAGTCGCATACGACCACGATGTCAAGAAGCTTCTCGACGCCATCGGCCTTGTTCTTGCCGAGGAACTGCGGGATCAGCGCCGTGCGCGCCTGGATGCCGTAGCCGATGATTGCGGCCCTGAGCTTCTCGCCGGGCTTTAGTTCGCGAAGACCGGCTTTGGCTGTGTTGCACCCTGCCATGGTCATTGCCGCGGCCGATCCAAACAAGAAGTTTCTGCGGTTCAGTTTCATTTTTATTCCTTTCAGTTCGTTTTACGAAAATCCATAGTGCCTATTTTACCAAACATCATCCCCAAGCGCAACATGCCTGATCAGGACATTTCGTCAAGGAGTTTTGACGCTGCCATGGCTTCGGCTGCCTTGTGGCTGCGGGCGGAGGCGACGGCCTCGCCTACGCCATCGACTCGCACACGCACCGTGAACACAGGCTCATGCGGCTTTCCGCCGACATCCACGACCACGTACTCCGGCATCCGCTGTGGCGACATCGCCTGTGCGCGTATCTGCAGCTCGCCCTTGGGATTCCCTCCCCACCTGCCTCCGTCGCCATTGCCGGACTCAAGATCGAACGTCTCGAACACTTCGCGGGCGGCATCGAGACCTCCATCAAGATATGCCGCGCCGACAATCGCCTCCATGGCGTCCGCAAGCGTCTTTGCGTCCTTCGGCAGCGGCTCCGCGCCACGATTGCGCATGAGATGAGCGGCAAGGCCGAAACGATCCGCCGCCGCGCAAAGTGCGGCAGTGGATACCATGTGCGTGCGCTTCACGGTAAGCGAGCCTTCGGGATCTTCTGGAAACTCTGCGTAGAGTCTCTCTGCCGCGAGCGCGCCCAGGACGGCGTCGCCAAGGAACTCAAGCCTCTGGTTGTCGGCGATCCCCGGCCTGTCCATTCGGCAAGACGGCGTAGTCAACGCCTCTTCGAGAAGCGCCTCGTCGCGAAAACTGTGTCCGAGAAAACTTTTCATGGGGACAGACCCTGTTAAAACCCCTCTCGTTCGTGGAGTTCCCACGCAGAGCGCATGAATTTAACGGAGCGCGAGAAAATCTGATCGACGTTCGCCGTCGAAGAAGTATCGAGGAAGTCGCGAACCTCTTCGCTCGAAAGGTGAAAGCGGGTCTTGAGAAGATGTATGTAGGCGCGCTCTGGATCGTCGCGCCAGAGGTCGAGGAAGCACCGGTGTATCATGTCCCACACCTCTTTGCGGATAACCTCGTGGTCGTGCGCCGGTATGTCCATCTTCGAGTCTTCGCCGTCTTCGCCGCCGGCGAAGCCGTCTATCGAGATTTCGCCGTGCCGATTCGGGTTGGCATTGAGGATAAAGCCGCGCACGTAGCGGCGAAGCCAGCCGCCAAAGCTGCCGTCTCCGCGGTAGAGCTCGATTTTCCCGCGCCCCAGCATCTCCTCGTAGAGCATTCCCATCAGGTCGCCGTCGGTTATAGAGTAGCGACGCATCATGTCCGCTGAACGCATCGACCGCGTCTCAGGAACTATCACGCGTTCCCAAACGAGTTTCCAGCCGGCGTCAGCGCCTGCCTTTACGAGCTCGCACCATTCGCTGTCGGAAATCTCACTCAAATGTCACCACCCCTGGGCTTGACGGATGCCCCGCTCGATGAAGCCATATTGACGGCTCGTGCTTGCCCTTGACGAAGTCGCCGCACGATATGGAGGTCTTCCCGTCCTTCACTTTCAGGCGCTGGCCCGCGAACTCCAAGATGCCCGATGCGACCTTGTTGCCGTCGCCGTCAAAAACCTCCATCTCCGCAACATCCTCGTCTGTCGAGCCTGGTTCGAACACAAGACGGGCCTTCCACCTTAACGCCGCGTTCTTCGACGGCAGCGAATGGTATGTGAAGATTATGCGCTTGTCGTCCGGTGTCTTCAAAACTATCTCGTCCTCTCTCTCTTGGCCTTTTCCACCTGACGCATTGTATCCTTGATCTCAACCACGTCGGGCTTTAGGCGCAACGCCTGCACGGCGTTCGCCTCCGCTTCTTCGAGTCGTCCGGTCTTGAGGCAGATAAGCGCAATGTTGTTGAAAACGGCGGCTTCGTTGGGGCTCTTCTTGAGAACGCGCTTGAGATATTCCTCGGCCTTGGCGAACTGCTCCTCGGCATAGTAGCTCATGCCCACCGCGAAGTTGGCATTCGGCTCGTCGGGGTCTTCCTTCAGAACTGGCATCGCGTAACGGCGTGCCATCACGAAGTCTGCGCGCTTCATCGCCACCTCCAGCCCTTCGCGCGGAGTGAGGGCCTCGCCGCTTTGGCGACGGATCCAGTCCATACGGCGAAGAATCTTCACAAGCGACGGATTGTTCATGTTCAGCCGGTCGGAATACGCTATCTCCTCGATGGATTCCTTTACCTTCTTCTGCGCATCGAGATTGATCGCCCTCAAACGGCTCATGACCGCTAGACGGAACTGTGCAAAAAGGAATCTATCCTTGAGGAATCTGTCTTTGGCGTGACGCCAGATTCCGCTTTCGTGCGCGGCAACGATCTTGTCGCTTAGCGCATGGCAGCGCAAGATGGATGCAGCGGCCGCCGCCGCGTCTCCGCCAGTAGGGCGCACAAGAAGACCGTACACCAGCGGATCGAGACGGCGGTTTAACCTGAACATCTCGAACGCCACCTGCACCGCTATGTCGGACATCCTTTCGGACTTCGACACAACCCACGTGCGCAGTGCCTCGGCCGCGCCTGCCTCAAGCGACATCCTGTCCTCGAATCCCTCGGTGCCGAGCTGTCGAATGTAGATGTCGCGACGCGAAGTCCCGCTCATGACGGACACGACCTGCAGGTCAATGCCGCGGCGCTTTGCCTCTATGCGCAGCCAAGAGTCGAATGCCCCGTCCGTGAAGAGATATTTGGTGCCGACAGCCTCTTCGATGGTTTCGTAGATGAATTCGCATAGCAGCCGCTGAAGGCTTCGGTCGTCGTCGAGGCGCCGCCCGTATACCGCAACGGCAACCATCGCAATCGGAATAAAGAGAACCATAATGCGTCCAAAGCCAAGCTTTACGCTTTTTTCGGACGACGGCTCATCGACCACTTTGCGAGCCGGCTCGATTTCGCCGGATTCATCTTCCTGGTAATGCTGATATAGGATTCGTTCAATACGGTTGTAGTCTCGGCAGAGAACTTCGACGCAGAAGATGAAAAGCGCCCAGGCGACTGTGACGGCAGAAAGGAAAACTCCGAAGAGTACAACAACCTTTGATACAGCTATGCCCTCGAAGATGTTCCAGAACCATGCAAAGGAAAACGGCGAGAATTGCAGAAACGCAAAAATTCCGCATGCGATATGAACGAGCGAAAATTTGAATGGAAGGAACCTGTCCTCGTCGGTCGATGACGATGCCGTGAAAAACGCAAGAGCGAACGGAATGACAGTCACGCCGAAAAATAGGCATCCGCCCGTAATGTCAAACGCATTTGCGACGCTGTCGAAATAAGCATGCGCATAGATAGCAGGAAGTTCGGCAAACGTCGAGCCAGCCGCCTTAAGTCCATCGAGCATGGAAAAGACGAATATCTCAAGGAAAACGCCGACTAAAAATGCGCCAAGAAAGAGAAACGTCATAGCCCATTTCGTCTTCTGCATTACAACGGGATCCAGGAAGTCGAGCCACTCCTGCGACTTGTTGTCAGCAATGTAGCGCGTCGTCATAAACACAAAGAACGCCAGGATTGGCCAGCCCAGCGGCGTTTCCGCGCAGAGGACGCCGCACGTGACAAGCGCAATCGAAGCATTCACGAACGAGGGATGCGCCAGGAACGACACGAAAAAGCAAGACACGAGAATGACAAGAAAAGCCACGAAGCCACAGCCAGTAAGACCCTGCGCCGCCTGCCATACTGGATCTGCGCAAGCGAACATCAATGCGGCAGCGGTAGCTGCCATTCTGGCGGCAATGGCCCTACGGCGCAAATCGTGCGCTCCGCCGGCGACTGCGGAAAGATCAAGCATGCCCTTTAGCGTTACAAAAATCAGCGCGGCTGAGACAGACATAAGAGCCTTCGCAAGAAAGGCATTGAGCCAAAGCGCCGTTCCGTAGGGCAACATCACAAATGTCAAGTGCGAGAGGTAAACGCCAAGACCTGGCAGCATCTTCCCCTGCGGAACAAGACCCGCCGCAATGGCGACATCGTCCCACGCATGCGGATGCACGCCATCGAACGGCCACAGGCACATCAAAACGAAGGCGGCGATTCCCACCGCCGCCGCCAGAACCATGTCAGCTCCGAACTTCGTTTTATTCATCTATATTACTTTCCTTCGCAGCCTGTTTTTAGACAGGATTTACAGGATTTACAAGATTTTTCAGCCTCTCTTACGCTTCAACCCAAGCGCCATCATGCCAAGCAACACCAGCAACCCACTCGTCGGCTCAGGAATGACATTTGCAGTCGTAAAGCTCGAGAACGAATAGGCAGAAGCAGCAGCAGTAGGATTCATTATATTACCGCCTTCAAGATGCCCATCAAGCGCTCCATATTGTATAGCACCTTGCGCTGGTGTTAGACTTACATACGACCGACCAACAACCTCACTCGACGAATTAAGCAACTCGACATAGAATGAGTATGCAGACGACGCATAGACGCCAAGATCGGTAAACGCACCACCGTACGTGTTCAAATCGCTAGCACTGACAGAATCAAGTGCTTCAACCGTGGAACCATAGTTGAAGCCAGTATCGGTCACATAAAGTTTTGCAGTACTCCACTCTGGAGAGCCACCAGTGTCTTCAAGAGTCACAGGCGTAGACACCGTCCACCAAAGCTCGGATGCCTGCGAAAGCGACGCTACCGCAATCGCAACAAAGAGAACTATTAACTTTTTCATTTTCCTAACTCCAAGTTTGAAATTTAGAGCGTAACCGAACTGCCGTCCGCAGACATGTACCAAAATCCGACGCCAGCAGGAATGGTCTCACTTTCGCTGAGAGAGGCACGCGTCGGCTTTTGCTGCACCCATGCACCATTGTATTTATACAAGGTCCTCCCATTCGCAAAAAGAATGCGGTCGCCATTTTTGCCGATAGCACTTTCGCCCGTCAAGGCGACTGGCGACTCAGATGTCGTAGGCGCAACAAGCGTGTATGCGCCAGCTGTCGTAGAAACAGACGTCGAAGCCTGACTAGCCGGCATCTGCCCGAGAAGTTTGACCGAGCTTGCCGCAGTCTTTAGCCAAAACGGCTTACCACGGGAAATCGTTGCTTCTGTTGCCGAGTCAGACGAGCCGACAACCGGAGCTCCAGATGCATCTATCGTCACAACCTTGTTCGCCGTCCATGTTTCCTTGCCTGCCGCAAGAGTGTATTGGTTGTACTGACCCTTTGTGCCTGTCGGAACATACATGACATCACCCTCAGCAAGCGAGTCGGTCAAAAGGACCTCAGCGACCTTGATTTCGCCGGAGCCGTATCCGTCGAACGGAGCGGACACAAGCATCAATTTTTTACCATCTTCGGTCGAATAAAACGGCGAAACAGGCAAAAGGGAGAATGTTGTGGAATCAAGCGCGAATACGGACGTTGCCGCAACAAGCGAGACGATTAGCAGTTCTTTTTTCATTGTCGTTACCCTTACTTGCGGATTACCTTGAAGAAATTAGCCTTGCCCTTTTCATAGAGAAGGGTTATCACGCCACTGCCGCCGACACCGGTCTTGACATCAGAACCGGTCTTGCCGTCAACTGCAACAGAGTCGCCGCCCTGTATTGCGTAGTTCACTCTGCCATCGGTATCAGAGACCGTGAGTTTTACATAGTCTTTATCATTCAGCGTGACGAACTCGAACTTGTCGATCTTCGGAGCCTTGATGCCATCGGGCAACGCGGACGCCTGCGCAGTTCCGACCGTTCCTTCTGCCGCTGTCGTGGATGAAGGTGCCGTTGCGCCAGTATTGACAGTGACCGCCTCGTTGATTTTGCTCGCGGCATTTACGAACACGAGCTTGCCGTTGGCATCAACGCCTGAGACCTTAGCGACACCATCGACATACTTGCGCGTATCAAGAAGATAGAGCTCAAGTTTACCGCTTGCAATGTACTCGGAATTAGTCGCAATGTTGAACATAGTCGCAGGGAACGAACTCTTTTCCGTCGCCCACGGCATCACGATGACAATCTTGTCGTTTGGATCCTTGCAAGTACCATCGACATTGAAACCATCGAAATCGTTGTCGTCATCTGTCCAGACAAGCGCGTAGCACTCGCCAGGAAGCGCGGGCGTACCATCCTCGTACCTGTCAGGCCCAGTCGTCTGGAACGAAACGGCACCATACTCCTCCGCCGCCAGCGCGAACACTGACAGTATTGCGGAAGCGGCAATAGCAAGTCTTTTCATTTTAATCAACCCTTCCTTTCAAATCAATTAATACGCGACAGACACCGTAACCTTGAAGACCTTGTAGCTGGTGCCTGTAGGAATCTTGAGAGCATTCGCATCCGTCGTCGAATCGCCAACAGCGGAAAACGGACCGGCGGATGACGTAGCACCCATTAGCTGATACGTGACAGTTGCACCAACAGCAGCAGCACGCCCCTCAAGTGGAATATTGAAGGTGAGAGGAATGTTTCCATCTGTACTCTTCACCGCAGGCTTGGCAACGGGAACTGTCGCCGCCTTCGTGTCGTTCGTAGTGGTTGCACCGAAAAGAACGTAGTTGTCAATCAATGTTGCGTGATTGCCAGTGTCAGTGCTGACGAGCATCGCGGCAATTTGCTCAGATGTAGCACCCCCGCCAATCGCAGTGCGAACACTTGATACCAATTCTTCGGGGACATCAATCGGTTTAGAGCTTTCGCTGCCTGGAGGAGTAATATGAATTTCCTCCGCCGCGACATCCTGACCTGTCGTTACGAATGACTTCAAATTGCCATTACCTACGAAGCAATATTTCTGAACGCCATTTGCAGCAGTGCCAATCGAAAACCATTTGTTATCAGAAGCATCAAGAAGATCTGTGTCGCCGATAGAGAACTTCGCGTACTTTGACGAGCCTGTATAGTCAAATGTAATCGTCAGGATGTAGTCACTCGAAAGATTGGCCGTGCTATTGGTAAGTTGCGTCCAGCTGCCCACATACGCATAAAAAGCGGACGCGCCACCCGACGCTGTGTTGGTAGCGATGCAGAACGCGACCTGCGCACTTGCATCGGGGATGGGAAGATCCGATCCCGTATGTGGAACAGGAGCTGGTTGCAGCGTAAACGAGCACTTGACAATCTCGTTTGTCGTTCTCGACGCCGCCGTAAACAGATTGGACGACGCAGCATCGCAGTCGATTACCATGTATTCGCCGTCACGCTCTATCTTCGCAACGCCTGTCACGTTGGTGTTCCAACTACCGCCTTCAGTAGATGTCGCCGTAACATTGACGTTCGTCACAGCAGGGGTTGTAAGCGTCAGTTTTCCACTTTGTCCTTCGGTTCCTGCCGCCACAGCAGACATGCAAAAACAAGCCGTTGCCACGGCTGTTGCCACGCTTATCACTTTTATTAGTTTCACAATCTGACTCCTAAAACTTTTTTCGATGTTGCGTATTATACCATATCACCCGTTCGGGTGACAAGGGGGGGGAGTCAACCATAATCTTTGATTTTTTCTCCACAGCGGAGGAAATAGATAGCAAGGAAGATGGGGGGTGCGGGGGGAAGGAGGAAGGGAAGGAGAA
>Ga0310696_10000859_pt1 | contig 44923 bp, 13 predicted proteins | sample AusTroGonzalo_MG_4_FD_203885 | JGI IMG/M metagenome (GOLD analysis project Ga0310696, IMG submission 203885) | Bovine rumen microbial communities from tropical cattle in Woodstock, Queensland, Australia - Gonzalo_02 (v2) (version 2) | ecosystem: Host-associated > Mammals > Digestive system >... | reverse complement strand
CAAGAGCGTCCTGAAGATTACCTTCACGGCCGACGCCACCTTCCAGGGCGGCACCGTCAAGATTAAGGGAATCTCAATCTCCGACGCTGACAACAACGCTATCGAGGCCGCTGACGTGAATGTCACGGTTACTGCTGGTGGTGTGACCCCGCCGCCGACAACCTATGCCATAACAATAGCTACTGCCGAGAATGGTATTGTAAGTGTTGACAAGAGCGAGGCCACCGCAGGCGAGACCGTTAAGGTCACTGCTACTCCGGCTGAAGGCTACGAACTTGAAGCCATCACGGTTAAGAGCGGTGAGACGACTATCTCCCTCTCTGCCGACAACACCTTCACGATGCCCGCCGCTGCCGTTGTCGTCAGTGCCACCTTCAAGAAGGTAGACACTCCGACTCCGACCGACAAGCCGACATTGAGCATGGCAGACTTCACGATCAAGGCTGGCGAAAGCGTAGACGTGACTCTCGACCTGGTTCAGAACAACGTTACGGTTAAGGCATTCCAGTGTGCCTTCGAGCTTCCGGCTGGTCTGACGATGGCTAAGCCTAAGGCCGTCAATGGCACGATGACAGATGATGACGAGGAGCCCACGAAACCCTCCGTTGCATTCAACGAGGATGGCAACACCGTAGCCGTCTACAGTGGCGAGGGCTATGTCTTCAACTCCGATGCCACTTCCGTTCTGAAGATTACCTTCACTGCCAGTGCCGACTTCAAGGGTGGAGACATTCTCATCAAGAACATCTCTATCTCCGATAAGGACAACAATGGTATTGAGGCTGCAGATGTGAAGGTCAAGGTTTCCGTTCCTGCAACTCCTGTCGAAGGTCCTGCTCTTACGCTTGTGATTGGTCAGGATTGGCAAGATAACACCGTCACTGGTACAATTTATCTTGACCAGTACGACCTCTCTGTCAAGGCCTTCCAATGCACATTCGAATTGCCCGACTGGTTGCACATGGATAAGCCGAAGGCTGTAGCCGGAACTATGACCGATGATGACGAAGAACCGACGAAACCGTCAGTTGCATGGAACGAAGAGAGTTATTCTCTTGCCGTCTACAGCGGCGAAGGCTATCTCTTCAACGCAGATGTGACCAAGGTACTTACGGTTAAATTCACTGCCGATCCTGCTACTTCTGATGAGGAAGCCGCTCAACGTTATGATGATAAAGTCATAATTAAGGGTATTACATTATCTGATAAGGATAACAACTCTTATGACTTACCTGACTACGAAGCTCCCATCTACTACGGAGTCGGTATTACTGACATCCAAGGCAATAGAACTTCCAACGAGGTCTACACCATAACAGGTGCAAAAGTTACTAAGATGACTCGTGGCCTCTACATCATCAATGGTAAGAAGGTTCTTGTGAAGTAACAAGTTTATCAAACCACATTTATGCTTCCCCCACTCTTTTCCTCAAAAGGGTGGGGGAAGTTATAGTTTGCCCAACATACGGAATTGATGCAGAAAAAGTTTGTTGTAAAAATTACCATCACCCGTCACCTTTTCCGCTCAATCGATTGCTGTTTAGTGGATTAGGTGGTGACAGTAAGGTGATAGTAGGTGATGGTAAAAGGCGTTTCCGTATCCCTTGGCTGGAATCGTCAGAACCCTTAAGGGTTCAGGCTCTAACCCTTAAGGGTTCAGAAGCCACTCGCTGAGACTTTTTATTGTGAACATCTCAGATTACGCAGATTACTCGGATTCCTCTGCCAGCAGTTATTCTTTTCTTCTTGAGCATTCTTTTCTTTCTTTATTTGTGTTTTAAATTTGTGCTTATTTGTCTCAATTTGTTTCCTTTCCTTACCCTTGTCTACAGTTCCAATATAATTTCTTTCCATTCCTGCAAGCGTTTTGGCCTTCATACCAAAAAGGTGATGGTAAATAAAATCTTTCGTCCTCATTTTCAACTACATCGGTTTCTTTTTTGCTGAAAATACACCTTACCGTCACCTTACCGTCACCCGTAACCGACTGACTATCGGACGCGTAGACGAAAAGGTGACGGTAAACGCCCTTTTTCGACAAAAACATTATTTGTATCTAATTAGGTGGTTCTGAATGGTTGTTAAATGTAATAATATGTACCTTTTTTCCAAAAAAAGCGCCATCTTTTAAACTTTTTATAAGAAAAATTTGCTCAGTAAATATTATCTTTCTACCTTTGCCCCGACTTTTCGAGTATTATATAGAATACAAATGTCATTTTTAGAGCTAAAATAACTATTAATAACAACCTAATTTAAAGTTTTATGAAACAAAATTTACTCAAAGTATTTGCACTTGTATGTGCAATGTTCGTAAACGCTTCAGCATGGGCTGATGGAGCACCCACTCTCGCCATGGACAACTTCACCATTGATCCGGGAACAAGTGTCGATGTTAATTTGAAGCTTGTGCAGGATGGCGTAACCGTCAAGGCTTTCCAGTGCGCCATTGAGCTTCCCGCCGGTCTGACGATGGCAAAGCCAAAGGCTGTCAATGGAACCATGACAGATGAGGACGAAGAGCCTACGAAGCCCTCTGTTGCATTCAATGAAGAAGGTAATACGATTGCTGTTTACAGCGGTGAAGGTTATCCTTTCAATGCCGATGCAACTAACGTTCTGAAGATTACTTTCACAGCCGATGCCACTTTCCAGGGCGGTAACATTACCATTAAGGACATCTCCATCTCCGATGCAAACAATAACGCCATCGATCCGGCTGCTGTGACTGTAGTTGCTTCTACTTCTTCTGCACCTCCTACGCCCGTTGTCGAAGGTCCTGCTCTTACCCTTGAATTTGAGGGTATGGATGAGAATGGTTATGCCCGCGTTCAGCAGGGTGGAACCATTAAGGCAAACATCATCATTAATCAGGATGTGTATACCGTAAAGGCATTGCAATGTGTGTTTGATTTGCCCGAATGGTTGACGATGGCTAAGCCGAAGGCTGTCAATGGCACGATGACGGATGAGGACGAGGAGCCCACGAAGCCCTCCGTAGCCTTCAACGAGGAGGGCAACAGTCTTGCCGTCTACAGTGGTGAAGGCTATCCCTTCAACGCTGATGCTACGAAGATCCTGACAGTTGAATTCACTGCAATTGCATCTACTTCGACTGAAGAAAGTGCTAACCGTTACGATGGTGGTGTTACCCTGAAAGAGATTTCATTCTCTGACAAGGACAATAACATCGTTGAGGTGCCTGATTACTATGCTCCTCTCTTCTACAAGGTTGGTGTTGAGGATTTGAAGGCCAACAACGCATCTAACGACATCTACACCGTGATAGGTACGAGAGTTAACAACATGACTCGTGGCCTCTACATTGTCAACGGTAAGAAAGTTGTTGTGAAGTAATACATCTTTAATTCATACGTTCGTTGCTTCCCCCATCCTTCACTCAGAAGGGTGGGGGAAGTCTTTTTGTCAATTGGTCGGCAAAAGATACCATATTTCTTGCTAAATCAATAAATAAGGAACTTTTCTTAAGAAAAATTTGCAGCGAAAGCAATAAGTAGCTATCTTTGCCGCATTCTCCCTTAAAGGGCGATGCTGGATCATACGATTATGAACCGCTGTGTATATTCATTTTACCTATTAAGAACCAAATAAATGACGCAATTATGGTACTAAAACTACTTTTTTCTTCTGGCACTCGTAAGCATTTTGTTTGTGAGTGCTGGTGATTGGTCTATAGAAAGAATTATCAATAACTACAAATACTAACATCTCAAAAACATGAACAGAAAAACATTCCAAAGATGGTTCTCCATGTTCCTCTTGATGATGATTGCAAGCGTGAGTGGTGCCTATGCACAGAAACTCTCGATGGCAGATTTTTACATAGAGGCTGGAGCAACTGCAGAGGTTACCTTGAACCTCGAACAAGGGGGAATTGCCGTAAAGGCATTCCAGTGTTCCTTCAATCTGCCGGCAGGACTGACGATGGCCAAGCCCAAAGCAGTGGCTGGCACTATGACAGATGATGACGAAGAGCCCACGAAGCCGTCTGTTGCCTTCAATGATGAGAGTAATACCGTTGCTGTATACCATGGTGAAGGGTATTCTTTCAATTCAGACGCTAAGGCTGTCCTGAAGATTACTTTCACGGCTGATGATTCCTTCAGCGGTGGAACGGTTTCTATTCGGGATATCTCCATCTCTGATAACAACAACGACGGTCATTCTTGCGAAGACGTTGCCGTCAAGGTGACTTCGAATAATGCACCTCCCACCCCGACAACCTATGCTATCAATGTCGTTGCTGCCCAGAATGGTAGCGTAAGAGTTGACAAGAGTGAGGCTGCCGAGGGCGAGACCATCAAGGTTACTGCTGTACCTGCACAAGGCTATGAACTTGATGCCGTGACCGTGAAGAGCGGTAGCCGTGTCATTGCTCTTTCTTCTGACTTCACCTTTGTGATGCCTGCTGCTGCCGTTACCGTCAGCGCTACCTTCAAGAAGATTGAGGTACCGACACCGACTGGCCAGCCGACCTTGAGTATGTCTGACTTCAGCATCGAGGCTGGTGGTACCGCCACCGTCAACCTCAACCTGGTTCAGGACAACGTTACTGTTAAGGCCTTCCAGTGCGCCTTCGAGCTTCCCGCCGGTCTGACGATGGCTAAGCCAAAGGCCGTAGCTGGTACGATGACTGATGAGGACGAGGAGCCCACGAAGCCGTCTGTTGCTTTCAACGAGGATGGCAACACCGTTGCCGTCTATAGTGGCGAAGGCTATCCTTTCAACGCTGATGCTACGAAAGTGCTGACGATTACCTTCACAGCCGATGCTACTTTCCAGGGTGGTACCGTAACCATCAAGGACATTTCCATCTCCGACGAGAATAACGACGGATATAATGCCAACAACATTTCCGTTAAGGTTACTTCCAGCTATGTAGCTCCCACTCCCACTACTTATGCAATCAGCGTCGCCAGCGTACAGAATGGTGTGCTGACCGTTGACAAGAGCGAAGCCGAAGCTGGCGAGACCGTTAAGGTCACCGCTACTCCCGCCGAAGGCTATGAACTGGAAGCCATCAGCGTGACGGCTAATGGAACAAGCATTGCCCTCTCTGCCGACAACACCTTCACGATGCCTGCCGCTGCCGTTATCGTCAGTGCTACCTTCAAGAAGATTTATGTTCCGACACCGACTGGTCAGCCGACCCTGAGCATGTCCGACTTCAGCATCGAGGCTGGTGGTACCGCCACTGTCAACCTCAATCTGGTTCAGGACAACGTTACCGTTAAGGCGTTCCAGTGTGCTTTCGAGCTTCCCGTTGGTCTGACGATGGCTAAGCCAAAGGCTGTCAATGGTACGATGACTGATGAGGAGGACGAGCCTACGAAGCCGTCTGTTGCTTTCAACGAGGATGGCAACACCGTAGCCGTCTACAGTGGCGAAGGCTATCCTTTCAACGCTGATGCTACGAAAGTGCTGACGATTACCTTCACAGCCGACGCCACCTTCCAGGGCGGTACGGTGACCATCAAGGGTATCTCCATCTCCGACGCAGACAACAACGCTATCGAGTCCGCCAACGTGAGCGTCAAGGTAACTTCCAGCTATGTAGCTCCCACTACCTATGCAATCAGCATCGTCAACGTACAGAACGGTGTGCTGACCGTTGACAAGAGCGAAGCCGAGGCTGGCGAGACCGTTAAGGTCACCGCTACTCCCGCCGAAGGCTATGAACTGGAAACCATCAGCGTGACGGCTAATGGAACAAGCATTGCCCTCTCTGCTGACAACACCTTCACGATGCCCGCCGCTGCCGTTATCGTCAGTGCTACCTTCAAGAAGATTTATGTTCCGACACCGACTGGTCAGCCGACCCTGAGCATGTCCGACTTCAGCATCGAGGCTGGTGGTACCGCCACCGTCAACCTCAACCTTGTTCAGGACAACGTTACCGTTAAGGCGTTCCAGTGTGCTTTCGAGCTTCCCGCCGGTCTGACGATGGCTAAGCCTAAGGCCGTAGCTGGTACGATGACTGATGAAGAGGACGAGCCCACGAAGCCCTCCGTTGCCTTCAACGAGGATGGCAACACCGTTGCCGTCTACAGTGGCGAAGGCTATCCTTTCAACGCTGATGCTACGAAAGTGCTGACGATTACCTTCACAGCTGACGCTACCTTCCAGGGTGGTACTGTGACCATCAAGGGAATCTCGATTTCCGATGCAGACAACAACGGCATCGAGGCCGCTGACGTGAAGGTCAATGTAACTTCCAACTATGTAGCTCCCACTACCTATGCAATCAGTGTCACCAACGTACAGAACGGTGTGCTGACTGTTGACAAGAGCGAAGCCGAAGCTGGCGAGACCGTTAAGGTCACCGCTACTCCCGCCGAAGGCTATGAACTAGAGGCCATCAGCGTGACGGCTAATGGAACAAGCATTGCCCTCTCTGCTGACAACACCTTCACGATGCCCGCCGCTGCCGTTACTGTCAGTGCTACCTTCAAGAAGATTTATGTTCCGACACCGACTGGTCAGCCGACGTTGAGCATGTCTGACTTCACCATCGAAGCTGGTGGTACCGCCACCGTTGCTCTCAACCTGGTTCAAGACAACGTTCGCATCAAGGCTTTCCAGTGCGCCTTCGAGCTTCCAGCAGGTCTGTCGATGTACAGGATTAGGGCCTATGACACGATGACTGATGAGGATAACGAACCCACGAAGCCTTCTGTTGCGTTTAACAGTGAGAACAAGTCCATCGCCGTCTATAGTGTCGAAGGCTATCTCTTCAATGCCGATGCTACGAAAGTTCTTTCGATAACCTTCATCGCCGACGCCACTTTCCAGGGCGGCACGGTCAGCATCAAGGATATCTCCATCTCCGACGAGAACAACAACGCTATCGAGGCCGCCGACGTAAGTGTCAAGGTTACCGCCGAAGGTACAATTCCTCCGACTCCGACCGACAAGCCGACGTTGAGCATGTCCGACTTCACGATAGAGGCAGGCGGCACCGCTGATGTCTATCTCGACCTTATCCAGAACAACGTTACCGTTAAGGCGTTCCAGTGCGCCTTCGAGCTTCCCGCCGGTCTGACGATGGCTAAACCGAAGGCTGTCAATGGCACGATGACCGACGAGGACAGCGAGCCCACGAAGCCCTCCGTAGCGTTCAATGAAGATGGCAATACCGTCGCCGTCTACAGCGGTGAGGGCTATGCCTTTAACGCCGACGCCACGAGCATCCTGAAGATTACCTTCACGGCCGATGCCAACTTCCAAGGTGGAAACATTATCATCAAGGGTATCTCCATCTCTGATAAGGACAACTACGGATATTCATGTGAAGATGTCGTAACGACAGTAACATTGGAGGCTGTAGTGCCTGTACATGAGTTCACCTATCAGGAGTATCTGCTTTACAATGTAGGTGCTGAGATGTTCCTTGGTGCTGCCAATAATTGGGGCACTCAAGCTTCGTTCGTGCAGCATCCGGAGTTTGTACGCCTTGAGCCACAGGCTGACAGCAATGTCTATCATCTGGAATCTCAGGTGAACAACGGTGGCAACCAGTATTACTTAGGCGATAATGGCTACATGGATACCAGCACACCTGCTGACCTCATTATCACCAGACTCGCAAATGGTAATTATACCATTGTTACTTCTGATGGCGAATACTTGGGCTATGATGGCATCAATACCATCCTCGTAACCGGTATCGACGGCAACGATGTGAATGCTCAGTGGATTATCACCTCTTTGGTTGATGCCAAGGCTGACCTGATGAATGCAACGGAGGAAGCTCCCATGGATGCTACGTTCCTCATTATGGACCCGAACTTCGGTCGCAACAACCGCTTCCGTGACTCTTGGACAATGGATGCAGCCAACCAGAACCTCAGTGGTGGTGAGGTTTCGAACTTCTGCGCTGAGTCCTGGCATTCTGATTTCGTTCTCAGCCAGACACTCACCGACATTCCTGCAGGTCTCTATGCCTTGACCGCTCAGGGCTTCTACCGTCAGGATGGCGATAACAATGTGAATCTCCCCGTCTTCTATGCTAACGATGCAACAGCTACCTTCCCCGTGAAGGATGGAGCCGAAAACAGCATGGTTGATGCTTCTTATTCCTTCTCCGAAGGTCTCTACACCATCGATCCCATCTATGTCAAGGTAGAGGAAGGTGGTAGCTTGACCATCGGTGCCAAGCTTGAAGGCAACACCGCTCTGTGGTGTATCTGGGATAACTTCGTTCTGACCTACTTCGGTCCTGACGCAGAACCCATTATACCTGAGCCCACCGGTTTGTTCATCGACCGCACTGAGGAATATCTTGCTGTGAACGACGATACTCAGTACAGCTCCATCGAACTGGGTCATACCGAGGAGAATGGAACTCATGAGTATGGTGCCCTCGTCACCGAAGGCAACGGTTCCATCTTCACTTCTGACTTCTGGTTCTACGCTGATCCGAACATTGAATGGGATCGTCGTGGTGCTGACGTCAGGAACTCCGCTGCATTTATTAATAATGTAGACATGAGCGCTGATAAGGTTAGCTCTAACCTGTGGATTACCGACGGCAAGTGGACATTCCTCTCCTTCCCGTATGATGTGAAGGTTAAGGACATCATGCCCGAGGATGCTGCTACCCAGTGGGTCATCCGCAAGTACGACGGCCAACTGCGTGCTGATGGTGAGATGGACAAGACGTGGGTCAACATGAATCCCGACGACGTCCTCGAAGCTTATCAGGGCTACATCTGGCAATCCGCAGGTGAAGATTACAGCGGATTTACCGTACCGGCCATGAACAATGCGAACAAGTACAACATCTTCGCGAAGGATGACGTGGCCGTAAGCCTTGCAGAATACCAGAGCGAATTTGCACACAACCGCAGTTGGAACATGGTAGGTAATCCCTATCCGAGCTACTTCAACATCCGCTACATGGATTTCGAGGCTCCTGTCACGACTTGGAATGTCAATACCCAGAGCTACGAGGCTTACTCACCGCTTGATGACGAATATGTCTTCTATCCCTACGAGGCATTCTTCGTACAGCGTCCGGAAGCTGGATATGGCGAGATTATCTTTGACAAGAATGGCCGTCAGACCACGCTCGAACTGCTGGAGAATGGCGCCAATGCTCCTGCCTTCATCCGTGCACAGAGTGATGTTAAGCGCGACGTATTGAACCTGATGCTCTCCGATGGCGAATTGGCAGACCGCACCCGTATCGTCGTGAACGAAGCTGCAAGCTATGACTACGAACTCGACAAGGATGCATCCAAGTTCATGTCGGCTAACAGCCTGGCACCGCAGTTCTTCACCATCGGCAATGACATCCAATACGCTATCAACGAACGTCCGTTGAGCGACGGTATTGTTCAGCTGGGCGCTACTCTGGTCAAGACCGGTAAGTACACGATTGCATTGCAGACGAACGCTGAAGTAGAGGTGACCCTCGAAGACCGCACCACAGGTGTGAAGGTACGTCTCGACCAGGTAGAAGGTTACACCTTCGAGGCTGAGGCCGGACAGGTCGAGAAGCGCTTCATCCTCTATGTCAAGAAGCCTACTGGCATCAAGGAGACCACCATGCCGATTGCTGATTCTGACATCTTCACGGTCGATGGTCGTCGCGTCCAGAACATGAATGCCCGTGGCATCTACATTGTCAAGAAAGGCTCTCAGGTCGTCAAGCAGAGAGTAAAGTAATTGACGTATAACGATTATATCCTATATAAATTGTTATAACGAATAATAAATAGTATTATGAGGAGATTTATTAGTATAATGACCCTTTGGCTCTTCCATATTGCGCTTTTTGCGCAATATGGTGGAGTCGACGGATCCTTCGACCCCGAAAATCCTGCCAACCCAGAACCTTTGGGAGTACGCTATGGCTTGCATGTCGTGGCGCAGCCTGAGGGGGCCGGAACGACTAATCTCGAGTACAGCAACGAGATTGCAGCAGGAAGTCGGCAGCACCTCTACGCTTATCCGAAAACCGGATATGATTTCAAAGAATGGAGATGTGACGGAGAACTCCTTTCCACAGAACAGGATTTCTACTTCACGATGCCCGAGAAGGATGTCACCGTGACAGCCGTCTTCACCTTCAATCCTCAGAATCCTGGAAACCCCGGAGCGAACGACTGGGATTTGGAAAAACGAACATTGATTGTCGATGACTTCACGACGGGTAATCTGTCTGACGCCATCTATCAAGCTACAGACGGTCATCCCGGCCAAGTGCAGACGTTGATAGTCAGTGGTCGTATCGACAACAATGACCTCGGCGGTCTGGCAGCCTTCACTTCTATGGAGGTCATTGACTTAAGCCGCTGCTATGGTGCGACCACTGTTCCCTCCTGGTATTTCAATGGTAATGATAAATTGAAAGAGTTCACTCTGCCAGCCAGCATCACGACCATCGAAGATTGTGCATTCTATGGTTGCACTAACTTGACTTCGCTCTACAGCTATGCTCCTGTGCCTCCAACGTTGGGCGTGAGTGCTTTGCAGAACACCTTATCAGATCTGGTGGTCTACGTCCCCGCTGATTATGTGGCTTTGTATGCAGCTGCCGACGGATGGAAGAATCTGAACATCCAGCCCATCGGAGCGATTCTCAGTTCCTTGGAAGTAAGACTGCCTGAAGACGGCGATGAGGGCCGTTACAAGAATAACTTCATTGAACTGGTGAACAAAGACAACGGTCAGGTCTTCCGCTATGTAATCACAGATGCCTTGCAATACACGTTCAAGTATCTTCCGATAGATACGAAGTGGACTGCTTACATGAAGGATGCTCAAGGTGAAATACTGGGAAGTATCGAAGGTATTAAGATTGCAGACAAGAATCTGTCCGTACAGTTCGGGCCTGTCATCACTCCGGTAACAATCTCGGCGGAGGTTCGCACTCCTCAAGGTGGGGATGTCAGCGAGCAGGTGTCGTACACCTGGTTCAACTCCAATGGTTCCTATCTGGGTCAAGGCAGCAGTATCGATGTATTACCTCTCGAAGGTGCTACTGTCACGTTGCGTATCACCTTGTCGGATGAACTGGCTTTGAGCTATGAGAGGCCGCAGGATTATGTATATTCTGTTCAGGCTGAGGAAAATAATATCGTCCTCACCCTTACCGATCTTCCGAAAGTGATGCTGACGGGTGTCGTCCTGGATGCAGAAAGCAAGTCTGGCATCAGTGGAGCTGCCGTGACTGTCAGCCAGATTCTCTCTGGTGGTTATACGAAGTCCTTCACAGCCACGACCGACAGCAATGGAGCCTACATCATCTCGAATGCCTATCTGCGTGCCACTTCTACCAGTGTTACGGCCTATGCGGAAAACTATACCAATGCCACAGTTGCTATCGGTGAACTCGCCGCAGAGAATGGGGTGGCAACATTAGAGACCCTATATTTGAGGAATCTGCAGAAAGAAACGAACACGACGATTTCCGTAAGCTTCAAGTACATCTATAGTACAGAAGCTGGCCTGGTACCCAGGACGGAGGATTATACAGATCTCCAGAACGTTATGTATACGATCTGGAATCTAAGCAAGGGCATTGCGCAGATCAAGGAGTTCAACGTGAATGGTCAGGAAATTATCCTGTTGGAGGATGTTGATATTTTAGATCAGTTGTTGATTATGGCCATGAGCAAGACGAATGCTTTTGCTCCCATTACGGTCGCAACTGTGGTGAATGAAGGCTATAAGGCTACAGCACAATTCGAGATTACCCAGCTCGGTCAGATCAAAGCTTCCTACCTCACCAGTGATGCTCCCAATCCTATTGGTATCCTCTACGATGCTAACGAAAAATTTGTCCGTAGCGGTGCTTATGAATCCGGCTCGCTCCTGTTCACAGACCTGACAGCAGGTGCCTACACCCTCGTCAGCATGAACCAGAGTAAGCTCTTCAACACCATCTATGACCTCAACAAGTTCAGCGAAGCCGGTCTGGTAAAGGGTACACATTATGTCACGTCCTCTGTATACGTGATGAATGGACTCATCTCCACCGTCAAGACAGCATACGTCCCGTACTTCGATGAGAGCGATTTGGACTTCATGGGAAGTCAGACCTCCTTCTCGGTCAATAAGACGATGGTCACAGCAGGCAACAACCTGACTCTGAGCACACTCATTGACTTCAAGAAAGACTATGTTGCAGACATCTCTGATGTGAATCTGATTGTGGATCTCGACTCATGTAATCTGGTTGCAGGTTCTGTGATGGTGGGCGGCAAGGTCAGCGAATACACATATTCCGGCACCCAAGTCATCATCCCCGTCCCCGTTGCTAACTTGGCAGACCGTATCCGTTTCTGCATCAATTCCAGCAAGGATGGAGAGTTCACTCCCAGCGCATCCGTGCAGTTCCTGTTCCGTGGAAAGCAGATGACCAAGCCTATCGGTCAGGTTTCCTTTACGGTAGAGAAACACAGTATCAGCGTGCCTGCAACGGTTAACACTCCTCAGATTCCAGTCAGCGGTTCTGCTCCGGCCCGTGCCGAAGTGAGAATCTACGATGGTAATACTCAGATAGGACTGGCGATGGCACTTTCCAATGGCACTTGGAGCACCACATGCGAACTGTATCAGCCCGCGAATCCTTCCATCCATCACATCTATGCCCGCATCAGGGTTGATGGTAAGGATGAAGAAATGCTGACAGAGACCCAGACGTTGAAATACGAGGAGGACAAAGCCGTGCTTCAGAAGATTACGATGCTGAACACTGCACATCCGGCAAACTCTCTGAGGCTGAAACAGTATACGACGATATTCGATTTCACCAAATCTCAGAGAAGGACGGGTCCTTACTGGTATTGGCCCGACTATCCAGAGTTCACCTTCCTCGTTGAGTTCAACAAGGTGCTTGATGGTGAGCCGGAACTCTTTGTATTCACTCACGATGGCAGACACCGCATCCTGAAGCTTACTCGCTACGACGAGAGGAAAAAGGCATACGTGGTGACATCGCGCTTCTACCTCGATGCCCTGCCCATCAGTGTCAATGTGAGGACGTCAAGCACCGATCCTGTGCCTTCGCGCTATAAGCCCTACGCAGAGTATGTGCTCGACCCGTCTGGCTTTGTCTATGAAGGCGTTCCGTCCAACCGTCTGGAAGGTGTTACAGCAACCATTTACTATAGGAAGGATGAAAACTCACCTGAAATGTTATGGGATGCTTATGAGTATGGTCAGGAGAATCCTGTCCTCACAGATGAATATGGTATGTATGCTTGGGATGTACCCGAAGGTCAATGGCAAGTAAGATTCCAGAAAGATGGTTACGAGCCGACCCAGACAGAGTGGTTGCCCGTGCCGCCTCCGCAGCTGAATATCAATATTCCGATGAAGCAATCCACACCTCCTGTAGTCAAAGGCGCGAAAGCTTACTCAGAAGATGGTGTTGAGATTGAATTCGACAAGTACATGCAGACGCAGACCTTGATTGACAATATCAGTGTTACCTGCGATGGTAAACTGGTGGAGGGCTCGTTGGTTTGGCTGAATCCCGAAGGAGAGAACGAGAACGACGAGAATCAGAAACGCTACGCTTCCCGCGTGAAGTTCCTTTTCCCGGAAGGTTTCACAGGAACTGATATTAAAGTGACGGTGAACACCAACGTGAAGAGCTATGCTGGTCTTGCACTCTTAGCTCCTTACACCCAAGATTTGCAACTTACCTATCCTGTTAAGTATATTGACGCTGCATCCGTGCTCGCCATTCAATATAAGGAAAAGGAGGATGAATCAAGTATCAAGTCCTTGAAAGTCTCAGCACGACTATCCAATAATGAACATGCCAGCAGTATGATTCTGCACGCTAACATGCTTTCCACGGACATTGCTGAGATTATTGACGGTATTGATGAAAAGGGTGATATCCAGCTCGACGAGAATGGCGAAGCTACGCTGACCATTCAGGCTTATCTCCCAGGCTCCACTGCCCTGCAATTCAGTGTCAAGGATGCTGATGTCGAGGCTCAGACCATCGTGACCGTTACAGAGGCTGAATCACTCAAGAGCGAGATACCTACTGCTTCACGTGCAAATGGCGCAGTCTATCGTGGCACACTCATCAATTTGAAATCGGATGATGCAAACGCCAAGATTTACTACACCATCTCTTATGATGCAGACGAGGAGTTTGAAGCTCCGACAACGGAAAGTATGCTTTATACTGGGCCTATTGCCATCGATAACAAGAATGTCCGCATTAAGGCTATTGCACAAGTAGACGGCTTCGACCCCAGTGACGTTGCTTCTTTCAACTACTCCATTTCTCAGAATACCGCAAATCTGGTGCTCGCAGAAGGCTGGTCCTGGATTTCCCACAATGTGGAAAAGAGCCAAGATGTAGCTGAGTTCTTCGAAGATGTGAACATCGCCGAGGTGAAGAGCCTGACACAAGGTACTATCCGCGACGAAGCAGGCAATCCGTTCGGAACCCTCAAGGAACTCACACCTTTGGAAGCCTACAAGGTGAGGAGTGCTGCCGAAGTGAAGAAGACCATCACAGACGATGCCTTCAATGCTTCGAAGAGTGCTATCAGCGTGGCTCCCGGTTGGAACTGGATTGGCTATCCTATGTGGCAGCAGATGTCGGTCAGCCAAGCTCTGGCATACTACCCGGCTTCTGACGGCGACGTTATAGTTGGGTTGAACGATGAGTCTGCTGAGTACGATGGTGAGTCCAGGACTTGGAAGGGGACTATGGACCTCATACCAGGTCAAGGCTATATGCTCAAGACGTCAAAAACTAACGACCTGCGTTACAACACGTCCATCGTGTCGAATGCTGCAGCTCGCGCTCATGGTCGTCTGGACATCAACAACACCCCGTGGAGTGTAGACATTCACGCTTATCCTAACGTAATGCCTATGCGCTTGCAGATCTTCCGCGACGAGGTGCTGACGGACGACGAGTTCACCATTGCTGCCTTCTGTGGCACTGAGTGCCGTGGTATTGGCAAGTACGTGGATGGTGTCTTCTTCCTGAATGTCCATGGCGAAGGAACCGAAAATATCACCTTCGTTGCCATGCACAACAAGAAGGAATACTTCGTGGACATGAAGGAGTCCCTCACCTTCACCGAGGACGTTGTGGGTAGCTACCGCGCACCATTGGCCTTGCACCTTGGTTCTGAGCAAAACAACGTCAAGGATATGTACAGCCAGTTCGCCGTATGGCCCACTGTTGCCACCACGGAAGTCACTGTTTCGCTTGGTGGAAAGACCATCGACCGTCTGACGGTGACCAGCCTGGACGGCAAGACGACCTATGCTGCAACACCTGGCGTTGCACAGCAGAAGGTCAACGTGACGAATCTCCCCGCTGGTATCTACATCCTGTGTGCCAAGAGTGGCAATGAGTACTTCTACCAGAAGATTATGAAAGTGAACTAAAAAACGTAATGAATTAGAATCCCCTATGAATAAGAAGATTCTATTCACGTTGCTGACTATCCTCCTGCCTCTCGGTCTCCGGGGGCAGGAGGTTCATTGGCAATGTGACCCACATGCCTTCCAGTACGATATGACGGCTTGCGTGTCTGCGGAGCTGGATAATCAGGAAATTGAAGACCTCACGGGCTATGAGATAGCTGCATTCTGTGGTGACGAATGTCGTGGTGTCGCAGAATTGACCGAGAGCTCGAAAAAAATTGCCTACCTACGTATCCGTAGCAACCAGAAGTCTGGCGAAACCATCAGTTTCAAGGTCTATAGCAAGGCCAAACAGAAGGAATATATCATTCAGGATGCAAACTCCATTACCTTCGAGAAAGACGCCTTGAAAGGTTCTCCCTCTGAACCGTGGAAGCTTATAAATATATATAAGCTAACCTACATGGTCGATGGAGAGGTTTACAAGACTTCTTATCTTAAATTTGAACAACTGATTACTCCTGAGGCCGAACCGACAAAGGAAGGACATACATTCAGTAGATGGAGCGAGATTCCCACAAAGATGCCTGACAATGATCTCATCGTCACGGGTACGTTCGCTTACACCATCACCTTCAACACAGACGGAGGCACGGCAATAAACGCCATCACCCAGAACTTTGGCGCAGCCATTACTCCCCCTGCCGACCCGACCAAGCCGGGCTACACATTCAACGGATGGGACAAGGAGATTCCTGCAACAATGCCTGCCGAGGACGTGACCATCACTGCACAGTGGGATGTTAATAAGTACAAGGTAGTTTGGATGCTCGATGGAGTCGAAATCAGGTCTGAAGAGCTATCCTTCGGAGAAACCCTTCCAGAGCAGACAGAACCAACCCGGGAAGGTTATGCCTTCAGCGGATGGCAGAATGTTCCGGCTGATGGCAAGGTTCCTGCCAACGACCTGACCATCACAGGTACATTAACCATCCAGTCGTTCACCGTCACTTTCGATACAGACGGCGGAACAGCTATTGATGCCATCACCCTGAACTTTGGCGCAGCCATTACTCCCCCTGCCGACCCGACCAAGCCGGGCTACACATTCAACGGATGGGACAAGGAGATTCCTGCAACGATACCTGCCGAGAACGTGACCATCAAGGCTCTTTGGAAAATCAATTCTTATTGGGTGACGTTCGTTGTAGAAGGTACTGAGGTATCCAAACAAAAACTGGAATTTAACTCGCCTATCACGAAACCCGCCGATCCGACCAAGGAAGGCTATACCTTCGAGGGATGGACGCCAGAGGTGCCTGCCACCGTTCCTGCATCTGACGTTTCTTACACCGCTGTGTTCAAAGTCATCCAGTACACCCAGACCTTCAAGCTTGGAAATGGCGAGGAGGATGTCGTCATAGAGAAGGTGTATGGTTCTGAATTGACAGCTCCGACGGTGGAGAAAGAAGGTTATAGCTTCAAGGGTTGGGAACCTGCCGTTCCAGAGACTATTCCTGCAAAGAATCAGGAATATACTGCACAATGGCAAATCAACCAGTATACCATCACCTTTGAATTTGGCAATGGCGAGCCTAATGTTGTCAAGACTCAGGACTTTGCCACGGAATTGACTGCACCAGCCATTCCGACACGTGAGGGTTGGGATTTTGCTGGATGGGATTCCGAAGTACCTGCAACCGTTCCCGCCGGTAATGTCACTTACAAGGCACAATGGACGAAGAAGACGTTTAAAGTGACGTTCGACATCGACGGAGTCAAGGACACCAAGGAACTTGAGTTTGGTGCCACTATTGAACTTCCTGCTACTCCTACGAAGGAGGGCTTCACCTTCGACGGATGGAATCCCGAAGTTCTTACAACCGTTCCCGCCTACGATGTCACCTTTACGGCAAAGTGGAAGGTCAAAACGCATACCGTGTCCTTCGTTGCTGATGGTAAAACCGTGCACACTGCAACCGTAGCTTACGGCGAAACGATTCCCCTTCCTGCCACAAATCCCGAAAAGGAGGGAAGCACGTTCAAGGCATGGAAGAACGTCCCCGAAACAATGCCCGATGCAGATCTCACCATTGAAGCCGAATGGACAACCAATAACTACACGGTGAAGTTCATTCTTGACGGCGTGGAAATCTACAATGAAAAGTTGGATTACGGTACCGACATCACAGCTCCCACTGTTGCTGAAGTCGAAGGAAAAACCTTCTCTGGTTGGGATAACGCTGTTGGCAAGGTTACTGGCGAAATGACCTTCACGGGTTCGTACATCACCAACGCCTACACCGTGACCTTCAAGATCGACGGAGAGATTTACCACTCAATGTCTGTTGAATACAATACGGCGATTCAACTGCCCACCCCGGAGAAGAAGACGGGATATGACTTCAGTGGCTGGACGGATGTTCCCGAAGGTGGAAAGATGCCTGCAGAGGACATCATCATCAATGGACAATGGAACATTAAGTCGTACACCATCACGTTTAAGCTGGAGAATGGCAAGGCCGATGTAGTCAAGACGCAGAACTACAACACAGCCATCGAAGCTCCCGAGGCTCCCACCAAGGAAGGCTATACCTTCAAGGGCTGGTTGCCGGCTGTCGATGCCACCGTGCCCGACTTCGATGTGACTTACACCGCTCAGTGGCAAATCAACACCTACGAGCTCTCCTTCGTCCTCGACGGAACTCCTTTCCGTACCGTGTCCGTCGAATACGGCCAGGAGATTTCAATTCCCTCGGATCCCTCCAAGGAAGGTTATACCTTCGATGGTTGGCAGGGTGTTCCCGCAGATGGAAAGATGCCTGCCAACAATGTGACCATCACGGGTACATACACCGTCAATAAGTACAAGGTGACTTTCATTGCCGATGGAGAAACTGTTAAGGAAGACTCCGTTGCTTTCGGTGCTGAAATCGTGAAACCTACCGACCCAGTCAAAGTCGGCAACACTTTCGACGGATGGTCGCCGGACATTTCCGCTGGCGACAAGATGCCTGCTCACGACGTCATCTACACGGCTTTGTTCTCGATCAACCAGTACGCAGTCATCTTCAAGGACGGCGAAACCATCCTGTATAACCGGAACCTGAACTATGGCGATCCCATCACCGCTCCTGCCAACCCGACCAGGGAAGGCTACACTTTCAATGGCTGGTCGCCGGACGTAGCAGAAACCGTTCCCGCGGCAGAGCAGACCTATGTAGCACAGTGGACTGCCAACCAGTACACCCAGATCTTCGTGCTGGGCAATGGCCAGGACAATGTTGTGCAGACTCTGGACTATGCCACGGAACTGACCGCTCCCGCAAATCCGACCCGCGAGGGCTACACCTTCAAAGGATGGGATCCTGCGGTGCCTGCTACTGTTCCCGCTGCAGACATGACTTACATCGCCCAGTGGACCATCAATCAGTACACCCAGACCTTTGTGCTGGGCAATGGTCAGGACAATGTGGTGAAGGTACTGGACTTCGCTGCTGCTCTTACCGCTCCTGAGAACCTGCAGCGCGAGGGCTACACCTTCAAAGGATGGGATCCTGTGGTGCCAGCTACAGTTCCCGCTGCAGACACGACTTACATCGCCCAGTGGACTATCAACACTTACAAGGTATTCTACAAGGTCGATGGAGCAGACTATAAGACCGTTGAAGTGAACTTCGGTGCGACTATCACGCCGGAGGACAATCCTGTCCAAGAGGGCTACACCTTCAGCGGTTGGAGCGAGATTCCCGGGACGATGCCTGCCCACGATGTAACCGTCACGGGTACCTTTACTATCAACACCTACAAGGTATTCTACAAGGTCGATGGTGCAGACTACAAGACCGTAGAGGTGACATTTGCTGAGACCATCCAAGTGGAGACCGAACCGAGCCAGGAAGGCTACACCTTCAGTGGTTGGACGGGTGTTCCCGAAGATGGAAAGATGCCTGCCCGCGACCTGACCGTCACAGGCTCCTTCACCATCAACCAGTACACCATCACCTTCGACACAGATGGAGGCTCCAACATGCAACCCATCACGCAGGACTATGGCACCGAAGTCACACCTCCGACATTTAACCCGATAAAGACGGGCTACACCTTCGCAGGTTGGGACAAGGAGATTCCTGCAACGATGCCAGCCGAGAATGTGACCATCAAGGCAACGTGGACCATCAACCAGTACACGATTACCTTCGACACGGACGGCGGTTCTGCTATCGATGCCATCACTCAGAACTATGCAACTGAGGTTATGGCTCCTACTGCCCCGACCAAGACGGGCTACACCTTCGATGGATGGGACCAGGAGATTCCGGCGACGATGCCTGCTGGGGACATGACCATCAAGGCAACGTGGACCATCAAACAGTACACGATTACGTTCGACACGGACGGTGGTTCTGCTATCGATGCCATCACTCAGGACTATGCAACGGCTGTTACGGCTCCTGCTGCCCCGACCAAGACGGGTTACACCTTCACTGGCTGGGACAAGGAGATTCCTGCAACGATGCCAGCCGAGAACGTGACCATCAAGGCACAGTGGACCATCAACCAGTACACGATTACCTTCGACACGGACGGCGGTTCTGCTATCGATGCCATCATTCAGAACTATGCAACTGAAGTTACAGCTCCTGCTAACCCGACCAAGACGGGCTACACCTTCACTGGTTGGGACAAGGAGATTCCTGCAACGATGCCAGCCGAGAATGTGACCATCAAGGCCCAGTGGACCATCAACCAGTACACGATTACCTTCGACACGGACGGCGGTTCTGCAATCGATGCCATCACTCAGGATTATGCAACGGCTATTACGGCTCCTGCTGCCCCGACCAAGACGGGTTACACCTTCACTGGCTGGGACAAGGAGATTCCTGCAACGATGCCTGCCGAGAACATGACCATCAAGGCACAGTGGACCATCAACCAGTACACGATTACCTTCGACACGGACGGCGGTTCTGCAATCGATGCCATCACTCAGGATTATGCAACGGCTGTTACAACTCCTGGCGACCCAACCAAGACGGGCTATACCTTCAAGGGTTGGGACAAGGAGATTCCTGCAACGATGCCTGCTGAGGATATCACTATCAAGGCCCTGTGGGATGTCAACACCTACAAGCTCATCTATCAGGTGAACGGTGAAGACTACAAGACCTTCGACGTGAATTATGGCGAAGCCATCACCGCAGAAGCTGTACCAAAGGATGAGGCTCGTCCAGATCGTCCTTTCAGCGGCTGGAGCGAGATTCCTGCCACCATGCCCGCCGAAGATGTTACGATCACAGGTCGTTTCACCTACTACATCACCTACTACGACGAAGAAGATAATATCTACGCTGCGGATACCCTCCAGTTCGGCGAGACAATCATCTTCCCCGAGTATGTGCCGTTGAATCCGGAACGCTTCACGTTCCTCGGATGGATTGGTATTGATGAGGAAGTGGAGACCATGCCGAATCATGACCTAGAGTTATGGGCACAAATCAAGGACGGCATCTTCGACCTCCTGGGTACAGACGGAGACACTGCCATCTATAGCGTGAACGGCACCAAGATCCGCAACCAGGCAACGGCCAAGGACATCCGCACGCTGCCACGTGGCACGTACATCATCCGAGGCAAGAAGGTGTTCATACGTTGAACCTTCCGACCTCACGAAATTTGAAGAATGGGGCTGTGTCAGTTGTGACACAGCCCCATTCTTGTCCAGGCAGGCGAAAAAGTGGAGAAATCTTTGGCGGGTTCGGGGAAAGTCTGTACTTTTGTGCACACTTGTTTCATCCGACTAACTAAAACCCATGCACTATGAAATACGGTAATCTAACGACCTCCGGCCACTTGTTCCCAGCTCTCTGCTCCATGGCCCTCTGCTTTCTCTTCCTGTTCCTCTGCCCGCTTTCTGCCAACGGACAATCCCGTAGCGAGGAGGAAGCGCGGGTGATTGCCAACGACTTCTTACGAAAGAAACAGGGCAAGGCACCTCACTTGAAGGCCGTCTCCCTCCGCGGTGTGTCGCGCCCCGTTGCCGTCAGTCATCCAACTCCGTCGGTCTCCTCTTCGTCGGAACAGGGCTTCTATATCTTCAACGCCGATTCCAACGAGGGTTTCGTCATTATCTCCGCCGACAGCCGTCAGCACACCATCCTGGGCTATTCCACGGTTGGGACGTTCGACGCAAGTGCCGTGCCCGCTGGCCTGATGTCCTTGCTGCAACAATACACCGAGGAGTACGAGACCATTCAGCGCCTGCCCGATAACGGTGAGCGACTCGTCGAAGAGCAAACGCTTGTCGTAGAACCCCTCATCAAGACAAAGTGGGGGCAGGGGAGGCCGTACAATGGCCAGTGCCCGATCAATCCCATAACTGGCGATACGTGCAGGGCGGGTGTTGATGCCGTGGCGATGGCCCAGATCATGAACTATCATCGTTTCCCCGAACAAGGCGTTGGCAGCCATTCGTATATCACGGACAGCTTGCAAATCGAGCAGTCGATGGACTTCTCCGCCTGCGTGTTTGACTGGGAGAATATGCCCGTGGAGGCCCACCGGGACTCTCCCGACGAACAAAAGAATGCCGTTGCCCTGCTGATACACGCCTGTGGGGTCTCCGTCGATATGGATTATGCAGGTCATGGCTCAGTATGGACGAAGGTCGCTCACGCCTTCGAGCACTATTTCAACTATAGCCCTCGTATCAAGAGCTACCGTCGAACCTATTTCACGGACGACCAATGGAACGAAATCATCCTTTCCGACCTGAAAGCTGGTCTGCCCATCTTCTACCGAAGTGATAATGGTGAAGAAGGCGATCAGTATTTTGGCATTGGCTACGTGCTCGATGGTTGTGACGAAACGGGCAGTTATCACATCAACTGGGGCAATGCCGGAAACTATGATGGCTATTTCAAGCTTTCATCCATAAGCTACAGAGACCGCTTAATCGCGGAGCGCCAGTGCATGGTCTGCCACATCATTCCCTCACTCCAGGACGCAGAATTGACTTTGGAAGGCGATGGCACCGAAGCTTCACCCTTCAATGCCGCAGCCGCCAATGCCTATACGCAGCGCCTGCCTCTTGACGAGACTTCCGACGAACCCATCTACATCAAGGGAAAGGTGGCCGCCATTCAATATGAATATAATTCAAAATACGGCTATGCTGTTTTCATGCTGTCGGATGACGGCACGCTCAACGAGACCTTCGAAGTGTACAAGGCCATCTATCTGGACAATAAGAAGTATGTGGCTGGGCCTCAGCTTCAGATGGGCGATGAAGTGGTGGTTTGCGGCTGGGTGAACAACTTGTCTGGGTCGAACCCAAGAACAGTTTCAGAACAGAGCTACTTGGTTTCTATCAATGGGAAGACGCTGTCGGATTTCGCATCAGGCGACGGAACCTTGGACAATCCCTACAACTGCATCGCGGCCGCTCTGAAGGCCAGCGAGCTCCAACGTGGCGAGACTTCTTCGGATGCCTACTACGTCAAAGGAATTGTGTCAAGTATAAAGGAGCCTTTTACTGCTGTATACGGGAACGCAACCTATTATATCTCAGACGATGGAACGAAACAGAATCAGTTCTACATCTGGCGCGGCTATTACCTCGAAAATAAGAAATGGAAAGAAGGTGACCCCCAAATAGCCGTGGGCGACGAAGTTGTTGTCTATGGAACTATGACAAATTACAATGGAACCTACGAAATGACCGGCAATCAGAACTACATCTATTCCCTTAATGGTGTAACGACTAATCCTTCGGATAAACAGGCAAAAGGCGATGGAACCGTGGAAAATCCCTATAATTGCGTTGCCGCCCTCTTGAAGGCCAGCGAACTCGAAACCGGCGCGACTTCTTCGGATGCCTACTACATCAAAGGAATCGTGTCTAGTATAAGGGATCCTTTCACCGCTGTATACGGGAATGCAACTTACTACATCTCGGACGATGGGACGGCAAAGAATCAGTTCTACATCTACCGTGGCCTTTACCTCGAGAACAAGAAATGGACGGAGGATGACCAGCAAATAGCCATGGGCGACGAAGTCGTAGTCTATGGAACGATGACAAACTTCAGTGGAAACTACGAAATGACCGGCAATAGGAACTACATCTATTCCCTCAACGGCGCGCTGACCACGTCTGTTGGCTCGTTGCTCGGACAAGAACCTCCAAGCGTCTCCGTCTATTCGCCCATGGGAACCCGAATCCGGCAACCTCGATCAGGAGTGAACCTGTTGCAGATGTCCGACGGTACCATCCGCAAAGTACTCGTGAAGTAGCAAGAAGGTACCACGAAAGCCCGAAGGGCTGTTAAGATTACAGGCAGGGGTAAAACCCCTGCCTGTAATCTGTGGCCCCTTCAGGGCCGAGGCGGTTACTTTGAGGACAATCGCCTAAATTGCCGCAGAAAAAGTTTGTTGTTAAATTTACCATCACCCGTCACCTTTTCCATCCAATCAATTGATTTTTAAGGGATTATTGGGTGACGGTAAGGTGATGGTAAGGTGACGGTAACCGGCATTTCTCGATTCTTCTGCTCAAAAACACTCTTCAATCGACTGTATATGAGTTAGATAAATTCGTTGAGTTACCATCACCCTGGCTATATCGTAGGGGTTTCCGCCAGAACCCTTAAGGGTTCCCGCTCTAACCCTTAAGGGTTCAGGCTCAAACCCTTAAGGGTTCTGGGGCATCTCACCTGTGAGACGAGTTGCGGAAGGACCGCCTTTTACCATCACCTTACCGTCACCTTACCGTCACCCCATAATCCCTTAAAAAGCAATTGATTGGGTGGAAAAGGTGACGGGTGATGGCAAATTAAACAACAAACTTTTTATTCTGCACCGAAATCAACGCAGCACCTCTCTTTTCGCGGCAGCTCGATGGCCACAAGACACCTTCTCCGCTATGTTAAAAAGGTAGAAGAACAAAGCTAGTTTCGTTAAAATATTGCATTGAACTTAAAAATTTGATTAAAATCACCTAAAATTGCTGAATTGTCCTTTATTGGGAGGTTTCGCGTTGCTTATTTTGTTGCAAAACGTTTCGTTTTTATCTCATTTCGGCCTAAACAGCCGCTTCACCGCATATTTCTTTTAGTATTTATTTGCAGTGAATCATGGAAAATCGTACTTTTGTCCGAAAAATTTGTCAAATTAACTAAAGAAAAACGAAAAAATCGGTCTGTATGGTACACAACAAACCTTATGGTTTCCGCACGCTTTCTACTTGGTTAGGCGCTGCAGTGTTAGCCGTGGGCGGATTGTCGTCATGTAATGGCTATGACCTGGCGGAGGAAGATCCGTCTTGGTTGGGTGCGAGCATCTACGACTATCTTCAGTCTGAAGGGACTTATACCAACACGGTGAGGCTGATCAACGACCTCGACTATGCGGAAGTGTTGGCGAAGACGGGCAGCAAGACGCTATTCGTCGCCGACGACGAAGCGTTTGCCCGCTTCTTCAAGAACAATTCGTGGGGCGTCCGCAGTTATGACGGCCTCACGGAAGCACAGAAAAAACTGCTGCTCTTCGGTAGTATGATTAACAATTCCTGCCAGGTGGCCTACCTGAGCAGCTCGGCAGGACCCACGGAGGGCGACTGTATGCGTCGTCTCACCGCCACCAGCGAGTTCGACTCCGTGACGGTGTACACTCCGGCGATGATGCCGGACAACCCCTATTGGGCTCGCTACCGCGACAACAACCGCAGCATTGTGTGCATGACAGACATCACGGCTCCGCCCATGATCCATTTCATTGAGGCGTTCCTGACCAACAAGCTCATCACCAACGACGACTGCAACTTCCTCTTCAATCACACCACGGAACGCCAGCCCGGTGATGCCAATGTTAACGGCATTCACATGGTGGAGCAGAACATCAAGTGCTCCAACGGCTTCGTCCACAAGATGGCCGACGTCATCACCCCGCTGCCCAACATGGCGGAGCTGATCAACCAGAAGCCGAACATGAAGGGGTGGGCCAAGTTGCTGAACCGCTATTGTGCGCCCTACTACGCTGGCGACGATGCCACCCGCGAGTACAACCGCCTCTATCAGGCCAACATCGATTCCCTCTTCGATAAGCGTTTCTTCTCCAAGCATAACCGTAGCGGCGAAGTCCTGGAGACGACGCCCGATGAAGGTCCCGCCAGTGGTCTCCTGAAGTTCGATCCGGGATGGAACCAGTTCTCTTCCGTAACGAACACGGCCGATCCCAATGTCGCTTTGCAGGAGAACATGGGCGTGATGCTCGTTCCCAGCGATGCCGCCCTCGACCGCTATTGGAAGGAAGGGGCTGGTAGTGCCTTGCGTGAGTACTACGGCTCTTGGGAGAACGTGCCCGACAATGTTATCGAGAAGATGCTCAACGTCAACATGCTGGAGTCGTTCATCAATTCCGTTCCCAGCAAGTTCTCCACCGTGCTCAACGATGCCAACGACGAGTTGGGTCTGGCCGAGGAGTTCGTGGATTCCGTCTTTATGACCTGCAACGGCGCCATCTATCTGACGAACAAGGTGTTCAACCCCGTTTCCTACATCTCCGTCACCTTCCCCGCGCTGGTCGACCAGACGACGATGAGTATTCTTTACTGGGCCGTGGAGCAGTTGGGCTTCGACGTCTACCTGAACTCCCAGAGCACCTACTACAGCCTGTTCATCCCCCGCAACAACGCCTTGCTGGAATATATAGACCCCTGCTCCTTCGGCAAGACCGAGACGCAGCTCTTCCGCTTCCGCTTCGACCCGTCGGCACAGACAAGGGCCGAACAGGTGAAGGCCAGCATCTGGAACTATGACACAGAGGCCGGTGTGGTGACTGATTCCATCCGCGAAGCCTCATACGGCGAAATTACCGACCGTCTGGAAGACATCCTCGACAACCACATCGTCATCGGCAACGTCGAGGACGGCAATACCTTCTACCAGACCAAGGGCGGCAGCATGGTGAAAGTTGCCAACGCCACTCAGGGCGCCGCTGGCATGACCGTACAGGGCGGCTACCAGTTGGAGAACGGCACCAAGCTGAACATCACCAAGGTCTACGACGAGTCCGTCGAGGGTAACGGTAAGACCTACATCATCGACGAGGCTCCCATCCTGACGGCTCGCAAGTCGGTCTTCGACATCCTGAACGAGCACGAGGAGTACAGCGGCTTCCGCGACCTGCTGCAGAGCTCGCAGTTCCTGACGACCAAGCACGCTATCGGTACCGACGTACATGCCGCTGCCAGCACCAATATCTCGCTCTTCAACACCTATCGCTACACCGTCTACGTGCCCTCGAACAAAGCCATCGCCGACCTTCAGAAGGCTGGCAAGCTGCCCACCTGGGAGATGGTGGCCGAGGAAGAGGACGAAGAAATCAGAGACAGCCTGACCAACGAGATCGAGAACTTCATCAAGTACCACATCCAGGATAATGCCTACTATGTAGGACAAGGGAATGTGAGCGGCCAGTTCGAGACATCGGCCTACAAGATTACCGACGGCAACCTCTCATATTATAAGTTGAATACGCGCGTGAGCAACGACGGCATCGAGATTACCGACGGTACGGGCAAGACCTACCACGTGAACCAGAAGGCCGGCCTCTACAACCAGATGGCTCGCGAATACCAGTACAATTCCTCAGACGCTGCCGCTGCGACCGAAATCTACACGTCGTCCTTTGCCGTGGTGCATCTGATTGACGGAGCTCTCATGTACAAGTGATAATAAAGTGTAATGTTTAAAGATTAAAGTGCAAAACTAAGATGAAAAAGATATTTGCTTTCTTATTGCTTGTGAGTTGTCAGTTCCAACTTTCAACGCTGTACGCCCAGACGGCCGGCACCATGATTCATGGTGTGGTGCAGGACGAGTTCGAGACCATTATGGGCTGTAACGTGCTGGAGATCGACAACTCCAACCGTATCGTTGCAGCCACTCAGACGGACATCAACGGTAACTTCTCCTTCCGTATCGTCGATCCGAAGCACCGGCTCAAGGTGAGCTTCGTGGGCTATGAGACCCAGATTATCCCCATCAAGGGTACTACCTACAAGATTACGCTCCACGACAAGCAGATGAAGGAAGTGACCGTCAAGGCCGTGAAGGTTTCGCAATCCAGCGGTCTGGCCATTCCCGAACGCGAGCTTTCGACCGCCCATCAGACCATCGACGCCAAGGAGTTCGAAGGACTCGGCATCACCAGCGTGGACGAAGCCCTGCAAGGCCGTATCTCCGGTCTCGACATCGTAAACAACTCCGGTAACCTAGGTTCCGGTACCAGTATGCGTCTGCGTGGTGTCAGCTCCATCAACGCCAACACCCAACCGCTCGTCGTCGTAGACGGTAACATCTTTGAGAGCGACTACAACAGCAGCTTCGACTTTGCCAACGCCACCGAAGACCAGTTCGCCGAACTCTTGAGCGTGAACCCCGACGACATCGCCAACATCACCGTCCTCAAGGATGCTGCCGGTACGGCCATCTACGGTTCGCAGGGTGCCAACGGTGTCATCGAGATCAAGACCAAACGCGGTAGCCGCGGTGCCACCAAGGTGCAGTACTCCTACCGTGCCACCTTCACCCACCAGCCCAAAGGCATCAACCTCCTCAACGGCGACCAGTACACCATGTTGATGAAGGAAGCCTACTTCAATCGCAGCCTCGACGATAAGGCCTCGGATTTCAACGAGTTCAACTACGACAAGTCGTTTAGCGAGTACGAGATGTACAACAACAATACCGACTGGCGCAAGGCCATCCGTCAGACAGGTGTGCTGCAGAAGCACTATGTCAGCCTTTCGGGTGGTGGCGAGAAAGCCAACTTCCGCATTGCTGGAGGCTATGACCACCAGACAGGTACCGTCATCGAGCAGCGTTTGGACCGCTTCACCACGCGTGTGGCTTTGGACTACTTCGTGAGCGACCGCATCAAGATTGTCACGAACTTCAACATGACCTACACGAACAACGAGAAGAATTACGATTACAGTGTAAATAACCAGCGTTACGACATTCTGTCCTTGGCCTACCTGAAGATGCCTAACCTCTCCATCTATGAGCAGGATCGATACGGTAACGACATGTCGGACTTCTACCACATGCTCAACACCTGTTCGGAATCCCTCAAGAAGGATCAGTTCACCTACGTCAACCCCGTGGCACTCGCCAAAGAAGCAAAGAACGACGAGAGCACCTATCAGATTCAGCCCGAGTTCCAGCTCCACTATAACCTGCTTGGTGTTGACAATGATAAGACCCAGTTGAAGTACGAAGGAAAGATCCTGTTCAACATCTTCAACAAGTACAACGATACCTTCTATCCTTCGACCCTGGTCACGGAAGGTTGGGCTGCCAACAACAACAACCGTATTACCGCTCAGGCCCACAAGAGCACGGCCATCACCACGACCCACCGCCTCACCTTTGTGCCGCAGTTCAAGAACCGCGACCACTCCTTCATGGCGATGGCGCAGTTCCAGCTCACCGATGGCTCGTCCAAGTCTACAGGTAGCGGTAAGCATGGCCTTCCGGGTTCCATCCAAAGCACAGCATCTGATGGTATTATTGGAAACAATGACGTCTTCAACACATCTTCCGGTCAGTGGCGCAGCGTCTATCTGACGTTCCAGGCCCACTATGCCTTCAAAGGAAAGTATATCGCCGACTTCAGTGTGCGTCGCGACGGTTCCACCAAGTTCGGTGACGACAGCCGCTGGGGTAACTTCCCCGCATTCTCCTTACGTTGGAATGTCAGCGACGAGCCTTTCATGAAGAAGATTAAATGGATCAGCATGTTGTCCGTGCGTCCAGGTTGGGGTATCGTTGGTAACCAACCCGGTGGCGAATACCTCTTTTTCTCCAAGTACGCCAATGGCGCGGCCTACAACTCCAAAGTTTCAGTCTATCCCACCAACATCCGGTTGAGCAACCTGAAATGGGAAGAGAAGGAGACCTGGAACGTAGGTTTCGACCTCGGACTTTGGGACAACAAGCTGACGGCCGACTTCAATATCTACCGCCAGCACACCAGCGACCTGCTGATGATGAATCGTGGTCTCCCCACATCCTCCGGCTTCACGGCACTCTCGTGGCAGAATGTCGGCGACATGGTCAACACCGGATGGGAGTTCAACATCAATGCCCAGGATATCATCAAGAAGGGTAAGTTCCGTGCCAGCTTCAATGTCACCTTTGCCAACAACAAGAACGAGATTACGAAGATGGATCCCACCGTGCTCGCCTCGCTGAACAAGGATTTCGACAAGAACAACGGTTCCTACCTCACCCGCGTACAATTGAACAATGCCTTCGGTAGCATCTATGGCTTCCGCTACAAGGGCGTCTATCAGTACAGCAAGTACTCTCCCGTGGAAGTGCCGGATGTCAGCGGTCCGAATGCTCCTGTGGCCCGCGATGAAAACGGCCTCGTCGTGACCGACAAGAACGGATACACCATCCCCATGGTCTTCTGCTACGACAGCAACGGCAAGACTTTCCTGTATGAGTTCAAGGGCGGTGATGCCATCTACGAGGACATCAACCACGACGGTAACATCAACGAACTGGACATCGTCTATCTCGGCAGCTCCCTGCCGAAGGTCACTGGCGGTTGGGGCTTCAAGCTGAATTACGGCCGTTGGAGCCTGAATACCCAGTTCAACTTCCGCGTCGGCAACAAGATTATCAACCGTGCCCGTATGTTGGCCGAGAATATGTACAGCAACAACAACCAATCGACGGCCGTCAACTGGAGATGGCGTGTCGAGGGCGACAATGCTCAGATTCCCCGTGCTTTGTATGATAAGGGCTACAACTGGCTCGGTTCCGACCGCTTCATTGAGGATGGCTCGTTCATGCGCCTGAACTACACGCAGCTCAGCTACTCCCTCGACCCCAAGGTCATCAAGAAATATGGACTCACCCAACTCAGTTTCTATGTCAGTGCCAACAACCTGTTCTGCCTGACTGGTTACTCCGGCGCCGACCCCGAAGTGGGCTATGGAAGCTATGGTGTGACATCGGACAACGCCAGAACACCTAATGCGAGGTCTGCCACTGTAGGTGTCACTATTCAATTCTAAAATGCAATGATGATTATGATACGCAAAAGATATACAGAATCACCACGCCGCCTTAATATCTTATATTGTCTATTTTATATTTTGGCGTTTGCCCTTACTTCCTGTAATGACTTCCTGACCATCGAGCCGCAAAACGAAATCGTACTCGAGAAATACTGGACAGAGGAAGCCGACGTGAACAGCGTTCTGAATGCTTGCTACGCCCAGTTGGCAGACCGTGAATGCATCACCCGCATGGTCGTTTGGGGGGAAGTTCGTTCGGACAATATGACGACAGGCTCAAATACTCCCTACGCCCTGCAGCAAGTCTTCAAGGAGAACATCCTCGAAACGAACAACTATACCAACTGGCAGAGCTTCTACCAGTGCATCAACCGCTGCAACACGGTCATCTACTATGCTCCCATCGTGAATGCTAAAGACCCCAACTTCACTGACTCTGAAATGAGGGCCACCATCGCCGAGGCAACCACCCTGCGCGCATTGTGCTATTTCTATCTTATCCGTGCCTTCCGTTCCGTGCCCTACATCACAGACCCTTCTAACGACGACAGCCAGGAGTATCAGGTTCCTGCCACGCCTTTCGAAGAGGTGCTGGATAAGCTGGTAGCAGACGTAGAGCGCGTTAAGGACGATGCCGTGCGCAGCTATGGCGAGAAGTCGGTGGAGAACACCTGCCGCATCACCCGCTGGGCTTGCTACGCCCTGCTGGCCGACCTCTATCTCTGGAAGGGCGAATGGCAGAAGTGCATAGACTACTGCGACCTCATCATCGACCACAAGATTAAGGAATATGAGCGCGACTACGAGGAGAGTCCCACCACCATGACGGCAGAGCTGTATGGACGGTACCCCCTTATCTCCATAGCACCTAACAATGGTAATTATGGCAGCACGGCTTATAACGAGATCTTCGGCGAAGGCAACAGCTTTGAGTCCATTTTCGAGTTGAACTTTGTCAGCGACCCGTCAGCTCCTACAAATGGAACGGTGGGCAGCTTCTATGGTTCCAATGTGCAAAACCAAACAAGGCAAATCGGCGTTCCCACGTTCTTGTTCGATTCGGAGAAGATTGCCTCTGGCGATGATAAGTATTTCAAAAAGACTGACTTCCGCTGCCTCGAGAACATGACGGTAAGCAGTAATAAGGTCTATATCCAGAAATTCGTGAACCAGTCAGTGTCTTTCCGTACAAGCACCACGACCGGTGGATTACCTTCCGTCACCCCAAGAACCCGTGACAGAGACAATGCCAACTGGATTATCTACCGCCTGACGGACATCATGCTGATGCGTGCTGAGGCAGAAGTTGAGCTGGCTGGCAACGTGGAAGAAGGTGCTACGCTCACTGAAGAGCAGACGCAGCACTATCGCAACGCTTTTGCCAGTGTCATCGCTGTTTGGAAACGTGCCAACAACAAACGTACCTCCCCGACCGATACGCTGAAGTTCGACGATTACGCCACCTCACGTATGGACATGGAGGACCTCGTGCTGAACGAACGTCAACGCGAACTCATGTTCGAGGGTAAGCGATGGTTCGACCTGGTGCGCCTGTCACGACGCGAAGGCGACAACACCCGTATGATCAGTAAGGTGCTGCCCAAGTTCCAGGAGAACGCCAGCGCTATCCGCATCAAGCTCGCAACACAGGATATCCTCTATTGGCCGTACAATCGTGAGGAGCTGAAACAGAATCCCTATCTGAAGCAAAATCCGGCCTACGAGACTGATGAAACAAAACAGAATTTTTAATGCTTCCGCCCTATGAAACTTAAGCATAATAACATATCCCGTCGGGTTGTCCGTCGTATGACGGCGGCTCCCCTCTTGTGGGTCGTCATTTTAAATTTCTCTCTCCTGATCTTTAATTCGACCCTCATCTCCTGCTCCGACGAACCCGCAGAGGCAAACTACTACACCTTCACGGGGGAAATGGTCAGCAACTATCTTGCGAACCGACCCGAGACCTACAGCGAGTTCACCGAGATTCTGCAACGCTCTGGCTTGTTCGGAATGATGGCTACCTATGGTACCTACACCTGTCTGGCACCTACCAACGATGCCATCAACCAGTACTTGAAACAGCATGGCTACAGCAGCGTGGACCAGCTTTCGCAGGAGGAATGTGATACCATCTCGTGGAATCATATTATTCCAGCTATTTACTTCACGACAGACCTCAGCGAAGGCAACATTCCCACGTTCAACATGAACGGCCGTAACCTCACCTTCTCCTGTGACAGCAATGCCACCATGGGAGGCAACGTCACCTACTACATCAACATGGCGTCGAAGCTCGTCTTGCGCGATGACTCCGTGGAGAATGGTGTCGTGCATACTTTGGACAAGGTCATCCAACCTTCCAATGCCTATCTGCCGGAATTGCTGCGTGACGACCAGAATATCAGTCTCTTCACTTCCGCGCTCTACCTCACAGGCCTCAGCGACAGCCTCTATGCCTATGTCGATGAGAATTACAGTGTCGGACTCGACTCCATCAACAAAGGTGTTAAATTCCATCGTACAGGAGCTGACTACCGTATGTTTTATCCCGAGAAACGCATGAAGCGCTTCACGGCATTCGTTGAGACGAACAAGGTCTTTGCCTCCAAAGGCATCAATACCCTCGACGACCTCAAGCAATACGCCAAGGAGGTGTATGATGAGGTCTATCCGCAGGACAAGGGACTCTATGACGATGATTTCACCAATCGCAAAAACCCCCTCAACCGCTTCATCGCCTACCACCTCCTGCCGTACTATGGTGCTATCAACGACCTCACCATCTCCGAGAGCGGCATCGACTACAAGACAACCTGTTCCATGCCGAACCTCATCGACTGCACCGACTGGTTCACAACGATGATGCCGGGCACCATCATGAAGATGTCATCGCCCTCCGAGGGCCTCTTCATCAACCGCAAGGGGCTTCAGTCCAACTACACCGTTCGCGGTGTCATGGTGCGCCCTCCTTCTGAGATGAAGACAATCCATAACCAGGAACTCGAAGAAGCCGGATTGCCCATAGATACTTTGAAACAAGATTGCTTGAATGGTATCTACCACTATATCGACGACATTCTCACTTATAACACCACCACCCGCGACGTGGTCTTCAATGACCGCATCCGCTGGAACGTGGTAACTATCAGCAACGAGTTCCTTAATGCCGGTGCTCGCGGTAATACCGACGGTCAGCACTTGATGGGATTCAAGCAAGTGGATGGTTGGGATTTCCATGGTGTCAATCCTACGTTGGCTCTGCGTGAACGTAGCGTGTGGAATGCTACCTACTCCGACGCCGTCGACCTCATCGGCCAGTTCGATATCAGCTTCAAACTGCCGCCCGTACCAGCCAATACCTACGAAATTCGCTTTGCCTATGGTGCTGGTACCGACCGTGGCGTCGTGCAGATCTACTTCGGTGAGAAGGATAATATGCAGCCAATGGGTCTGCCCATCGACTTCCGTATCTGGGGTGGTGACCCGAGCATCGGTTGGGTGGCTGACGTTGAGGACAACGAGGAGAACCGTGCTATCGACAAGGCCATGCACAACCGTGGCTACATGAAGGATATGGACTCTTGGAACCAGGGTGGAAGCAACAACCTTCGTGCCAATAGCGGTAAGTATCGCAAGATTCTGACCACCCAGGCCCTCGACCCCGAGAAGGAGTACTGGTTGCGCATCAAGCTCGTCATCGAGAATCCTGAAGCCGAGCTGCCTATCAACTACTTCGAGTTCTGCCCCAAGAGCGTCTACGCCGGACTAACAGCGGAGGACACGCATTGAGGAAATGAAACGTGAAACAATGAAAGAGTGAAAATTGAGAATTGATAAAATGCAATTATGAGACTCAAGAATATATATAGAATAGTGGTGGCTGCCGCCATTCCCCTTTGGGGGCTGGGAGCCTTGAGCGGTTGCGCAGACGCATGGGACGACCACTACGAAAAGTCGGGCGACAATCCAACTGCCACCTTGCTGGAATGCGTGGAGGCACAGCCCCAGTTGAGCGATTTCCTGGCCTTGCTCAAGGCAACGCACATCTATAACAACAACCATGCAACCCGCGTTACGTTTGCCGACCTGCTGGGTTCCGACCAGTCCCTGACCGTCTGGGCACCTGTCAATGGTTCCTTCGATGCTGACTCGCTGCTGGAACTCTGTCAGACGGCTAAGGGCGACTCCACCGTGGGGCAGCATTTTGTTATGAACCACATCGCGCACAATCTGTATAACATGAATGTGCAGACAGCTCAGGATGTCCTGATGCTCAACAACAAGTTCCTGCCTCTGGGAGCTACATCGCTCTACAATGCCCTTACCATGGCGGAGAAGCGTAATATCTTTGCCAAGAACGGCTTGTTGCACGTACTGGAGAACGATGTCCAATATACCTATAATGTATATGAGGCTTTAACGTCACTGCCGGAATTTGCACATTTTGGCCGTTTCCTCTCTCACTACGAGAAGCAGGAGTTGGACGAGAACCGTTCTGTTCAGGCTGGCCTTGTCGATGGCCAGAAGGTCTACTCCGACTCTGTCATGGTGAAGAAGAACGCCCTCTTCAACGTCTTCGACCAGATAATGTCCGAAGACTCCACCTTCCTCATGCTGGCTCCCGATGCCACCATCTGGAAGACCGTCTATGACGAGGCTGCCCAGTACTTCAACTTTGGTTCCATGCCCAAGGCCGACTCCATCTGCGAGTATTGGACAACCGTCTCGCTCATGGGCGACCTCATCTACAACCGCAACATCCAGCATGTTCAGGACTCGCTCTTCAGCACGTCCTACAGAACCAGGAACTGGCCCTACCATGTTTTCCAGAATCCTCTTGCCGAAGGTGGCCTCCTCTCACCGGCCAACTTCAAGGACTCGCTGCAATGTTCCAACGGTTACATCTACCGCCTGAAGCAGTGGCCTTTCACCCCCGAAGATCTCTACTTCCATCGCATCATCACCCAGGCTGAAGATGGTAATCCCAATTATGAAAACAAGAAAACGAGTCTTGACTACCGCGAAGCCAAAGGTGATTCCGTCTCAGGCAATCGATATGCAGTCATTACCCCGGTCAAGAGTAACGACAACTGGACCATCACTTATGATATTGCCAACACCCTCTCCGGCACTTATGACATTTGTGCCGTCATCCTGCCCAAGACCGTGTATAGGAGTAACTCACGCGACTTCAAGCCCAACAAGTTCAAAGCTACCCTCAACTATGTCGATGCTGATGGCGTGAAACAGCAGAAAGTCTTTGCGGAAGAAAAGACCAACGATGGTCATAAGATTGATACCGTGCTCATCGGACGATTCACCTTCCCGACCTGCAACTATCAACAGCCCGAAATAACTACAAGCCTAATGATAGAGTGCTCTATTGATGGCCGAAAAGCTCAAGAGAGGAACAACTACTCTTTTGAAATGTTCCTTGATTGCATTTACTTCAAACCCGTTTCCGCTGCCGACGCTGCCGGAATCAAGTCCAGAAAGGAGGCTCGCAAATGAAACGTTTCCTATTACTTTTTGCCTTCGTGGCACTTCATCTGAATCTCGCAGCTCAAGACCTGAAGGAATTCAAGGGACATGTGATTGACGCCGCAACGGGAGAACCCGCCGTTGGTGTGAAAATCCAAGCATACAACAACCCGCTCTATGCTGCTATGACTGACGAACAGGGCGAGTACACCATCAAACTGCCGAGCTTTGTCTCCTCGCTGGTCTTTATGGCCGATGGCTACGGCCTTGTACAGCAGGCCGTAGGAGAAGACTGGGTACTGCCCAATGTGAAGATGTATTCTTCCAAGTTCGCCGAGACCTATGCTCCACAGACCTTGGCCATCAGCCGCAAGACGACCCTGGCCACCTATGACAACAACGACCTGAGCATCGACAACCAGATTCAGACCAACCTGGGTGGCGATATGCTCACGACCATGCGTGGCGGTCAGCCCGGAATGGGCGTGAAGATGCTCATGAACGGTATCAACTCCCTCAACGCCAACGCCCAGCCGCTGGTGGTCATCGACGGAGTGATTCAGAACATGCAGCTCAACTCTCCTTCCTTGCACGACGGCTTCTTCAACAACATTCTCACCGGCATCATGGTAGAAGACATCGAGCGTATCTCCGTCCTGAAGAACGGTACTGCCATCTACGGTGCCAAGGGTGCCAACGGCGTGCTGCTCATCGAGACCAAGCGCAACAAGTCCATGGCCACGAAGATTGATGTCAGCATCGGCGGCAGCTACGAGCTTGCGCCCAAGTTGCCCACGATGATGAACGCCAACGACTTCCGCGTCTATGCTTCCGAACTGATAGGAACCACCGGCACCAAGGCCAATTCCTACAAGTTCTTGCAGACCGACCCGAACTACTATTATTACAATATGTATCATTCCAACACCGACTGGAGTGACCATATCTACCGCGAAGCCTTCACCCAGAACTACAGCATCAACGTACAGGGTGGTGACGACGTGGCCAACTACAACCTCTCAGTGGGCTTTGCGAATTCCGATGCGACCATCGAAGACTTCTCCTTCCAGCGCTTCAACCTGCGTCTGAACTCCGACATCGTGCTGGCTCCCAAGGTGAAGGCCCGTTTCGACGCCTCCTACTCCGACGTCACCCGCAACATGCGCGACGATGGTGTGAAGGACGATGTCACGACCGGCATCATCTCTGCCCCCTCGTTCCTTGGACTCATCAAGTCACCGTTCCTGTCGCCCTATGCCTACGACACCAACGGCAACCTGTCCCACTTCTTGTCCGAGGCCGACGACTACCTCTCGGATGTCGTCGCCGCACGTCGCGACTACACCACGTCGCTGGCCAATCCCCTATTCATCCTCGACAACGGTGACGGCACGAACAAGAACTACTTCGGCAACCGCGTTGTCAACCTCTCTATCACCCCCTCTTGGGAGATTAGCAAACACTGGGGAGTGGCCGATCAGTTCGCTTTCCAACTGGTGAACACCGACGAGAACTATTACCTCCCCACGAACGGTGTCCCCAACTACGAGGTAAAGAACATCGGTTCCGTAGAGAACTGCGCCAGTGCACTGGCCGGACGCCAGATTACGGTCATGAACGACCTCTATGGCACCTATCGTCTGCTCAAGAACGGCCACAACCTCTTTGCCCGTGCCGGATTCCGCTATCTGCGCGACACCTATCGCCTGAACACCCAAATCGGTTACAATACGGGTAACGACAAGACGCCCAACATGAGCACCTCCTTGGAGTACAAGCAGACCGACGGTCTCGACAACGAGGATGTAGACCTGACCTACTACCTGACAGCCGACTACAACTTCGCCGAGCGCTACTACCTCTCTGCCACCATGGCTTTGGACGGTTCCAGCAAGTTTGGTACCGATGCCGAGGGAGGAATGAAGATTGGCAACTATGCCTTCGGCTTCTTCCCCTCGGTGGAGGCAGCCTGGGTGCTCACCAATGAGAAGTGGTTCCGTCCTTCGCGCGGCATCAACTACCTGAAACTGAACGCCGGCTTCGACCTTGTCGGTAACGACGATGTCAACAGCACCGCCTCGCGTACCTATTTCGCATCAGGCAGTATGCTCAACAGCATCGTCGGCCTCACCATGGCCAATATCGGTAACACCCGCTTGCAGTGGGAAACCACCGCACGCTTCACGCTCGGTCTCCAGGGCTCGTTCCTCGACAACCGCATTTGGGCAGCCTTCAACTATTTCACGAGCCACACCCACAACCTCCTGACACTGGGCACACTCTCCTACGTCTCTGGTCTCGAGACCAACTGGGTCAACGACGGCAGCCTCAACAACCACGGTTTCGACTTCAGCACCAACATCAAGCTCTTATACACGAAGAACTGGACGTGGGACCTCAGTGCCAGCATCGGTCACTACAAGAACGAGCTCCGTAGTCTGCCCTCTGGTCGCGACGAGATGACGACCGAAATCTACGGTGCCACCATTCTCAACCGCGTAGGCTTGGCTGCCGGACAGTTCTACGGCTACAAGACCGACGGCGTATTCTCCTCTGCCGCTGAGGCTTCCGAGGCAGGTCTCTACCAACTCAGTGAGACGGGTGCCCACATCCCCTTCCAGGCTGGTGACATGCGTTTCGTCGACGTGAATGGCGACCATTGCATCGACGCTGCCGACAGACAGGTCATCGGTGACCCCAACCCCGATATCTATGGTAACTTCGGCACCCGCCTGACGTGGAAGAACCTCTCCCTGTCGGCCACCTTCAACTACTCTCTCGGAGGCGACATCTACAACTACCAGCGCAGCATCCTGGAATCTGGTTCCTACTTCTACAACCAGACCACGGCCATGCTCTCCCGTTGGACGCATGACGGGCAGCAGACGGATGTTCCCCGCGCCTCGTTCCTCGACGACATGGGCAACAGCCGTTTCTCCGACCGTTGGATCGAGGACGGTTCCTACCTCAAGCTGAAGAACATCACGCTCTCCTACCGCATACCCATCAGTAGCACCTACCTCCACGGCATCACCATTTGGGGCGCCGCCAACAATCTGCTGACATTCACTAAGTATCTGGGCAGCGATCCCGAGTTCGCTCAGTCCAATGCCGTCCTCGGCATGGGCATCGACCGCGGACTGCTGGCTTCCGGCCGCAGCTTCGCCCTCGGTGTGAAGATTAACCTCTAATAAAAGAGTTTAAAGTTTAAGGTTTAAAGTTTAAAGACTTAATCTCAGAATATGAAACTCAAGCAAAATAATATCTCCCTCGGTCGGGTATGGCGCCGTATCACGGCGACCTCCCTCCTTGCCCTCGCCGTTGCCTTCCCCATGTTCACGGCTTGTACGGAGGCTGACAGCGAACTCGTTTCATTCGTCGATGACAACCAGCTGAATACGCCCAATGACACCGTCAATTCCCTCATCGGAATCGTGAACAAGTTGCAGAAGGTTGCCGACCGCACCATCATCCTCGGCGAGCTGCGTGGCGAACTCACGACCCTGACCTCCAACGCTACGCTGGAGTTGCAGGCCATCGCAAACTTCACGGCCGATGCCGGCAACCCCTACAACAACGCACGTGACTACTATGCCATCATTCAGAACTGCAACTACTTCCTGGCCAATGCCGACACCAGCCTCGTCAAGCAGGGACGTCGCGTCTTTGAGAAAGAGTATGCAGCCGTGAAGACGTATCGCGCCTGGACCTACCTACAGCTCGCCATCAACTATGGCTCCGTGCCTTTCTACACCCAGCCGCTGCTGGCCGAAAAGGATGCTCATCCCGAGCTTTTCCCCTACTACACGGTCGAACAGATGGCCGACTTCTTTGTTCAGGACCTGGCTCCCTACGTCGATACAGACTTCCCCGCCTACGGTAGCATCGGCGGTCTCAACTCCAGCCGGTTCTACTTCCCCGTGCGTGTCGTCCTCGGCGACCTCTGCCTCTGGGCCGGTCGCTATCGCGAAGCTGCCAAGTACTACCACGACTTCTTGACCAAGCAAGGTGCCACCCATCCGACCTATGCCGCAGGAACATGGTGGGAGAACTACGAGTTCGCGAACATCGGCTCCAACAGCTTTGCTTCGCAATTCTCGTCAAGCGCCACCGAAATCCTCTCCTTCATCCCCATGGAGACCCGTGAGTACGACGGCATTGTCTCACGCCTGACGGACATCTTCAACTCCACCGAGCGTAACAACTACTACAACCAGGCCACGCACTCCGCAGCCTACGACGACCTCTCCCGCAGCCAGCAGTACGTCCTCGTATACCCCGACCCAAACACTCAGGTCCCAGATACTGCCTACGCTTCGGACACCATCCACTACGAGAACGAACTCATGCGTGGTGACCTGCGTCTCTACAGCACCTACACCTACCTCAACCGCCCCACGGCCACGACCACGCAGTCCTCTATCCGCCAGACGTGTCAGAAGTACCGCACCTCCGGCACCGACGACTATCTCAGCTACGTAGCTCTCTTCCGTGTTCAGCAGGTCTACCTCCACTACGCCGAGGCCCTCAACCGCGCTGGCTTCCCGCAGTCGGCCTTTGCCGTGCTGAAGTACGGACTCTGGAAGGACAACATCGAGAAGTACATCTCTCTTGCTGAGCGCGAGGAGGCCGGAGAACTCATCTCCTTCAGCCAGTACTCCTTCGATGACGGGAACACCCAAGGCATCCACTCCCGTGGTAGCGGCGATGCCAATGCTGACACCACCTACGTCATCCCGCAGCTCCCCACTCAGGCCGACAGCATTCTCTTTGTCGAAGAACGCATCTGCGACGAGCTGGCCCTGGAGACGGCCGCTGAGGGACAACGCTTCCCCGACCTCATGCGTCTGGCCCTCCACCGCAACGACCCCATGTTCCTTGCTGCCAAGGTCGCCGCACGCAACGGTGCTGCCAACATCGATACCGAACTCCTCAACCGCCTTGCGGACAAGAAGAACTGGTATCTCCCCTTAGAATAAACAACCCATTTTATTAACTAACAAAATTCTTAAATCCTATGAAGAAAAGTTACTTCCTCTTGGCTGCTGCCCTGCTGGCTTCTATGTCTATGCAGGCTCAGACCAAGGTCGTCTCGCTCGGATTTGAACAAGGCGACACAAAGTACACCACAGAGGGTGCCTACACCCCGGGTGGACTCTTCGGTGACTGGGTGAACCAGGCCGAGGGTGATGAATGGAACGAAGCCTTCGCCGACGACACTCACTCCGGCAATGCTGCCATGCAGATGCTGAATGACGTCAATCTCAACGGTAACACTTGGGATCGTGGCTTCAAGGTCGGAAACCTCCAGCTCAAGGAGAACACCGCTTATCGCGTCAGCTTCTGGGTGAAGGCCGATCAGGACTACACCAACGCAGAAGGATCCTCAGCCACACGCTGCATCAAGTCCTCTCTGGCCATCGGTAAGGAGTATTTCGACATGCCTATCTCCACAGCCAGCGGCCAGCAGTACTACTACAACTACACCAACGGCTTCTTCAACGGCGAGTGGAAACGCTTCTCCTACGTCACCTTCTTCACCAACAAGGCTGACCAGGACGCCCTCTCCGGCCCCTACAGCGGCAAGACCGATGCCAACGGTGATGTAGTCAGTGCCGAGGGAGATCCCTTCCCCAACGAGTACTTCCTCATCATCAACATGTACAACCCGGGCGAGTACCTGCTCGACGATATCGCCATCGAAGAGGGTGTTACCTTCAACGAAGCTACCTTCAACGGCGATGTTATCAAGCTCGACTTCGGCTATCCCACCAACATTGCCGATCTGGCCAAGGCCAACAACGGTTTCCTCTCCCTCGACCCCTCCTGCGTCAGCGTCACCATCGACGGTGAGTCCGCTCCTGTGGAGTATGTCGAAGGTCTGAGCGATGGCTACCTCTACATCTTCCTCAACGAGACCTATGCCGATGATGGTCAGGATGTCGTTGTCAGCTTCACCCCCGCTGACGACTGCCCCATCCTCTACAACACCGACAAGCGTCCTTCTGCCGATGTTACCACCGACATGAAGGTGCTCGGCTTCCAGGCTGAAGTGGCATACTTCGACCCCGACGTCTATGCTATGTCTTCTGCTATGTCTCCCGCTGAGATGGTCAGCAGCGTTCCCGAGAACGAGAGCTTCGAAATCGATGCCGCTACGTTCAAGAACATTGCCATCACCTACGACAAGGTCATCAGCCTCGACTATGCTTCTGCCACGCTGTCCAAGAACGGTGTTGACGAAGACCTTACCGACAACATGAGCCTCAGCGAGGATGGCAAGACCATCAACGTCGCCGTTTCCGACCTCGCCGATGGTGAGTACACCCTCACCCTGTCTGGTGTTACCAACAAGTATGGCGTAGATTGCCAAGGCGACCAGGTTATCACCTTCGCCTTAGGTCAGGACACCGACACCTCCACCTCCGAGGTTGTCTATGCTTCCGACTTCGACAACGATATGACCGGCGGTATTCCTCCCGGATGGGTAACCTACAACGAAGCTGGTTTCCACATTTATGGCTTCAACGACGAGGAACGCACCTCTCAGTACAACTACAACTGGGGCGGCAATCCTGGTGGCGGCGGCGCACGTCTCTATGATGGCTTTAGCGGTGATTTCATCAAGGCTATGTATTGGGGTTCCCGTGGAACCAATGACGGCTATGCTGAGTATGGCTCACAGGTGAAGGACTGGATTCTTCCCGACGGTAGCCTTGATCCCAATATGCCCGAAGGCATTGCTCTGATTCTGGAGCCTCGCAAGTATCAAGTCAGCTTCGTCATGGCTGCTTGGAAGGGCGAACCTGTCTTCCGCTTCACCCTCGAAGACCTCGAAGGCAACGTCTATGCTCAGTTCAACGACTTCGTGGCTAAACCCAACATGAATGGTACCCAAGGTCCCGTCTCCGGCTCCCTGAAGTGCACCACCGACTTCACCGTCGATAAGGCTGGCTACTATGTCCTCCGCTTCGCTGCTCAGGACGCTCAGTGGCAGGAGTTCCTGCTCGCCAACGTGAAGGTCATCACCATGCCCTCCAAGGCTGCTTACTGGAAGCAGCAGTTGGCTCTGGCTGTCGAGAACGTAGAACCCATCCTCGAAGCTGCCGCCGACGAGATGTACAACGGCGAGACCAAGACCGCCTTCGCTGCTGCCATCGAAAGGGCCAAGACCGAGCACTTCACCTCTCCTTCTGAAATCACCGCCCTCATCGACGAACTCAAGGATCTCGGTGCTAAGATGGAGACTCGCGTTACCAACATCGACGCCTTCAGCCAGGCTCTCGACGATGCTATGGAAGCCTACTCGACCCTCGATGAGAAGTACCTCAACGCTGACATCGCCGTCAACGCTCAGTCTATCCTCGACACGTATGCCAACACCAATCCTTCCGAGCTCGCCGACGCTGAACTTGCCGAGGTTACTCCGAAGCTCGTCACCGCTGCTGCTCAGTTGAAGAACATCACCGACGTTGTCAACATCCTCACTTGGGGTGCTTACAAGGCATTCCAGACCGCCGAGACACTCGGTGCCGACGGCAGCGCTGCTCTCGAACTGACCACAGACGACCGTGCAGTCATCAACGAGGTGAACCTCGCCTCCAAGATTGCTCTCTACAATGCCATCGTAGACAACGACGGCGACATCGAAGCCTACAAGACCACCGCTAACTATGACGGTTCCTACATCGTCGTTGATGGCGAGTATGTCACCACCGATCCCGCTGAGGCTGCTGCCGAGGGTATCGACTTTACCGGTCTCATCCAGAACCCGCACTTCTACACCTTCGGAACAAACTCCGGTGCTAACCTCGAGGACAACACCATCGTAGGCTGGAACTGCGAACAGTTCAAGAACTACGACGGAGAGGGCACGCTCATCTCTCAGGGTGGTCTCCACTTCAGCGGCGACGCTGCCACCGAGGCTAAGCCTGTTTCCGACGTCATGATCAACGCCTATGGCGCAGGCGGTGAGTACAACTTCTACCAGGTTATCGAGAACGCACCTGTCGGTGTCTACGATGTATGGTTCGGTTCCCGTACCGCTTCCAGCACCTATGGCGAAGGCATCTTCGAACCCTTCAACGCTTGCAACGACGAGACTGGTATCTGGGATAAGTACATCTACGCTCAGGTCGATGACGAACCCGCTATGATGACTCCGTTCTCCGTCGGTGGCTGGGGCACACACCCCACCGTCGTTAAGAACGTCGTTGTCAAGGAAGGCTCCAAGCTCACCATCGGTATCGTTGAGCACTACACCTCCGGCAAGGCTACCAAGGGTGGCGAACCTCGCGACTTCTGGGATACCAACACCTTCGCCGACGACGCCCGCCTCTTCTTTGCAGCTCCTCTCGAGGGCTACGACTACAGAGCAGCTCTGGAAGCTATCGCCACTGGTGTCGAAGAACTCAATGCACGTACATCTCGCGTGGCTGCTGGCATCTACAGCACCAGCGGTGTCCGCCTCAACGCTATGCAGAAGGGCGTGAACATCGTCAAGCGTGCCGACGGTTCCATCAACAAGGTGCTCGTAAAGTAAGCATCCTGAACTTAACGATGTAACATCCCGATCTTAATGATGTAAGATCTTAATCTTAACGATGTAACATCAAGTTCTTCCGGATGTAACATCCCGAACCTCAAACCCCAGGGGCTGTGTCATTCACTTGGCACAGCCCCTTTCCCATTTCTTGATACTTATAAATCAAGCATAAGTCTATCAGCAACCCGCATCCCACTAACAACCTTCACCCCGTCCCTTCCACTTCCCTTCCCCTGGTCGTGTGTGGCGCATATTTGCGCCAATCATCCGCCAAAGCCACTCCACGCCCATTTTGCAACAAGACCATACAAAAAGACTGTAAGCATCCGATAAACTACCCGTTGTAGCAGTTGTAGTTTCGCTGTACCTTTGCCGCCGCAATAGTGCACGCAACAACAACAGTTACATTTATGACT